>JGI25321J50212_10000402_pt1 | contig 54566 bp, 50 predicted proteins | sample AutmiccommuBRH23_FD_50212 | JGI IMG/M metagenome (IMG submission 50212)
CTGGACTTGGAGGAAAATCCATTGACCGGGGGGGGGGAGGGCTCCTGTTTTTTTGAGTAGTTCGTTGATTCGAGCGCATAAAAAAAGCCTGACCGAAGCCAGGCTTTTAATAATACAAGTAGTTGTAAATATCGTTAATTGAAGGAGCTGACTTGGAAAAGTACCCGCTCCAATTTCAGAATTAGTCTACTTTAGTTACGTTCGTTGCAATTGGACCTTTGTTACCTTGTCCAATTTCAAATTCTACTGTTTCGTCTGTTTCCAGACCAGCATAGGCATCAGCTAAACCAGAGCGGTGTACAAAGATGTCTTTGTTGTCCTCGGTCAGGATAAATCCAAACCCTTTGGTTGCATCATACCATTTTACAGTACCTTTCATAATCAACCTCCTAAATTAGTAGTTTGACCTGAAATTGTTGTCTCTACGGCCATAGCCGCCGCCACCGCCACGGTTGTTGCCGCCACGGAAGCCACCGCCACCACGGTTGTTGTCTCTCTTTTTCTCGATAGACTCATTAACAACCATAGAACGACCTTCGACTTCTGCGCCATTCAGTTCTTCAATAGCTTTTTTTGCTTCATCAGCATCAGCCATTTCAACGAATCCAAAACCTTTACTTCTTCCAGTAAATTTGTCAGTGATCAACTTTACTGAAGTTAATTCACCATACTCCTCAAAGATTTCTCTCATATCATCTTCAGTGATTGAGTAGTTGAGGTTTCCTACAAAAATGTTCATAATCAGTATTAAAATAAAAATGTGAATGGCAAATCTAAACTTATTTTGTCGCAAAAAAAAACGATTGCGAAAAATAAATGAATTACAGGTCTATTTTTTCAATATTGATAATCAATAATTTTAATATCAGACTGTTTTCGGTTAAAAAATGGTCTTCCGCTTCGTTCTGCTCCGATTGGATTAGCTTTCCAGAAGGTTGTCGCTGATTGCTTGCAGCGTTTTCTGCTTGAAGGTTGTTGGAACCAGTACCGAAATGTTGTAGCGGCTTCCGCCATAGGAGATCATCCGGATGGGGATGCCTTCCAGTGCGTCAAAGACTTTACCCGCAAACCCGCGTTCTTCGGCAATAATATCGCCAACAATGCAGATGATGGTTTGATCCTCGTCAACCTGTACTTCGCCATACTCTTTCAGCTCCGTCACAATGTCCTTCAGCTTGCTGGTATTGTCGATGGTTAGCGATACAGCCACCTCCGAAGTGGAAATCATATCAATGGGTGTTTTGAAGAATTCGAAGATTTCAAACACACTTTTCAGAAAACCATAAGCCATTAACATGCGGTCCGAACGAATTTTGATGGCCGTAATGCCGTCTTTGGCAGCAACGGCCTTAATTCCACTTCCACTGGTTTCCGATGTAATTAGTGTTCCGCTGTCCGTTGGGTTCATGGTGTTTTTCAAACGAACCGGGATGTTGTGCAGTCGGGCTGGTAATACCGTTTGTGGATGGAGGATTTTCGCTCCAAAATAGGCCAGCTCGGCCGTTTCGTTGAACGACAGTTGTTCAATTTTCTTGGTATTGCTCACATAACGGGGATCGTTGTTGTGGAAACCATCAATGTCGGTCCAGATTTGAATTTCTTCGGCGTTAATGGCGGCACCAATCAGCGAAGCCGTGTAGTCAGACCCGCCACGTTGCAGGTTGTCAATTTCGCCTTGTTCATTCCGGCAGATGAATCCCTGGGTGATATAAAAATCCGCTTCGCCTGCTTCCTCCAGCACTTTTTCAATGTTTGTGGTGATGGCGTTTAAATCGGCTGCTTTGTCAGCGTCAATACGCATAAAATCAAGTGCGGGAATCAGTTTGGTTTTGTAGCCATTTTCGAGCATGAGTTGCGTGAAAAGGCCTGTTGAGATTAATTCGCCCTGTGCCAGGATAATTTGTTCTTTGGTGGCGCTAAAGGCGCCGGAAGTCTGTTTCCGGATGGTGTCAATGCTCTTTTTGACGATTTTTTGGCCTTCCAGTTTTCGCGGCTCCGCTTGAAAGAGTTCAGAAACGACTTCCTTATATTTTGCCTCCAGTTTCGCAATATGAGAGCGGGCAACGTCTTTATTTTTTTTGTGTAGATAATCTGCAATTTCGACCAGCGCGTTGGTTGTGCCTGCCATGGCCGACAACACAACCAGTTTTTTTTCTCCGTCGGCAATCAGCTGCATCACAGCATTCATGTTTTCCACGCTTCCAACGGATGTACCACCAAATTTTAAAACCTTCATAGTGTGATTTTTATTCTTTAAAAGTTCTGTTTTAGGGGCACAAAGATTAAAATTTTTTACTGATTTAGAAAGCATTAAACGAAAATGATGGATATTTATGCATCAGCAATGAATAAATATTTACAGATTGGTTGCAGTGCGATGACGAGGGTTGGCGTTTGCTTTGTTATCTCGCTGATAATAAATATTGTGGGATGGATTGATTTGAAAGTTAGCCGGGAATATTACTCATTTTTCAGGAAAGTTTTGATTTTTTTTAGCTGTTGTAGAATAGTTAAGATTTTATAAAAATCTGATTAACTTTGTGATCAAAGGATTTTTGGTGGATATCCAGTCCCGTTCTCACGGGATTTTATGTGCAGCTAGGGGTGGATGCACGGATATCCACCTTCTTTTTTTAACGCTTGTCTTCTACTCCGGTTCAAATCAGAAGTTTCCGAAAATAGCGTGCTTTTCCGAGTTGAAATAGATGGTGGAGTAAATATGAAACCCTTCGCGGTTGGTCGATAGTTTGCGCTCCATGTAAAGCACCGGATCACCAGTTTTTATTTGCAGGAGTTTCCCAATCTTTTCATCCGCTTTAATGGCCTTCAGTTTTTGTTCGCCGCCTTTAATTTCAACCTGGTAGCCCGTGCGCAAAATGTCAAATAACGATTTATTTTCAAAGGTCCTGCTGGTAAATCGTGGCAGGTTGATGTTCGGAATATGATTGATGTCGTAAAAGACCGGGAACTCGTTCACGAATCGTAGGCGTTCCATGTAAATGCAGCCAAAATCTTCTTCGGCTTCCGAAAGTTCAAAGCTGAAGGGCTTTGGCCAGGCTTTGATGGTTGGTTTCTGAAGGATCTGCGTTTGCAGGTATTGTTTCCCAATGGCCGATGATGTGCCCGAGATTGACAAAATGCCGATGTCCTGCGGTGGCTTTTGGACGATGCTGCCTTTTCCCTGTTTCTTATAGATGAATCCGTCCTGCACCAAAGCCTCCAAAGCATGCCGCACCGTTGGGCGAGTCATGTTGTGAACGGTGCATAGCTCATTCTCTGAGGGGAGTAAGCTGCCTTCTTCGTACACGCCCGACAGGATGTGGCGACGAAGCGTTTCGTACAGTTTTTTATACTGCGGTATTCTGTTTCCTTCGGACATAAACTTGTTAAATGAAGCTCAAAAGTAAGAAAATTTATTAATTTTTCACGAACAACTTGTATATACAAGTTGGATCATGTAAGTTTACAGCCTGAAATTCAAGAAAGGCCGCTATTGTAGATATTTCGTAGCAGTGTGGCGAGTTTGCGTGAAATAAATGTATTAACAAGTGAAATAAAAGCATATGGCTATTCCGGTAATTATGCCTCGCCAGGGGCAATCAGTTGAGACTTGCATCATTGGTGAATGGTACAAGCAGGTCGGCGACCAGGTGAAAGCAGGAGATCTCTTGTTTTCGTATGAAACTGACAAGGCTTCGTTTGAAGAAGAAGCCAAAGAAGATGGCGAATTGTTGGCCGTTTTTTACGAAGAAGGGGATGAAGTTCCCGTATTGACCAACGTGGCCGTGTTGGGAAGAAGTGGCGAGAACATCGAAGAGTTTCGGCCGGGTGGCGTAGGCGAAGCTGCATTGACAGTTCCAGAAGAAGCGGCTCCGGCTGTGGAGTCTGCTCCTGTAGCGGAAACGAAAGAAGCTGTTCTTTCGGAAAAGCGGGAAGGCAAAATCAAAATTTCGCCCCGTGCTAAAGTGATGGCTGAGAAGTTGGGCGTTCCCTACGAGAAAGTTCAGGGTTCGGGCCCTTACGGCCGCATCATTGCACAAGACATTGAAGTAGCAGCCGAATCCTTGCCTAAAATGACGCTGCTGGCACAGGAAAAAGCGAAAGCCGAAGGCTTGGGCGCCGGCGAAATAGCCACAGGCATTGGCGGGCGAGTAGCTGCTGAAAACCTGGTGGCTTATAATCCGGTGTATGGCGACGACTTCGAAGTGAAGAAGCTCACCAACATGCGCAAGCTGATTGCCAAAGCCATGCACCAGTCGCTGCAAAACTCGGCTCAGCTTACCCACCACATGAGCGCCGATGCCCGCCAGATTATGGCACTGCGTAAATCATTCAAGAAGAAACTGGAAGCAGGAGAAGTTTCCCAAAATATTACTATCAACGATTTGGTTTGCTTTGCCGTAATCAAAGCATTGAAAAAGTTTCCGCAGGTGAACACTCATTTTATTGGCGACAGCATGCGCTGGTTTAATAAAGTACATTTGGGATTGGCGGTTGACACCGAACGCGGTCTGATGGTTCCGGCCGTAAAAAATGCCGATGACCTTTCCATCGAAGGGCTTTCGTCTCAGTTGTCGACCGTGGCCGGACAATGCCGCAAAGGAAATATTGATCCGGAATTGTTGAAGCCCGAAGCAGCAAGCTTTACCGTTTCGAACCTTGGAAATTATGGCGTCGAGCTATTTACGCCGGTCATCAACCTGCCGCAAACGGCTATTTTGGGTGTGTGTACCATTGTTCCCCGCCCGAAAGATTTGGGCGATGGTGTATATGGTTTTGTACCAATGATGGGGCTGTCGCTAACCTACGACCACCAGGCGCTGGATGGCGGCGAAGCGACCCTGTTCCTGAAAGAGATCAAGGAGCAAATTGAAAACCTTAGCATATAAAAGACGGAGATTTTAGATGCAGACTGCATGATCAAACATCGCACATCTAGCATCAAACATCAAGTATCCAGTATCAAGCATCCAAACAATGAGTAACAAATTCGATATAGCAATTCTTGGCGGTGGTCCCGCCGGATACGTTGCAGCCGAGCGCGCCGGAGCAAAAGGAATGCGCGTAGTAATTTTTGACAAGAGAGCGTTGGGCGGGGTGTGCCTCAATGAAGGTTGCATCCCGACCAAAACACTCCTGAATTCGGCCAAAGTGTTGGAAAATGCACAGGAGGCCGGCAAGTACGGAATCAACATTGAATCGACTATTTCGATTGATTTTGGAAAGATCATGAAGCGTAAGGACAAAGTGGTGCGCAAGCTGGTTTCCGGCGTTGGGGCTAAAATGAAACACATCCAAGCCGAAGTGGTGATGGCCGAAGCCGTCATCAAAGAAAAACGGGCCGATGTGATTACGCTGACTGCCGATGGCAAGGATTACCAAGCCAGTCGCCTGCTGATTTGCACGGGGTCCGAAGCAGCCGTCCCGCCCATTCCGGGGCTGGACAAATCGATCGTGATGACCAATCGCGAAATTCTTCAACTCAAAAAATTACCCGAGAGTTTGGTGATTATTGGTGGCGGTGTCATTGGGACTGAGTTTGCCGACTTTTTCAATGCCATGGGAACAAAGGTAACTGTGATTGAAATGTTGCCAGAAATATTGACTGGTGTTGATGAAGACATAGCTGCTTTTGTGCGCAAAGAATTTACCAAACGCGGCATTGATTATCACCTGAATGCGAAAGTGACAGAGCTGAGAGGTAAAGAAGTCATTTTCGAAAAGGAAGGTGAAGTCTTTTCCATCACCGGCGATGAAGTGCTGCTTTCTGTTGGGCGGAAGTCAAATGTTGCCGGAATTGGCCTGGAAAACATCGGAGTGGAATTGGCTCGAAATGGAATTAAGATCGACCAGCATTGCCGGACCAATATTCCGAATGTGTATGCTGCCGGCGATGTAACCGGCTTCTCATTGTTGGCCCACACCGCCAGTCGCGAAGGCGAAGTGGCCGTGAACCACATGTTGGGCCGGAAAGATGTGATGCGCTACAATGCCATACCGGGCGTGGTTTACACCCATCCGGAGATTGCCGGCGTTGGGCTGACCGAAGCCGTAGCCAGGGAAAAAGGAATTGAGGTGGAAATCCGCCAGTTGCCGATGGCGTATGCCGGCCGTTTTATTGCCGAAAACGAAGGCAAAGACGGCTTTTGCAAAGTGATTGTTGGAAAGAAATACAGGGAAATTCTGGGTGTTCATATGGTTGGCGGAGCCTGCTCCGAAATGATCTGGGGGGCCTGTGCTTTGATCGAAGCCCAACTGCGCGTGCAGGATGTGGAAGAAATCGTCTTTCCGCACCCGACCGTGAGCGAAATTATTAAAGAAACCATATTCGCGTTTTAAATAGTTTGAAGTTTTGAGTTTAAAGTTTTGAGTTATGGCAACCATTGAGCGTTTTGAAGACATCAAAGCATGGCAATTGGCCCGCGACCTATGCAAACAGATCAATGGATACACGTTATACACTATTTTTTCAAAAGATTTTAAACTGATTGGGCAAATAAAAGGATCGTCAGGTTCTGTGATGGATAATATTGCGGAAGGATTTGAACGAGGCGGAAATAAGGAGTTTGTTCAATTTTTATCTTCCTCAAAAGGATCGACAGGAGAAGTGAAATCCCAGTTGTACCATGCTCTGGATAATAAATACATCTCACAAACTGAGTTTGACAATGCCTACTCAAAAGCCGATGAAATTAGCAAAATGATTGGAGGTCTCATGTCTTACCTCAGCAAATCTGATATTAAAGGGCCAAAGTTTAAGCGAGAATAGTGCTGTCAGCTTACCCCAAAACTTTAAACTCGAAACTCAGAACTCAGAACTTGTTTCGCAAAGGAGCAAATGGTTTGAGAAAAGAATAAAAATGATAAAAGAGACAAAACTGTAACACAAAACGATATGCCAAAAGTACAATTTATTGATCCGAAAGATGTCAGGAAAGCTGGTGAAGTCACCTTCAGTCCCATTCCTGTCAACCAATACAACAAAAGTATTGAGGAGGAGAAAGCCAATTTCTCCAAAGAAGATTTCCTTCGTATTTATCATGATATGGCCGTCATTCGCGAGTTTGAAACCATGTTGAATGAAATCAAAATCAAAAGTGAATACAATGGTGTTGCCTACAACCACCCGGGGCCGGCTCACTTGTCGATTGGGCAGGAAGCGGCCGCTGTGGGTATGGCCTACACCTTGGGCGTGGAAGATTTCATCTTCGGATCGCACCGCTCACACGGCGAAATCCTGGCCAAAGGCTTGTCGGCTATTCACAAACTGAGCGACGAGCAACTGACCGAAGTCATGGAAAACCACTTTGATGGCAAAACCTTTGCTCCGGTGAAAGCCAATTTTAAAGGAACCACTAAAGAACTCGCCATCCGCTTCCTGATTTACGGAACATTGGCCGAGATTTTTGCCCGCGAAACCGGTTTCAACCGCGGACTGGGCGGATCAATGCACGCGTTTTTTACGCCGTTTGGCGTCTATCCGAACAATGCCATCGTTGGTGGTTCGGGCGACATTGCCGTAGGTGCCGCGCTCTTCAAAAAGGTCAACCGAAAAGACGGCATCGTGGTGGCCAACATTGGCGATGCCTCTATGGCTTGTGGCCCCGTTTGGGAAGGCTTGACCTTTGCCACGATGGACCAATTTAATCAATTGTGGGAAGGTGATATGAAAGGCGGTTTGCCGCTCATCATCAACATCATGAACAACCAATACGGCATGGGCGGACAAACCTGTGGCGAAACGGCTGGCTATAAAGTGGCGGCCCGCATTGGCGCCGGACTGAATGCCGACCAATTGCACGCCGAGCGCGTAGATGGTTACAACCCATTGGCGGTGATCGATGCCTACAGACGCAAGCGTGAAATTCTGAAAGAAAAACGTGGTCCCGTGTTGTTGGATGTGTTGACTTACCGTTTCAGCGGACACTCACCATCGGATGCTTCTTCGTATCGGTCAAAAGAGGAAATTGAAGCCTGGGAGGCGGTGGATTCCATCATCTGGTTTGGAAAACAACTGATGGATGCAGGCATTGCAACACAAGAGGAATTGACAAGCATTCATTCCAATAATACTGATCTGATTACCTGGGGATTGAAATTGGCGATCGATGATAGCGTATCACCACTAATGGATTTGGGAAAACACCCTGAATTGATTGGCGAAATGATGTTCTCGGATTCTCCTGTAGATAGCATGGAAGCTGGACGCGAGCCCGAGGTGAACCACCCGATGGAGGAAAACCCACGGGTGAAACAACTGAAAACCAAAGAGCGTTTTGCCTTCGATAAAGACGGCAAGCCGTTTTCAAAAATAAAACAATACGGATTGCGCGATGGCCTGTTCGAAGCAATCGTCGACAGGTTTTATAAAGATCCGACCCTGATTGCCTATGGTGAAGAAAACCGTGATTGGGGTGGTGCTTTTGCCGTTTACCGCGGACTGACCGAAGCTTTGCCTTATCACCGTTTGTTCAACTCGCCCATTTCCGAAGCTTCCATTGTGGGAACGGCCATTGGCTACGCGATGTGCGGCGGACGGGTGATTCCTGAGATCATGTACTGCGACTTTTTGGGACGTGCCGGCGATGAGGTGTTCAACCAGTTACCGAAATGGCAGGCCATGAGTGGCAACGTGATCAAGATGCCGGTGGTACTGCGTGTTTCCGTGGGCTCAAAATATGGCGCCCAACACTCGCAGGACTGGACCGCGCTGCCGGCTCATATCCCAGGCTTGAAAGTGGTTTTTCCGGCTACACCTTACGATGCCAAAGGATTGATGAACTCGGCCTTGCAGGGAACCGATCCGGTGATTTTTTTCGAAAGCCAGCGCATTTACGATATTGGCGAGCAATTCCACGAAGGTGGCGTGCCCGAAGGGTATTACGAAATCCCGTTTGGCGAGCCGGATGTGAAACGTGAAGGTTCGGATGTAACCATTCTGAGTATCGGGGCAACGCTTTATCGTGTGTTGGAAGCTGCTGATCAGTTGCAGGAAAAATATGGCATGAGCGCCGAGGTGATTGACGCCCGTTCGCTGGTGCCATTCAACTACGAACCGGTGATTGAGTCGCTGAAAAAGACCGGACGCATTGTGATTGCCGGTGATGCAACGGCCCGCGGTTCCTTTATGAAAGAAATGGCGTCGACCATTACCGAACTGGCTTTTGATGAGCTGGATGCTCCACCAGTGGTGGTGGGTTCACGCAATTGGATTACGCCGGCTTACGAGCTGGAAGACGCGTTCTTCCCGCAAGCAGACTGGATCATCGATGCCATTCACGAGAAAATTGTTCCGCTGAAAGGCCATGTGGTGAAAAGTAACTTCACCGGGGCAGAACAGATCCGCCGGAATAGGTTGGGCGTGTAGGCATGCAGCCAACCGGCAATTGGCCGGAAGTCATGAATAGTCATTTCGTGGTCATTGGTCGTCATTAAGTTGTGATGAAATGATCAATGACCATGGAATCACCAACAATGACAATCATTGACGGTAACTAATGTCGATGGGTTTTGGTTGTGGATAATCGTTTTCTCTTTTCAAATCATACTTTTAAAGCTCCATGCTTCCGACGGCATGGGGCTTTTTATGTATGCAGATCAGCCGACCTCGAGTTAACAGTCAGTACTTAGTTGGAAGAAGTTTGTACTTTGACGTGGGAAAACCATTTTGTAGTTTGTGTAAAGTTGAAAAAATGCCAAAAATATATGAATACCCGGGGATCTTAGTTTTTTCTATTCCAATGAACATGAACCAATTCATGTCCATGCTCGAAAAGGGGAATTTGAAAGTAAGGCTGAGTTCTATATTGAGAATGGCGAAATTATAGAAATTAGAATTACTTTGGTTAAAGGGCAAAAGCCTTTAACTGGTCGACATTTGAATAACTTTCGGGATTTTTTAGGGGTTTATGCAAACCAAATTGTTGAGAAATGGGTAAACTATTTCGTATATCATAAGGATGTAGCGTTTGAAAAGATAACTAATCGGTTGAAATGAAAATTGTTGAAGATTATCAAGTACCGTATCAATCTGAAACTATAAAAATAGAATCAGCAAAGTATATTGGCGATTTTGCCGTAAGAATAAAGTTTTCTGATGGGAAAGAAAAACTCGTTGATTTCAAGTCCTTTTTAATGAATTCTCATCATCCATCCATCAAGAAATATCAAAACGAATCACTTTTTAAAGATTTTGAGATTTTGGACGGTAATTTAAACTGGAATAATTACGACCTGATCTTTCCGGTATGGGATTTATATACAGGGAGCATTGGAGTTTAATTGTTTCCTTTTTACTTGAAAATTATACCTTTGTATTCATGGATTGGAGAGATCATATAGAAGTCAATGAAGAAGTTTTGGTGGGAAAGCCAGTGATTAAGGGCACGCGCCTTTCGGTTGAGCATGTCATCAATTTATTTGCATCCGGATGGACCGAACAGCAAATCCTTGATAATTATCCACGGTTGACAAAGAATGATTTGCAGGCAATTTTCTTTTACATTCAGGAAGGTTTGAAGGATGGATTAATGTTTAACAAACCACTGAGATCAGCATGATAAAGTTGCTGGCAAATGAAAATTTCCCTTTAGCGAGTGTCGAAATTATAAAATTAGCAGGATTTGATATCAAAGCTATTGGAGTTGATTTCTCGGGAATATTTGATCATGAAGTTATTGATTTGGCGATCAAGGAGCGTCGCCTCATTTTAACTTTCGATCGGGATTATGGAGAATTAATCTTTAAAAAAGGATATTGCCCGGAAGCTGGGGGGGGTTATTTGAGATGGAATAGTTATAGACCAGATGAACCAGGGAAATATCTGCTGGAGTTATTCGATGGTGGAAAAATTAGATTTGATGGAATGCTGACGGTGATAGGTGAGCGCTCCGTCCGCCAAAGAAAATTCGTCTAATCTAAAAATTTCCTTCAGTGTAGTTTCTTTTTCTTGTCTTATTGCCATTCCCCCCGATTTTCCTATTTTCATCTTCGAAATAAAATCAATAAATATGAACGAACTGGCTGTCGGAACAAGGGTGATGCACCCGGTATATGGCGAAGGCATTATCGCCCGCTCGCACCTGACCATTTATGAAATCTTTTTTGAGCGGGGCGGGAAGTCCGAAATGAGCAAGTACAACCCCGACCTGGAAGTGGTGGAAGCCCCGTCAGATGCCCAACCGCGAACCGGTCTGTCGCTGGAAGAAATTGAGGAAGCGATCACTTTTGTGATGGACAAATACCAAGGTATTACGCATATTGTGAAGATTGCTGACAAGTGGAAGGGCGGTGTGTTGGAAATGAAACCCGCCAACCCCGAATTGCAGTCGAAAGAGGTACCCATGGAAACCTTCTTTCATAAGATTGTGATGTTGCGCGACCGCCTGCGTGTGCTGGAACAAAACATCAATAGCCATCCGAAGCTCGACGATGAAGATCGCATCCACTTGCAGCAATACATCAGCCGGGCGTATGGCAGCCTGACGACCTTCAATGTGTTGTTTGCCGACAAAAAAGATTATTTCAAGGGGCAGGGAAAATAGCGGAATTCATCGATTTTGGTTAAATTGAACCGTTAATTATCCAAATCAAAAATCATGACCTCATTCAAAATCCCCGCTGCCAGCTTCGAAGCGTTGATGGCCATCCGCAAATCGAAATTGAAAGCCCTTCCGATGCCTGTTGCAACCTATTTGCAGGAAGCCGAAAACCTTTACCTCTGGAGCCTTGATGACCAGCAGCGATTAGCCGCTGCCGGGCTACCCGAAGGTACCATTGAATCGTTGCGTCCACGTATCGATCTTTGCCGTGCGCTACAGGCCCGATGGAGCAATGCAACGAAAATCCGTAGTGAGGCGCAGAAAGCTTTCAAAGAGAAACTGGCCCTCGGAATTGAACGGCAAAAGTCAGTTGTAAATGCTTGTCGATATGCCTTTCGCAAAGAGCCCGACCTGCTGAAAAAATTGAGCATGATCGTGCGGACCAGTCCGTATCCCGAATTGTTCCAATCGTTAAATGATTTAGCCGTTGTTGGCAGGGACCAGCAATCGTTGTTGGCTGCAATTGGCTTTAATTCCGATGAGCTGGATGAATTGAGTCTGTTGGCAGACCAGTTGCGCGAATTGTATGCCATTGTCCATGCCGATCAAAATGAGATAGAAAAAAATGAAGCAAAAGATTTGCGCGACCGAAGTTTTTTCCACCTCAAAGAGGCGGTCGATGAAATACGTCATTGCGCGAAATATGTCTTTTTGAAGGAACCGGCCCGCTTGGAAGGGTACTACAGTCAATACTTGAAGCGAAAATCATCAGCCCAACAGCTAAAAAAGAGGCAAGCACAGAAAAATAGTAATCCGGTTCAGCTTAATGGACTTCAAGAATAACAAAGTCGATTTCAAGAATAAAATAATAGTAATCAAGAATAGAAAAATAATAATCAGGAATGATTCTTGAGTATTATTCTTGCATTCTTTATGGTCGTTTGACCATTCTTTAAGCCTGTTTTATCATTCTTTGGATCTATCTTATCATTCTTGAATATATTTATTTTAATCTTGATACCTAATTTTGCCGATGAGTCATTGATCCTGATGCGCCGGATGGCGACAGTTGCCATCCCCGGCTGGGGAGCAGATAAAATCAATGATTCCTGCTACAGTACCTGATTCCCTATGGGCAAGTCTCACGGTAATTACCGCATAGCAGTTTTGGTATTGTAGCCGGACCAGGTAGGGTTGGTCTTCTTTCCCCGTAGGGGATAAGCGGAGGAGGACTGGTCATCTGCGTATCGTCATGTTGCCCCGGCTGGGGAGCAACCCAATTCAAACCTGAGCGAGTCTTTTCATGACTTGGTTCCGTTATTTTCGAGCAAGGACGATTTTCTTCAAAACAATTTCCAATAAAAGGATGTTTAGGTCCTCTAAAAGGCTTTTGTCTGATTTCGAATTTTTACCAGATTGGTTGTATGAAGAAAAAGCTTGTTGCATCGTTTATCTTGGTTTTCTGGGCTGGCTTTGTCAGCGCCATTAGTTTTCTCGAGGCCTGGCTCAAGTTTAAAGCGCCCGGGATTACGCTGCCGCTTGGCCTCGGAATCGGGAAATTGGTCTTCACGGCCATGAACCGGACCGAATGGGTTTTGCTGGCCTTGTTTATTTTTGCGGTTGTTTATACTCGAAGGCGCCTGCAGATTATCGGTAAAACTTCGGCCATTTTATTTTTCACCTTGCTGATTTTACTCAGCTTGCAAACCTTCTGGTTTTTGCCGGAGCTCAACCAGCGTGCCGACCTGATCATCGCAGGGCAGGCGCCTGAAGACTCGCTGGCCCATCTTTTCTACGGACTGGCCGAAGTGATCAAAGTGCTTTCGCTTATCGCACTGGCTTTTGCAACACAACAAACACAGACCATCAACAATAGAAATTTAAATGTATGAAAACGATTGGAATACTCGGAGGACTGGGCCCGGAAGCCACGGTCGATTATTATAAGGAAATCATTAAAAAGGTGAATGAACGGAACAATGACGGTAGTCTCAACTATCCGGAAATCATCATCTACAGTGTCAACATGGATCGGTTCATTGGCTTATTAAAGAACGAAAAGCATGAAGTGGCTTCGAACTACATCGCCAGTTGTATCAACCGGATGGCGTGTGCTGAAGTTGACTTTGCGGCTATGAGCGCCAATACACCTCACCTACTGTTCGATGAAATCCAAAGTAAGGTATCGGTTCCCCTGATCAGCATTGTTGATTCGTGTGCTGACGAAGCCCAAACGCTCGGCGTACAGCGTCCCGGCCTGATCGGAACGAAATTCACGATGAACGGAGGCTTTTACCAGAAAACCTTTCAGAAATTTGGTCTCGAAGTGGTGATTCCCCAACCCGAAGAGCGGGAGATCATCAACGAAAAGCTTTTTAAAGAGCTGGAGCTGGGTGTTTTCAAGGATGAAACCAAAAAGCTGATGCTCGAAATCATTCAGAAAATGATTGATCGCGATGGAATTGATTCGCTGATTTTGGGTTGCACCGAATTTCCGCTCATGTTTACGGAGGCAAGCTATTTAGGTATTCCTTTTTTAAACACCACCCAAATTCATGTGGAACAAATAGTTGAAACCTGTTACCGGATTGATTGAAGGAATGAAGGTTGAAGGATTGAAAAGTAGAACTTTTTGTCGGGCAAAGGCTTTTATTTTTAAAAAGAATCGGAACTTTGATGGTAAAAGAAATATCATGACAACATTATCCGAATTTATACACGGCTTGCCAAAAGCCGAATTGCACCTGCATATTGAAGGAACCCTGGAGCCGGAACTGCTCTTTCAATTGGCCGAACGCAATCACATTCAACTGAAATACCCATCGGTTGAGGCGCTGAAGAAAGCTTACAAGTTTTCCAACTTGCAGGAATTTTTGGATCTGTATTACGAAGGAGCCAATGTGTTGATTGAGGAGCAGGACTTTTATGATCTCACCTGGGACTACCTTGAAAAGTGCAAAGAGCAAAATGTGGTGCACACCGAAATTTTCTTCGACCCGCAAACCCATACCGAGCGTGGCATCTTGTTCGCGACGGTTATCAACGGCATTAACCGGGCCTTGCAGGATGGCCGCGAAAAACTGGGCATCAGCAGCAAGCTGATTATGTGCTTTCTTCGCCATTTGGATGAAGCATCCGCCTTTCAAACGCTGGATGAAGCGCTCGACTATAAAGACCTGATTGTTGCGGTGGGGCTCGATTCGTCAGAAAAAGGCAATCCGCCGGGCAAGTTTGAACGGGTGTTTGCCAAAGCTCGCGAAGAAGGTTTCCTCACCGTTGCCCATGCCGGAGAGGAAGGCCCGGCATCGTTTGTCAAGGATGCGGTCGATCTGCTGAAGATCATCCGCATTGATCATGGTATTGCCGCCATTCAGGATGAGTTTCTCCTTGCCGAACTGGCCCAAAAGCAGATTCCGCTAACCGTTTGTCCGCTGTCCAATCTCGAACTTCGGGCCGTCGATCAATTGGAAAATCATCCGCTAAAAAAGCTGATGGACCACGGATTGCTGGTCACTGTCAACTCTGACGATCCGGCCTATTTTGGTGGTTATGTCAATGAAAATTACCTGGCTTCGGCCGAGGCGTTAGGCCTGAGCAAAGCCGATTTGTGCCAGTTGGCTAAAAATTCGGTGATTGCCAGCCTGCTCTCCGAACCCGAAAAGGAACATCATATCAATGCTATACAGCAGTATTGCAGCGAAAATGCCTGACAACAGGTCAACAAAAACGACGAAAAACAGTTGAAAGGACTGAGGCCGATGATCCGGCTTTCATTCAAAAAAAAAAAAACAGTTTAAAACCGAATAGCATGAGCGAACTGATAAACAATTCACGATACCGGAAAGAACGCTTAAAAGAGTTGATCCTGAAATTGCACGATGGCGAGTCGGCTGCCAAGGTACGCGCCGAGCTGGTGGCCACGCTGAAACACATTCCTTACGGCGAAGTGGTTGAGGTGGAACAGGAACTGATCCAGGAAGGATTGCCTGAGCAGGAAGTGCTGAAGTTGTGCGATATTCATGGCGAAGTGCTGGATGGACATATTGACACCAGCGCCGCGCAGGAGATTCCTGAGGGGCATCCGGTCGATGTTTTTATTCAGGAAAACAAAGAGCTCGTGAGTGTGTGCGAAAAAGCTGGTGACTTGTTGAGCCGGATTTCCGAAGTTAAAGAATCCGACTTCCGCGAATATGTGCTCATGTTGCAGGGCTGTTTCAATGAGCTGATGGACGTGGACAAACACTACCAGCGCAAGGAATACCTGGTTTTTCCTTACCTCGAAAAGAACGAGATTACCGGTCCTCCCAAAGTGATGTGGGGCAAGCACGATGAGATTCGCGATCAACTGAAGGCTTGCATTGAGATTCTTCGAACACCCGAACTGAAGAAAAACGACTTGCAGGATTCGCTGGAGCTGTTGTTTATTCCGGCGCTGAAAGGTGTCAAGGATATGACTTCCAAAGAAGAGGAAATCCTGTTTCCGATGTGTATGGATTTGCTGACGACCGAAGAATGGTGGAACATTCATCGCCAAACCATCGAAATAGGCTTTACCCTGTACGACCCGCAGGTGGAGTGGAAGCCCGAAGGTTTGGACACAGCGGCGGTGGACCAGCAAGCCGCGACTAGCTCTTCTGGCAATGGAACCATCCAGCTGCCATCGGGCAGTTTTACCGCACCGGAAATCATGGCCATTCTGAATACTGTTTCAGCCGACATGACTTTCGTGGACAAGAACGATAAGGTGAAGTATTTCACCCAGGGCAAGCACCGCATTTTTACCCGCAGCCGCTCAATCATCAACCGCGATGTCCGCCTGTGCCACCCACCGGGAAGCGTGCACATCATCGAGAAAATTCTGGAGGATTTCAAGTCGGGCAAGGCCTCGCACGCGCCGTTCTGGATTCAGATGAAAGGCAAGTTTATTCATATTGAATATTTTGCGCTTCGTGATGAAAACGGGGAGTACCTGGGAACGCTCGAAGTGTCGCAGGATTTGACTGACCTGCGTAAGCTGGAAGGTGAACAGCGGATTTTGTCCTACACCGATCAAAACGAAGGATAGTTATGGAGAAGTTGATTATTACACCCAAAACCAAGATTTACGATTTGTTGCAGTCCTACCCGCAACTGGAAGATGTGTTGATCGCTTTGGCTCCGCCGTTCAAAAAGCTGAAAAATCCGGTCTTGCGGCGCACCATCACCAAAATCACCACCTTGAACCAAGCTGCGACTATTGGCGGACTGAATGTGGAAGAGCTGGTGAATACGCTGCGCAAGGAGATTGGACAGGAAAGCATTGGTGAACTTTCCGAAACCGAAACGCCATACCAGACCGATCGCCCGGCTTGGTTTGATGAGAAGAAGGTAGTCAACTCCATCGACATTCGCGACATGCTGCATGCCGGAGAACAGCCCGTGCATGAAGTGCTGTCGGCGATCAAAAAGCTGGGCAACGATGAACAGCTCGAAGTCATTGCGCCCTTCATCCCGGCGCCACTGCTCGACAAATCATTAAGCCTAAACTACCGGCACTGGCTCAAAAAAGAGTCGAACGAAAAGTTTGTGATTTATTTTAGGAAATAAGCGTGTTCTAGTCATCCGATGAATCCTCAATTGGGCAACTGATAAAATAGAAGCATCACCGCATTTTGCATGACTATTCATCGGATAACTCTTCTGAATGGACCGAGTGTTGAATCAGAAGTTTTTTATCTCCGGAAAATCCTGAGCACAATTTTATATCTTTGAACAAAGAATCTAAAATGAAGACAATTCATCTTAACATACCGGATTCGCTCGATTTGAATGATCGGGAAGCAAAAATGCTTCTTGCGTCCCGCCTATACGAAAAAGGCAAGCTTACTTTAGGGCAAGCCGCGGAATTGGTGGGGCTGTCAAAAGGAACATTTATGGAATTATTGGCCGATTATGATGTGCCGGTAATCAATCACCCAGCCACCGACTTGGATAATGATATTCAAAATGCGAAAGATTATAGTATCTGATACAAGCTGCTTGATATTACTTGAAAAGATTGGTCGAATTGCTCTTCTTGAATCTTTGTTCGGTAAGATTACCGTGACAAGTGTCATTGCGGATGAGTTTGGAAAATCTTTGCCTGATTTTATTGAGATAGAGGATGCTGAAGATAAAAAGTATCAGCAGATACTCGAAAACATTTTGGATGCTGGCGAAGCAAGTGCAATTGCTTTGGCTTTGGAGAAGGATGATTGTTTGTTGATAATGGATGAATCCAAGGGCCGAAGGGAAGCAAAACAGTTAAAAATAAAGCTGACCGGAACAGTGGGAATCTTAATTTTCGCGAAAGAAAAGGGACTGATACAATCGGTCACGGAAATCATTGAACAAATAAGACGAACGGACTTCAGGATCAGTGAGACTTTGATTCAGGAAGCAAAAAGAAAAAGCAATGAATAGCTCCGTCCCCAGTGGACTGTAAAAATGGGAGTGTATTCTAAACTCTGTCTGATTTTTTATTCATTCAATCTCGTCAATCTTTATCAATCCTTTCTCTCATACAGGACACCAAAGGATGCTTTTTTTGCACTGATTCGCTTCTTTTGTCGTATCCTAAAAACAAAAGCAAAAGACGATGAGCGAATCAATTTTTGACAGATATCCCGAAGAGCGAAAGCTGCTGGCCGAAACCGTGAGTGGAAGCGAGGAATTGCTCCAGGTGAACGGACATTTTCATACCCCGTATTCATTCAGCGCGTTTACCGAAATCCGCCAGGTTTTTGAAATGGCGCTGGCCGAAAAGGTAAAAGTGCTTGGCATCAACGACTTTTATACCACCGATGGTTATGAAGAATTTAACAAGCTGGCTAAAGAATATCAGATTTTCCCGTTGTTCAACATCGAGTTTATGGGCTTGCAAAAAGACTTACAGGCTGCAGGAGTGCGGGTTAACGATCCTAACAACCCGGGACGGACCTATTTCAGCGGGAAAGGATTAAAGTATCCGGTTCTGTTGAATGCGGAGATGATGGGCAAATTGCTACAGGTGCAGAATGAAAGCAACCGGCAAACGGCTGAAATGATCGAAAAATTGAACCGCTGGCTGAAAGACCTGTACGAAGATTTCAGTTTCTCATTTGATACCATGAAAGCGAAATACGCCAAGAATCTGCTGCGCGAACGCCACATTGCCAAAGCCTTGCGCGAAGCCGTGGCAGAAAAATACCCTTCCGAAGAAAAGCAAATTGCGGTTTGGGAAAAAATCTTTAGCGGCAATGCGCCCAAGTCGAAAGTATCTGACTTTGCCGGGCTGGAAAACGAGATTCGCGGCAACCTGCTGAAATCCGGTGGTAAAGCCTTCGTTCCTGAAGATGATAAGGCATTTCTGAGCCTCGAGCAAGTGATTGAATTAATCATTCATGCCGGCGGAATTCCTTGCTATCCGGTTTTGTTAGATAACCCGAAAGGCGAATTCACCGATTTTGAAGGCGACTACCAAAAGTTGTATGAAAGTCTGGTTGCCAAGAATGTCTATTCACTCGAACTGATTCCCGGACGGAACAATCCGAAAATTCTGGAGGCGTTTGTTAATTTTTTCAATGAAAAGGGCTTTGTGATTACCTTCGGAACCGAGCACAACACCCCGCAGTTGGATCCGATCACCGTTTTTGGTGGCGATGGGAAAGAACTGAGTGATTCGATGAAGAAAATTGGATACGAAGGCGCTTGTATTGTTGCAGCCCACCAGTATTTACTGGCAAAAGGCAAGCAAGGCTTTCTGGATCAAACTGGAAAAGCCAAGCTGGATCAGCGTGCTGAGTTCATCAAACTCGGAAATGCTGTCATTAAAAACTTTGTAGAATAGGATAGGAAGTCGCAGTTTGCAGTTTGGAAGTTTGGAATTTGTCCGCCAGCTGGCGGATTGGAATTTGGAATTTAAAAAATATGGAACAAGGATTAAAAGACCTCATTGAAGTATCACAATTTTATGGTAAACAAAAGGATTTTGTGCTGGCTGGTGGCGGAAATACTTCTCATAAAAATGATCAATACCTTTGGGTGAAAGCCAGCGGTTTTAGTTTGGCCACGATTGGCGAAGCTGGTTTTGCCAAGCTGGATCGTTCACAGTTGGAAGAGATTACAAACAAAACCTATTCGGATGATCCGCTGAAGCGCGAAGACGAGATTGTAAAAGACTTGATGAAAAGCCGCGTGGAGCCCGAAAAGGGACAACGGCCCTCGGTGGAAACCTCGTTTCACAACCTGATGGATTTTTCGCTGGTGGTGCATACCCATTCAACCAAGGTGAATGGACTGATGTGCAGTGAGCAGGCCGCGGAAAAAACCGCTGAGCTTTTTGGCGACGAGGTGATTTATATCGCTTACGAGGATCCGGGCTACATTCTTTTCAAGGTGGTTGAAAAGGCCGTTGTCAATTACCGGAAGGAGAAAGGGAAAGAGCCGGGCATTATTTTTCTGCAAAACCACGGCGTGTTTGTTGGCGGAAATTCGGTGGCGGAAATTCATTCAAGCTATCAAATGATTGACGAAAAGCTGGATGCCGTTTACGGTACGGAACCTGCGAACGAAAACTTGCCAGTGAATCCAATCGCTGATCAGATTATTCCAGCTGTACGCATGATGGTTTCCAAGGAATCTTTGAAAACTGTGCGTTTGGCCAATACAACGCTTTTCGACAAATACCTGCAAAAAGAGAATCTGCCGGCCATTTCGGTTCCTTTCACCCCCGATGGCATTGTGTACGCCAACTCGGCATTTGTTTATGGGGAATTTAAGGGCGACGCGGAAGCTTTTCTGGAAGACATTCAGCAGAAAATTAACCAATACGAACAAGAAAAAGGCAAACTGCCCAAAGTTATTTTTGCTTCGGGCCTGGGTGTAATGGTCATCGCCGATCATGCCGAGGGCGCTGAAATTTTGGTGGATGTGGTGACAGATCATTGCCGCATTGCTCAATTTGCGGAATCGTTTGGAGGACAGCACCCGATGACGCCCGCGCAAATCGCTTTTATCGAAAGCTGGGAAGTGGAGCAGTATCGTTCCAAAATTTCGCTGGGTGGAACAGCTGGCCGTGCCGATCGCAAAGTGATCATCGTTACGGGTGGTGCACAGGGCTTTGGTGCCGGCATCGTGGAGCATTTGATGGAGCATGGTGCCAATGTGGTGATTGCCGATTTGAATGCCGAAAAAGGGCAGGAGTTTGCCGGCACTTTAAACGCGGTGAAGCGAAAAAACAAGGCCTTGTTTGTTCAGTCTGACGTGTCGAAGGCCGAATCGGTTGAAAACCTGGTTCGTGAAACCGTCATCAACTTTGGTGGTTTGGATACCTTCATCAGCAATGCCGGGATTTTACGTGCCGGTGGTCTGGATGAAATGACTCCTGAAACGTTCGAGCTGATGACCAAAGTAAACTATTCAGCCTACTTTATTTGTTCCAAATATGCATCGGCTGTCATGAAGTTGCAGAATCAGTTTAAGCCGGATCATTTTACAGATATCATTCAAATCAATTCAAAATCGGGATTGAAAGGAAGCAACAAGAACTTTGCCTATGCCGGTGGAAAGTTTGGTGGAATTGGTCTCACCCAGTCGTTTGCCCTGGAGTTGATGCCGTATAAAATTAAGGTGAATTCGATTTGTCCGGGCAACTTTTTCGACGGGCCACTTTGGGCTGATCCGGAAAATGGCCTGTTTGTGCAGTACTTGCGTGCCGGAAAAGTGCCGGGCGCCAAAACACTGGAGGATGTGAAGCATTTTTACGAAGCGCAGGTTCCCGCGGGCCGCGGATGCACCCCGATTGACGTGATGCGGGCCATCTTCTACGTGATGGAACAGGAGTACGAAACCGGACAGGCCGTTCCTGTAACCGGCGGACAAAATATGTTGAACTAAGACTGGCCTTTTCAGGTCGAGTCATCCTGGACTTGTTTCAGGATCTCTATGCTAACAGATCCCGATCCGGCGGTTGCCGGACGGGATGACGGATTAAAAAAAAGGAAATAAGACAATATGAAAACAAAAGCAGTTCGATTATACGGTAAAAAGGATTTGCGATTGGAAGAGTTTGAACTTCCCGCGATCAAAGAAGATGAGATTTTAGCGAAAGTGGTTTCCGACAGCATTTGCATGTCGTCATACAAAGCCGCAACGCAGGGAACTGATCACAAGCGAATTCCCGATGATGTGGCCGAAAACCCCATTCTGATCGGGCATGAGTTTGCTGGTGAGTTGGTTGAAGTCGGTGCTAAATGGCAGCACAAGTTTAAGGCCGGACAGAAGTTTTCCATTCAACCCGCTATTTATTACAAAGATGGGCCGGTTGGCGTGTTGAGCGCTCCCGGATATTCGTACCAATACATTGGTGGCGATGCTACTTACGTCATCATCCCCAAAGATGTGCTGGTGCAGGATTGTCTGCTGGCTTACGAAGGTCCGGGCTATTACCCCGCATCGCTGGCCGAGCCGCTGAGTTGTGTGATTGGTGCCATGCACGCCAATTACCACACCACGCCGGGTTCGTACAAGCACGACATGGAAATTGTAGACGGCGGTAAAATGGCCATCCTGGCTGGCGTTGGGCCAATGGGACTGGCAGCGATCAACTACGTGATTATGCGTGAAGATCGCAAGCCTTCGCTTTTGGTGGTGACCGACATTGATCAGGCGCGATTGGACCGAGCGGCATCGATTTACTCCCCCGAATGGGCAAAATCAAAAGGGATTGAATTAATTTATCTGAATACAAGCGGTGAAGATCCGGTGGCTAAATTACGAGGTTTAACAGATGGCGAAGGCTACAACGATGTTTTTGTTTTTGCGCCTGTTCCCGCAGTGATTGAACAAGGTGATGCTATTTTGGGGCATGACGGATGTTTGAATTTCTTTGCCGGGCCAGCCAACCCGGAGTTCAGCGCAAAACTGAATTTTTACAACGTGCATTATGCCTATACCCACATTGTTGGCACGTCGGGCGGTAATAACGACGATATGGTGGAATCGCTGGAGATGTTTGGCAAAGGACTGGATCCCGCCGGGCTGGTGACACACATTGGAGGGCTGAATGCGGTGATTGATACAACTTTGGATTTGCCGAATATTCCAGGCGGGAAAAAGCTAATCTACACGCACAAAAACATCCCCTTGACCGCCATCAGCGAATTTGACGAAAAAGGAAAATCTGATCCATTGTTTGCCAAATTGCATGAGATTTGCCAAAGAAACAACGAACTTTGGTCCGTTGAAGCAGAAGATTACCTGCTGGCAAATGCACAAGACATCTAGTTAAGATTTTACAAATAAGCTAACTAACGCAGGAGTTCATGGAGTGTATGCTCGGTGGTTCTTGCGTTTGTTATTAAAAAAATAAATGGTATGATTTACATGGCAGATACCGCCGATCTTTCGGCATTAAAAGAGTTGTATGATTTTTTTCCTTTGGAAGGAGTAACAACGAATCCAACGATTCTAAAGCAATCGGACATGAAATTGTCTGAAGCGGTTGAAGAAGTGGCCCGGATTGTGGGCGAAGGCATGATCCACGTCCAGCTAATCAGCACCACAGCAGACGAAATGGTGAAAGAAGCAAAAAAGTACAAGTCATACTTTGACCTGGGCGATAACTTTTACGCCAAAATTCCGGTGGTTGCTGAAGGATTTAAGGCCATGCGCATCCTCAAGGATACCGGTATGAATGTGACTGCAACGGCCATATTTACCCAGCAGCAAGCCTTGGTAGCTGCCAAAGCCGGAGCCGACTTTGTAGCGCCTTATGTCAGTCGTCTGGACAATATTTCGTCACACGGAATTGAAGTGGTGCGGGATATTGCGCGGAACATGAACGAATACAAGCTAAACACGAAAGTGTTGGCCGCCAGCTTCAAAACCGTTGACCAAATCTACCGGGTGAGCATGAATGGCTCCCACTCAGCTACCATCAGCCCCGAGCTCTTGCTGCAATTGATCAAACACCCCATGACGGATATCAGCGTCACCCAGTTTTTAAAAGACGGCGAAGGGCTGTATGATGTGTCTTTTTAAGGCAGTTCTAGTCAGCGGACTATGTTTGTCAGATGAATAGATTATAAAACAGGAAGGGATCACACGGTCCCTTCTTCCTTTTGCTCCAATTATATAGAATTAATATAAATAGTGCTTATCCTCGCATCGTCTCCGGAAAGTCAATGTTTTTTGTGTGTTTAATGTATTGATATTCAATTAATATTTTTTCAATCAAGACATTTCGACCAAAAGACTGTTTTCGTCTAATGTCTTGTATCTGGCTGATGTACAGCATAAATCCATTGTTGGGAAAGAAAAAAATTTACTTTTGTCGCCTACAACTAATCTTTTAATTGTGATGAAGAGAACAACTTTACTAACCGTTGTATGCTTTTTATTCATACAATCGGTAATTGCAGGAGGCTTGTTAACCAACGCGAATCAGAGTGCTCAATACATGCGCATGCTTTCCCGCAATGCTTCAACTGATCTGGATGCAGTCTATTTCAATCCAGCGGGTGTGATGGAAATGGCGAATGGCTTCCACTTTGGATTTCATAGCCAAACCCTGTTTCAAACCCGGACCATTACCACTACCGCTCCACTAAACAACCAGGAGTTTGTTGGCAATCTTGAAATCCCGGTTTTCCCTACCGCCTTTGCGGTTTACAAAAAAGACAACTGGGCTTTTTCCTTTGGCTTGGGACCCAATGCCGGCGGAGGCTCCGTCGTTTTTGATGAGGGTATTCCTTCGTTTGAAGGAAAGATTGCCACCCAGGTGAATGGACAATTGGTGCCAGCCTTGGCAGGATTAGCAGCTTTTGGGTACGAGGTGCAGCCCGGATACGGTGCAGCTATCGAGTTTGAAGGACGCTCCGTCTTCTGGGGAATTCAGCTGGGAGCCACAACAAAGCTGAGCGAGGCGGTATCAGTTTATGGAGGAGTCCGAGTACTTCCTTCAATCAACACATACACTGGCGGAATTTCGAATATTCAGCTGAAAGTGAATGGCTCAATGACCAATGCCGAGCAATTCTTATTAGGAGCCTCTACTTCGGTAGGTGCTGCTGCAACTAATGCAGCCAATGCTGCTGCCGGGATGCAACCCCTCATTGATAACGGAGCTGGTGGCTACACTTTGGATCAGGTTGAACAAGGGGGTTATATCAGCGCTGCCGAGCGAACACAAATTGAACAGGGTTTAATGGGTTTGGGTGCTACACAGGCGCAGATTGATGCGATGCAAATTACGCAGATTCAAGGTACTTTCAGTGCCGGAGCAACCGTTTTGAATGCCACAGCCAATGAGCTGGAGGAGAACTCAGCTTTGCTAAAAGATCAGGAAGTGGACACCAAGCAAACCGGAACAGGTTTTACGCCGATATTAGGGGTGAATATCTCGCCCAGCGATAAGCTGAATATTGGTTTGAAGTATGAATTTCAGACTGCCCTGAAGCTTACTAACGATACCAAGGTTGACGATACCGGCATGTTCCCGGATAAAGCAGAGTCGCGGAGCGATATTCCGGCTATTTTATCGGTTGGGGTGAACTACAAACCATCAAAAAAATGGCTGACTTCCGTGTCGTTTATCAACTATTTTGATAAGGGTGTCGACTGGGGAAACAATATTTACGGGCAGGAGCGAATCATTGAAAGCGGTTTGTGGGAGCTTTCAGCGGGCGTGCAATACAGCATCACCGACCGCTTTGCGCTGAGTGTGGGCGGCATGCAATCGACCACCGGCGTAAGCGAGCAGTACCAAAGCGACTTCAGCTACAGCAATTCATCGAACTCCATGGCTTTTGGTTTGCAGTGGAAAGCCACCGACCAACTGACCCTCGATGCCGGTGTGCTGTACACCACCTACAAAGATGAAGACAAGTCGTTTGGAACCTACACCGAAACGTACGATAAGGAAAATCTGGGTTTAGCCATCGGCTTATCTTACAGTATTTTCAAATAGAATAAATTGATTTCAGCGTGGATAAGAGAGGCTCCCGAAACGGAGTCTCTTTCTTTTTGCCCGGATTTTTGATATTTTCACGGCACTTACAGAGAAAAAACACACCTGATGAAGCAATGGATTTTACTGATGGGATTGGCCTTGCCTTTTTTTGTTGCGGGCCAGTCGATTGATGACATTGAACTGGCGAAGATCCGCGCTGGTTTTGAGAAGGACAATTACACCGTGGGCATGCAAAATGCCTTATCGTCGAACGAGATCACCAAGCTGGCCTGGAGCCGCGAAAACGAAGGGTCGACCGACCATTATTTTACCTATCGCGTCGATGTGTCGGGCATTACCAACCAAAAGAAATCGGGCCGATGCTGGCTGTTTACTTCGCTCAACATTTTCCGGCCCATGGCTGCTGAGCATTTCAATACCAAATCCTTCGAATTTTCAGAGAATTATCTTTATTTCTGGGATTTGTTTGAAAAGGCCAATTTGTTTCTGAACAACATCGTCGCTACGGCCGACCGCGGCATTGACGACGAAAAAGTGCGCTGGTATTTCCGGTCGCCGGTTGACGATGGCGGACAATGGATCAACTTTGTGAACCTGGCCAACAAATACGGCCTGGTGCCACGCGAGGCGATGGAAGAAACCTTTTCGAGTGAGAATACGAGTTGGATGACCAAGCTGATCAACCGCAAGCTGCGCGAACAGGCCCTGCAACTGCGAGAGCTGAAAAACGCCGGAACGAGCGACAAGCAGCTGGAAGCGACCAAAGTGGATATGTTAGGCACCATTTACCGCATGCTGGCGCTGAACCTGGGCGAACCGCCAACGGAGTTTAGCTACCGCTACAAAACAAAAGATGCGCAGTTGGTTGCCGCCAAAACCTTCACCCCAAAAAGCTTCATGAAAGAAGTGCTGGGCGAGGTTCAGCTCAGCGACTATGTGATGTTGATGAACGACCCTTCGCGCCCATTCTGGAAGCATTACGAAATTGAAAACTACCGCAATGTGCAGGAAGGCGAAAACTGGCACTATGTGAATTTGCCCAACGAGGTCATCAAAGGGTTTTGTATTGAATCGATCAAGAACAATGAAGCCATGTACGCCTCCTGCGATGTGGGCAAGCAGCTCCGGCGAGATTTTGGCGTGCTCGATGTCGATAACTTCAACTACGAAGCGGTGTATGATGTGCCCTTTGGCATGGACAAAAAGCAACGTATCCAAAGTCGCGAAAGCGGTTCGAGCCACGGCATGGCGATGATTGCGGTTGAGGTGGACGAAAAGGAACAGCCGCTGAAATGGCAGTTCGAAAACAGCTGGGGCGAGCAAGCCGGAGAAAAAGGCTACCTCACCTTCACTGATGAATGGTTCAACGAGTATATGTTTCGGATGGTGGTACACAAGAAATTCGTCAACCAAAAAGTGTTGGATATTTACAACGAAAAAGCGACCATGCTTCCACCCTGGGATCCGATGTTTTAAGAAAAACTGAAAGCAAACAGGCGGCAATTTTCAACAATTGCTGCCTGTTTTGTTTTTATAAATCATTCAGAATATCAGAAATGCTCCCCGCTATAGCCCTCTTCTCCGCGGATGCCGATGAGCCATTCGGTGAGTTGATCCGAAGCCGAACTCGTATTTTTCTGGTACAGGTCACCGCGTTGTTGCAGCAAATATCTGGTCAGCGTCGGGCTATTTTTTTCAGCCACGTAAACGGCATAGATTTCCGCGCCGGCATCGGCCATCACATACCTTTGCTCGGTTAGTTCCCCATCTCTTGCTTTTAGCGCCAGAATCTCCGCGGTTCTGATGTCGCTTTCGTCGAGTAAGGACAAGCGCACCTCGGCCTGCGAAAGGTTCGACTCAAAATTCTGCCGGTTAATTTTGTTATCTTCCGGCCAAGTCCAGTTTTCCGGCTGCTCGTAATCGTAAACCTTTCCTGCCTGATCGATGATGAAGCCCCGGTGCTGGTAGCCCCACGCATGGTTCACATATTCAAACTGGAAATAGATGGTGAGTTGCTCCGACTTGGTTTCAAGCTCTTTGTCGGTGCAGGAGGCCGATAGCATAAACGGCAGAAGACAGATCAATATTTTCAGCTTACTCGAATTCATAGCTCAATTCTTTTTGAAAGTGCTCGTCGCCATACCCGGTAGCCGAAAAGGTGAATGTAACAGGACTTTCGCCGCTTTCGCGCAGCGGGCTGATGTCAAATTGCAGCGTTTCGGTGAACCAGGCTTCGCAAAAGTCATTGTTGGCGTTGTGCCTGATTTCAAAACTTGGAGGAGGCAGCGGAGGCGTACCGCACCACGGATGTACACGCGCCAAGTCAATGGTGTGCACCTTGCAGCCGCCACCATAGCTCAGGTTGACGATCAAAAGGTCGCCCTCCACCTTGACGGTGTGAATCTTTACCGGGTCATTCATGAGGCTGTCGGCATTCGAGAAATTCAAATCGACATAATCAGAAACGCCAGTGGTTTTTATCTTCAAATCCGGGACCTCTTGTTTTTCGGTGCAAGCCCAGATAAAAGCCAAAAGCAGGATGAGCGAGAATTTATTCATGGAGCAGCGGATTATTGACTTTACCCAGGAACAGGAAAGCGTTGGTATCTTTTTCGCGGATGGCGAAAACAAAGGGGCGGTCAACCTGAAAAACTGGTTCGGGCCCGACGGACGTGACACCCACTGTAACGCCTGTGACGGCAGCGGCTTCGGTTCCTTCTTCATCGACCTTCACAAAGGTTTTGTGCTTCACTTCGGAAATATACAAGTCACTGCGGTCGGCAATGCCCGAAAAATCGGATAAGCCAGGATCAAATGCATCGATCATTTCCAACGACTTGAGATTATCAACCAGGCTATTGTCGTATTCAAACTCGAATTTTGGCAGGTACACTTTCAAGTTGCTTTTATACATGTTTTCCATCCAGCCATCCAATGCCGAAGGGGTCAGACTTTCAATCACCTCACCGGTTGTGTGATCCGCTTTGGGCAAAAACACCAGCATGCTGTATTTATCGCTTCCATAAGGCAGTTCGAGCAATTCGAAGGTGTTGGTGCTGGTGTAGTTTAGTGTGGTCGGTTCCAGCATCATGGTTGGAACCTGCAGCTCGCCGCCGTCTTCGGTGTAAAACGGGCGGTTGCTGGTGTCGCCTTTTTTGAATTGGTAGGTCCATTTGCCGTTGAAATAAATGGCATTAATCAGGTACATCACATCGTTGGCCGAAACCTGCTCAATGATTTTGTCAATCTTATCGCGGGTCTTGTCCTTCACCCAGCCATTTACCCGGCTCAGCGTGGCATCCTCGTTGTTAAAATCCAAGGCTTCCACTTCGGCATCGTAGAAGTTTTTATTGGTTGAAATAAAATCGGGTTTCACACTGAAATCATCACGGTGAAAAATAGCGTTGGCAATCGACAATTCTACTTTTGGATCGTGGCTGCCCAAAGCTGCAACCAGTGTTTTATAGGCTTCGTTAATTTGTTCCGAACTCAGACCAGCCTTTTGCAGCACCATTTCCATTTGGGTTTTGGTGTCGCCACCAGCCCCGTTGTACGCCATGGCCAGTGCGAGCGAAACACTGAGCGGCGAGATCATCAGGTTTTTTCCTTCCTCCAACTCAGCATTGACTTCGCGCAGCAGCTCCAGCCCAAAAGCATTGTCAGCTTCCACTATTTGTTCCGATTTCAGGTCCAACTCAATGTCGGTTACTTCACCTTCATCCACCACCGAATTGGAGCAGGACTTTAAAAGGGGCGATGCCAGAAGCAGGCTCAAGAATAGGACGATCGTTTTCATTGTTTTCGGATTTAACTTTTGTTTCTGTTGTTTTAGACTGACAAGTGCAGCAAATGGTTGCGTCAAAAGATCGGTAAAGAAAAAGATTGCGCAACTCAATGCCAATTTGTTTTCTTCTGCTTGTCAATTATTGTCATTGATCGTTTCCAAGCAACTTAATCACAATAAAATGACCACCCAATGACTATGAATGACTTTTTATTGAGAAGAGGTAATCTTGCGAAAATGAATCAATCGAAACAGAAATTATTTCTTCCCACGCAACCCTTTGTCCGCTTTCCCCATCTGTTTGTTGAAATCACCCATTGAGCCCTTGTGGCTTGAACAGAGCGTTAAGCGAACAAAAGAATAGATTGCAAAATGTGCAAGTATTCTGCTAATTTTGACCTTAACCAATTTTGAATGGATTTTGAAAGATCTTAGGCAACTCATTATTGATAGTGTTGCTGGAAAGTCGAAAGCACAGGCTCAGCTTTACCAGTATTTGGCGCCCAAAATGTATGGGGTTTGTCTGCGCTATTCTAAAGATGAAACCGAAGCGGAGGACAATTTGCAGGAAGGTTTTTTGAAGGTCTTTGAAAAGATTGGGTCGTTTAGGCACGAAGGCTCGTTTGAAGGCTGGGTGAGAAGAATTATGGTGAACGCGGCGCTGGAGCGCTACCGGAAAAATCACCTGATGCATCCGGTTGAAGACATGGGTGTTTTCGATGGGCCGGAGTTGAACGAGCAGATTATTTCGGAAATGTCGGCCAAGGATTTGATGAAAATTATCAATGAGTTGCCGCCTCGTTACCGCATGGTATTTAACCTGTATGTTTTTGAAGGTTTCAACCACAAGGAAATTGCCGAAGAAATGAAAATTTCGGTGGGAACATCGAAGTCGAACCTGGCGCGTGCCCGGGCGATATTACAGGAGAAAGTAGTGAAAGTGTTTGGAGAAATAGCAAATAATTATTCTGCATGATCAAGGATAATAATCAATTGGATGATTTGTTCCGTTCGAAATTGGATGATTTTGAACAAGAGCCGCCCGCTTATGTGTGGAGCCGGATTCAGGAACAACAAGCGGGGAACAAGCGGCGCATGCTTTTCTTTTATTTGAAAGGAGCAGGAGTAGCTGCCGCGGTTTTGCTGGCCTTTTTGCTCGGGTGGCAGTTGCAACAGCAACCTGAGAATTTGGCTCCTGTACTGACTGATCATCAAGTCCAATCGGACGAGAAAACAAGTCAATCCGAATCGTCAGATTCTGCGACTGATACAAAGGAAGGAACGCTCCCAATACAAGAGAGTACTTCAGCGGAGCAACCATCCGGACTGGCTTTTGCCGAAAGTGGCCGTGGAAAATCAGCAGTAGAAAAGCCTGAAACAATTGACAGCAACAATACCATCGAATTTCAAATTACAGCAAATGCAGATGCCTCAAGCCATGGGCGTCAATTGGACACTGAAGATTCAGAAAACAGGAAACAGGAAACTCAACAGTTCCAATTGCTGCGTTTGCTTCATTTAGAGTTAGATGATTCCTTTAAAGAGCAGGCCCAGCTGGCCGATTTGCGGAGAAAGCAGCGGGAAACCGCGACTCAGTTTAATACATTCGAGCAAAATCAGATCGAAGAGAATGCCCGTTTGCTGGCGGCGAACCGGATGAGTGAATCTCCGGCCGGATGGCAGTTGGGCGCGATGCTCACACCGGGTGTTTCGGTTAATCAAAGTTCGCAAAGCCAGAATTACGCGAGCAGCATGGCTATTCCCGATTCAAAAGACAAACTGCAGGTGGGTGGTGGAATCTCTATCGAGTACAAAACCCACAAGCGTTGGAGTGTTCAGAGCGGTGTTTACTACAGCAAGCTGGGGCAAACTTCATCTAACCAGTCTTTTCAGCCGGAAGCGCTTTACTCCGATGTTGTTAGCGACGGAGCCTTGCGGGGCGAAGTGGCTTATTTCAATACCGCGGTTGCGGTGAAATCGGGCGAAATGTTGATGAATACCGCTGCCGGCGTTGTGGCGATTGACCGGCTTCCAACCAATGCGCGGTTGAGCAGCGGGTTTGAAACCTTGGCGGCTGATGATGGGATTTTGCTGACGCAGACTGAGTTCGAACAACAGTTTGAATACATCGAAATTCCGCTGATTTTACGCTACCAGTTAATTGACGCCGCCTTCGAGTTACAGGTACTTGGCGGCCTGAACACCAGTGTGCTGGTTGGCAATAATGCCTACGCCAATAGCGAGTATGGCAACGAGCGCATTGGTGAAACACGCGATATGAATGCCGTGAATTACAGCACCAGCTTCGGGTTCGGATTGGGCTACGGCCTTTCGAACAAAATTAGCTTGCATGTTGAGCCTCAGTTGAGGTATTTTATGGGTTCGCTGAATAGTAATTCCAATGTTAGTTTTAAACCTTACACCATTGGGGTTTATACCGGTTTGAGTTATCAGTTTTAAACTTCGTGCTGACCTGCGAACTTGAAACCCCGGCTTTTTTGTCAACAATTCATACAAACAAAAAAGGCAACTCGCGATGAGCTGCCCTTTTTGATTGTTTCTAATTGTTTATCTTGTTTCTGGCGTATTTCAATGGTTTTTTATGGTAGGATGACTTTGTCAATCACATGAATCACTCCGTTGGTGGTCTGCACATTAAGTAGTGAAGGAACCAAGCCCGATTCGCGTGTATTGGCATCTGTTATTTTCAAGGTTGAAAGATCCAAGTTGAATGTTCCGTTCAAAGTGGTTACTGTGCCCGATTCCAGGTCGCTTGAGTAAACGCGGCCCTCTACCACATGATAGAGTAATACGTTTGTCAAAGTTTCCACAGGAATGTCATCCAGGCTGTTCACATCGGGTCCCAGTTCGTCGAGCAAGTCAAGGAAAGCCTGGTTGGTCGGAGCAAATACCGTAAATGGTCCGCCTGTTGCCAAGGTGTTGGTCAAGCCGGCTTTGATAACAGCATCAACCAGGATAGAGAATTCAGGAGCTAAGCTTTGAGCTTTTTCAACAATATTCATGCTTGGTGGCAGTAAAACTTGGTCAATGGCGTGAATTACTCCGTTTGATGCTGCAACATCGGGAATGGCCACATTGGCATCATTGATCATCACCCCTGAAGTCAGGTCAACTTCAACTGCGGCACCGTTCAAAGTCGGAACAAATCCGTTGGCCAGGTCGGTAGAGTATACGCTGCCCGAGACTACATGGTAAAGCAAGATCGGAGTCAGTTGTTCGGCTGTTAAATCAGCTACTCCACCCACGCCCAGTGTTAGAAATAGGCTTTCGAATGCTGCGTTGGTCGGAGCGAATACGGTGAATGGGCCTTCGCCGGAAAGGGCACCAGCTAAGTCAGCTTTCACAACAGCGTCAACCAAAATCGAAAATTCGGGATCGAAGCTAATGGCTTTTTCAACGATGTTCATCGGAGGAAGTAAAACTTTGTCGATGGCATGAATCACGCCGTTGGTTGCTTGCTGGTCCGCAATCACAACATTGGCGTCGTTAATCATAACCCCTGATGCCAGGTCAACTTCAATTGCTTTTCCATTCAGTGTTGGCACTGATCCGTTTGAAAGATCGAACGAAAATACGCTTCCGGCAACTACGTGGTAAAGCAGAATTGGTGTCAAATCTTCGGCGGTCAAATCTTCAATACCATTCACGCCCAAAGCTGTAAATAACTCTTCAAAAGCGGCGTTGGTTGGCGCAAACACGGTGAATGGACCTTCGCCTGAAAGTGCGCCGGCTAAGTCGGCTTTTACAACAGCGTCAACCAAAATTGAGAATTCAGGATCGAAACTAATGGCTTTTTCAACCAAATTCATTGAAGGTGGCAGTAATACTTTGTCAATAATATGGATCACGCCATTCAATGCTCTGAGGTCAGCAATTTCAACCGATGCGTCGTTGACCATCACGCCACTTGACAGGTCGATTCTGATATACGCTCCGTTGACAGTCTGAACAAGGCCGTTTGACAGGTCTCCGGATTGTACCCGCCCTGCAACCGCGTGGTAAAGTAAGATGGGAGTCAGTTGCTCTGCCGTTAAGTCATCAACTCCATTCACGCCAAGGGCTGCAAATAATTCTGCAAAGGCAGCGTCGGTCGGAGCAAAAATGGTGAGGTCGTTTTTGGCCACGGTGCTTGTCAAACCAGACTTGGCCAGTGCTTTCATTAAAACGGTAAACTTGGGTTTCTTGGCATTGATGCTTTGTTTTTTCAACTCAGAAAGTGTGCTGCTGTAAGCATCCGGATTCTCTGTTATTTGTTGCAAAGCAACTGTAATATCTACTGTCGCGGGATCTTCCACAACGACGGGATCATCATCATCGTTGTTGCATCCAACGAAAGTGAAGGCCATGACGGCCACCAGGACTAATGAAGTTAAAGACTTCATGCGATTCGATTTTTTGTTTTCTTGTGTTTTCATTTCAGTTAAAGTTTTTGAATTTGAAAGTAAAACAGCAGAAGAAGTAAAAGTGTTTAAGATATTAGAATATCTTTTAGACAAAAAGTGACAAAATTATGACACATATCAATAAAATAAGGCTTTTCGTGTGTATTTTTATGTTTGTTAATAAATGTTAATATATTTTGACCCGTAAAAAAATCATGGGCAATTGCTTTTTTTTTGAGGTGCCGTATGATGGATGTTATTGATTGTTTCGGTTTGATATTGGTTTGGTTTTCAGTTAAATTCGGTCTAATTTGCTGATCAAAACGACATGTAATGGGAAATTCAGTATCGCGAAGAAATTTGTTGAAGGCAGCGCTTGCTGCTCCAATTGTGGCTGCCGGAAGCATGGCACCGGGCTATGCGGGCGCTTTGATCCCGGAAATTTATTCTCACTCGTTTAAGCTCAGTTTGAATTTGTATTCATTTAATAGCTTGTTGAGTAGAGGGGAAAGGGATTTGTTCGATATGCTTGATTTTTGCGCCAGCCACAATTTTGAAGCCATCGATCCAACCGGTTATTATTTTCCGGGCTATCCCGAAGTCCCTTCCGATGGGTTTATTTTTGAATTTAAACGACAAGCCTTTTTGCTTGGGCTCGATATTAGCGGAACAGGTGTTCGTAACGACTTTGCCAGCCCGAACGCGAACGACCGCCGGAAGGATGTTGAGTTGATTAAAAAGTGGGTGGAAGTAGCGGCCAAACTTGGCAGCCCAAACTTGCGTATTTTTGCCGGAGCCAGCAGTCATGAAGGGTTTTCGCGCGACGAGGTTTTTGAGTGGATGGCCAAAGATATTCGGGAGTGCTGCGACTATGCAGCGCAATTTGGGGTGATGATCGCCTTACAAAATCACAATGATTTTTTGAAAACAGCCGATGATGTTGATCGAATTTTCAACTTGGTTGATTCCGACTGGCTTGGTTTAAACCTCGATATTGGGAGCTATCGCCAGAAAGATCCGTATGTGGAGATTCAGCAAAATATTGCACGAGCCGTGACCTGGCAGATTAAAGAAAATGTGTGGATTGATGGGGTAGAGGCTCCGACTGACTATGTGAAACTTTTTAAGATCATCAAAGAATCAGGTTACCGGGGCTATCTGCCCCTTGAAACGCTGGGGCCGGGTGATCCATATGGGAAAGTACCAAACCTGCTCCGTCAGATAAGATCAGCACTGGAGCAAGTTTAGAACTTCGGTGACTGTTTTCATTTCTGGCGTTCGGAATTATTCAACCGCAAGCTGATCCTTGTTTTGGCGCAACCAGCTTTCGAAGGTTTGTAATTCTGGGTTCAACGACTTGGAAAGCTGAATGTCACGCCGGGCGCAAAAATCTGCTTCAAAATCGTGTTTAAACTGAAACATATTGCCCAGGTCATCGGCTCCTGGAAAATCGAAACTTCGATAGGTTGCGGCAGGCACATCGTTGTACACAATGTTTTGACCCAGTACTTTGGAAAAGCTATCGGCCATTTGCTGTCCGGTCAAATGCTGGCCCGAAATTCCCACTGCTTTATTTTTGTAGGTTTCGCCAGCATTGAAAATTCCGTAGGCACATTTCCCAATGTCTTCGGCTGCAATGCCGGGCAGTTTTTTGTTGCCCATCGGCATGGTAATCCCCAATTTGCCGTCGGGTCCTTTTTGCGGGCCCATGCCAAAATGGATAAAATTATCCCAATAGAATGAGGTATAAAGCAGTGTGTATGGCACGCCACTGTTTTCGAAAAATGCATTAGACTCGCCCTTGGCATCAAAGTGAGGGACTTTGTAATGCTCCATCAGCGTTGGCATCCGGTCATCGCTCAGCGGAACCCACTTGCGGGTGTCTTCCAGGGTTGACCAGATGACGTGCTCCACTCCGCTTTCCTTGGCTGCTTCGGCCAGGTTTTTCGCGTTGGCCCGTTCCTTTTCGGGCGAAAAATGTTCCCAGAAAAAAGTGACACAATAAGCGCCATAGGCTCCGTCAAAAGCTTTCAACAGGCTGGCTTTGTCGGCCACATCGGCTTCAACCACCTCGGCTCCAAGTTTAGCCAGCTGCTTTGCTTTGTCCGAATTGGCATTTCGCGTAATAGCACGCGCGGTGAATTCGCCCCTTTTATCGTTTAGAATGGCCCTAACCAAACCACCACCTTGTGATCCGGTAGCACCGGTAACCGCGATTATTTTTCTTTCTGTCACAAAGATGAATTTTGAGATTAAACAATTCAATAGTAGTAAGTTACAATAACAGACAGGCGGATGCAATATATAAAGATTAAAAAATCTTAAATAAACTTGAGGATTTGGGTCAGCAACGAAGTTCGTGATCGCGTATAAAGTGACTTGATATTGCATTTGTGTTTTTATTTTCAGGATTCAGGTCTTAACTTTGGCCGGCATTAAACTGTTTAGTATGAATGACACCAGATAACTTTGACCATGATAAATACCAATGAAATTGAGAATATTGAGCTGAGTTTTCTTCAGTTGAAGGATTACCAGGAATTAAAGGAAGCCTTGATTGAATCGTATCCCGAAATGCCGGATTCCTATTGGCTAAAGCCGCATTTGAAAACTTTAATCAACCTGTTTCCCGAGGGGCAGGTCGTGGTGAAGGTGAATGGCCAGATTGCGGGCTGCGCTTTTTCAATCATTGTCGATTCGGCCAAGTTTGAAAATCAGCACACTTACAAAAAAATTACGGGCAATCTTACTTTCAACACCCACAACCCCGATGGCGATTTGTTGTATGGCATTGAAATTTTCATCCGGCCCGAATACCGTGGCTTGCGATTGGGGCGCCGGCTGTATGATTACCGGAAAGAACTTTGTGAACGACTCAATTTGAAGGGGGTTGCTTTTGGCGGTCGAATCCCGAACTACCATCAGTATGCCGATCAAATGACGCCCAAAGAGTACATTGCCAAAGTTCGGTTGAAAGAGATTCACGATCCGGTGTTCAATTTCCAGATATCGAATGATTTTTATCCCTCCAAAATTTTGAAGAATTACCTCGAAGGTGATGACGCTTCGAAGGATTATGCCGTGTTGTTGAAGTGGGACAATATCTACTACGAAAAAGAAAGCAGGCAGCCCTCAACAATCAAAAAGATTATCCGACTGGGCCTGATTCAATGGCAGATGCGTTGGTATAAAAACCTGGATGATGTGATGAACCAGGCGGAGTATTTTATTGATGCGGTTTCGGGCTATCGGTCTGATTTTGCCTTGTTTCCCGAGTTTTTTATGGCACCGCTCATGGCCGAGAACAACCATTTGAGTGAGCCCGAAGCGATTCGTGAACTGGCAAAACATACCGATGAGATTATCCGGCGCTTTTCGGAGTTGGCGATTTCCTACAACATCAACATCATTACCGGCAGCATGCCCGAAATCAAGAACGACCGCTTGTACAATGCCGGCTATGTGTGTAAGCGTGATGGGTCGATCGACCGCTTCGAAAAACTTCATGTGACTCCCGACGAGGCCAAAGTGTGGGGTATGCAGGGCGGCTCGGAGCTGAAAGCCATTGATACCGACTGCGGCAAGATTGGCGTGCTGATTTGTTACGATGTCGAATTCCCGGAGCTGGGCCGTATTCTGGCCGACGATGGTGTGGATATCTTGTTTGTCCCGTTCCTGACCGATACGCAGAATGGGTATTCGCGGGTGCGCAATTGCGCCATGGCCCGCGCTATTGAAAACGAATGTTACGTGGCCATTGCTGGCGGTGTTGGCAACCTGCCCAAAGTGCACAACATGGATATTCAGTATGCGCAGTCGATGGTTTTTACGCCTTGCGATTTTTCGTTTCCCATGAACGGCATTAAAGCTGAAGCGACACCCAATACGGAGATGATCTTGATTGCCGACGTGGATATTGATTTGCTGCGCGAACTGAACCAGTTTGGCAGCGTTCGCAACCTGAAAGACCGCCGGAAAGATATTTATGAGGTGAAACGAAAGTAAAAAAGTTCGTTGAAGAACGGAAAAAGCTTGCCAGCAACGGCAGGCTTTTTTTTGTGAGGTTCCACGCAACCCTTTTTCAGTTCACGCATCAACTTTCTGTAACCGACCTCAAAACAATCAAGATGAAAAAAATTATTTACCTCCTGGTCTTCCTATTCGTTTGCAGTGGAGGCTTTGCCCAGCGAAATAAGAAGGAAGTCATCTATCTGAAAAACGGGACCGTATTGAAAGGACAGCAAACCCCGGTTGATGATGACAAGGTGGCGGTACAATCAGGGAAAAACCTTTGGGTTTTTAATTATTCTGAGATTGATACCATTACCTCCAACCGCATGTCGCAGGCTTATGAAAACAAAAACGCAGCTTATTTTCTGAAAACTTCTGTTGGGATATTGGCTGGCAGTTCGAACAATTCCAAACCGACACCTTTTTCGTTCGATGCGTCGTTTAATTACCGCGTTCTTCCCAAGTGGTATTTGGGTGTTGGCACGGGTATCGATTTTCTGGACGAATCGTACCTGCCGGTTTTTGGCAACCTGGAGTTTCACTTCCGCGAGTCGCGCTTCACGCCGTTTATCGGGTTGCAGGCTGGATATTTAGTTCCACTCGATGATGAGGTTTATTCCGGAGGTGGCGTGTATTACGACTACATGCCCTGGTCTTCGTCGTACTATTACAACCCGGTGGCGCTCGAGAGCAAAGGCGGTTTGATGGTGAATCCGTCGTTTGGATTTGTGAGTCAGTTAAATCCGAACCTGGGCTTGATGCTCGCCTTTGGCTACCGCTATCACGAGCTTAATTTTAAAGGCGACAACCATTATCAACTCGACCGCGAATACAACCGCCTGTCTATTCGCCTGGGAATTCTTTTCAACTAAAAACACACGGAAACGATGAAGACAAAAGCAATTTATATCAGCCTGATTTTTGCCATGGCACTGCTTTCGGGCTGCCAGGACAAACTCTACGAGACCTTTATGGGCAATGCGCCGGTTTACATGAGTTACGAAGACCTGCGTTCGGCCATTCAAATGGAAAGTTCACGAGACATTGAAAAGCCGGGCAAAATCTACTTTAAGGATGACTTTGTGTTTGTTAATGAGATTATGGAAGGCGTGCATGTGCTGGATGTCAGCAATCCGGCCAGCCCTGAAAAAGTGGGCTTCATCGCCATTCCCGGAAATGTGGATATTGCCATTAAGGAAGATGTGCTGTATGCCGACAGCTATATTGATTTGGTGGCGATCAATGTCTCAGACTTAGATGACATTGAGGAAGTCGGACGCGTAGAGGATATTTTTCCCTACACCGTTCCTGAATATGATACCGACTACCGTTTGGGAGAAATCGATGAGGACAAAGGTGTCGTTGTCGATTGGGAGATTGAAGAGGTCAAACAGGAGATCAAACAATATTATTACCCCATCTATTATGCCCGGAGTTTTGCTGAAAACATGGCGCTCGATGGCGCTTATTCATCAAGCAAAGCCGGCGGGGTGGGAGGTGGCAGCGGTTCCACATTTGGTGTGGGTGGTTCGATGGCCCGCTTTGGTTTGCACGAGGATTTCCTGTACACGGTAGACAAATCCAATTTATACACCTTTAAAATTGATGATCTTGAAAATCCTGTTGAACTCGGTTCAAAAAGTATTGGTTGGAATGTGGAGACCATGTTCATTTATAATAATCACCTGTTTTTTGGAACTACTACCGGCATGCTGGTTTACAGCCTCGAAATCGGTCAGAATCCAACTTATATCAACCGCTATAATCACATTACAAGCTGCGATCCGGTTGTGGTTCAGGACGATTTGGCCTATGTAACCCTGCACGACGGAGGTGCTTGCGGGCGATCGGTCAACCGGCTGGATGTGATCCGGATGAACGAAGATTACACGCAGCTAAACCTGCTCCAAAGCTACTCGATGGCCAATCCGCACGGGCTGGGCATTGATGGTGATGTGCTTTTTATTTGCGATGGCGACGCGGGCCTGAAAATTTTTGATGCCTCCGATCCCTTGCAGATTTCAGTCAATAAACTGGCGGAATTCCCCGATATCAATACGTATGATGTCATTCCGCTCAACAACTATTTGTTTATGATTGGCGACGGGGGATTTTACCTCTACGATTACGCCGACCTTCAAAATATTACCTTGCTTTCGACAATTCCCATTTCCACGGCAGGTAATTAAATCCAGTTAATTCAGTTTTAAAATCCGGCTCCGTCATTGGGCCGGATTTTTTATCGGGTGGCGCGGGTTCCAACTGCACTTTAATTTAGGCATTGGTCAAAAGCCAGCTTCCCTGAACCAGCTTCCCTGAACCGGGACCCGGTGAGGATCCGGCACAACAAGAAAAAAATTAACGTTCAACTTAGTTGAAAGCCAACACGAAAAGCATTATTTTTGCCGTTTGATAAATTTTGAAAGAAGGATTATGAAGAGGAAAGTGCATCAGTTATTGTTCACCCTGTTGTTAGTTGTTTTGGTTTTGGGAGCTTACCAGTTTCTGGAATCATCTACCTACCCTGAAAAGTCAGCCGAGGCTCCAATCCGGCACTATTATAGCTCCGTTGAAGTGCCCGATTCTCTCACCTTTTGTGGAGAGATCGTGCCGTTGGAGTATTTTGATATTTACGAAAGCCTGGATCGTGAATTGCTGGTGAACTCTTATTTTCACTCGCAAACCTTGCGTTTCATTAAAATGGCGCCACGATTTTTTTCAATCATTAACCCCATTTTGAAAGAAAATAACATTCCGGAGGATTTTAAATACCTGGCTTTGGCGGAGAGCGGATTCGATCCAACAGCTGTTTCGCCTGCCGGAGCGGTTGGTTTCTGGCAGTTTATGAAAGGTACTGCCGGCGATTATGGCTTGGAAATCAGCACGGAAGTGGATGAACGTTACCACATCGAAAAATCGACCGTGGCGGCCTGCGCCTATTTGCACGAGTCGTACCGGAAATATGGCAGCTGGACCATGGTGGCTGCTACCTACAATGCCGGCCGGAATTTTATTGGGCGGCAAGTGGAGCGCCAAAAAGAAAACAACTACTACGATTTGTTGTTGGGTGAAGAAACCCGGCGTTACGTGTTTCGAATTATGGCCTTGAAACTGGTGATGGAGAATCCGCGAACGTATGGTTTCGATGTGCGCGATGACGAAATGTACCCGCTGTGGAATACAAAAACCGTTCAGGTAACCGGTCCTGTAATCAGTTTCGCCAATTTTGCACAGGAGCACAACACGAATTACAAAATCCTGAAAATGCTGAATCCCTGGTTGCGTGAAGCTTATCTGACCAACGCGGGTGGCAAAACCTATGAGATTAAATTGCCGGCCGAAGGATTCCGAACAAGAACAAAGTGATGAACATGCAGAAAACAGAAACCGAAATTCTGGAAGAAGAATTTGTGGAGAATGAAGAAAAAGTGGTGGTACACGGTGCTCGTGTGCATAACCTTCAAAATATCAATGTTGAAATTCCGCGCAACCAGATCACCGTCATAACCGGCCTGAGTGGCAGTGGAAAATCGTCGCTGGCTTTCGACACCATTTATGCCGAAGGGCAACGGCGCTATATCGAGACGTTTTCGGCTTACGCCCGCTCGTTCCTCGGAAACATGGAGCGCCCCGATGTGGATAAAATTACCGGTTTAAGTCCGGTGATATCGATTGAGCAGAAAACCACGAATAAAAATCCCCGCTCAACAGTGGGAACGGTAACCGAAATTTATGACTTCCTGCGCTTGTTGTATGCTCGTGCCGGCGAAGCTTTTTCGTATGAAACCGGGGAGAAAATGGTGAAGTACACCGATGAGCAGATTCTGAAACTGATTCAGGAGACGTTTTCGGGAAAACGAATTTTGGTCATGGCGCCCTTGGTGCGTGGACGAAAAGGGCATTATCGCGAGCTTTTTGAGCAAATCAGACGCAAAGGATTTTTGTACGCGCGGATTGACGGTGAAGTGAAGGAGTTGGTGCCCAACATGCGTGTTGACCGATACAAAAACCACTTTATCGAAGTGGTAGTCGACCGGCTGGAAGTGGAGAAGGAAAGCCTGAAACGATTGAAAGAATCGGTGCAAACGGCCATGACTCAAGGGCATGGCATCATTCTGATTATGGAGCATGGCTCGGATAATATGAAGTATTACAGCCGGCAGCTGATGTGTCCAAGTACGGGCATTTCGTATGCTGAACCGGCGCCGCATAACTTTTCGTTTAATTCACCCCAAGGCGCTTGTCCACGGTGCAACGGACTGGGGCAAGTGGCTGAAATCGATCTGGAAAAAATCATTCCGGAGCCGGAGAAAAGCATTGCCAAAGGCGGGATTGCTCCACTCGGGGCACAAAAAAACACGCTGATTTTTTGGCAGATTGAAGCCTTGGGCGAGAAATATGGCTTCGACCTGAAAACGCCGGTGAGCGATATCCCGGAAGATGGGCTGAATGCCGTGCTGTACGGAACCAACGAACGCATCCAACTAAAGAATTCGCCACTGGGTAGTTCCGTGAATTACATGATGACTTATGAGGGCGTGATTAAATATATTGACAGCCAGCGTGATGATAATCCATCGAAAAAGGCGAAAAAGTGGGCGAATCAGTTTGTCAAGGAGCATACCTGCCCCGACTGTAACGGACAGCGTCTGAAAAGAGAATCGCTGCATTTTAAAATCGACAATCAGAATATTTCGGATGTTGCCAGGCTCGATATCAATGAGCTGAACGATTGGCTGGCTGAATTGGAAGATCGCCTGACCGACCGGCAGCGCCAGATCGGGACGGAAGTGATTAAGGAAATTCGCGACCGCGTGAGCTTCCTGATTGATGTTGGCCTGGAATATTTATCGCTCGATCGCACCTCCCGAACCTTGTCTGGTGGCGAGTCGCAACGAATCCGGCTGGCCACGCAAATTGGCTCGCAGTTGGTCAACGTACTGTATATTTTGGATGAACCCAGCATAGGGCTGCATCACCGCGATAACCTGCGCCTGATTCATTCGCTTCAGAAGTTACGCGACACCGGCAACTCGGTGATTGTGGTGGAGCATGACAAAGACATGATGCTTTCAGCTGATTACATTGTAGATATGGGGCCATTTGCCGGGCGTCATGGTGGCGAAGTAGTGGCTGCCGGAACGCCTCAAGTGATTCTGGAGGCCAACACGCTGACCTCGAAATACCTGACTGGCGAGCATCAGATCGCCGTCCCGGAAATTCGTCGGGCCGGAAATGGGAAGTCCATCAAGCTGAAAGGCTGTAGTGGAAATAACCTGAAAAATGTGAATGTTGAATTTCCCCTTGGAAAATTGATTTGCATCACCGGCGTATCGGGTAGCGGGAAGTCGAGTTTAATCAACGGAACTTTGCAACCCATTTTGAGCCAGCATTTTTATAAGTCGGTACAGGATCCGCTTCCGTATAAAAAGATGGAGGGGCTTAAAAATATTGATAAAGTGGTTCAGGTCAACCAGTCGCCATTGGGGCGCACGCCTCGTTCCAACCCGGTGACTTACACCGGTGTTTTCTCCGACATCCGGGCCTTGTTCGCCTTGCTGCCCGAAGCAAAAATACGTGGGTACAAACCCGGCCGGTTCTCTTTCAATGTGAAGGGCGGACGTTGCGAAGAATGCCAGGGCGGTGGCCTGAAGCTGATTGAGATGAACTTTTTGCCCGATGTTTACGTGCATTGCGATACCTGTAACGGCAAACGCTACAACCGCGAAACCCTTGAAGTTCGTTACCGCGGAAAGTCGATTGGCGACGTGCTGAACATGACCATTAATCAAGGCGTTGAATTTTTCGAAAACATGCCGTCCATTCTGCACAAACTGAAAACCTTGCAGGAAGTTGGGCTGGGTTATATTACGCTGGGGCAGTCATCCACTACTTTGTCGGGTGGCGAGTCGCAACGGGTGAAACTGGCGTCGGAACTGGCCAAGAAAGACACCGGAATGACGCTCTACATTCTGGACGAACCCACCACCGGGCTTCATTTCGAAGATATCCGCGTTTTGCTCGAAGTGCTCAACAAACTGGTTGATCGCGGCAATACCGTCATTGTGATTGAACACAATATGGATGTCATTAAAGTGGCTGATCACATTATCGACCTGGGGCCCGAAGGCGGAAAGGGTGGCGGGCAGCTACTGTGTGCTGGCACGCCGGAGGAAGTCGTGAAAAACAGAAAATCGTACACGGCCAGGTATTTGAAAAAAGAGTTAGCTTTATAGTTGAAAATTTCAACATTCGGTGATCCGGCTTTCGGCCGTTTTCGATTGCTGATTTGTGAACCAAGCGAATTATGAAAACAATTGAAATTTACTGCGAAAATAACAAGATCACCAAAGCGTATCCGCTGGGAACCACGCTCGAAGAAATAAAAGATGACATGCAGATTAAGCTGCAAAACCCGATTTGCGGCGCTTTGGTCAATCACAAGGTCAAAGAATTGTCCTTTTCCGTGGTTAAATCCAAGCGAATCCAGTTCATTGATTATTCCCATCCCGATGGGCGTCGGTTGTACACGCGTTCTTTGTTGTTTTTGCTCTATGTGGCTGTAAAGGAAACATTTCCACAGGTGAAGCTGAAAATCATGAATGGCATTTCGCAGGGCTATTATTGTGAGTTGGTCGGACTGGAGCGCCCCATTACTGAGTCGGATATTTTTGAATTGAAAAGCGAAATGCGGCAGTGGGTGGAACGTGATTTACCGATTGTGAAGAAAGGGATTCCGACCAACGAAGCAGTGGATATTTTGGTTCAGCAAGGACTGGAAGAAAAGGCACGTTTGTTTGAGCAACAGGGCACTTTGTTCTCCTACCTCTATTTTATTAATGGACTGGCCAACTACTTTTACGGGCATCATGTCCCGTCGACCGGTTACTTGACGAATTTTGGCTTGGCAACTTATTTTGACGGAATCTTACTGCAAATTCCGCAACCCGACAATTTCAACAAGCTTTATCCGGTAATCAAGCAGGAGAAATTGTTCGGCGTATTTAAAGAGCATAAAAAACGTGCTGAGATTCTCGATGTTCCGGATTTGGGAAAGTTGAATGAATACACAGACATGGGAAAAAGTGGCGATATCATCAAGATATCCGAAGCATTGCATGAAAAGAAAATTGCTGAAATTGCCAATCAGATTGATGAGCGGCGCGATGAGATCAAAGTGATTCTCATTGCCGGCCCATCAGCATCAGGTAAAACAACTTTTACCAAGCGACTGGCCGTGCAACTGGCGGTAAATGGCCTGGTGCCGCACATGATTTCGCTGGATGACTATTTTGTTGATCGCGAGAAAACCCCGCTCGATGAAAATGGCGAGTATGATTTTGAAGCACTCGAAGCCATCGATATCAACTTCTTTAATGAACAACTGCTTCAGCTTTTTAACGGAGAAGAAGTGGAACTGCCCAAATTTAATTTTGCACTGGGCAAGCGGCTCAGCTCGGGAGAAAAACTGCGATTGGGCGACGGGCATCTGCTGATGGTGGAAGGAATTCATGGCAACAACCCGGGACTGACCCCGCATGTGAGTGAACGGCAAAGTTTCAAGGTTTTCCTGTCGGCACTCACGCAAATTTCCTTTGACGATCACAACCATATCTCCACGACCGATAATCGGATGATTCGCCGGATGATTCGCGACAGCATGTATCGTGGTTATTCGGCTTGCGATACCATCAAGCGCTGGCCTAGCGTGAAAAGTGGCGAGGAGAAAAATATTTTTCCCTACCAGGAAAATGCCGATGTGATGTTTAACTCGGCCATGGTTTACGAGTTGGCCGTGCTAAAGAAATATGCCGAACCCTTACTGAAAAATGTTCCTGAAAACCGCGTGGAGTTTTGCGAAGCCAACCGCCTGCTGAAGTTTTTCAGCTATATCAAAAGTATTGATGATTTCGAAATCCCGCCAACATCACTCATTCGTGAATTTTTGGGTGGAAGTAGTTTCCGCTATTAGCACGGCTTAAGTGTTAAATCGAATTGAATGTAGCCTTGCGGCTTTTCATTAAAGCCATGTTAAATTTTTATAAATAAAACGTGAAAACTATAATGGTTTTTAAAGTTTTCATATTTTTGAGGCCAAATTAAAAACGATGGAAGTACGTGAACGAATTATAGAGGAAGCGACCAGGTTGTTTTTTCAGTATGGTATCCGCAGCATTACGATGGATGAAATTGCGGTGTCGCTGGGTATTTCAAAGCGTACGGTTTACGAAACCTTTAAGGACAAAACGGAATTGATTCATACCTGTCTGAGGGATTTAATCCGGCAGCGGGATGAACGTAGTCAGGAGGTGATCGCTTCCTCAGCTAATGTGATCGAAGCCATTTTTACCTCGATGCAAGATGGCATCAAAGCGATAAACACCATCAATCCGCTGTTTTTTCATGATTTGAAAAAATACTACCCGGTGATTTGGAAAACCTTACATGAAGAAAATAAGGAAAAGCATTACAATCTCACCTACACGCAACTGCGCAAAGGGGTAAATGAAGGTTTGTTTCGAAAGGACATTCACATTGGGATTGTGTCGAAATTGTTTCACGAGCAGGTGAATCTGATTTCAGATGAGTCGGTCTTTCCGCGCGAGCAGTACGAGCTGACGGATTTGTTTAAGAATCTCATGATTAATTTTGTTCGTGGTATTTCTACTCAAAAAGGAATTGACTTGGTGGATAAAATGTTGGACTAAATTTTTTTGCCTTTAAGAAAACTAGAAAGAACGATAAAGTTTTTAGAGTTTATGGTGGATGATCGAAAAATTGTAGAAACGAGCTATTTGCTTTACGTAAAGCATGGAATTAAAAGCGTCAGCGTTGATGAGATTGCAGCTATGCTGGGCATCTCAAAAAAAACGTTGTATGTCCATATCCGGAGTCGCGATGAGTTGTTGCAGCTAGTGATTGACTATAGTCTGACACAATTTATTGCGGGGCTGCGCAAACTTTTGGAGCCTGAAGAGCACGTTTTCAGAAAGCTTGGACACTTATACAGCTACATCATCAAGCTCAACCGCAAAATCAATCCCTCGTTTCTTCCTGATCTGAAAAAAGTAAATATCGGGCATTTCCGCAGAATTCAAGATTTTCGGAACGATCAGCTTTTTGGTTTCGTGAAATCCATCATGGATCAAGGCGTTCAGGAGGAACTGTTCCGGCCTGATCTCGATTTGAGGCTGGTATACCTCAACCAGATTTCGAAGATTGATGGCGGTGTTCTGAAAGGATCGCCGGAATACAACCAGGCCCTGTTCAGCAACTCTATTTATAAGTTGATTATAAATGACTTGATCGGAATGACAACCTTGAAAGGGCATCAGGAATTTGAAAAACAATACGATGAATTGCTGCACTTGATTGGCGGGTACAGCCAATGCAATTTTCAGAAAACAAAATAAAACAGTTAAAACAAGTTCAGAATGAAAAACAGAAAACAGATGATGATGACAGTCCTGGCCTCGCTCTTCCTGCTTCAGGGAGCTTTGGCGCAGAACCGCTTGTCGATTGATTTGCAGGAGGCTAAAGAGCATGCCCTGCAGTTCAACCGAAGTATCCGAAGTTCGGAGCTTTCCGTCAGGCAGTCGCAGGAGCAATTGAAACAGGCAATTGCAGCGGGTTTGCCGCAGGTAAATGCCACAGCGGATTACAACAACTCGTTGGGCGCCGAAATTTCTATCCAATTTGACGAAAACATGCCGGCATCGCAAATTCCGATTGATCCGACCAGCAGTTTTAACCTGCAAGTGGGGCAGTTAATTTTTAGCGCAAACTATTGGGTTGGCCTTCATACCGCTAAGTTGTATCGCAACTTGTCGGAGAAGAATCTGGAAAGAACAGAACGCGACATTGTTAGCCAGGTGGTGAACAGTTATTATTTGGTGTTGGTTGCCGGCGAATCACTTCAAATTCTGGAAAGCAACGTGGAGAACCTCGAGGCGGTTTACGAGAAAACAAAGCCAATGGTTGAATTTGGAATGACCGAGAAAGTCGAACTTGACCAGCTATCTGTTCAGCTAAATTCGTTGAAAAATGCCGTCAAATCGGCTGGTCGTCAATATGAAATGGCTCAGAATATGCTTCGCCTGCAGTTGGGTGTTTCGTCTGAGGCCGAACTGGAGCTGACGGAAACCCTGACGCAGATCCTCAATTCGAACGAATTTGATGCGATGCAGGCAAGCGCATTTGTCCCTGATCAAAACATTGATTTTCAATTGATGACTGTTCAGGAGCAAATGCAGGAAAAACAGGTTGATATGCAGAAAGCCAACTATTTGCCAACGGTGTCGGGCTACTATTCGTTCACCCAAAAAATCCTGAAACCAGCCTTCGACATGACCCCCAATCACATGGTCGGCCTGCAGATGAATATTCCGATTTTTTCGAGTGGCGAACGGCGATCGAAAGTGCGACAGGCTAAAATTGAACTGGAAACGGTGCAGAACGAAAAGGCGTTGCTTCAGGATCAGCTCGATATTCAATACAAACAGCTCAGCTTTAACCTGAGAAGTGCGCTTGATAATTTCGAAAACCAAAGCCGGAATGTTGAGGTGTCGCGCGAGGTATATGAAAACCTGCGACGCAAATTCAGCCAGGGGCTTATTTCGAGTTTGGAATTGACCAGTGCAGACAACAATTACCTGAAAGCCGAATCGGATTATTTGCAGGCAGCACTCGAGGTATTGCAAGCACGCAATGAGTTAAAAACATTATTGGGAGAAGTAAAATAAACAATTTAATGGAATTGAAAATGAAACAATTAAACACTTTTATAGGACTGCTTGCTGTTTTGGCCATTTCGTCCTGTTCGGCACCAAAAGAGGAAGCTGAAACAAATACTGAAGCCGGGCGGCTTGTTGAACGTGTGCGCGTCACCACACTTGCCAAGGAGGAAATTACCCGCAGCATCGAATATTCAGCGAGCCTTGAGCCTTTTAATACCGTACACATGGTTCCTGCATCACCAGGAAGGATTGAAGCGATTCATGTGGAACTGGGCGATCGTGTGAGAAAAGGACAGGAACTGGTCCGGATGAATGACGCCCAACTAAACCAGGCCCGGATTCAGTTGAATAACCTGAAAGCGGACTATGCCAGGCTAGACACGCTGAAAAAATTGGGAAGTATAGCCGAGCAACAGTACGAACAACTTCAGGCTCAATACGAAGCGGCGAAGGAAAATGTAGACTTTTTAGAAGAGAATACGCTGCTGGTCGCTCCTTTTAACGGACTGATTTCGGGCAAATACCACGAAGCCGGCGAAATGTATTCCGGATCGCCGGTTGCGGAAATTGGGAAAGCCGCTATTCTGACCATCATTCAGGTTGATAAGCTGAAAGCCATTGTCAGTATTTCTGAAAAATACTTTCCGAACATCAAAAAAGGCATGCCAGTTTCTGTGGCTTTCGATGTGTATCCCGGCGAAACATTCGAAGGAGAAGTCTTCAGAATTGCACCTGCCATTAACCCGCAAAGTCGTTCGTTCGAGGTTGAAGTCAGCATGGATAACCCCGGAGGAAAACTGCGTCCCGGAATGTTTGGTCGCGTCACCATTGGCCTTGAAAATACGGAAGCAACGGTGCTGCCGGCTTTGGCCATCCTAAAAATGCAGGGATCAAACGTGCGCTACTTGTTTGTGGAGCGGAACGGTAAAGCCAAGCGTGTGGAAGTTGCACTTGGCAACCGGTTTGACGACAAGGTTGAGGTGATTTCAAACGAATTGCAGCCCGGTGACCGCATTGTTGTTGAAGGACAGGCCCGCTTGCTTGATGGCGCAGCGGTGGAAGTGGTGAACTAGCATTTGGTCCGAACATTTTTAATTAAAGCAATTGAATTATGAGTATATATAAAAGTGCAGTTGACAAGCCGATTACCACTTTCATGATTTTTATCGCGGTGGTGGTGATGGGCATTTTCTCACTCATCAATATTCCGGTAGATCTGTATCCGGAAATGGAGCCGCCCTATGTGTCGGTAATGACCACTTATGCCGGGGCCAACGCATCGGATATTGAAACCAATGTGACCAAAGTGCTGGAGGATGCACTCAATTCGGTGGACAAGCTGAAGGAGATGACTTCGACTTCATCGGACAATCTTTCAGTAATTTCGCTCGAATTTGAATGGAACGCCAATTTGGATGAGGCGACGAACGATATTCGTGACGTGATTGACCGGATTTACGACAACCTGCCCGAGGCAGTGGACCGGCCCACCATTTTTAAGTTCAACACCAGCATGTTTCCCATTCTTTTTTATGCCATCACCGCCGACGAAAGTTACCAGGGATTGGAGAAAATTATCGACGAAAAGGTAATTAACCCCTTGAACCGGGTTGAAGGCGTGGGGTCGGTGGCCATGGTTGGCACACCGCACCGAATGGTTTATGTGGATGTGGATCCCAAACGGCTGGATGCCTACAACCTGACCTTGGAGCAGCTTGGATCCTCCATTGCCGGCGAGAACCTGAACATGCCCCTCGGAAATGTAAAAATGGGCAAGCTGGATTACCAGATCCGGGTGCAAGGTGAATTTTCGGAGAGCGAACGGATCAAAAATCTGGTTGTGGCCAACTACAACGGAAAACAAGTGTACCTGCGCGATGTGGCCACTGTGCGCGACACGCTGAAAGATGTGACCCTGGAGGAAAAGATCAACGGACAAACCGGCGTACGGATGTTTGTGATGAAGCAATCCGGAGCAAACACGGTGAAAGTGGCCCGTCAAATTAAGGAGCGGCTCGAGGAGTTAAAGCCGACTTTGCCTCCCGATATTCAGATTCAGGAGATTTTTGACTCATCAACTTTTATCAAAGGCTCGATCAACAACCTGGCATCGACCCTGATGTATGCCATGATCTTCGTGGTGTTGGTCGTGTTGTTTTTTCTCGGACGATGGCGAGCAACTTTCATCATCGTTCTGACCATTCCTATTTCGTTGATTGTCGCCTTTATTTATCTCTACATGACGGGCAATTCAATGAACGTTATTTCGCTGACTTCGCTGTCCATCGCGATTGGGATGGTGGTGGACGATGCCATTGTGGTTCTCGAAAATATCACACGTCATGTCGAGCGGGGGGCCAGTCCGCGCGAAGCGGCCATCTACGCCACCAACGAAGTTTGGTTGTCGGTGATTGTTACCACGCTGGTTGTGGTAGCCGTATTTTTTCCGCTCACCCTGGTTTCCGGAATGACCGGCGTGTTGTTCAATCAGTTGGGCTGGATTGTGACCATTACCGTGGTGACCTCAACTTTTGCTGCTATTTCATTGACGCCCATGTTGGCTTCGAAGTTTTTGAAGTTGAAGAAACGTCAAAAGACACGGAAGTACGGATACGAAAATACAATTGAAAAATGGCTGGGCAAGTTGGATCAGTTCTATGAAATCTTGCTTCGGAAGCTGATGCATTACAAAGCGGTCGTGGTGCTTGCTACTTTCCTGATTTTCTTTGGCTCTTTATTTTTGATGAAGTTTGTGGGGACAGATTTCATGCCTGAGTCGGATGAAAGCCAGATTACTGCCAACATTGAGTTGCAAACGGGTTTGCGTGTGGAAGAAACGGTGAAGGTGACCCGCCAGTTGGAGCAGGTGATCCGGGAAAGATATCCGGAAGTTGAGCTGATTGCTTCTTCATCTGGTTCAGATGATGAAGGCGGTTTTATCTCGATGTTCAGCACGACTGGTTCAAACATCGTCAACTTTACCCTGCGCTTGTCAGACCTGGATGAACGTGAACGCACGGTTTGGGAAATTGCTGATGACTTCAGGGCCCAGATTGCTTTGTTGCCCGAAGTGGTCAATTCAACTATTTCAACCGCATCGCAGGGGCTTGGCGGCTCGGGTAATGTGGTGGAATACGAGATTTATGGCTATAATTTTGATGTGACCAATGCGTATGCAGAACAGGCTTTTGACCGGATCAAGGCGATGAATGGCGCACAGGATGTTTCCATCAGCCGCAAAAATGATAAGCCAGAACTGCAGATTGTGCTCGATCGCAATAAATTGTCGGAACATGGGCTGACGACAGCACAAGTTTCTACTTTGATTCGAAATCGGGTAAACGGCTTGATTCCATCTTATTTTAAAGAAGAAGGAGAGGAGTATGATATCAAAATCCGGCTGGAGGAGAAATACCGGAGCTCAATCAGCGATCTGGAGCAAATGACCATCATGACGCCGGCCGGAAACAAAATTAAGCTCAAGGAGTTGGGCGAAATCGTGGAGTATTGGTCTCCTCCAAGCATCCAGCATAAACGCCGCGAACGCTTGGTGACCATCTCTGCCTCACCCGACAACATTTCCTTGGGTGAACTGGCCAGCCGCATCAAAACCGAAGTTGCCGGACTGGAAACTCCTGCCGAAATTGTGACTTCCGTTGGTGGAGCTTATGAAGATCAGCAGGAGTCGTTTCTGGACCTGGCCATGTTGCTGGGATTAAGCCTGATCCTGGTATTTATTGTGATGGCTGCCCAGTTCGAGTCGCTGCGTATGCCGCTGATCATCATGGTTTCTATTCCATTTGCATTCACGGGAGTCATCTTGGCTTTGGTTCTCACCGGAACAACGCTAAGTGTGGTAGCCGCCTTGGGGGCAGTCTTGTTGGTAGGGATTGTAGTGAAGAACGGTATTGTGCTGGTCGATTTTATTAACCTGATGCGCGATCGCGGCGTAGAGCTGTACGAAGCGATAGCCATCTCTGGAAAATCACGTTTGCGTCCGGTGTTGATGACGGCTGCAACCACGATCCTGGGCATGCTTCCTCTGGCCATGAGCACCGGTGAAGGGGCTGAAATTTGGCGTCCGATGGGAATCACCGTAATCGGGGGATTGATTTTCTCTACACTGGTGACCATGATCATCGTTCCGGTGATGTATGCGCTACTGGCCAGCAAAGGCGAGCGTCGCAAAAAGGAAAAAGTGAGACAACAATTTGTATTTATGGACAAGTAAAATAGTATAGGATGAAAGCAGTATTTATTGTATTTAATCAAGCCAATACCGAACGGGTGGAATACATGCTCGACCGATTGGATGTCCGGGGCTATACCTGGTGGAACGACGTGCTTGGCCGTGGCTCTGTAGATGGCGAACCACGCTTGGGAACGCACACCTGGCCCGAAATTAACTCGGCCGTTTTGACCATTGTCCCTGATGATAAGGTGGACGAACTTTTGGAAAAAGTCAAAAAATTGGACGAAGTTAATAAGGAAGTTGGCGTTCGGGCCTTTGTTTGGGATGTTCTTCAATCCGTATAAAAACACGCTTTTAGTTTGGGGGCTTTCTTCTGATTTTGAATCAAGAGGGAGGCCCCTTTTTTTGACTCCGACTGCGTCTTTTGAGGCTCAAAAGTTTTTCTGCATAATCCTTGGAAACAGAAAGGCTTGAAATACGCCGCGGCTCAGCATGAACAACATCATGGCCATCCAAAGCGCATGATTACCCATTGCTGGCTGAAGCAGAAAATAGCTTGGCAGAAAAACGAGGAGACTGGCGCCAAGCATGCTGTTACGCATTTCTTTGGAGGCGGTGGCTCCAATATAAACACCGTCCCAAATGAACGATGCAAAGGAGATGATCGGTGTCAGCACAATCCAAAAACGAAAGTCCGCCGCTGTGGCAATCAAATCCGTTTGACTGGTGAGCAGGCCTAAAATCAATTCATTGGCAAACAAGTAAATCAGACTAAAAACAAAAGCAAGTAAACTGCCCCAATAAAAGAGTAGACGGGTGACTTTCAGAAAAAGGCTACGGTTGCGTTCGCCTTTGTAGCGCCCCGACAAGGCTTCACCGGCATAGGCAAAGCCATCAATGAAAAAGGCAAAAAACAGCAGAAATTGAATCAGGATGGAATTGACTGCCAGAATGTGATCGTTGATGCTGGCCGATTTTGAGGTGAAAAACGTAAAGACGAAAATCACGCAAAACGTACGGATGAAGATATCGGAGTTCACCTGGGAAAAGTTCTTCAAGGCTTTGGGATCAATCACGGCGGGCCAGTTCCAATGCGTGATCAAAGCTTGGTATGATCTGAAAAACAGGGCCAGTCCCACCACAATACCCAAATACTGGGCAATAACGGTTCCCAAAGCCACTCCGGCGGCGTTGAGGTGAAAGAACCTCACAAAGATAAAGCTGAGAACGATGTTGAGCACATTGGCGGCGATCGCTGTAATCATGGGGTATCTGGCATTTTGCATGCCCAAAAACCAGCCATTCAGCACATACAATCCCAGGGTGGCAGGCGCTGCCCAGATCCGGATGCGAAAATACTCGCGGGCAAGCGATTCCACTTCCTCACTGCCATTAATTAAATGGAAACTCAGCCACTCAATCGGAAATTGCAACAGAAGGATAACGAAACCGGTCAGGGTCGAAATCAACATGGCTCTTGAAAGGATGTGAAAACTTTCAGGTGTGTTTTTTTCGCCATATGTTTGGGCGGTAAATCCGCTGGTGCCCATCCGTAGAAAGCTAAATCCCCAGTAAATGAAGTTGAAAATGACCGTTCCGAGCGAAACAGCCCCAATAAAAACTTCCGAGTCCAGGTGTCCCATCAGGGCCAGGTCGACCAGTCCCAGCAAAGGAATGGTGACATTGCTGACAATGTTTGGGATTGCTAAACGCAGTATTCTTCGGTTCACGGATTTCTTTTTTGGCAAAGAAAAGAAAAATAATCAGGGCAATTTTCTTCGAATCATCAATAGTTCTGGAATGTGGGCACGCATCGTTGAGAGCAGTTTTCCTTTTTCTTGTTTTCATACTTGCAACACCCAAAAATTTCGCTTGATAATTTCATATAATTCTTGCTGCTGTTGATCCATGTTTAGCAGCTTGGTTTGGTT
>JGI25321J50212_10000427_pt1 | contig 52624 bp, 55 predicted proteins | sample AutmiccommuBRH23_FD_50212 | JGI IMG/M metagenome (IMG submission 50212)
TTATAATTCTCCCTTCCCCGGGCTGGTTTTGGTCACTAAGTCCGTCAACTCGTGGACAATTAACACCGTCTATTACTGGACGTTATAGGGCGTTAGTAACACTTTGTTCGTTTTCAGTTTTATTTAACATTTCTTCCGAATGCGTAACCATTATTGGCGCCTGCGGTTTGAAGTTCCTAAGTTGCGGGTAGGCAAGTAGCATGGATATTTTCTCAACCTGTTCAGCATTAAGGTAGTTTTCCTTTTGGTTACGCAAATACAACGCTAAGCTTAGGGCGCTATCAAATACCGGCATAGAGCAGTCAGTCGTCTTTAGCCAGGACGCCCTGGTGAAAACGACAATAGGATGTATCCATTTCTCCGTTGGAAAAGTGATTTTAAAGATACCTGTCTGGTTCAGCCATTTTCTAATTAATATGACATGCCTAAGGTTTTGTTTAGTCGGGCTATGGCAAGGGATCCACTTGTTCCCCTCTTTTCGTTTCCAGCGATCCTTATATCCAGTAAATGCCCCATCCCAGGCTTTAGTTTCAATAACGAACATCCCGGGCGGGCCAATCACAATATGGTCAGTCTGGGCAAATACTTCCGGCTCAGGTTCTATTGTGACATCGTTCATGAGTATCCAGTCTTTAGATAAAGCCAGCCGGAGATTTAAACTAACTTTCGACTCCCCACGCTCACCCTTGCTGTTATCACTGTTTCTTTTCATGTCAAAGGCCAGTCCCGCTAAAGGTTTAACGGCCCAGGAAATAAATGAGGGAACGGTTTCGTCTACCTTTTGCTTCATGGTGTCCTTTTCGGCCTGCACTTTGGCCTGGATCCTTTTACGAAACTCTTCCCGCGTACGTTCATCCTGTGATACGATACGAGCAGGCATAAAAATCACCCAATACTTTGTTTTAAGTCCATAATTCTACAATTTATTTCCTGTTTCCTCCAATATTTCTGAGATGTTATGAAAAAATCGCACTGACCTAGGCCGTTTTGAGAAAGAAGCCACAGACCCAAGGCTATGCACAATAAAAAGTCTGAGGGTAAGCAGTATGCCTGCAGGAAAGGGAAAGGGCCACGTAAAGAAGAGTCGGAAGAGAAATAAGAGGAGCAACAATAAAGAGCTCTGCTTTAAAGTTGTAAGAATTACCCCTGGATTCCGTAACAATGCTAATTATTTAACACACAAATATCCATTTTATTGAAGTTAGTTTTAATATCCTCACTTATGGATTTTTTTAATACCGATCTATAAACACATCTCTTAGGTGCTGATTTTGTTTTGGGCAAGATAGTTTCAATTTCCAATAAACAGCTTTCTTTGCTAGCATTGATATTATGTATGGAAATAGTTTTTATGTGATTCTTAGGTATAACAGTGTCCTGGTCATAAAACTCCGTATTAAATTGATCGGTACAAGGATATAATTCACTAAGCAAAGAAAGTTTGGGACTGTATATTATGAACTCATCAGTAGTGAAAATTAATTTGCACCCTTCTCTTAGAAAGTTAATAGGTTTTTCAAGATTACCATTAATTACATCTATATATTGATTACCTAAATGAATCCCCAAAACTTAGGATATAAACTTTAAATCTATCCTCGTGAAATTTTTCTAGTCTTTGTGGTATTCCTTCTATACGTTTCTTCTCGCTATATCCCCGTATGAGATAATAAACAATAATTATAACAGCAATTATTAACCAAAATTCCATAATATATATCTCTCCTTGTTTTACATAAACTGGAATTAATATCTTCTTCGGGTTATCATGCTATCAACTCCCGGATGTGCCCGGGGCACTTTGACTTTAAATGTTAAAGGAAAATCCTTAACTTGTCTGGAAATCATTTATATACAAATCTTGGGGGTAATGTCAGTGAAGTTTAAAAAGTGGGAGCTTAAAGAGTTTCTTTGGGCCGTTGCTATTTTAACGTTTATGTTATACCCCGTATTGCCGCTGCAAAAATTAAGGGTGCTGGCAAAATCAAACTGGGATTTAATACATTTACCTTTTTACTCACTTCTCTTACTTTGTGTATTATTTGGGTTTTTGCTCGGACTGCCGGCTCTCATCGAAAGATGGAGCAGCAACAGGCGCTTTTATTGGGCAAAATTTCTTATACAGGGGTTGCCAGCACTTATTCTGGCCATGCCCATATTTCTTGTTATGGATCTGTTCAGCATAACAAGTTTGGATGCAAAGTATATCCCGCCCTGGTCAACCATTCAGGGTATCTCCTACAACGGTTACGTTTTTTTCTTGTCCGCCGTATGGTTTGGGAAAACCTTGGTTGACTCAACTAAAGGGTACTCACCCGAAGACAAGGACAAGGAAAACGCTCCGTCTGATGAATAATGTCATATTTCTTCATTATATAATGCCTTCCCTGACGCCAAGTTCTTTCAGCCTTTCTACTTCATAGGGTCTAGCTCAAAGTGTTTGCTTCCATCGTTATTCCTAATTAATAAATAGGGCATGCCAGCTGCATGAACCAGTTCCACCCGGGCCAACATTTCATTTTACTTAATGAGCCTTACCTTGGCTTTTTGGGTTTTGCGGCCCAGAAGCCTTGCTGCGTAAATCCGGTGGTTACCTTCCTGAGCATAGTATTCTCCATTAATCCGAATCAGCGGTACATGCGGTATAATACTACCCCCCAATGCGGATCGCTTCCACAGCATTCCGGACAGAATGGTGGCCAAATTATTTATCTTCGGGTAACCAGTCCTGTCCTGTGAAGCTACGCTAAATATATCCAAAAATATTATAGATTTAGATTTTACAGAACACTAGTTTTGTGGAATCAAATTGTCCGACAGAACAACTGCCCCCTCTGGCAGAGCATTAGCAAGATCTATTACCCATTCGTTGTTAACCAATATCACGGGGTAGATCATTATGCGCTCTTCACCATCCAAAACATAACTAACTTTAACGATAACCATGTCTTCGCCACGCTTCTCACTAGATAGTATAGTTGGTGGTTTTTCTGGAAGCAATCCATCTTCATGTTGCATCTTGAGAGTATTTCTTCGTATATCTTCGCTCATCCTTATGTCTATGGAAACTTTCTTCAAAGTATCATAATCATTTTTTTGAACTGCTTCAAAAAAATCATACACACATTGTTCAGCAGACTTTATTGCGCTGGAAGAAGACGATGAAGATATCTGTTCGTCAGAATTTACTTTGTTGAAATAAATCAATGAGGGTATCCCGAAAAAAAATGTAAACGCAAATAAAGGTGTGATTATGCAGACTAAATAGTTTTTGAATTCCTTCACCGCAATGATGCCTCCTTAACATATAATAAGATTTTTCAATGCTTAATAGGTGCAAAAAGTAGAAATTTAATTTGGTATAGTTTGTGTAGATTAGCTTTGGATATTTTAAGATTTCCCCGATTTGCCTCAAGAATCATTTTGGAATTGTCCATTTTTAAAACCCTATCTCACCCTCATAGGCATCACCCTCTTTTAAACTTAAATTTGGCAATAAACTTTATTAAACCTAACTGTTGAAATATTAATACCTGACAGTTTGAGAAATAGCACTGATGGTTTCTATAACTCTATTCTTTGAATCAAAGACGAATGAAAACTATAAGATACAGGTAATTCTTGATATAAAATATTTTTTTCTTTTAAAAACCGCTCAATTATTTTTAGCTTGCTATTTTCACCAGAAATTACAAAATGTGAATCGAAATTAATAGAAGCTGATTCACTATTTTCATGTATAAGGGATATTTCATCATACAGGCTGGGATCATGAATTATTGCAAACATACCGCCTTCATGACAATGATTTTCAAATAATTCCGCTTGCTTAAGAAGCAATACCAGTAGTTCCTCAGCCTCCATAACACCCGCAATAGCTGCCGAGCAAAACTCCCCCATACTCGTGCCTAAAACATAATTAAGCTCCACTCCGCTTTCTAATAGGACTTGGGCTAAAGCATATTCCACCATGAAAATTGCAGGATGCGTATATAAAGTGCGAGAAAATTTTTCAGATTTCCGTTTTTTTTCGGAAAATAGTTGTCCTAGCACAGATTCACCGATAATTTCATATACAATTTTATCTAACCTGAACATCCATTCTCTAAAGATAGAATGCTTTGTTTATACGCTGGAAAGGAAGGTATGCTTACCTGGAACAACGCTATACAGGCAAAGACGGTAAAGTAAATCTCAATCAAAATACCTTGGACAAAACCATTTTTTGGCGCTTAAGAAGATGGTCGCGACAGGTGAAATTAGCGATTATGAGTTCAATAAATTAGCCAATGGTGCTCCTGAAGGGATATTAAAAATTACAAGGTTCGGAGCACTTACCTTATGCGATGATGTCTCCTGCTTGCTCAAAAATCACAAATTAGCTATATTTTTCAATGGCAGTTGGCTACCCGGCATAGTGGATAAAGATGAATATGGCTGGTATCTTAAAGATGTTAAAGGCAATACTACTGGTTTGCGTCCCGGTACGATGGCAAGGTTAATTCTATAAGAGGTAATCCTCAATATAGTGCCTAATCTTTTGGACACTATATCAGTAACACCAGACTGAAAAAAGCCCCCAACTTAATGACCAGTGTATACCGATAAACCATTTATGTTAATAACTAGGTGTTAATAATTATTTATCGAAATTTGTTCATTTCTACTTGACGGTCACATCCTGGTCGTTTGCCCAGTTGTCGCCTACTATTTTGTCTAGCATTACACGCTTTGTTGTTGTAGTTCTTCATAATCTGCAAACATCCACATGGGCCAGCACCGGTAGCTGTTATATGTTACCGACGGCAAAAGAAGAGGCAAAGACCCCTTCTTCTATCAGTGTGCTTTATTTTGATTTTTTGCGTCTATAATTATCTGTATATTTATTTTTACAATTTGGATATTGATCGCAAGCCATAAATTCACCATATATTGATTCTTTTAATACCATTGTTCCTGAACATTTTGGGCATTTGCCAAACAATTCTATACCAAATCTATCTATAAAATATTCACGGTAAACCGATTCAATTTTCTTTGCATAAGAATCAATTTCTTCATTTGATATTAAACCATCCTGAGCCATGATCCCAGCAGCGAAATCAAATCCTAGCCTATTTCAACTACCCAATGCCACGAATTCTCCAAAATTTCTTCATTTGTCATATACAGACCTCCTTAATGAATCTCCCAACATTACGGGGCCAGAGTGATTTTTTTTAACAATTTGCCAGTTACGAAAAATATAAAGAGAACTAATACCTTATTATCAAATTCAGTAACTTACTTGTTTGCTTTCTTGCCGTCTCATTATTTCATCCCTGGCCAGATCCAACCTATAATGATGGCCCAGCACAGTATAACCTTCGTTAATTGGCGTTGCTAAACATATTTCATACCCACCTCGTTGAGCCGGCTGTATATAGACCCGTTTCCAGTTCAAATGTCCTGCATCCCAGACCGGCCCTGTCCATGGCTTGCTCTCTATTTCATCCAAATAATCTTCGTACTCGGAAATAGTAAACCAGTCAACTAAAGGCACCATGCGGGGCATGTCCCATACAATTCCCAATGTTATTTTGCTTAGATTATCAACCTGTGCCACGATGCCCTCTGTGCCGGCCGGAACGCCGCTAAAATCCACCTTTGTTCTAATGCGCTGGCCAAGTTTTCCTTGTATAATTTTAAGCATCGCTTTGGCCTTCCTTTCGTATGCTAGTTTCATCCCAATAATGTGTTTGTTGTTCAGGATATGGACGTTTCTTCCTTTTGTTTGTATAAGCAATATTCGGGGGACAGATGCTTTTTGACGAGTTTCTTCCATTATATATGTATCTTTTAGAGGGGTAAAATACCAAGGAGCAATCCTTCATGGCGCTCTGCAAAGCACATAAATACTTTGGTTTCTCAATATTCTCTAACTGGGGATCGGCATAGACTCACATAACATGTTTTGCTTCCCTTACTCTCAATTCCTTGCCATGAACTTTCTGCAAAAACAGCTCATAACAAACGATTTCCTATATTCGAATTAATCATCTGGTAAAAGAGCCACCCTTTATAGCAATTGCAGCTAGTTTAAGAACAACTAATGTGAAAATAACCGATAAGACAGATTTAAGTAATATTTCACCTGACGTTTCTGACGTAAAAAATGAAGCTGCAATTAACCCAGTAATGATTAATAAACTAATGACCCACGAAAACATATTTAACACCCCTCAATATTATTCTCCCCGTAAGAGTCTTGTTTTGAAATTTATTAGATTTTTATAGAGCGTTTTCGTAAGTATATGGGTGAACTGAAGCATAGATTGGTTTAAACCAATCCGATGGTTTAAGAACCATTCCCATTTTTTCAGCCATCGAAGTATCCTCAATGCCATCTAATGCTAGATTAAACAACAGCTCGAAGTCAAAATCAGGAAATGCAATATCTTCGAATTCTGAAAAATCCATTTGTGAATACTTATTATCCTTCTCTGCTTTCATCTCCGACCACGTTTCCGCCTCTTTGACAATAGCTCTCAAAGCAATGCATTCAGCTGTTGATGCTGGTATTTCCTCCTCGCCCTTCCATGTTTTAATGCTTTCAGACAGTCTTATAACACAAACTATAAACTTTTTTACAAATAATACGTTATAATGGCGCTTGAACTGCCGAGGAAGATATTCATTCAAAACCATGCTACTATCTATCGTTTCTCCATTATTTATGCTAAAAAGATCCTCAAATAGTTCGTCAATGAGTATATTTGCGCCGCTTAAAAGAGCTTCACGTTGAATATTGGTGTTCAATTTTTTAGCCTCCTTGTATCCAATTTTTCTGTCCTCTGAATTTCGCTTATTCTCCCCGTAGGTATTGATATACCGTCTCACGACTTATACCGTACTCACGGGCCAGCTCTGATTTCTTTTCTCCGGCATTAGCACGTTGGCGTAGTTGTGACACTTGTTCTGGACGTAATGATTTCTTCCTACCCCGGTATGCGCCGCGTTGTTTGGCCAATGCAATACCCTCTCGTTGGCGTTCGCGGATCAAGGCACGCTCAAACTCGGCGAAGGCCCCCATCACGGATAACATAAGGTTGGCCATGGGCGAATCTTCACCCGTAAAAACTAAATGTTCCTTAACAAACTCAATCTGTACACCACGCTCGGTTAAGTTTTGCACAATTTTTCGCAGGTCGTCCAAGTTACGAGCGAGGCGATCCATGCTATGTACCACTACGGTATCACCATCACGCACGAATGAGAGCAAAGCCTCCAATTGAGGTCGTTGCGTATCTTTACCTGACGCTTTGTCTGTAAAAACACGATCTACTTCAACTTGTTCTAGTTGTCGTTCCGGATTCTGGTCGAAGCTACTTACCCGGACATAACCAATGCGCTGCCCCTTCATAAAATGTCCTCCATTTTCCATTATGTCAGGTATAAGTCTATAACTCTTCATTGAAAGTGTCAACTAATACATTTTTTAACCCTATTCTGACATGATTTTAAATACTTCTCTGACGTCATATTAAGGTATACCTTAACTGTTCAGTGAACAGTTCTGGTACTTAAGTCCTAATTTTTTAATTTATGCCCCCAAAACACATCCTAACTAACGAATGATTATAGCGAAATTAGAATTAAGGAGGAATATAAATGAAGTTACAAAGTAAGTTTTTAGCCCTAATGTTATGCTTTATTCTTGCGTTTTCATTACCACTAGCTGCCCTGGCAAATGATGATGGAGATGACCGAGACGTCACACAAAGTAATTACTCAGAAGAAATTGAAGAATTACAGTCGGAGATTAGTGACCTCGAAGAGGAGATAAACGATATTGAAGAGGAAATGGACGAGCTTGAAGAACAGCTCGAAGAATTAGAAACAGATTATGAAGCTGCTGAAGAAGAATACGAAGAGGCCGTGGAAGATAATGACACCGAATTAGCGGCTGAAAAGCAAAGCCTCATGGAAGAAATTGAGGAAGATATTGAGGAACTTGAAGAGGAAATAGAAGAGTATGAGGAAGATATTGAAGAGCTGGAAGAACAAATTAAAGAGTTTGAAGAGCAAATTGAAGAATTAGAAGAAGAGAATGACGAAGAAGAAAACGATGACGATGAAAACGGCGACGAAGAAATTAAGCCCTGGGAACAGCTAAAAAATGACCTTGAAGGGCAAAAAGATGAAGCTGAAGCTGAAAAAGATTATGCCGAGAACCAATTTGAACACTACAAGAAACTTTATGAATCCACAGGTGAAGAGCAGTATCTAGAGGAAATGGAATATTGGTTTGAACAACGGGATTATTGGTTTGGTGAAATGCGAAAGTTCAAAACCAGCATGAGGGAAGTAATAAAAGGTAAGTATACTGAGGAAGAATGGGAAAATCTTCAGGAACTCTCAGAAACACTTCAAGCCAAGGGCTTACGTACATTACCGGTAAACAACATCTTCGTTAGAAATGCTAATGTAAAATTTGATACTCCTCCTGTGATTAAAGACGGTAGGTTACTGATTCCCCTTAGGGCTTTGTCAACTGCTACCGGGGCCAATGTTAAGTGGAATGAGGATAATAAAATTATAACGATCGAAAAGGGTGACATTGTTATAGAGCTAGAGATTGACGATAATAAGATATATATTGACGGCGTAGAGTCAGAAATAGATGTGCCTGCACAACTTGTAAATAGCAGAACCGTTGTCCCTGTAAGGTTCATTGTACAGAACTTGAACCTGAATGTAGACTGGGATAGCCAAGATAACACAGTAGAAATTTACTAATCGAGTAGGAGGGGGCGGCAAGCCCCCAACCTCTCACACCGCCTAGCATGCGGGTCCGCACTAGGCGGTTCCTAAAAGTTAACGCAGTTCCAAAAACGAGCAAGTAAACTTTTCAGCCCTTGCGCCTGCCAATAGGAGGTGTCAAGGGCATTATTTAAGTTACGGGACATTCACCAGCATCCTCTACGAGAGTTGGACATCATAAAGGCCGCCCAATCTGGGACGCCTAAAGAACGCAGTTTCCGAAGCCTGGTTCGGACACATTTCCATTGCTTCCACAGACACATGCGTAAACGACGGCTAATCCATTGATCCAGAGCTTCACAGTGACCTTTAGCAGAGGCGATCTTGAAGTATCCTATCCAGCCGACCATTAGGCAATGTGCCGAAATGCTAGGAGTTGATTATTTCGAGATGAACGAAACGAGCTGACACACCGATAGGTAGGCGTCGATGTTTTTAACACAGCACTGGGCGGTTTTGGCCATTTTATTGCCTTCATCCACCAGCTGCGCCAACCGCGTGGGCCTGACTTTAACGAATGAAAATTCCGCCGCCACAAATACACCGTTCAAGAACACCAGGAACAGGGCCAGCAGTATCTGCAGCGCGGTGAAAATACTGAATGACACGCCGTCATCCATAGTAACTTATCTAATCTCCCTTTGTAAAAATAAAAGGTATTCGCTTTTAACTTGCTAGTTATATTATTATGTATTAACAGATTAACTAGCTTAGAAAAAACACCCAACGGATCACTATGAAGAGTTTAAAACACTCCTGGTCTCTATTACAGCAGGCAAGCCCCTAATCTTGTTTTCTTTAACTCGCCCGCTCGCAGCAGGACACTAAATTATTACTTCGTTTGCGGTTTGGAGCTGATTAACACCTGTTTAATTCTTCTATGACCCATTTCTCTTACTTGAAACTTGTATCCCTCCCAGGATATAGTTTCGCCTTCTTTGGGCAGGTGTCCCATTTTTTCCAGCATAAATCCGGCAATTGTTTCGTATTCCGCATCGGGTGAAATTCCTTTTAAGTCCAGTGCTTCGATGATATCCTCAATTGGTGTGTCACCTTCCACCAACCATTGACCCTCCGGAGTTTTGAGCATAAGGCTTTGATCTTCAATGACATCGCCAATTATCTCGTCCACCAGGTCTTCAAGGGTAACTATCCCTGCAATACCACCATATTCATCTACAACAATGGCCATACTTAACTTTTCCTGGCGGAATTCCTTAAGCAATTCCACCGTATGTTTGGTTTCAGGCACGAACAAAGTTGCCGACATAATGTCTTCCACCTTGCGGACCTGATTTACCAAGAATTCACAAGCCAAATTATGAACTCTCACCATGCCAATTACATTCTCATAATCGTTCTTATATACCGGGAATGCAGAGTAACGAACTTTGCATACCTTTTCCAGAGCTTCTTTAATACTGTCATCAGCACATAAATAAAAAATTTCGGTTCTCGGCACCATTACCTGGCGCACAACCCGGTCGCCAAATTCAAAAACAGCTTCAATCATACGCTTTTCTTCTTCGGGAAGGGTCCTGTGCTCTGTAATATAAAGCCGGATCTCCTCTTCCGATATTTCTTTTTCGCAATGCTGGGGGTTCCCGCCCAGAAACTTTACCACTATATTTGTGGAAAAGGTTAAAAAACGTGTCAATGGTTTGGTTGCTCTGGCGATGAAATAAATCGGTCTTGCTGCAATTAAGGCAATCTTTTCGGACCATTGCATGGCCAACCGCTTGGGTGCCAGTTCCCCGAAAACCAATGTTATGTAAGAGATGATTACCGTGACGATTAACACACCCAGCGTGTTGGAGAGGCCTGTTGGAATACCGATTCCTCCAAGTTGCTTGGCCACGGCTGTTGATAAACCAACTGCGGCGGTTGCACTGGCCAAAAATCCTGCCAGTGTTATACCTACCTGAATAGTAGCCAGAAAAAGGCTGGGGTTTTCAATTAAACCGATAAGTATTTGTGCTGATTTGTTTCCGTCATCTTTCAGCTGTTCTATTTTTATCCGCCGGGTGGTCAATACAGCTATTTCACTGGCAGCGAAAAATGCATTAAATAAGATGAGTGAGAAGATAAGCAATAAGCCCGTCCAATTAATTTCCAAATTAAACACCTTTGCATAATAATTTCACGTCTTGCATTTATCATGTATGAAATTATATATACCTATGCAGATGGTGTATTACTTGGCGCGTTTGATTATTGATCAATTAGCCTTTGCCCTTTAGTAAGAGTTTTTTGATTCATTAAAGCCATATAGCAGTCAACAATCCTAAGCACAGACACACTCCCTTAATCTCTTAAACTTAAATACGCTGGCTGATGGATTATATGAAGATTTTGACTTCATGTGCTAAACAGAATAAAGCCGACCGTAGACAATTATTATTTGGCGTAATACGCCGGCCAGGTAACATTTAATTAGCACATGAAGTCAAGGACGGCGATCAGTTAATGCCAACTAAGCATCTGAATGATGGGGGCATTTCATTAGAACATCATGAAACCACCACCGAAATGAACGGGCATAATTCTTACCCTGCCGCCTCTGGTAGCGGTCAAAATAACCATTGGTAGGATAAAGAAAGCTCTGAGTCACACAACTGATAAACTAGATTAGTACTGGATGGTTCAAAGAATCACAGTGAAGACGCCCATGAAAGAGTAAAAGTATTCCCTCAAACCCTTCACAGGTTAAAATCCTGTGCAGGGTTTTTAATATTAGAGCTGGCTACTTTCATATTCATTTTCCTTATATAGAAATTCTCAGCGGAAATTGCACAGAATAATTGCCCTTAGCTTCTATTTGCTTTTCCCCCTTATAAAAATCAAACAATAAAAGTTTTCTCCTAAATCAAAGTCTTTCAGAACTATAAACCCTATATTTGCCAATATATCCTTCGCTTCATCTTTGCTTATACGGTGTGCTGTTGGTGGCCCCATAGGGGTGTCTCGTTTATAAAACTCTATCACTGCAATTTTTCCATTTTCATTTATCAGTTTATTTACTTCTTCTAGTAAGGCTGATTTATTTTTTATTTCATGTAGAACAGTTACCGTAAGGACTACCATCCCCACAAAATTGACATAACAATAAATACTCCGCCATAGGCCGCGTAAATACGGCCAAAACTTGGGAATTGCTGAAACGTTGGAATAACACCGTATAAAATCAAAACAAGTCCGCCCAAAACGCCCCACATAAAACCCGCGTCATACCGAAGCCAAATCCAAACAAAATACCCACCAGCTATTTCCGCCAGTCCTGCAAGAAAGAATAGCAATGATGATCTTTATCCTACTTTTACTAAAAGGTTAACTCATTTTGTTTCCAAATACACGATTCTGTCCGCTAAAACTTTAGCATCTTGTTGGTCGTGGGTGACAAAAATAGTCGTAATGAATGCTTTTTTTAGGATCTTTCTTAAAACATCCCTTATTTTTATTTGCAGGTCGGCATCAAGATTACTAAAGGGCTCGTCCAATAGCAGCACCGCCGGTTGGGGGGCAATGGCCCGGGCCAAGGCTACCCTTTGCTGCTGACCTCCGCTTAGTTCATGGGGGTAGCGCTTTGCGAAATCCTGCAGGCTTACCAGTGCCAGCACCTCGGCCACCCTTTGGTTTTTCTTCTGTTTGTTATATTTTTTCAGACCGTATTTTATGTTCTTTTCCACCGTCATGTGCTGGAACAGGGCATAGTCTTGAAACACCATGCCCACCCCCCGGTTTTCCGGGGCAATGCAAGTTTTTGCATCAAAAACAACTTGATTGTTAATTCCAATCAGCCCGCCATTGGGCCTTTCCAGCCCGGCAATTAGCCTTAACACGGTACTTTTACCACAACCGCTGGGGCCTAAAATGGAAATTATCTCCCCTTCATTAATATCCAGGCTGAAATTATCAACAGCTGCGGCTTCGGCATTTGGATATTGAAAGCTTAAATTCTTTATTTCAATATACATCAGTAATCCCCCCTTGTTGTTACGTGATGGAAAAACAAAATAGCCATAAAACTGATACCAATAATAATCATTGAGGGAACCGCGGCTTCGGCTAACATTTCATCGCTGGCGTACTGAAACACTTTGGTGGCCAATGTATCAAAATTAAAAGGCCTTAAGAGCAACGTCAACGGTAATTCCTTAAGCACCTCTACAAAGACTAATACACAACTGCTAAAAATGGCAGGCTTAAGCATCGGTAAATCTATCTTCATAAAGGTTTCGATGGTGCCTGCCCCCAGTATGCGGGAAGCTTCAAAAAACTTCTTTCCTGCTTTTTCAAACCCGGCTTGGATGGAGTTAAAGCCCATGGCCAAAAATCTAATCACGTAGGCAAAAATTAGCATGGCTATGCTGGCTGTTAAAACCAACCCGCTGGAATTAATGTTTAGAGTATTGTAAAACCAAGTTAATTGGTTATCCAAACTAATAAAAAAAACCATAACCCCAATGGCAATTACCGCCCCGGGAACTGTATAACCAATGACGGTAATGTTGGCATAAATCTTAGCGGTGGCAGCGTGTTCGTTAATGCGGCAATAGTTAGCTACAATAACCGCGATAATTACAATTAGTACCATAGCCGTAAAGGCCAACGACAAGGAATTAAACAGTAACTGAAAAAACTGAGCATTTAAAGTGCTGTGGTAAGTGATCAAACTCCAGTATAAAAGCTGCAGAGTGGGAAGTAAGAAACCTAAGCTGAAAATAAAAAAGCAATAGCTAAAAGCCGCCGTACCTTTTAAACCAGTAAGCACCTGCGGCGAAATTGGTCTCACTTTAGCGGTGGTGTCGCTGTACTTTTGTGTGCCCCTTAAATACTTTTCACTAATTAAAATAACAGCCACCATTAACATTAATATTGCCGCCAACCTGATTGCGGAATTAAGGTCCCCCATGCCAAACCAGCTTTTAAATATGGCGGTACTAAAGGTGGGAATACCAAAATACTGTACAACCCCGTAATCATTTAACACTTCCAACGCCACCAAGCTAACGCCGCCAATGATGGCCGCCCGGGAGCAGGGCAAAACAATGGTAAAAAAAATATCGCCGGGTTTGCGACCTAACATGCGGGCACATTCAATTAACGAAGCGGATTGTTTTTCTAAAAACGCCCGGGTGATGGTGTAGACATAGGGGAACAAGCAAAGGGTAAAAATAAAAATTGCCCCTTCTATATTCATGATGTCAAAGTATTTTTGATTGACCTGAACGTCAAACCTGTTTCTTAACTGCGTTTGAATAACACCGGTGTAGCCAAGCATTCCGCTATATGTATAGGCGGCAATATTGGCCGGCAGCGCCAGCGGCAATATCATCGCCCACTTAAAAAATTTTTTCATTGGGAAATCATACACCGTTACCAGCCAGGACAAGCTGGTGCCGATTATAGCGGTGGTAATGCCGGTTATCAAAACCAGTGTAACTGTGTTCAGAAGATAATCTTTGAGCAAGTATTCTTTAATGTGCCACCAGGATTCATTGGCCGGTTGCAGTAAATTAATGAAAATATGCAGGCTGGATAAAAGGAGCAATGAGATGATGATAAAACTGGTCACCGACCAAAGGTCCAGGTTTGCTTTTATTTTTTGCCATACTGTTGTCACTGCTGTCACCCCTAAAGGGTAAGCAGCCCACTACCAGGCTGCTTACTTTTTCATACTTCCAGGAAATCATGCCAGCTATTAGCGGTCAGTGGATACTTTCTTGTTATTTCCACCCAACTTGATTAAATATTTCCACGGCTTTTTGGTTGTGTACACCCAATAAAGTTAGATTAATGTCCTGGGCCCTAAAATCTCCCCATGATTTAAGCAAATCCGCCGGTTCTACATTAACGTTTACAGGGTATTCGTAGTTGGCTTCAGCAAATTGTGTTTGTGCTTTTTCGCCGGCCAGGAATTCCATCAGTGTAACAGCGTTTGAATGGTTTTTAGCATATTTGGTTAACCCCACTCCGCTAACATTGATGTGGGTACCGGTAGTATCCTGGTTGGGGAAGAACACACCCACTTGCTCAGCTACTTTCACTTCTTCAGGGTCGGACGAGTTGAGCATTTTACCTATGTAATAGGTATTCATAATAGCAATATCACCTTCACCTGCCACCACCGCTTTGGCTTGGTCCCGGTCATTACCCTTTGGTTCTCTGGCCATATTGACCACCATACCTGCTGCCCAATCCTTCGCTTGTTCTTCACCGTTGATAGCGATAATTGAAGCCAGCAGCGATTGATTATATATGTTGTTGGCAGGCCTCACTAATACTTTCCCCTGCCATTTGGGGCTGGTTAAATCTTCGTAGGTGGATAGTTCAGCCGGTTTTACCCGATCTTTAGCATAAACTATTACTCTTGCTCTTACTGTCAAACCAAACCATTGATAATCTTGGTCCCGCAAGTTTGCCGGTATGCTGTTAGTGAGTACTTCGCTGATAACCGGCTGCAGCAGCCCTTGTGCCTTAGCCCGGTGCAATCTGCCGGCATCTGCGGTGATTAACAAGTCTGCTTCGGTGCCATTTCCCTCCCGAGCCAGTCTTTCTATTAGTTCATCAGAGTTACCTTTAACTACATTCACCTTAATGCCAGTTTCCTCGGTAAATAATTTAAACAGCTTTTCGTCGGTATCATAATGTCTGTCAGTATAAAGGTTAACTACACCGCTATCTGCTGCACCTGCACCGCTACTGGTCTCAGCTTTCTTTGGTGCGCCACCACAAGCAGAAAGTACAAACATGGAAAGAATAAATAGAGTAATTAAAGGTAATACTTTCAAATTTTGTTTCATTGTCATTCACCTCGATGTAATATTACTGGCGTAAACGATTATCATTATCACTATAAGAATATATTTATCCCAACAAATTTTAAACAAACTATTTATATAGTCAGAAGTCAATCAATCATTGATTTAATTTGTTGAGACATTTTCGCCCATGAACGATTGGTATAAATTATCGGAACATTGTGATCTTTTGCCTTTTGCTTTATCAACCCGGAAATGCAATGATTTACGTAATCTGTAAACACAATAATTAAGTTTGACTCCTTTGGAATTAAAAGGCTTCCTTTCTTGTACTTTTTTCTTCCCTTTTCATGAATTATAATATTAAAACCTAGCTGTTTAAGGTTTTCCCTAATATTGCCAAGATTGTCGCCGCCAACTACAAAGACAGACATCCCCAAGCCTCCTGCTTTTAATTAGTTTATTAACGTTAACGAGTTGCAAGAGGTTTATGCAACTTTTTAGAATTTTTATCAACAAAGATACAAAAAAACTATTTTCCTTGTTTTAAGCTATCTTGTTTGCAGGAACACTGATCGCAACTACACTTTCTATTATTATTTTTAACTGGAGTTTTGCGCAAATGAATAAGTCTACCTAATATCTTTTTCATGGTCTTAACCACCCCCTTATTATGATTATGATAATGATGATTATGATAATGATTATCATTATCATAATAAGAGTAAAAATTTTTGTCAAGTTTTTTATTTTATCTTTATTTATAGGATAGTGGATAAGGTCGTCTGTATCAGCTTTGCATGGCAACATTTTCCTTTAATATGGAGCATAACTTTATTTCCCTCTCTCAGTAATGGCGCCTTAACGTGGCGTCTTTTTTATTTAAATCGCTCAAAACTCCGGTAGCATTTACCACCTGAAATTCATAATATATTCCGGTACCATAATAGACCTTTGCAAAGGAGGATTCTTTAATGGGCTATGGAGCAAAAGGATTTGACGGAAGTTTTATTCTATTTTTGATTCTGATTTTGCTAGTATTCGGTATTGGTTTCTTCCCCAAATACTAAAAGGTAGCGCAATTTAATTCTAATTATTGCATCCAGACTAGACGCCCCGCATGGGGCGTCGCGCTTTATAGAATCATGGCCGGATTGGGTTACCGCATCCCTTGAAGCCGCAAGGCTGTCCTCATCGGCGGTCAATAATCGCCAGCCCCGGCGCTTAAAGTTATTAATTCTTTTGGTGTTGGTGGGTATTTGTTCCCCGCCGTATTGCCTCTATTTATGAGGGATGACAGACAAGAAAAAATAATTTCTTGTAATGAAATAGATTTTATAACATAGCAACCATATTTTACATATCATATTGGAGGAGGTGTCTTTCATGACAACAGCAACTCTTAACAGTTTTACTCAATTTAAACCAGGCTTTTGCCAACCAGATTGTATACAACAGGATTGTCCCACTACTTTTACATGCCCGCCCCCATCGAGAATACCAATGGCGCAAGGTAATTTTATACCCGATTCAATAGATAATAATCTCTTCTGGCTGAGAATAATGATGGAACATGCTCTTTTTATGCGTTTAGCATTTGCTTGTATAAATATTGAATTAATAAACGAAGCGCAGCAATTTGAACAGGCTTACTCAAATCTTCTAAATCGAGCAAGGGCGGTATCAAACGCTCCGACAGAGCAAAATGTCAGGGCTTTAAATCAAGCTAGTATAGACCTTACACGTTCCTTTACCTGCTTTAAAACAATGGTTTTAGATCGTATTATCACCTGTGGCCCTGCAAAGATTGGGGGATATAATTTTCCCTTACTAATTGACCATATAAGAAGGGAAGCTCTGGCATTTATTAGCAGATTAACCGCCCTTCAAACAGGTAGAAGTGAGCCGCTAGCTTTAACTATTGTACGCGATCAAACATTTTGGCATAGAATCATGGCAGATCATGCTAAATTTATTTTACATTTATTAGATCCATCTGAGAGACAGTTCGTGGAGCAAGCAAACTCTTTAAGTGTATTGTTTGACCAAAAAAGGTTACAAGCACTGGATTTAAAATCCATGCTGGAACCTAATTTCCCTGTGTACCCCATTTTAAAAAGATTTACAAAAGAAAGCTTGCGTGTAGCTACGCAAATTAGGGACTTTAAAGCCTCTGCTACTGAACTTATTGGTGATTGTGAGTTATTAAGCGTTATTCCCGAGCTGTTAGCAGATCATGTTAGAAGGGAAGCTGATAGATTTGCTCAAACCATGGAAAGAAGACTGAGTGAGCTGTCACAAGTTTAAAATATAAAACAAAGGAAAGGTAAGTACGTTTTTCCAAAGTCTACGCTAGAGAAGATAGCTGAATTGCCAACTCCGGTGGCCTGGTAGACACTGTAGCTAAAAATCGTAGTACCTGATGTAGATAACGACAAAAAATGCGTCTTCTCGGCAGCAGTCGAGGGGCGCATTTTGACTCATTATGGAGCATCCTTATTAGAAAGCTGCGGTTGTTAATGTAACCGAAAGAAAGCCCAACCTTAATTCGTACGTAGATGATGCAATGAACCTTCCGGCCACCAGCCCGAATAGTAATTCCGGCAGCACAGAGGCAACCAGGAAAAGGCCCATGGCGGCCGACGAAGCTGTTTATTACAGCACCCACTAGGCCAGCAATGGCATAAAACTTATCACCAATTTGGGATACCAGCTACCCTGAACCACAGCAGAAAAAAATTTCGGTTAATCCACATGAGCATCATCCAATAAGCAACATTCCATATACTCTTATATTTTAACATTTTTTGGTGGAGGCGGGGCGTACCCCGCCGTATACACAGACAGCTTCAATCCCCATTTATCAATGTTTTATTGCGACCCACGCCCATAAGAATTGGTTACACCATTAGTAGGGCAACAATATTGCCCGGCCCTTGCGCCTTACAGGTGTGAGGGCATTTTTATTATTCTCAGGGTTGGCTGCTGTCCTAGCTTTTGCCGGGGGTCGGTATTTTGCTTTCATTTGTGACGTTTTTGTTATAAAACCGCCATAGTTTTGTAACAACTGTTAGTTAATATTAGTTGAGAATGTATTTAAAGGAGGTGCATGAAATTATTTCACTGTGTTATTGCTCTTTGAAAACATAATAAAGGGGGAAAGTTTGTGAGTAAAAGCAATTTCCGGTCATACATAAAGCCCGGAACTATTTTTGTGGCGTTAGTTTTTTTGTTAAATATTGTATTGTTTACTAATGTTCAAATTTCCCTGGCCGGGTCAAACGATTTTCCTGACCTATCGATACAGGAAACAGTCTATGCGCAACAATCGGTCATTGATGCTGTTTATGAGGGTGAGCCGCAGACTTTTACTCTCAGCGGTACTATCCTAGGGACTACAGAAAGCGATATCGTAGAAATTATGCTTTCCACGGTTAACGGTGAAGTAGTGGTTACACAAACTCTCGCCAAGGAACAAAGTGAGTACACTATTTCCGGTGTCCCAGCGGGTGAATACAAACTTTGCGTCCACGTAAACGGTGCCACATCTGCAATTGAATTTGTTCGAGTGGACGGCCATATGACCGTTCCGGATATTGAATTGGTACCGGTTAGAGGAACACTTGCCGGCTTGTCTGAGGGAGTTTCGGCTTTTGTATACTTTGTGCCGGAGAATAAAAACGGTATGGTTATGCCCTTGACGGTATTATCCAACGGAAATGAAACAGAGTTTGTGCACATATTATCACCCGGGAACTATCACATGATTGTAAAAGCAGAGGGTTATGAGGATTTTGTCTCCCCGGATACCATTACGGTCAATGAGGATGAAATGGTTCTTGACCCGGTTGAAATGGTGATAGAATTAAAACTATTGACATCAACCCTGCCTACGGGTTCAGAAAATAAAGCTTATTTCGTCGAACTGCAGGCTACCGGGGGAAAGGAGCCATTTACCTGGAGTATATCGAACGGCTCTCTGCCGCGGAACTTAACACTGGATAACAGTAGCGGAGTTATTTCCGGAACGCCGTACAGTCGCGGCGATTATACTTTTGAAGTCACAGTTACCGATTCTTATGGCCACACGGATAGCCGTAACTTTAATATCAGCGTCGCCAGGCGTTCCTCGGGCGGAGACTCCAGCAGCAACATCAGTTCATCCGGTTCAAGTAGCACAGGAACGGATACTACTTTTTCGGATCCGGAACTACAAGAGGTCATAAATAATGCCGAGGAAACCGTAACACTGGTCGCACCGGCGGGTATTACCAGCCTTACAATAACCTGGGAACAGTATAATCTGTTGATGGAATCTGGAAAAGATATCGTCATCTTGATACAAGGTGTACAAATAGTTCTGGATCCGACTGTCATAAACCTTCCCGATGATGCCCGGTTAAATTTTAAAGTTGAGGAAATCACTGAAGATACGGCTGCAAATTTGGTTAGCGATACTGATTACCAACTAATTGGCAAGATTTTTGATATATCTATTGAAGTCAGTAATGCCGACCCGCAGGGTGAATATCCTCAAAAGCAGTCTGTCCGCTTATCTCTCCCGGTGGAATCTGCATTCTGGTTAGATAATTCCCATTACCGGTTCGATGTTTTTTATTACAATGAAGAGCTTTCACAATGGGAGCCAATGCAGGCTGTTCATGACCCTAACAATCAGGTGTTAACTTTCGACACACCGCATTTAAGCAAATATGCTGTGCTTCAGAGACCGGTGAAGGAATTTTTGGATATCAACGGACACTGGGGTCAGGAAGACATTGAAAAAATGGCGGCCCAGGGTATTGTTGGCGGGTATGATGACCAGAGCTTCAAACCGGACAAGAATATTACACGAGCCGAGTTCACAGCCTTTTTGACGAGGTTGATGGGAATTGATGGCAATGTAAATATTAAATTCACCGATGTGGCAGAAAAAGACTGGCATTACAAGAGCATAGGTAATGCTTACAAAGCTCAAATTGTCGGGGGTTATGAAGATGGCTCCTTCAAACCCAACCAATATATTACCCGGGAACAGGTGGCGGCAGTGATTTCCAACGCCCTGGATTACGCTGGTATCAACCCGGAAGGAAATGATGTTGCATGGGAAACATTCTCAGATGCCCGTTCGATCTCTCCCTGGGCAAAACAAAGTGTTGCCATGGCCAGTGAGATGGGAATTGTCAGAGGCGTGCCATCTAATGATGGAAGATTCATTTTTGCTCCGGCTAAATATGCCACCAGGGCTGAAGCGGCGGTAATGCTTAACAGGTTAACAGACATCTATGAGAGCGCTAAACTCAATTTTTAAATTATCAAAAACAAGAGACTGTTTGAGGTCTCTTGTTTTTTTATAACCTACCAAAAACTCCAAAATAAATTAATGTTCGTCAAAAACCAAATCCTTGGGTTTACACAACCTAATTAGAACCTGGTTTTTGTTTAAAAATGTATAAGATTTAAACAGTATCAATTTCTTTCAATATTTAGCTTCTTTCTATTAATTAACACTATCATATTATGGTCAATTTATTACAAAGCGAAGGATTGACCCAGTATGCCGATCAACCCATGATACAAGGGTGATGAACGTACCATTGCCGTGGACGCAATGACAATGGCCAAATATACCGCTGTTCTTAACCTGGAATCTGCCTTAAACATGAGTAACCCGCAAGCAAGACAGGCACACCAAAGGATGAGCCACGATGATGTCCAAATTGCAAACCAACTGCATCAAGCGGGGATGGGATCAACCTCTCCCGGCAATTCCCCAACAAACCCGGCAAGTTGTCCAGCAGTTTGCAGCGGTACAGCCAAAACAATATACATTATAACAAAGAGGGTAAGTTTCCTTGACACCCCGAAAAATGGGGTGTTTTGCTTTAGAGCAAAAATATCGTTTAATTGTTCGGGCAGCAACCTGTTAATAAAATAGCATCAACTTGCAACCATTGCCCGTGAGGTGGGGATGGTCGGCGACGGCATCAACGACGCGCCCGCGCTGGCCACCGAATCAAAAATAGAGTTTGCCTAAAAATCGTCCGAAACCATTGAATTAGCATAAGCTCCATTTTAGCAATAAAGCGCGCGCTTTTGATACATTTTCTTTAGCAGCATTATACCAATCTGGTTATTGCCTAATGCATGTTATTTAGATTCGTTCCGTGTTGTCTGGAATCCTGTGTTTGTTCCATACTTGAAGGGTTAAGATTCTCATCCATACCATATCGGTATTGGGATTCCAGCATGCGAGTTTCGCCGCTTTGTTCCATCTGGCGCTGCACGGCGATGGGTTCATCTTGAGATATTTTTTCTCCGTCATAAATATGTTTTCTATCCATCCCGGGCAAATCATCAGACGCGGAACCGCTATCAGGATGCATCATGCCTCGCTGAGTATCGCCATTCATATCCGGGTGCATTTCCGGCATGCCAAATAACTCCTCTGGTGTAGTACCCGCCTCTTCCAGTGCCAATCTTATAGATGTATTTTGGAGCTGTTCCGCAGTAAGGGATAAACCCTTGAATTTACTTTGTTCAAGCACATAATATTGACTAGCTGTAAGACCTAATTTACCGGCCTCTACCATGAAGCCCTTGTCGTGGCGGGACATTACCATAAATGGACTTTTTCCGCCGCTGTTCATGCTGCTTAAAACAGCTTGTTTAACTTTATCCTCACTGATATGGTGGTTGCCGTCTTTTGACAGATCAGCAAAATTTATAATGATTATATCCTCGCCGGAGCTATCCAGTAGACCTGTACTCCCGGCTTTGGATGCTATTACTGAAACCGCCTGGTACACGTCCTTGCCTTTAATGTCCGTTGCTGCTAGTTGGCTGCTGCCTTTAAATTTCATGTCAACCACCCGGTTATCTTTGTCCAGCCATAACTCCGCGCTGCTCTTGTCAAAACCTAAGCTAAAATAGGCTTCAGCTGGAGGGGATATCATTGGGTTAACCAATCCAAAAACTAAAAGCATAATTGCTGCAGCCGCAATCATTGTTTTCCACCCGGAACTGTTCCAGTGATTGGCGAGTGGTTGGTTTTTAATCAATAATTCCTGGCCAACCTGGTGGTGTTTTCTCCGGGGTATATTGATAAACTGTCCGTCTTCCGTATAAGTTACAGAGTTATTGCCTTTAAACGATACGACAATAACTTTGGTCTGCTTCATATTCTTCCTCTCCTTGATAACCGGCTAAATTAGTAAAACGTTTAAACGATCCCAATAAAGGGTCGGATAAAATCAGGGTCATCGCAATAATATATTTTCTTCCCCGCTCTATTACTTTCCGGCTTAGACCGGTGGATTCACATAACAATTTGACCGGGAGTTGTCCATATTTTTGTAAGTAATCCAGCATATCCTGGTTCCGGCACATTACAACTGCCGCTTTAAGCAGGTTTTCCCGAGTGTCCCGGTGTTTGGGGGATACTTCCGGCAGAATATTGATATCTATTCCATACTCATCCAACAAATTTTTATAGTACTCAATAATATTGGCCAGGTTTTCGCGGTTCTTGCCATCATTGTAGGAGTTGATTGACTGGGCATTAATACCTGCTTCCAATTCATTTGTTTCTTCGGATTTAGAAGACAGGATTTCTTTTTCATACTTGGCCTGATTCCTGAAATAATCAATTAACCTTCTTTTAATTACCACGCCCGCAAAAGTGCTGAATTTGACATTCCCTTTTGTATCAAATGCGTCGATGGCTTCATTAAAAGCGAGCAGCCCTATGCTCAATTCATCATCGTTTTCCCAAGTTAGATACCTGTTACAGGTCTTTGAACAGACCTTGGCTATAAAGTGATAATGTTTTTTTATCAGCCTTTCACGACATAGTTGGTCCCCTTTCTGCGCGCCGGTGATGAGAGCATTTAAATTAAATGAAAACAACTTGATCAACCCCATTATATTTATCGAAAGAAATAAGAGTTTTTGGGTAGGGCGGCTCCCGTAAAATTAAAAAGCCCTCAAATTAAGAGGGTTCCTTTTGGCAGTACTCTTTGGCAGTACTCTTTGGCAGTACTCTATCAGTTTTATGTAACAATTTTGTAACGTTAATATCACACTTTTGTGAACAACTTGGAAATGTTTTCTTTAATATGACATTTTGACGCCTCGGATCTCTGCATCGAACAGACAGAAGGTAAAGGGGTGATTCATGTCACCCCTTTAAAACAGCCTTTTAGTTTAACTTGCCATCCTACCGCCTTTTCCGGCTTTCATTTTTTCGCCGCCCTGGTGCATATTCGACTGGGACATTGATTCGTGCGGCTCGGCCATTTGGCTGCCATTTGGCATGTCGTCCTGATGAATCTCGTTCATTTTTTCCTTGTTTTGCCCATGCAGCTCTGCTATTTGCTCAAAGGTCTGCTCATCCATCACCCGGGGACCCATTTTCCCGGTATGATTCCCATTGACATTTGAATCGCTGTTAGCTTTTTTATTGATGGTGTCTTGGTTGCCTTTCCGGCCGAAATCCTGCACCTTATGCTGGTTGGTATCCATTGCTTTAATCATGGCGTCCGTATCCTGGTCGGTCATATAAACCTGATGTTGGGTGGATTTCGCTGGTGCAGCTTGACGTGAGTTATCAAAAGTGCCGGCGCTGGCGGCGCCTACCATTGCAGCACTCAGGGCCACTGTGGTGATAGCTAGGAAAGCTTTCTTCTTTATCATTTTTATGTTCCTCCTTAAGTTAACCTATATAAATTTGGAAGGGTCATTCCCGGGCCCGGAAATTTTCTTCCCCTTGGCACCTATTCCTTCGGGAAGGCGTTGCAAATTTGGAGGGGGTTGCTGGTTATTTTTTAATAATTCGCATAGGGAAAAGTTATGGGAGTAAAAAAGAAGTCCGGAGGATGCCGCGTTCATTGAGGGTAATTGGGGCCTAAGTGGTAAGGCAAGACTGATAACGGGGGTCTGTACCTGGTTCCGGAACAAGTTTGGCTTAGCAAAAGAACCGACCATTAGCCCAGCACAAGTGTGCCCAGTGCCACTGCCCACCAGTACTTTTTCATTTTGTACCTCCAGACATTCTTTCGATACGTTTTTACAAGCTATTTATCACCCGTGCCGCTTATTTATGTAGCCTTTATAGCTTTATTGCGGTACATGAATTCATCTGCCCTGCACAATAGAACATCCGCTGTCTGGCCATCTTCCGGGTACACCGAAATACCCGCGGAGAATCCCAATGGATATTTCCTGGTCTGCTGCGAAACAGCATTTTTAATCCTCTGGACCAGGCCAGCGCTTTGAGTTCTTGATAAACCCGGACACAAAATCACAAACTCATCCCCGCCAATACGACCGACTACATCGGTAGAACGTACATTGGCTTCAATTGTTTTGGCAACAACCTGCAGAGCAAAGTCGCCTTGCTCATGCCCGTACCGGTCATTGATTTGCTTAAATTTGTCCACGTCAATAAATATTAGAGATAGAATTGTACCGCTTCTATCTGCGTGTGCAAGGTATCTGTTCAGCATCTGAATCAGCATTCTACGGTTGGCCGCACCGGTCAAAGTATCAAAGCTGGCCAAGTGGTTGATGCGGTCGTAAGTATAACCAATCCAAAGTCCAATTGGGATATAAAGAAGAGACAATATGTAAATATGCCACATTTGAGGCAACAGGTAGCAATAAGCAATGCAGATAACTGCCACAGCTAATCCGATAAATGTACCATATAGCTTCCCTTTGTTTCTTGGATTTATTTTCATCTCCGAGCCCCCAATAACAGATTTTCAAGAAATATCAGTCAGATTATATCGGTTAAAATAATGATGCCCTAATGCTTGTTCTTTCTAAATTCGACAACATCCTGCAAACACCAACTATAATACTGGAATGCTTGGAGAAAAGAAAAAGCCGGGAATATACCCGGCAAAGATGGTCGGCAATAAAATATTTCATTTAGCTACTAGCAATAAAACCTTGGGTAAGGTTACCCTCTAAGTAAATCCTCTTTCATGGCGCTGAAATCTTCTTTGGAAATTTCGCCATTGGCGTACCTTTTTTTCAGGATCACCATTGGCTCTGGTGTATTAGATTCACCATCGAGGTGTTTCTTTCTCCGTTCAAATAGGCTCATCACCAGATAAACCACACCTATTATAATAATTACCGGCAGGAGCATTGAAAATAGCATGGAGAAACTCCACAGCAGCGAAGAAATGCCATCGCCAAATCCAAATCCCATCATAATAAGTTAACCCCCTTTGTGGTATTAATATGTTTGTTCGTAAGTTAATTTTAAAATGAATTCTTCACAAATCATTCTCAAAACTTTAACAAATTTGTTACAACAAGTGACTGAACTAGCAGTTTAAAAAAATTGACGGAGGGTAACATAAATTAACAATGGATATAGTCAAGGGGGATATATATGTTTTTTCGGTTACGACACCAAAGTAAAAATAGCCCGGATTTTCCGGGCCATTAATTATTCTTTGCGCATTGATTGTTGCGCAGCCTGCTGCTAGTCGAAGTCCCCTCGGGTCGAAATGGCCTTGCCGGCAGGCATTCTCAGCACCTGGGAAAACACGGGCCGATGCTTTTGGTGCAGTATAATGCTGTATCTGGATCCGTTGTACGTTACCTAAAGTTCTAGTACATTTATTTACTCAGCAATGGATTGTGATAAAATCTTTAACCTTTTGTGATAAAGTCGTAACATTTTTTTAATAATCTTAAGCCAGACAAACCAAATCAAATTAAAGGAGGTTATTCAGTAATGAGTAAAAAAGGATTTGGTTATTGGCGGGAGTAGGTCTTCTGGTTTTAGCCCTGGCGGCTCCTACAGCTTTCGGAGCAGTTACAGTTTCAGGCGATAGCCAGAAAGAACAGAATCAGCAGTTTGTCGACCAAATGTTTGAACAGCACCAGGGCTGGCTTGACCAGGCTCAAAAGGACGGTAGTGTAACGCCGGAACAGGCTAAGGCTTGGCAGGAGCACTTCAACTACATGCGTGATTTTCACGCCCAAAACGGTTTCGGTCCAATGGGTTCCATGATGGGCAGCGGCGGTATGATGGGCCCCGACATGATGGGCAATTATGACGGCAATAACGGATTTGGCGGGATGATGGGTGGATTTAACAACCAGTCCAAAACTAATTAATTAACAAGCTTGGGCGGGGTACACCCCGCCCTAATTAAGTCTTATAGAAAGGTGATGCATGTGGAGAAATGGTACCTGTTGCTGTTTTTGTTATGCCCCATCATGCATTTACTGATGATGCGCGGCCATAAGCACGGCAGCCATGCCGGCTGCAACAAAGCTTCAGCCCAAAAGCCAAACGGGTCGTCCGGTGAAAACTAAAGTGTCATAGATTATCCCCCAGGTTACCACCTACCCCTGCGCAGCGCAGGGGTTATTTATATCATTTAGGTCGCTGACAAGACTACACATATATATTTGTCGAAAAAAGGATGCGTCATGCTAAACAAATTGGCATGCGATAAAAACAGCCCACTATACAACTTCGAATACTTCCTTAATAGAGGTATTCCCTTAACCGGGACAAAGGGAAATGTCGTATATGTGGTGAATTTCTCAACGGAGTTAACATGGAGTTTCACCATATCAAGGTTTTACTATCCATTGAATTAATTAACCGGGTACCCAATATCGCTAGTAAATTTGGATTTAAGCTGCAACAATCACACCTATTCACAAAACAGCAAAGCCATAATTCCTTATCCCACGAGGAACTACGGCTTTTTTACTACCCATATCGTAACCAGTTTATCCATAAGAAAAGAGAGTTGCCAGACACTCGCATTAATTTCCAAATACTGGTGGGGGGGGCCTTATTTTCTATTGAATCACCAATAAATTTACCTTAACAAAAAAGCTAAATTTCTTTATATCAGTTTCACATAGTCCTGTGCGCCATAAAAAAAGCGATGAATGATAACCGCCTTAGCCGCTTCATCAATCTTATAAAACAGCACATAGTTTTTGATAGTTGCCTTGCGATAGCCTTTTTTTTCCAAGCTAGCGTCATGACACCGTTCATAAACGGATTGCTTTTCAAATAGCCATAGCATTTTTCCACTTTATCGAACAAGTAAAAGAGCTCGCCAAGGGTCTTGGGGTCTAATTTAATTTGCAATCAAAAAGGCTGCCTTTTTCTCAGACAGCCTTATAATAGTTGAACGTTTTTTTACCCGCCGAACAGGATTCCAACGGGTAGGGGCACCTTGAATCCGTAGTAGAACACCCCATAGAAAGCTACAGTTACTGCAAAGGCAAAGGATACGGATTTGATGTACCCGAGTTTGCCGGAATTATCGAGGAATTTAAACATTACCGCCAGGAATAAGATACTGGAAATGACAAACCCAACGGCCAGCATAATGCCTATATAGGAAATGATGCCCAGTATCGCCGGCAAAATTTTTCGCGCCTCTACCCCGGCAAAAGCGGGTTGCGGGTCTTCTTTAATGAAGCTTTGTATGAGCAGGATTATACTTAGGGCAACCAGTACGACAATAATAACTTTGGGGAAAAATGCTCCCAATTCAGTGAGGTTGCTAGATTGGCGCCAGAATATGCCGGAGACTGCCAGCAATACAATGGCTGAAATGGTATCCTTGTTAAGCATTGGCGTCAGCCTCCTTTTTACGATTGCGCAGGCTGGAAACTATCGGCCAGCCGGCGGACAACAGGGACAGGGCGATTAAAATCAGGGAAATGGGGCGAGTAAAGAAAACGACCCACATGCTTCCCGCTGATTGACCCATGAGCATGGATTGCACTAATCCGTCTTCCGCTATGGGCCCCAGGATTAAACCCAGCACAATGGGCCCCGGATGAAAACCGGCTTTATTTAAGGCATAGCCAATTAAACCAAACAAAACCATGATCAATACGTCTGTCATATTGTTTCTGATGGCATATGAACCAATTACTGTCATGAACACAATCATTGGCGCCAGGTAGTTAGCCGGTAAATTAATTACCTTGGCCACATGGCGTGATCCATAAAAGCCAAAGACGCCCATTATCACGTTGGCAATGATCAGTGAAATGAGGAAAGTGTAGGTGATGTCGGCATAATTGGTATAAAGTTCAGGGCCTGGTCTAATTCCCTGCAGCATCATAGCGCCCAATAAAATGGCTGCCGGGGCGGCACCTGGTATGCCCAACGTCATCAGAGGCACTAGTGAGCCGCCAACCTCTGAATTATTGGAAGATTCAGAGGCTGCCACGCCGTCGATGATACCTGTGCCGAATTCCTTGGGGTTTTTAGACCAGCGAACCGCTTCATTATAGGATAGCAGGCCGGCAATGTTACCACCGGCGCCGGGAACAATACCTACAAATGCGCCTATAATCGCGGACCGGATGAGTAAAACAGGCTTTTTAATCAGTTCCAGTATAACTCCCTTGGCAACCCCTTTTTGGGGTTTGAAGTTAATTTTGTCGATGTGGCTGATTTTCTTCTCCACCATACCCAAAACTTCAGGAATACAAAAGAAACCAATTAATACTACAATTAAAGCCAGGCCGGCCTGTAATTGATAAAAACCAAAGGTAAAGCGCATATCCCCACCAATGGGTGAAATGCCGATCTGGCTTAACAACAAGCCAATCGCGCCGCCGATTAGCCCTTTAACCAACGAGCCACTGGCCAGGGTAGCTATAATGGTTAAACCGAAAATAGCCATCCAGAAGTATTCGGGCGGGCCAAACTTTAAGGCTACTGATGCCAGGGGTGGAGAAAGAAGCAGTAGAATAACGGCCCCGATTACCCCGCCCACACCGGAGCTGATCGCTGCGGTGACCAGTGCATGCTCGGCTTTACCTTTCTTGGTTAACGGAAAGCCATCAAAGGTGGTGGCAATGGCCGATGGTGTTCCGGGGGTATTTACTAAGATAGCCGCAATGCACCCGCCGTACATAGCGCCGACATAGATACCGCCAAGAATCATTAAAGCCGGAGCGGGTTCCATGGTAAAGGTGAAAGGGACCAATAAGGCCATGGCCATTGTGGCGGTAAGGCCGGGTAAAGCGCCTACTATAATACCAAAGCCTACCCCCAGTGCCATCATTAAAAAGTAAACTGGGTTAATATTATTCAGCAGTGCTGCTATGATATCAGGTGACATGGAATCCCCCCTATCGGAAGAATTATTTGCATATTATTGTATTATGTAGGGTTCCCGGGCGGAAAACCCGGGAACACCTACATATCTTGCTTTATTTTTTTACCTTTTCCAGGATCACACTGTACTCTTTTTTCATTTCGTTAATGTATTGCTTGGATTCTTCGCTGCCCATAGCCAGCGGCATAAAGCCTTCTTTTAACATTTGGGCCTGGATATCTTGGTCATTGGCGATCTCCAAAAATGCTTTTTCCAGCGTTTCTATAATTTGCGGATCCGTATTCGGTGGGACAGCTACACCGCGGTCGATACTGGCTATCATGTCAATACCCAGCTCTTTAAAGGTTTTGACCTCGGGCAATGGCTCAAATGTTTCCCCGGAGCCAATGGCCAGGATCTTCATCTTGTCTTGATGCTGAACAAGATCATTGGAGTTGGCCAGGATGGCATCTACGTGTTTACCCAAAAAGCTTTGGATCGAGGGAGCAGCACCCTGGGCCGGGATATACTGGTATTTTGCCCCGGTGATATCCTCAAGCTGCATCAAGGCTATATCATGTCCGGAGAGGGTGCCGGAACCACTGACCGTTATTTTGCCAGGATTCTTCTTGCCTGCCTCAATAAACTCATCCAAAGTATTGTATGGGGAATCAGGATGTACGGCTAAACCAATGGGAGTTGCTTGGAATAAGGCAACCGTAATGATTTGATCTGTCTGATAACCGGCATTTTCCCGGGCCAGCGGCTGCAAAATGATATGGGGGATATTGATACCCGTCATGTAATAGCCATCCGGCTTCTTGTTAACCAGTTCCGCCCAACCCACTGCTCCACCGCCGCCGGCTTTATTTTCAATGACAATGCTTGTCCCAAGTATTTGTTCCAGGGGCCTTTGCTGGCGGCGTGCCTCCAGGTCGGACTGTCCGCCCGGCTCAAAAGGAATAACATATTTAATGGGCTTGGTGGGATAGTCAATTGTGCCCGCTTGTTTGTCTTGACCACCGCAACCCACTAACAGCGTCAAGCTTAGGAGAAACACGGCACCGATAACAAAAAGCTTTTTGTTCATTAAATTACCTCCTAAGTTTCACTTTTTTGAAAATTAAGGTGTTTGTATATTATCTTTTATAAATAGACTTTTACCGTGGGCACAGCCTACGGTAAAAGTCTATTTAAATAATAAATCAGGCACTGCGATACAGCTTAGTCAAAACAAATTCCTGGTGGCCAAGGGCTTCTGCGCAGGTGAACCGGCCCTTGCAGGTGCGGATCATCATATTCAATAAAGCGTCCGCTGCCTGATCCAGGTTCATTTCCCGGCGTAAAATACCGCTTACATCCACGTCGATATGCTCTTTCATATCCACCACAGTCATGGGGTTAGCGGAAAGTTTGATCACCGGCTCAATGGGGTTGCCGATGATATTGCCCTGTCCGGTTGGGAAAAAGTGTACCACCGCGCCGGAAGCCGCCCACAGGGTTACCGCTTCAGCAGCGGCGGATGAAGTATCCATATACCACAGTCCCTTTCCTGTCGGGGCTTCAGCTGGTTTAAGAACCCCTACGTACTGGCAGTTGCCGATTTTCTGCAGGTTGCCCAGTGCTTTTTCTTCAATGGTTGTCAGGCCACCGGCAATGTTTCCTTTGGTGGGCTGGGAACCGGATAGATCCACGCCCTGGCTGAGAATAAATTCGTTATAATCAAACCATGTCTTATAAAATGCTTCGCCCACTTCAGGAGTGGCGGCATGCGCTTTACAAATATCTTCACCGCCGGTAACCTCGGAGGTTTCACCAAAGCTTACGGTGGCGCCGGCTGCAACAAGTCTTTCCACTGCCCGGCCAACCGTTGGGTTGGAAGCCAAACCGGAGGTGGTGTCGGATTCGCCGCATTTTACTGAAACATACAGTTCGTCGACAGAGCATTCAACCCTTTGTAATTCAGAAGCCCACTGAACGTATTCCTGGGCTTTCCAGGATGCCCTTTCGATGGTTTTATGCTGGCCGTTACGCTCAATGGAAAAGCCGGTCACGGGTTTCCCTGTTTCAGCAATACCCTCCACTATAACATTGGTCCATTCGGGCTCAATGCCGATGACCACAACAGCGGCCACGTTGGGGTTGCTGCCGATACCGATTAATGTACGGAAAGTAAGATCCAAGTCTTCGCCAAATTGCAGGCGGCCATAAGCGTGCGGTAATGCCAAAGTCCCTTTAACGTTATGAGCCACGGCTTCACAAGAGGCATTGGAGAGGTCATCCAAAGGAAGAATAACCACGTGATTACGTATGCCTACCCTGCCGTTTTCGCGCCGGTATCCCGTAAATGTTGAAAAATTATAATTTGCCATTATTACCACCTCGCAGTTTTTAAGTTATGGGTATGCACATGTTCGCCCTTGGTTATGGGGGCCACTACTTTGCCAATTGGTATGTCATATTTAATTATTGCAGCACCTACTTCAACATCGGTAAGGGCAATTTTGTGGCCGATTTTTATATCCTGTTTAGCAGTAATGCTGATTGTTTCATCGCTGGACATTACCCAGCCTTCCACCATTGCACCGGCTTTAATTTCTTTAACAGCCACACCAACGGAATCTTTAGCATCGTGCACAATAAAGTATGGTTGATTCATGATGGTCCTCCCTTTTATTTTTGATAGTTTGCTGCCAACATCTTTAAATTGTATCTTCAATTGTCAAGGAACTAACTAATCTTCTAAGTTAAACCACCTCCAATAAATGGTAATAAATTAATATAACCTAATATGAAACTGCTATGCTGTTTCACCACTAAGGGTTTCCAGTCCCAGGGAAGTGGCTATATCGTTAAGTTCAGCCAGCAAAGTGTCGGTTACGGGGATCCCTTCCTTTAACCGCCGGGCCGCATTGGCCTGCTTGCGCTCGCCGGGGAGCAGTATTCGCTCGCACCCTTGCGCTTTGGGCACCGCCTTTATCTCAGAAACCATGTCTTCCATGCGGTTAATGTATTCGTCCTGAGGCATCAAGGGTTCAATATTGATGGCGATAAAGAAGTGCCCAATGTTGACCGGCTCAAGGTTGTCATCATATATCCAGCCCACGTGAGGGCCATAGGCGGCGCCGCTGACCACGCCGGATAATATTTCCACGGCCAGGGCCAGGGCATAACCTTTGGGTCCGCCCAGGGGCAGCACTGCCCCTGCCAACGCTTTCTGCGCATCGGTGGTTGGCAGGCCGTCCGCATCAATAGCCCAGCCCTCGGGGATGGAGCGGCCTTCTTTGGCGGCCAGGATAATATTACCCCTGGCCACGTTGCTGGAAGACATATCCACCACAACCGGGTCACCCGCCCTGGGGAAGCCAAAAGCAATGGGGTTGGTGCCAAAATAAGGTTTTTTACCACCCCAAGGGGGAATGCCCGGGGGAGAATTCGTGAATGCCATGCCCACCATGCCCGCGTCCGCAGCCATTTTACAGTAGTAAGTTGCCGCGCCAAAATGATTGCTGTGTTTGACGGGTACAACGCCAACCCCCACCGCCCGAGCTGTTTCGATAGCTGTTTCCATGGCCCGTACCGATACCAGTTGGCCAAGTCCGTTATCTCCGTCAATTGTAACTATGGCCGGAGCTGTGCGCTTTGATTTTATTTGGGCCCGGACGTTGATCCGGCCGTTTTGTAAACGGGTCAGGTAAACAGGTAACCGGCTGATGCCGTGGGTATCAATACCGTCCAGGCTGGTATCCACCAGTACGGTGGCTACGATTGCGGCATCTTCCCGGGGAACACCGACACCTGCCAGCAGATGGGTACAAAAATTGTATATCTCCTGTGCCGGAAAATTATATGGCATTGCCTGCAACAGCTCCTTATAAAATTTATTATTACCGGTTTAAAATTTCACCACACAGCTTGAAGGCCGGCCTTTAAAAACTTTAATTACCTCATTGGCCACCAGCACCGAGGTTTTAACCTGGGCTTGTTCGGTTAGGCCGGCTATATGCGGTGTTAAAATAACATTGTCCAGTTCAAGGAGCGGCGACCCCGCCGGCGGCTCTTGCTCCATTACGTCCAGGGCCGCCCCGGCTATTTTTCCGGTAGCAAGGGACTCGTAAAATGCCTGTTCATCAATTACACCGCCCCTGGCCGAATTGATGATATAGGCTGTGGGTTTCACCAGTTCCAATGTTTGTTTATTTATCAAGTGCCGGGTTGCTTTATTTAAGGGAACGTGGAGGCTGATATAATCCGATTGACTGAGCACTTCTTCCAAACTGGCCTGTTGAACGCCGAAATCCGTAATGGCCATTTCATAAGGCGGTAAAAAAGGATCGTAACCTAAAATATGTATCCCAAAGGCTTTGGCTCGAACAGCAAGCCTGATCCCAATTTCACCTGTGCCAATAAGGCCGAGTGTTTGGCCATAAATCTCGCTGCCTGTAAATAATTTGCGATTCCAATGCCCTTGTTTCACATCGGTCGTGGCTGCCACAGGTTGCCTGGCAAAGGTCAGCATAGCGGCAAAAACATATTCCGCCACAGAAATGGCATTGGCATTCCTGGCATATACAACCGCGATCCCCTTTTCTTGCGCAGCCGCCAAATCTATATTGTCCAGCCCAACTCCCAACCGCCCGATTACTTTCAATCGGGGAGCCGAATCCAATAACGACCGGGTAACTTTGGTTTGATTTCTGACGATCAGGGCATCTGCATCTTGAATAAATCGGGGCAGGTCCTGATTTTTCCACAGTTCCGGGTCATAAATCACTTCACCCATTTGGGATAATAGCTCATTGCCCTGGTTCCAATTCAATTCAGTAATTACCGTTTTCATAATTCTCACATTCCACCTCGGTTTTTAATAAACAAATTCTTGATTCAGGCGGGGTTTTAACCCATACGTTGGGGACATTCCTCGGTTAGCTAGCGGATAAATTATACGTTGGGGACATTCCTCGACCCAAAAGTTTAACCCGTTAGCTGAGGTGTGTCCCCTGACCGCTCTGTAAATAGGTTCAAAACAATTATTTCTGTAGACAAAATTTTTAAAGCATATTATGACGATGTATGTTATCATAGGTATGTGGTATTACCACTCCTTTTGTTATGAATTATACAAGCTTATTTTGTGGCTTGTCAATCCTGGTTCTCCAAAAATATTATGAAACTTTTAAATACCTGTCTTTTATGTTCTTTTATAATTTTTTGTAGTATATTTATATTTAAATACGGAGGATTAGGTTATGTTCAAGAAAATCGGCCGCAGCGACACCCTGCGCCATGAAGTCGCGGAATACATAAAAAAATTAATAGAGCAGGGCAAAATCAAACCCGGGGACAGGCTTCCCACAGAGAGAGAAATGGCGGAAAAATTTGGGGTAAGTCGAACAGTTATCCGGGATGCGGTTAAAACGTTGACTGGTATAGGTGTGCTTCAAGTTAGACATGGGGTGGGTATTTTTGCCGCAACGCCAGATAGTCAACTTATTGCTCAACAACTATCCAGCCTTTTATACTATGATCACGATACCATCAGTAACCTGTTTGAGGTGCGCATGGTGCTGGAGACCTCCGCTGCGGGGTGGGCTGCAGAGCGCCATAGTGATGAAGATTTAAAGAAAATCGGTGAAAACCTGGAATTACACCAAAAGGTTATCAACAATGGCGACTCAGCAACGTTGGGTGAAATAGATCGCTGTTTTCACATGCTGGTGGCCAGGTCCACTAAAAACCCGGTTACCATTCGCTTAATGGAGAATTTATTGGATCTTTTCCAGGTGAGCAACCGCCAAACCCTGAGTATCCCAGGGCGGGCCATGCAATCCGTGCAAGAGCACAGCACAATATTCCAGGCCATTGCCGGGAAAAATAAGGATATGGCCAGGGAGAATATGAAAATTCATTTATTAAGCATCCTCAACTCGCTGCAGTTAAAGCAAAAGGAACAAAACTAGGCTGCCAGAGAGTTGTCAGGGGTTGAACCAAAAATAAAACCCCAAAAAAGTATCGTCCCAAATGCATATATAAGGCCAATCAAATCAGCATTCATCATATTATTTACAAAAAAACCTGGTTATAGCAAGGATAATGCCAACGAAGCCAATAAAACTACTAAAAATAACAACATATAAGTCCCCTTTAATTATTTAGAATTATTTATCTTATTGGTAGTTTTTCTTATAAAGTATACTTATATCTAGTTCCATTACCCCACCCCCTCATACACTAGCTAAGCGGTTTATGGAGGGTTTTATTTATTTTAATAGCCAATTCAATAATTAATAGTAGAATTGGGATAACAAATAGCCCTAGGGTATAAATTGTTTCATACAAAGGGTGCATATGGCCGCCAACGACAACAGAACCACCCTGAAGTATTGTAACCATGTAAATATATATTAATTTAAAATACCATCATACATTCCTTAGTGGCTCAGCCCAAAACGCAAGTAAAGCAAAAATTATAAGAAACCAGGCAATCAATAACATCCTTTTTATTTTTGCAGCCCCCAAGTATCAATAAATCACTCTGACTTCTCCTTATGTATTGCCGAAAGAATTAAATAGTCCAATACTAAACCACCAATAGTATGCAAAGTATTATTTATTAATAGAACTACATATCATCAGTCGGAGTAAAAAATAGCGTCCCCAAGTAGTCTAGGCACTACAAAATACAGGAATGGATAAATAGTCATATAAAAGGCAAGCAACCCAATACCCAAAAGCTTAACCCAATCTATTTTCCAGTTCCCATTGTGACTGTCAAGTAACTTTGAACAAATTTTAGCAAATAAAATTTAACACCTAGTTATTTCTAAAAATAGTTTCCAGGTGCTTCATTCTGTAGCTGTCACCAGTAAGGTTTATTACCTCGCTCCTGTGGATAAGCCTATCTAATATGGCAGTAGCTATTGCCTGGTCACCTATTAAATTGGATCTTTACTAATGTTGTTTTTTATATAGTTTGCCATATAATGAATAACATAGAATTGATACTGTACTTTTAAAAAGGAAAGAATGCCGGTGTCTGCCTTTCGTCTTAAGTTCCCGGAGAGTATTGGACTTTTGGGCCTCTTGGGTCTAATCGGGGTAATAGGCAATATGCTGTATGTGAGCATCCTTAAACCCTGGTTAACCGCGTTTGCAGCTTTTTGTATATTCAGCCTGCGATTCTTAAATGAGCGTCGTTTGGGGTTTCCGGAAAGGCTGGGGTTACTTGGCTTTTTAGGATTTCTTGGGTTTTTGGGCTATATTCCCGGAGCGGAATTTCTCAAATTTTTGTTTGCATTCTTTGGATTCGCATTTTTCTTTGCTTTCTTGAACCGCCAGCGAAAGTAAGTCTAAAGATAAAAGAAAATACTTTTTCCCCGCTTAACTACATTTCTTTAATTACGTAAGCGTCAAACTATCCCCACCTGGTTTAATTGTACTCTTACAATTAAACCAGGTGGGGATAGTTTGACGCTTACAAAGCAATACACTTAATTAAAAAAAGACAAGTCCATTGACCTGCCTTTAATTAAAATTATTAAATTTTAATCAAGTTAAATTGAAAATTTAAATCTTACTACCATTTATTTTAATTATTTACATTTTTTGGTGGAGGCGGACCGTACCCCGCCGTAAACACAGACAACCTGAATCCACATTTGTTATTACATTATAGCGATTTACGCCCTTAAAAAACCTGTACAACCCTTGACAGTGGCCCTACCGGCCATTTTCCGCACTCTAGGCCTGCGCCAATAATTTATAGAGAACCCAAGGCAAAAAATATAAAAGGATTGGTGATGATGGTTCAGATAGGCAATTATCATTTGGGAAGAGCAGAAACTGCAAAAAAACCTAATATGGATGCCGGCGAAGTTTTCAGCTTATGGGATATGTTATTGTCTCGCTACGATATAATTGCGAAAACCCAAATATTTCAAAATTTTGCTCACGATGCTGACCTTAAGGCTATGCTAAGCATGGGGCTGTCAGGTGCCCTGGAAAAGCAGGTTACACTGTTAGAAAATGAGATGAATACTCACCGCCTGCCACTACCGTTAAGTAACCCCAAGTCTGTTAATTTACCGACTCATAATGAGGTGATAGACGACGAGTTTATATTCAGAGATGTTTTCTTTGGTATACAGGGCTTCTTGGATTATCACGCCCGGATAATTCGTTCAATAACCACCAATGACAAATTTAGAAAACAACTTATCGATATGGCTGTTGAAGAGCTTTACCTGTTCGATAAGCTTGTTAAGTTTGGTAAAGTAAAGGGATGGTTAAGGGTACCACCTATATATCAGCCGGAGTAACTGTACTCGTATCAGGGTACAAACACTTCTTCTATCCCGGTGCTGCACAGTTTAAACATACTGTTCATCAAGTTGTTAAGCCTGCTTACCCTTTACCCCAAGGTAATGTGGGCTTTTTATCTTTGTAGGCTACTTAATGCGATATATAAATGAAGTTTACCCATTGGCATCATCCCCTTAAAAAAACTCCGTATATCTACGGAGATTGAAAGTTTAACTATCTGCAATCGGTCTAGTCGTGGTTGCGCCATCAAGATTGTTCTTAAGGTGCGAAAGTTGAGTGTATAAAATAATAAAAAATTACCTTTGACTAATTTCGACCTTTTCTCCAAAGGTAATCTGTCGACCTCTGTCTAAACTAATACTTAAAATAATTGCAAAAACATTTCAAAAATATTGCTCCATAATTTTTCCGAAAAGAATCTATAACGAAGGCAATTGTAATGCTCCCGGGTTCGTATTATATCACTCGAAGAGCCAATTTATTGTTACTTCAATAACAGTTTTATTAAATGAAAAGATGGGGTGTGGATGTTGGAGGAGGAAAAGTCAGGTCGACAAAATCATAATGAGCCAAAAGACAAGCAGCAGGAATTGCCTGTAGACAGCGTCGTCGAGGTTGCTGTCACCGATTCAGAGCAACCTGCCGGCAAACCAGTATCCAATATAACTGGAGAATTGACCAGTAATGAACGGCCCGGAAAAGAACCTTGCGCAATTGTCGGTATCGGAGCCTCCGCCGGGGGCCTGGTTGCTTTTAAACGACTGCTTGGTAAATTACCCAACGATACCGGTATGGCTTTTGTGCTTGTTCAGCACCTGGACCCCAAACACAAGAGCGCGTTAACCGACATTCTCTCCAAGATTACTTCTATGACGGTCAGCGAGGTGGAAAATAAAACGGTTGTAGAACCTGACCGTGTCTATATCATTCCACATGGTAAGGTCATGTCTATTTCCGGGGGAGTTTTGAACCTTGTCCCCAGGGTAGATAAAGCAAGGTTTTTACCAATTGATATTTTCCTGCAATCACTGGCAAAGGATCAAGGCAGTAAGGCGATTGGCGTGATTTTATCAGGAACTGCTTCAGACGGTTCCCGGGGATTGAAAGAAATTAAAACCGTTGGCGGCATAACCTTTGCCCAAAAACCACAAACAGCACAGTTTGACAGTATGCCACTCAATGCCATCGCTACCGGTGTCGTGGATTTTGTCTTGTCTGCAGAAGAAATAGCCCGTGAACTGGTAGAAATCGCTCGTTCCAGTGTCTACGACGCCAACGCGAAAGAAACCGGCAAGCTATTTTCTGCCGGCGCAGATGAACTCAAACAAATCTTTACAATACTGCGAAAAGTCTGTAGAACAGATTTTTCCGAGTATAGAGAATTAACAATAAAGCGGCGTATCTTGCGGCGAATGGTCTTGCACAAGTTTGAAAAGCTGGACGACTACATCAATTACCTGCGGCAAAATCCAGCAGAAGTTGCGGAATTACAACAAGATATCCTGATTAATGTTACTAACTTTTTTCGGGATCCCAAAGCATTTGAGACTTTAAAAAGCCTGGTCCTCCCGGCTATCATGAAAGACAGGGCACCTGCGGAGACTGTCAGAGTGTGGGTGCCGGGGTGTTCAACCGGCGAGGAAGTTTATTCAATAGCTATTTTATTGATTGAGTTATTAGGGGATGCTGCTGTCAATACGCCAATACAGATATTTGCCACGGACATTAATGAGATGCTTATCGATAAGGCACGGTCAGGCATTTACACTAAAAGCATTATGGCTGATGTTTCACTTGAACGTCTCCGACGCTTCTTTGTTAAAGTGGATGAAGGCTACCAGATCACGAAGACAATTCGCGATATGTGCGTTTTCGCCAGGCATGACATGCTCAAGGACCCGCCTTTCTCCCGGTTGGACCTGATCAGTTGCCGGAATGCGATCATTTATTTCGGTCCAGCTTTGCAAAAGAAACTTTTTCCGGTTTTTCATTATGCCCTCAAGGATAAAGGTTTTCTTTTCCTGGGGTCTTCGGAGTCCGTTGGCGCTTATGCAAACTTGTTTAATCTGGTAGAAAAAAAGTACAAAATCTATTCTAAAAAAGCCGTTCCGACTCCTTTATTGCACGAGTTTACCGTTAGCGAATATGCGGCAGCTACAATAGAAAACAGTGTGAAAATCAGCTGGAGCGACCCGGACGAAGGTCAAAAGTATAACGTGCTGGATGAAGCCAACCGTATTGTCCTGAACCAATATGCCCCGGCCGGTGTTGTTATTAACAGCGATTTGGAAATCATTCAGTTCCGCGGGCGTACCGGAACTTATCTCGAGCCTGCATCCGGATTGGCGAGCTTGAAACTCTTTAAGATGGTCCGCGACGGTTTGTCGCTTGGTCTGTTCAGCGCCATTAACCAGGCGAAGAATGAGAATATACCAGTCAGAAAGGAAAACTTGCAAGTTATTTATAATGGTCGAGCCAATCGTGTCAATGTTGATGTGATCCCAATCGGGGATGCACATAAAAAGGAGCAATACTTCCTGATATTGTTTGAGAAAATTGTCCCGCAAGCCTTGCCGGAAGGGAAGAATGACGGCAGCGCCATGGCTGGATTGGAACAGGCGATAAGGGCCGATAATAGCGAACTAATTAGAATGGAACATGAGCTGTCTGCCACGAAAGAGTACCTTCAATCGGTTATTGATCAGCATGAGCTGACCAATGATAAACTCCGGTCCGCCAACGAAGAAATCCAATCAAGTAACGAAGAACTACAAAGCATGAATGAAGAACTGGAAACCGCTAAAGAAGAACTTCAATCATCCAATGAAGAATTGATGACATTGAATGATGAGGTGCAAAACCGTAACCAGGAATTGGGTAAAGTCAGCAGTGATTTGTTTAATCTATTCCGCAGTATCAATATTCCAGTCGTCATACTCAACAATAATTTGCATATCAGGCGTTTCAACTCCGCGGCAGAAAAGGTATTAAACCTGATTGCCACTGACGTTGGACGGCCTATTACCAATATCAATACAAATTTTAACAACCTTGATTTGGAACAAGCGATCCTGGAAGTGGTCGATACCCTCATCAGCAAAGAGCAGGAAGTGCAAGATCGTTATGGTTGCTGGCATTCTGTACAAATTCGCCCTTACAGAACCATAGAAAACAAAATAGACGGCGTTGTGATCACATTTGTAGATATTGATACGGTTAAAAAGAGCCTCGAGTTACAACAGGAGGCCCGTGAATATGCGGAAGCTATTGTGGAGACCGTGAGGGAACCTCTCCTGGTTCTCGACGCCGATTTGCAGTTAAAATCGGCAAATAAGGCTTTTTATCAGACCTTCATGGTTACACCAGGGGAATCATTAAACAGGAGTATTTTTGAACTGGGGAATAACCAGTGGAATATTCCCGCATTACGCGTCCTTTTAGACAATATTCTCGGTAAAAATACAGTGTTTAATGATTTTGAAGTTATTCATGATTTTCAGCACATCGGCTACAGGAAGATGCTCGTCAATGCCCGCCGGATAGTTGGCCCGAACAACCAAACGAAATTGATCCTAATGGCCATTGAAGACATGACTAAACTTTAATGGCGTAAAAAAGTTCAGTTAAAACCTCCGGCGAATAAGAGCTTCACGGGAACAAGACACATGGCCTGCCGGCGCCCGGTGGAAAGCGGTAGTTATCAGGAGGCGGTATTTATGGCAATTTTTAAAAGAAGTGCCAAGGATGGGATGATAAAGTCCGGCAAGTTACTGCAATCCATTAAAACTTCTTACAGGGGAGAAATTCAGAACCTGAGAGATGAGTTGGAACCGAAGCAGATCGACATGGAGGCGAAATGCCAGGCGCTGCAGGAAGTCCTTGAAGAGTTGGAAGGATCTCGGAATCGCTATGCGGCTCTTTACGACTTTGCCCCGGTAGGTTATGTGAATATCGATGGTAAAGGCTGCATACAGGAGATTAACTTAACAGGCGCATCCTTGCTAGGCAGAGAACGGCTTCAATTAATCGGAATGCCAATGTTTGTTTGTATAGCAAAAAGCGACTTAAAGCTTTTTCTGGACCATTTGCGTAAATGCAAGCAAAAAAAAGAAAAAGTGTTAACCGAATTGAGCCTCGTTTCAAAAAGCGGCACGCCGGTCCAGGTGCAACTCCTAAGCACCCCGCACAAGAGTGCCGGTGATCATATTGTTTTTTACCAAACGGTTATCACTGATATCACCGAACGCAAGCTATATGAAAGAGAACTGGCCCGCCTTGACCGGTTAAATCTGGTAGGGGAAATGGCTGCCGGTATCGGACATGAGGTCAGAAACCCGATGACTACCGTGCGCGGTTTCCTGCAACTGTACAAAAATAAAGAGGCGTTCCTTCAATACAAGGATAGCTTTGAACTCATGATAGATGAACTTGACAGAGCGAATTCGATAATTACTGAATTCCTCTCTCTGGCTAAAAACAAAAGATTAGATTTAAAAGTGCAGAACCTCAATACAATCTTGAAAAACATGTTCCCATTAATCCAGGCGGACGCTATGGTATCAGATAAAAATATTATCATGCAATTAGAGGAAGTTCCTGAATTAACCCTGGATGAAAAAGAAATCCGCCAGCTTTTTCTCAACCTCTCCCGTAACGGGCTAGAGGCCATGTCACCCGGTGGAAACCTGACTGTAAGAACGTATACGGACAGCAACGTGGTTTTATCAGTACAAGATCAGGGTAAAGGGATCGACCCCAATGTAATTGAAAAGATAGGCACTCCTTTCTTCACGACCAAAGATAACGGGACAGGCTTGGGATTGGCGGTTTGTTATAGTATTGCTGCCAGGCATAACGCCGTTATTAATATAGAAACTACTTCTGCGGGTACAACCTTCCTTGTTAGGTTTGAAGTTCCAATAAAACATTTGTAAAAAACAAGACAAGGGGACAGGGACTTGTCTGGTTGTAACCAGACAAGTCCCTGTCCCCTTGTCTTGTTTTTTTGTCCTATTAATAAAACGTGCGCCACGAAGGCATAATTTCCTCTGCCTCTCAAAGAATAGTACCAATAGATTGGAGGTACTCCAAATGCAAATCTCAATCTTTAAAAAACAACTGAAGGATAGACTGGACATACAGGAAGTATTTAACATTTGGAACGTTCTAAGAGCAAGATACTACAGCTCTGAAACAACCATGTTTTTCAAAAATTTTGTCCACGACCGTGATTTTGACTTAGTGTTAAACACCTTACTAAATCATTATGAAAAGCAAGCGCTCATCCTGGAACAACAAGCACAAAAATACAAAATTGAGGTCCCCCAAAGGCCGCCATATAAAATCAAAACATCAGTTCAGGTGGATGTAATCACGGACACCTATATTTTCCGGAATATATATAACGGTGTAGTGTCGCAGTTATTCTCGCTTATGACTGCATTTCGTTCAACGACGACAAATGATAGTTTGCGAAAGATTATTGCAGATGATTTGAAACAGCATTTGAAGGATTTCGAGACGCTCTATAAATACGGGAAATTAAAGGGGTGGCAGGAAGACCCACCTGCTTACAAAACAGCTAAACCCGTTAAGTACGAACCATTGTCAACTACTGAAGCATTTCATCTTTGGGATAACATCAGCTTAAGATATTCACAAACACAGCTCACCGAACTTTTTATCGGCTTTGCACATGACAAAGAGTTCATTGCTATATTAACAATGGGCAAGAAAAATTTAGACAAACAGGCGAGAGCACTTGAAGAAGAAGCCATTAAATATGAAATAGCCCTGCCACAGCGACCCCCCTCACACGTAGCCGTTCCGATGGATCCAGAATCATTACAGGACAGATTCATGTTCAACGAGATTTTCAAAGGTATCCAAAATGCCATCGATTTGCATATCCGGGCTGTCATTGAAACGATTAGGAATGATAGTTTGCGAACGATGCTTATGGGTTATTGGGAAGACGAAATAGTCATGTATGATAAGATTTTAAAATATGGGAAGATGAAAGGATGGGTAAATACACCACCAATGTACAGATGCAGAACTTCATATGTCTTTTTTAATGGTTAAAGGGCCAACGACATAAGGATTTTTTTCGTTCTATAGTGAAGGGTTTAAGATATGTATTAATGGGTGAACTTGGTAACTAAAATATGATAAACTGCTCCAGGTGAGCCAGCGACTGATGAACTGATAAACAGGTATCAACAGGATGTAAAGGCGGTTTTAAATTAAGCGCCCAATGTGGGGCGTTTCTATTTGGTAACCCCTTCATCCACACGTGCATAATATAACGGCAGCAAGAATAAAACCTTTAGCTGAGGAGGCATGTGTTAATGGGTTACGGCGGAGGCGGTTTTGACGGTAGCTTTATTCTGTTTCTGGTTTTGATTCTGTTGGTATTTGGTATGGGCTTTTTCCCTCACGGTGGTAAGTCATAACCCAAGGCATTTAGGCAAGCGCTCCCTTGTGGGGCGTTTTGCATTTGCTACGCAGAGCAGCATTGTGCAGGCCCTCGCTTACTGGAGGGTTAGATGCTTTTCACAAAAAAAAAGACTTTTACATATAATGATATTGGAGCCGTAAGCTGCAAGCCTAGCCCCTGGTTCGGTGTATACTGGTCATGGCCAGCAGTTGATTTACTGAGAGTTTTGATAGGTCAGGATACTTTGTGGACATTTCATTTAGCCCCTTTCATAAAAATAAAAGGGCCAAGGGAGTTTTGTTTCCCTTGACCCATGAAAATACCCCGCCAGGAATAGCTTCCAGAGAAAACACCGAAAACAAATAATCAATGAAATAGCAGCCCATTACCCTTCCCTCAGGGAATTAAAAAGAAGCAAAATTGGAAACATGTTTATATAAAAGGCGACCGTCCCCTTATGGAGCTAATCGCCTGTTAATAACCTGGAAGGCCATTGCACAAAAAGCCCGGCTTGACATGGTTAGTCATAGTGTATGGGGAGGAATTGCTGCTTTCTTTATAGCAAATAATATAAGAAAAAGGAAACGGCTGAATTTGTGCGATTGTCAATAGAATAGTGATCCATTCGCCAGTAAAAAATTGATCCACTAACGCTTGTAAAAAAGTGATCCACTTTTGGAATACCGCTGAGAAAATATTGAGCCACTTATTAGCGGCAGATTAAACATAAACTGAATTAAGGAAGGTATATTTGTTTAATTATGGTATATTGCTAGCGTAGCCGTGACTGTGGTAAGTGTGGATAACGCGAACGTTATCCTAGCCCTGTGTGTCAACTCGCAGGGGTTGCCAACAGGGCGGCACTGTCCACATAGCCGATTATGAGGTTGTCAAGTTTAGTGACCTGTTTATGCGTAATCACGTGGTATAACCAATCAATCGTTGTAGGTTGTTTCATCAACCTCACTTCTTTTTAATAAGGTCTGTTCTAATCGGTAGGACTCCAGGACATTCATGTTCAGTATATGTGAACGGAATGTTACCCTGTCAATTAAAGCTGCCACCATAATTTCGTTTTCAAACAGATCTGTCCAGCTGGAAAACTCAAGATTAGTAGTCACAATAATACTCGCCCTTTCAGAGCGCTCTGATATTACCTGAAAAAGCATCTCGGATTGATAACGGTTAAAGGTAAGGTAGCTGAGCTCATCTATTATCAACAAGTCAATTTTTGCTAGGCCTTTTTCAAGTTTGGTCAGCCGGTGGAACTGTACTGCCTCCGCAAGTTCGTTTGCTAGGTTTGTTGCTGTATAGAATTGTTAAATCCAGCGTAACAGGCTTTCATGCCTAGCCCTATGGACAAATGCGACTTTCCAGAACCCGGGTTACCTATCATTACGATGTTTTGCCGGTTTGTAATATAGTCACAAGATGCAAGTTCCCATATGAAGGATTCGGATACGTGCTCGAGCCGTCTGTAATCAAACTCGTCAAGAGTCTTCATAACTGGGAACCCGGCCTTTTTAATCCGTCGTTTTTGCCCTGCTTCCTGTCGCTGTATAACTTCCTGCTTCATGAGCTGGCACAGAAATTTATCGTACCCGTCACCAGGCTCTAGCTGCCTGACAACATTTTCATAACCTGCAAACGTCGGAGTTTTAAGTTGTTTTGCATATAGTTTTATGGTTTCTTTAACGGGGTTTATCTTGGCAGAATCTACTCCAGTCATACTGCAGCCACCCCGTTTTTCATTAGATTGTTATACCTATCAAGCTGGGGTTTTGACACTTTGACATCTATCTGTGGATGTATTGTTGTTGGTTTATCTACTGGTATCAAATGTGCCCGTATCTGTTCTACGAATATTTCAGGGCTTTGTATGTAGCCTATAGCGGCCATGAGCTTGTCTTCCCCATAGTCAACAAATAGCCGCAAAAGCTTTACCATTTCCAGCGGTCCAGATAGTCGTTTACCTATCTCAAGCAACTCAGCTGAAATATTGCTCTTTACAGGTTTGGCGTTAAATACGCTGCGGGGCCGTTTCTCAATAAGATCTATGTAATGCTCAAGCCTGTATTTGGTTTGTCCTCTTTGGTAACAGCGCTGGTACTTGGCTATTTCATTATTCCGGTATAACATCGCAACCTCATTGCCATAGCCCTTAATGCTAACTTCTTTTCCGGCATATTTTACCGGTACAGAGTAGTGGTTGTAGTCAAATCTAACCGTGGAAAAATCGTCAACTCTTGCGGTCATACTTTTGCTGGGGTTAAATCTGTACCGGGGCAACTGGGTCAGCCTTACTCTTGTAGTCTTTGCCATCTCACCTACGGTCTGTTCTCTCCCTTTTATCTTGTGCTCACGGTATTTGAGGCACCGGCGCAATATCTCGGCGTTTAGCTCGTCCATGGTAGCTACTCTTGGTATGGGCACTAATATATTACGCCTTGCCCAACCTACAAGACCCTCAACAAGGCCTTTTTCGTGCCCAGCCGCTATATTACAGTATTCACATTTAAAGGCATAATGAGCTGCTAAGGCTTTATATCTATCCTGAGTTTTTGCATGTGCGCCAAAGCCTTCTTTTACTGCAACTTTGGCATTGTCAAATATCATGCGCTTAGGCGCCCCATCAAAATACTCGAAGCCATTAATTTGACCCTCAAGAAAGCTTTCTTCATTCTGGCGGTAAAAGCCCCGGCAGTATATATCTGCACTGTAACATTCGCGCATACAAAACAGATTTACTTTGATTTTTTTGCCGGCCAAATATATTGTTGCCTCGCCCCAGTCTATCTGGATTGCTTCTCCTGGTTCATATGATAACGGCACAAATACCTTTCTCTGCTTGTCTTTTAGTTTGGCAACTATCTCGCGTATCGTTGATTCGCCACCATTAAAGCCTTTTTCATCCACTAGCCGATCATATATCCGTTTCGCTGTGTGCTTCTGTTTTTTTATGTTCTCTACTTCATCAGAGGCAAGGCAGCTTTTTATAAATTCCATGATTTCGTCGGTTACAACATACTGCCGACGTCCGCTTAACCCCTGGCGTTCCCATGGCACATGTGAACCATCACAATACTTCTTGACCGTGTTGCGTGACACCCCGAGCATTTTGGATATCGCTCTTTGTGACTTGCCTTCATGTTCGTGTAAATGCCGTATCTTTTCATAAAGTTCCACTTCTATTGGCACCCTTTCACCCCGCATATCAGCATCCTTATCATTCTGAATTATACAGGGATTTTTTATTAGAAGTGGCTCTCTTTTTTCTTGGCGTTTACTTTAATTATGGCGTTCAATAGCCATGATTATTTCACCCCAGGCTTGGATTAAGTTTAGAAGGCATTTATTGTAATTTTACCTTATACGTTATTCATTAGCAAATAAATTAAAAGTTATAAACTTAGATCCGGTAAGTAGACCCCCAAAACCTAGCTATCATGTGGCTTAAGCCTCAATTTTTCCGTAAAAAATTTGATAAAAAAGAAGAACACCGATCCTGATCGGGAATTGGTAAAGTATCCAATCAATAACATACCGAAGGAAGGTGTCCTAAGAATTATGGTATCACGTTTCTTTACCAATGATTAATTAGAATCGCTCAGCCGCCAGCAATAACGTTATCTGCAGCAGGCATAAAAGAGCTGTTTCGCGCTTACAAAAAATTGTCGGGGTAAATGTACATTTTTCAGCCATCCCTGATTTTGCTTGAATCCTGAAAAACGATTTTAATGCCCAGCCTTTGGGCCTGCGCAATCTCACGGCGCATGCCCGCGGATATCCGGCTGCCGAACACCCACAACTCGGATCATAAGGCAGCAGTTTAAGCCCCATTTTGATCCCCAACTCCCGCTCTTCCGGATTCGATTCACAGAAGAATCTCGGCAGGAGCAAATTTGCGGCTTTTGTGTACCTTTCGTTTACACGATTGAGGAATTTTCCTTTCAGATACCCCCAAAAACTTGGTTTGTAAAATGCGAAAATAATTGATTTTACATACCTTTTATTCTTAATTTTTTAAATAAAAAATACGACCAAACTGTAATGTTCAATCGTGTAAATAATTTTTTATACCTTTAAATACTATGGCAAATTGAGATTTTCATCAATTTCACACTCCATGTTATTAACAACATTATGTCTAACAGTAGTTTATCGATTACAAAACTAAAAATTGTAATCATTCACCATTTGATGTTTTTTACTCTCCTTCTCAATCGACTCCAGAAGACCGGAGTACTTTTCCCTGTTTTCATTCAAATCATTAAGTACCTCTATGGAAATGCCCTCTTTTATAGTATCTAAGGCCTTTAAGTGTTTTAAATCCATAATTCTTTCACTCCAAATCTAAATTCTCATGCAGTATGTCCTAAATATTTACACCATGTATTCTAAATTTTAACTTTCATTATAAAAGCGTTTTTACTCCATAGAATGCCGCTGTATCAGTAAAAGCAATCCTCCCGTAACAACTCACATTACTTGCTTTTATAGCTTTTCTGGACACCACAGCCCGCGGTGTGGCGGCAGTATTCTATGGGCCATCCTGGTGTTTTAATTGATATCTCCGGTATAGGGAGAGCATAGGGAGAGACCGCCGCAAGCCCGGTGATGGCCGATGTGAAGCCGCCCTGCAGGGTTATCGCCAGCTTGTAAAGCTCCATCGGAACGGTGGAAAACAGGCCGGCCGACATAAAGCCCTTGATGGCGTTTAAAGAATTCTTACGCACACCTGATAACCTTGGACTTCCCGGAAGTTGACAGGCACATCGCCTGAGCTTTATAGAATTCAGGCAGGGTTCTGAAAAGCTGCTATGCTTTATCGCAGCGGGAGGTAGCTTTTCTTTTTCCAAATAAATGGACGGGCTGATAGTTGAGTTGAATATAAAGTTGCCAGTAACCGCTTGGCTCCATTCACCGCAATCAGGGTCGTAGACCGCCGCTGACACCGAGGTGCTCTGACTATACCCCCTATTGAAACGTCAACTGGTCCGGTGAAGGTACCCCCGTCAGGAACCAGGGTAGGCTTTGGCACCGGAGTTAAGTAGTTAAATAAGGCGGCAGGCGTTTGGACACTAGGCTCTCCGGGCCCGTAAACCACCACGTATACCGAGCCGCCGCCGGGAGGGATGGAACTGGGCGACCCATAAACCGCTTCTGCCACTGAACCGAAATAGACTGCGTTGGCTTTAAATGCTCAAGGGAAGCACTATTTATTTTCTATTCCAAAATGATAAATGAACCTTTTTGATTCCCAGGTAACAAAGATTAATTATCCAGAGAGACACTGAGAGTGAATAACGGCGCCGGGGACATAAATGAATATTTCCCCGGCGCCTAAAGTGATTCCATGAAATTATTACGAAATTACTACTTGCATAATTTAACTTTATTTACATTATATGGTGGTGGAGGCGGGGGGAGTCGAACCCACCGTCCGAAAGAAGAGCCACAAGACCTTCTACGAGCGTAGATTGTGTTTTAGGTTTCGATCCGTTGGCGCCCACAACCAGGCTTCGCCGGAGCTATCTCGATGAATGTCCCCTAGAGCCTCCGAGAATTGGCTGAAGGGTAATCCTGTATTTTATGACACCCCGAACCCCGCTCCACAGGCCGGTGCGGGTGGGATGCTAGCTGCAATTAAGCAGCTAGAGCGTAATTATCGTTATTGGCAGTTAAATTAACTGTTCCATCGTATTACGGGCTGATGGGACCCCGGCTCGCTTATCCTGCCACAACTTCCCCCGTCGAAACCGTTTCGCCCCCATAATTAAAATCTAATTTAGATCCACACTACTGCTGCTGATTCTTGCTTTTCATGGCCCTTTCTATTTCCCGCTTGGCATCTCTAGTGGCCATGTCTTCGCGCTTGTCATACTTTTTCTTGCCTCGGGCCAGAGCCAGTTCGATTTTAACCCAACCGCGCTTGAAGTACAACTTCAGCGGGATCATGGAATACCCTTTTTCCCGGGTCTGCCCAAAGAGCCGCATGATTTCTCGCTTGTGCATTAAAAGTTTGCGCGGGCGCTTGGGCTCGTGGTTAAAACGGTTACCCTGTTCGTAAGGGCTTATATGCATATTGTACAGCATCAGCTCGCCGTTTTCAACTCGGGCATAACTGTCCTGCAGGTTGGCCTTGCCGGACCGAATGGACTTAATTTCCGTGCCGGTCAATGAGATGCCTGCTTCAAAACTTTCATCAATATGATATTCGTGACGAGCCTTACGGTTGGTAATGGTTGTGGCCGGCATAAAAACACCTCTATCTCTACTTAAAGCACCAAACAAAGCCACCGGCCGTTTGGGTGCAGTAATTAATAATTATACTCACCTTGAACTAATTTGTCAATGGTTTTATAGGCCCATCTCGTCGGAGATGCCCTGCATGGCTTCCACGCCCAAAGTTAGAAACTCTTCCAGCGAAAGGCCCATTTCCGAGCAAGCAGCCATAGTCTCCCGGTTGGCTCCCCGGGCAAATGCTTTTTCACCATACCGCTTCATTAGGAATTCGGTATCAACGGCGGCAAGCTTCTTTTCCGGTCTAATTAGCGCTCCGGCCACAATTAGGCCCGTTAGCGGGTCGGTAGCGTAAAGCGACTTGTCCAGCAGTGATACGCGAGGCAGTCCGTGGGCCTCATTGTGCACTTTGACCGCATAAACCACATCTTCGGGCAAACCCGTTTGTTCAAGCAGCTCCGCCCCCTCCAGGCTGTGCCGCTTCGGATCATCCTTGGTGCGGTCGTAGTCGATGTCATGCAGCAGGCCTGCCAGGCCCCATTTTTCCTCGTCCTCGCCAAAATGACGGGCTAAACGGCGCATTACCGCTTCCACGGCCAGCGAGTGTTTAATCAGATTTTTAGTTTTCATATGCTGCTTTAATAGTTTATATGCTTCTTCGCGATTCACTTTGTTAACCCCCTGAATAACTGGTTTAAAACTACCCATCTACTTTCATAAACTTGGCCTTGGCCCTGGCTGCCACTTTGCCGTCGGGCAGCACGATATGGGCAGCCATTTCGAATATGCGCTCCCTTTTATTTGCTTCGCACCAGGATTCCACCAGCAGCTTTTCGTTGACGGGTACACCCAGGCTGTAGCGGGTGGTCATTTCAGCGGTCATGATGGGTATCCCTTGCAGCCATAGCCACCAGGCCATCGTTTCGTCCAGTAGGGCGGCGATCAGGCCGCCGTGCATGTAACCGCTCCAGCCCTGGTGTTCGTCCCCGGCTGTAAATATGGTGCGGCAGATGTCACCGTCGAGATCAAACTTAAGTTTTAATCCGATTGGGTTTCGGTCACTGCACCCGAAACACATATGGTTGCCGTCCTTGATCAGGCTCCCCAGTTTCGCTCACCCCCCGGTTTCTATTGTTACATATTATAACCCGTTATGGCAAGACTTACCTGTGGAAAAGCCCAAACCAAAGCTGAAGCAGGTTAAAATGCATTAATATTTTACGATAATAAGCCTACTGCAGCCTGCCGGCGTTGATGCCGTGGATGTCGTTTTGTACCGTTTGTCGCAACCTTTCGCTTTTGGTAATACGTTCTTCCAACTTACTCAATTCCGCAGATTCGCCTTCGGTGCCGTTATTCCTTAAGTCGGACAGTTTTTGCTTACTATGCTCAATATCCTGTTCCAAGTCGTAGGACAGGTTTACCTTATCTTGATAACTCATGCCCTTTCTGTAACGCACGCCAGGATCATTTGAATTCACAATTATCCCCTCCATAAAATGTATAGTTTAATAATCATGTTGATTTAATAAAATTTTGCCCTTAAAAGTTGATCATATGTACCACTTGGAACTGGTGTCAGTGGCGATGCCGGTTTATAATAAGCAAGACAAGGAAAATTTTTACCGGGAGGGATACGGTTGGACAACTTGCAGCTTATTGTGGCGGTAATGGCTTTTATATTTGCCGCCGCGTTAATTCCCATGAGTAGGAAAAAAATGAAGGGCAAGGGTGTGCGTACTTGGCGCCTGGTGGCCCTGGGCTTGTTAATGTTAGCCGCTTTATTGTCTATGTTCGGGCAGGGAGTGAATTTAAAGTAGGTGCGGCAAGCGGCTTACCGGGATGGCTAAAATACAAAAACGAATACAACTTTCTGGTTGGGCTTTGGTGCCAGGTGTTGCAAGTTGAAAGCTGCAAAATACGCAACTTTCAACTTGCAACACCTG
>JGI25321J50212_10000539_pt1 | contig 43057 bp, 30 predicted proteins | sample AutmiccommuBRH23_FD_50212 | JGI IMG/M metagenome (IMG submission 50212)
CATGGAAATTGCCGAAAAACTCAGGAGGAAATACCAATCAATATCCATCCTGCCCAGGTTTCCGGTAAATCCTATCATCGAATTTACAGCGATTATAAAAAGAGACGTTGCCACCCCCTTCATCATGGGGAGCCCGGCAAAGAGTACCAGTCCCGGAATAATCATAAACCCGCCCCCCACACCTACCAAACCGGTAATAAGGCCGACGAATGTGCCCATGCCAGCCAGCAGGAGCGGCCGGGGGGCTGCATCCAGCATCCAGGGGCTTTTCCAGGGAATAGGATTTAAAAAATATCAGGGAAACCGATGCCAATATCAGGATCAGGGCAAAGAGGATCATAATAGCCCGGTCCCGGTTAAACAGAATAAGGTCATTTACAATGATGTGCGCCGGAAGCCTGTGGATCAGAAAATTCCGGACGGAATAGATCACCGTTAAGGCGGGCAGGGCGAACCAAAGGGCGATCTTCATATCGATCATCCCATGTTTCAGAAAACGTATGGAACCTACCGAGGCCGAAGTCCCGACAATAAAAAGGGAATAGGCAGTGGTGGTAATGGGATTGATATGGAAGAGGTAACTGAGGATCGGAACCGTCATAATGGATCCGCCGCTCCCTATCAACCCCAATACCAGACCTACGGCCAGGGCACATGTATAACCGATTATTTCACTGGGCTCCATGCAAGGATATTGGTTTCAGACCCGGTTAATTGGCTTCCTTTATATATCCCCACCCCTGCTGCTGCCTGGAAATGAGCTCATAAATGCCGTCCGGTACGGGCATGATCCCCGGGATCAAGTCCTCCATAGCCAGTTTGTGACGATTCAGCGTTTGCTGGCAAACAACCACGGTTACATTATCGCGCTTTGCCACTTCTTCCAGGGTTTCCCTCGCAACAGAGTTCTTTTTGGTAACCAGGTCATAGGCCCCACTGTAAATGACCATCTCAAACTCGGATTCAGGGTAGGCCTCCGACATCCCCTTCAGGTGGCGTGCTGCGGTCTTTTGAACCTCCGGGTCCCCGCTGCCTACGTCGAAGACGAGCTTTATGGGCTCCTGCTGGGCGTTCATCCCTATGGCGAATAACAATGCCGCCGCAGCTACTAATAAATTTCTCATGCTATTAATTATTTGAATTAATCTCTGTTGTTATTCACCGGCAAAAATGTAGCCACATCCTTTCTCCTGAGCGCGTCCAAGGGCCCATACGCCTGAAGGCACCACCTGAATATCCGGTAAAACGCCGGCCATCCAATCATCCAGAACTACCTTTGGGTCCAATCCCTGCTGCTGGGCTACAAAGCCGCTGTATACAGACAAAGCCAGTTTACAAACACAGAACATGGCTCCCCTTTGCTGCAGGTCCTTAATCCCTTGAATTACAGGTAGGGGAAAATCACCTTCCTGGGGCTCGTAGTAAGGATTCCTTTTGTATGGGGTACCATCTGCCTTATTAACATGGAACACGGCCCCAAGGTCGTACTTGGCCCAGAGGTCTGAGTGCAGGGCGAGCGGCATGGCGTCGTGGCGCAGCACGGTCATAGCCGTAATGTCGTCATCCGCGGAGCCGGTTTCATTGTTGGTGAGGTAATAGGCCCAGTTCCAGATGATGGGAAATCCCATGTGTGGTTTGGAACCGTCATAAACTATACGGTGTGTTCCCTTGATCTTGTCGAACCAGGCTTCCACATCATTCATATCAGCCTCGCTGATAGTGGGCATATTTGCCATTAGCGGGTCGGTAAAAAGGGATAAGGTGCTGGCCGTGGCCCCGAGCATCATGGCCCCCATAAACTTACGTCTCGAATTGAAATCTGTTGTTTTCATAGTGTGTAATTATTTGGATTTATTAAGATTGAATTCTTTATTATAATATTCCATGATAGGCTGAAAGGGTCCCAGCTGGTGCTGGGCTACCGTAAAGGGATCCGCATAAGGCCCGTACGGAGTAGATACCGGCTTTTTGGTGAGGTCGGGAAAATCTGCTTCCCGGTTGGGCTTGTCTGGCCGTTGTTGCTGGTTTATATAGCCGGCCACATCGTAGGCTTCCTCATCGGTGAGTACAGGTTTGTCATAAGTGGCGCCAAACGGCATGTTTGCCTTGATAAACTCTGCCGCCGTAAGCACCCGTGTCATCCCTGCCCCGTTATTATACGAATCCCCGCCCCAAAGTGGCGGGTAGGTGTAACCTATACCATCCGGGGATTTCTGGCCCTGCCCGTCACTGCCATGGCAGCTGATACAGTGGGTAAGGAAAAGTTGGCGCCCGTTCTCCAGGTTTACTGCCCTCTCTGGAATCGCGAGCTTTACAAANCCCTGTCCCCCTATTTTACCGTCTTCCGGCGTATACCTTCCCAGCCATTCCATATAAGCTATCATGGCCTGCATTTCGAGCGAAGCTTCCGGGATTGGTTTTCCGTTCATGCTGCGTTCCATGCAACCGTTTATACGTTCGCTTATGGTTCCGATCTTGTCTTCCCTGCCACGGTATTGCGGAAAGCGCTTTACAACCCCGATCAGCGGACCGGCGAAGGGGCGGGTTCCGGCATCCAGGTGACAGTTCGCACAGGCCAGCCGGTTCCCGGCGTAGCTTCTTGTGGTATCCCGCTGATCGGGGCCCAGATGGCGCGAAGTATAACGGATGACATCATAACCCAGCTTCACCAGGTCATTAGCCGGTGAAGATGGAAGATGTTGCGGATCGTAATCCATATAATAAACAGTGTCCGGGACTTCCCGGACATTGGACTCCGGACTGACCATCCCCACCACCAGCGCCATGGCCAGCAGCCCTAAAAGAACCATGATCCCAACGCATATACCCATTTGACGGCAGAGTAACCGCACCTCCCGCATCCGGGTGAAATGGTCTGCTGTTCCGGGGTTTTCAATTTTCTGGCTGTTGTTCTCCATTATTTCCGGTATTGGGCAAAACTGCCCGGGGTATGTAAAACACCCTGATTTTATCCGAGTCGTACAAGGGGGATTTTGTTGACAATCGGCACGACCCGCATGGCCTGCTGAAAATTATATCTTAAAAGTAGCGGGGAATTTTCCCCAACGTTATATCAAATCAATCAAATTCTACCACTTTTGTTTCGTTCCCGGCAACCCTGGACTACAATTGCCTGACCAGCGTGCCGGGTCGTTTGCCTCATCCCTTCATGCCTGTACCCGCCTTCATAAAATTTCCGGGGCATGAAAGGATTCCCTGGAGAAATTTGGCAGCGCAAAACTAGGCCGGTAGCCAGGGAAAATCAAAAATTATGAGTATACGAAAGGGGTACAGCTGCCTGACAATAGGTAGACATGTAAAATTCTATATTATTGATTATCTGTTGTTTACGGAATAAACTGGGGATACCCGGGCTTGCCTACCCGATTATTCCGCTATTAAAAGGTCTATTTTCGGGTGATTAGTTATCCTGTTATGGAAACTTTTAGGGAGGGCAAAGTATCGCCGGCGCTCGTAGTTAAGAGCAAAAAATAACCTGCTTTAATCGGAACTTACCCGGGAGCAGTTCTTAATACCTGAAGAAAATGAGAGCCCGACGGTAACTTCCGTCAGAACAGTTCGGATTGGGATCCCCCTTTAGTTCGACCGAGGTGTCGATAGGCTAGTTCGGTGACTTCGCGGCCCCGGGGGGTACGCATGATAAAGCCTTGTTGTATCAGGAAAGGTTCATATACCTCCTCTATGGTTTCGGCACTTTCGGAAACGGCCGTTGCCAGGGTGGTGATCCCCACTGGTCCGCCCCTGAATTTATCGATGATGGTAGTTAATATTTTATTGTCCATTTCATCCAGCCCGTGTACATCCACATTCAGGGCTTTGAGCCCGTAGCGGGAAATTTCCATATCTATGTTTCCGTTGCCCTTGATCTGGGCAAAATCGCGCACCCTCCGAAGCAGGGCATTGCAGATCCTCGGGGTCCCCCGGCTCCTGCCGGCAATCTCAATGGCCGCATCGTTCGTTATGGGTACTTTCAGAATCTCGGCGCTGCGCTGAACGATGGTGGAAAGCAGTTCGGTGCTGTAATATTCCAGTCGGCTCGATATTCCGAACCGGGCACGCATAGGCGCTGTTAGCAGGCCCGACCGGGTAGTGGCTCCTATGAGGGTAAACGGATTCAGGTTTATCTGCACGGAGCGGGCATTGGGCCCGGATTCTATCATGATATCAATCTTGTAGTCTTCCATGGCGGAATAGAGGTATTCCTCCACCACCGGGCTCAGGCGGTGAATCTCATCTATAAAGAGNACATCGCGTTCCTCCAGGTTGGTAAGCAGGCCGGCAAGGTCGCCGGGCTTGTCGAGTACCGGGCCGGACGTGATCTTGATTCCCACCCCCAGTTCATTGGCAAGCACATGTGCCAGGGTAGTTTTACCCAGGCCAGGGGGCCCATGGAAGAGGGTATGGTCCAGGGCTTCCTTCCTGAGGTTGGCTGCCTGTACAAATACCCTGAGGTTTTCAAGTACCTGGTCCTGCCCCGCGAAATCCTCAAAGGTGGCGGGCCGCAATACGCGTTCAATTTCCAGTTCTTCGCGGGAAAGATTACCGGCCGTAGGATCCAGGTGTGCATTCATATCATCAAAGATAGTAAAAATAGGCAGTGGCCGTCCTCTCAATAACAGGGGGTTTAACCGAAAATAATCAGGCATCAGCTGCCCATACTGATAATTCTCATCGCTTATCTGAAGAATTAATAAATCCTTTGCATGTACATCATTTCCCCAGAGGGGAAGAAGCTTATAACCATAAAACCGTTTATAAAAATGGCCGATACCTTCAATCTCGATCAATATGGGATCCGGACCAAAACAATCCACAGAAACAGCAGCGTTCCCGTTTTATACGAACTCGCCCTGCAAAATGAACAAGGCACTGCCCTTTCGGATACAGGGGCGCTTATTACCTATTCAGGCGAAAAAACAGGTCGCAGCCCCCGTGACAAACGCATCGTAAGGCATCCGGATTCCGCAGGAAATATCGACTGGGGGCCTGTCAATATAGGGCTCGATATTCAAACTTATATGGTTAACCATGAAAGGGCCATAGATTATTTTAATATTTGTGACGAACTTTATGTGGTGGATGCTTTTGCAGGATGGGATCCTAAATACAGGATAAAAGTGCGGATTATTTGCACAAGGGCCTACCATGCCCTGTTTATGGAGAACATGCTGATCATGCCAACCGCCGGTGAATTGGAAGAATTCGGGCAGCCCGATTATGTCATCCTGAATGCCGGGGGCTTCCCGGCCAACCGCTATACCTCCGAGATGACTTCCAAGACCAGTATCGATATAAATCTTGAAAGCAGGGAGATAGTTATCCTGGGTACCCTCTACGCCGGCGAAATGAAGAAAGCGGTATTCTCTATAATGAACTACCTGATGCCGCTGGAAAACGTGCTCCCGATGCACTGCTCTGCAAATATGGGAGAGTCAGGCGACGTTAGCGTCCTCTTCGGCCTGTCGGGTACGGGCAAAACCACCCTGAGCGCAGACCCGGGGCGCAAACTGATCGGGGACGATGAGCATTGCTGGACAAACGAGGGGATATTTAATATTGAAGGAGGTTGCTACGCGAAGGTCATTAACCTGAGCGAAGAGCATGAACCGGAAATCTACAGGGCAGTTAAATTTGGGACTATCCTTGAAAATGTGGTGTATGATGTGCACAGCAGGAAGGTAGATTATACCGATACTTCGATTACCCAGAATACCAGGGCATCCTATCCGATCGGTTTTATTGAGAATGCCCGCATTCCCTGCATAGCAGGACATCCCAGGAACATCATCTTCCTTACCTGCGATGCCTTCGGTATCTTGCCCCCCGTGAGCAAACTCAGCCCGGAGCAGGCAGGATACCACTTTATTTCGGGTTATACGGCCAAAGTTGCCGGTACCGAGATGGGGGTTACGGAACCTGAAGTAACCTTCAGCGCCTGTTTCGGGGCGGCCTTTATGATGTGGCACCCCCATGTGTATTCGGATATGCTTGCGGAAAAGATCCGGGAACACAAGGCAACTGCATGGCTGGTGAACACCGGGTGGACAGGCGGGCCCTACGGTATCGGCTCCAGGATTAAATTGCGGTATACCAGGGCGATGATAGATGCGATCCATAGCGGGGAATTCGAAAAGGTAAAATTTGAAAAGGACGAATCCTTCGGGCTGCATGTCCCGATCCAATGCCCGGGGGTGCCTTCGCGTTTGTTGCATCCCAAAGACACCTGGGAAGACAAGGAACAGTTTGAAGCCACCAGAATAAAACTGGCAGCACTGTTTGCCAGGAATTTTAAGAAATTTGAGCAGGGGGTAAACAAGGCGGTCCTAAATGCCGGGCCAATCCTTTAATCTCCGGGGCAAACCTCCCGGCCATCGTAACTTTTGGCTGCCTGGTTACCGGACGATGGCAGCTGGATTATTCTTTCGGCAGGGCCCCCTTGGATATCCGGACCGGCTGGTGGTTCCAACGGAAAATTGTATTTTTCAACAATGGAACCACCGGTCTACTCGAAAGGCGTACTGCCCTACATTCCCTTTTTTTACGTAATCTGGTCAGACGACCTGCTTTCCGCATCGGAAATAGCTGTTGTGAGCAAAACCATTGATGAAGATGCATTCCTTACCGGTAAAGACAGGAAAGTCCTTTCAGGTTGGTTAAACCGCGAACGCCCACCTGGCGACGGAACAATGCGGGAATGGAAAATGCTGATTTCCACGGCAGGAGTCAAACTAGTGGAAAGCGACCCCTATCCCCTTTCCTCATTCAGCACAAAACTGGCAGGGAACTACTATGAGGAAACCGGGTCGGTTGAGCCGCTGCAGCACATAGAACTTAACCTGGGGATACAGCCCAACCACTACCACCATTTATTCGAGGTGGAGGTGGAACATGAAATTGTTTCCAGTTATTATGACGGAAACCATTTAGACAAGCTGGTCGCAGGGGAACTAGCGGGCCTGCTGAGCGGCCTGAGGGAAGAACTCGGGTCGCCGATATTCAGAACCGGGATCCTGAGGGATAAGGAAGAACACCGTAAAAAAGTACTTCAGCAGCTGCAATACCTGGCCNCGAAGGGGTACGGGGCATTGGCCTATCCGGAGGACTATGGCGGCAGGAACAATTTTCCAATGTACGCCGCAGTGTTTGAACACCTGATGTATGTTGATGGCAGCCTGGCAGTTAAATTCGGCGTCCAGTTCGGGTTGTTCGGCGGAAGTATAGAAAAACTTGGCACTAAAAGGCACCACGACACCTATCTCCGGAAGGCAGGAACAGCTGAACTCCCCGGCTGCTTTGCCATGACCGAAACCCTGCACGGTTCCAATGTACGGGGTATTAAAACCACGGCGACCTATGACCATGCAAGCGGAAACATCATCATTGACACCCCGGGGGAGAACGACAACAAAGAATATATAGGCAACGCCCTGCATGCACGGCTTGCCACCGTATTTGCCCAGCTGATAGCAGAGGGCCGGAACCATGGGGTGCATGCGGTCCTTGTACCGCTCAGGGATTCCGATCATCGGCTCCTTCCCGGGATCAGGATAGAAGATAACGGTTATAAACATGGACTTAACGGCGTGGATAACGGTAAAATTTGGTTCAGGCAGGTGCAGGTTCCCCGGGAAAACCTTTTGGACAGGTACGGCAGTATCAGGGAGGATGGTACGTACCATTCAGACATCGCCGATGACAACAAACGTTTTTTTACCATGCTGGGGACCCTTGTTGGCGGCCGTATCTGCGTGGCAAAAGGGGCGTTAAGCGGGGCCAGGCAAGCCCTGGCCATTGCGGTAAAATACGCGCTCCGCCGCAGGCAATTCAACGAGGTGCATAAAATTCAGGAAGACCTTATCATGGATTACCCCACCCACCAGTTACGGCTTACCCCTCCGATTGCCAAAGCCTATATATACCAGATAGCGCTCGACAGGATGATAGCGGATTACGCCGGCGACGACAGTACGGACAGGAGGCAGCTTGAAACCCAGGTAGCCGGCCTTAAGGCCATCGTTACCTGGTTCGCCGATAATACCATACAGGAATGCCGGGAGGCATGCGGCGGAAAAGGTTATTTGCTCGAAAACCGCATTGGCAGCCTGAAGGCCGACGTGGATATTTTTACCACCTTTGAGGGGGATAATACGGTACTGTTGCAACTGGCGGCCAAAGGGGTGCTATCCGAATTCAGGGAGGAATTCAACAGCGATGATTTCGGGTCGGTATTAAAACTGTTGGGTTCTCAGCTTGGCAAGCGGCTGTCCGCAATCAACCCGCTCTACACCAACAAGGTGGATAAGGAGCATTTGTACCAACAAAAATTTCACAGCCATGCTTTTGGGTACCGCACACAGCGGCTTACCTATACCCTTGCCATGCGGCTCCGCGACTATATTAAAAAAGGCATGCCTTCCTATCAGGCCTTCCTGAAGGTACAGAGCCATTTGCTGGTCCTGGCCAAAGCCTATACCAGTGAACTGGCATACCGGTACTTCCTGGAATTCACGGCAGGGATAAAAGAAGAAAAGTACAGGCTGCTCTTCCAGAAACTGGGCACCTTATACGCCCTTCACGAAATCAGGGAAGATTCCACCTGGTACCTGGAACAGGGATACCTTGGGAACAATAAGTCGAAGGCGATCCGGAACAGGGTAGAAAGGCTTTGCACCGAACTCCGGCCGCATATAGCCTCCCTGGTTGACGGTTTCGGGATCCCGGAAGCCTGTATGGACGTCCCGATCGTAAAAAGCCGCGACGGTTCTGCCGGCACCANNNTTTAAAAGCCATCCGGTACCGGGCCAAGACCCGGGCTGCCGGCCGGATACAATATCCCCTCATGGAGCCGGAAGAGGCCTGAGAACGGATCGTCTAGCAGGTCGAGGTGCCCGTCGAGGTCGGCGTAGCGGATATTGGGGCGGGAAAGGGCAAAATGCAGCCCGGCCGAAATACCAAGGCCGCATTCGTCTATGCACCCGGCCATGACCTCCAGTCCGGCCGACCTGGCTACCGAATTTATATGCAATCCTTCCATGATCCCGCCTACCTTCATCAACTTGATGTTCACCATATCTATCCGATCGTGCCGGGCGAGGCGGAAGGCGTCGTCCAGGTTTTTAATACTCTCGTCTGCCATCACAGGCAGGGCGACCTGCCGGGTAACCTCCCCGATATTTTCATCGCCCTGAACCAGGGTTGGTTGCTCCAGGATTTCTATGCCCACTTCCGCCGTTTTCCTGACAAACTCGAGTGCCTGGGCCACAGTATATCCCTGGTTGGCATCGAACCGCAGTACTATGCCTGGGAAAACATTACGCAGCCGGATCATTTTCTCAATATCTTCTGCCACAACTTTCCCCCCCTTGATCTTAAGAATAAAGAAGCCTGCCGCGACAAATTCCGCCGCCTGTTCAAGCGTTTCCTCCAGGGGGAGGATACCGATGGTAATACTGGTGGGGATGGAAGCTTTGTAGGCCCCCAGGTATTTGTACAAAGGAACTCCCGACTTCCTTGAAACCAGGTCCAGCAAAGCCATATCTACCATGGCCAGCGTGGAGGCTTTTCCTTCGAGCCGCATTTTTAGTTCATCCAGAAGCAGCACGTAGGTAAATGGGTCCTTACCTTCCAGGAAGGGGATCACCACGTTGCGGATTGCCAGTTCCACTTCTTCCACGGTTTCCCCGGTTACATGCAGGTCGGGCGCGGCACAGCCATAACCTGTAACCGAAGTACCGGTCTCCAGCTTAAGAATAAAGTTGGTGACACTGCTGACGCTTTCATAGGCAATGGTGTAGGGCACCGAGAGGGTAAGGTCCAAACGGTGGTAGGAAATCCTGCTGATCTTCATTTAATACCTTTTTTGGTAGAGTTCTTCCAGGGGGGTGTTCTTGATTGACTCAACAAATCGCACCATATGGTGGATCATCAGTTCCCACATTTTCTCTCCCTTCTCCACAGTTGCCTTGGTGGCATCGCCCATTACGCCGCTTGCAGACAATTTATGCGTATGAACATACCAGTTAACGCCCCTTTCGTTATCATAGTCCAGAAATTTACTTCCAAATTCCATGGTTTCGTTTACAGCCTTGTCCATCTGTACCACTTCCGGCCGGACGGCGAGGGTGGTACTGGTTTCGAGTTCCCCGGCATGAATGTCGTTTTTGGTATCAACAAGCCTGTATAAATCCACATCGCTGGTTTCACCCGTATCCACGCAGACAAAAATCTTGGCATCCCTGTTGATCATCTGGGCGGCATAGGTAAGGGTAGGCATGTTGTCGCCGTGTCCGTTCAGGATGATGATTTTCTTAACGCCGTTTGCGGCCAGCCGCATGCCCAGGTCGTAGACGAACATGGAGAGGGCATGGTTACTTACGCTTAAGGTGCCCCTGAAATCGTCGTGGTGGTATGAAACCCCATAGGGGATTGTGGGAAGCACCAGGGGCTTGGGATCCTCACAGGCTTCCGCTACCTTATATGCCATGTATTTGGCATCAAAATAATCTATGTCTACCGGAAGATGAGGGCCGTGTTGCTCTATGGCCCCGCAGGGCAATATCACCGTATCTATCTTTTTAAGGTATGCTTCCAGTTCGGGCCAGGACATCAGTTCCCACAGGAAGCCTTTTTTATTCTCGATCTTTTCCATTTGTAGTTTTTAGAAAATAGGGGGTGTTCTTTAGTTCTTCATCCAACTCTAAGGTATGCCATTTTCGGTCGATCAGACGCACNGCCCCATCAGAATATTGCNTAAGGATGTTAAAAAGCGGTTGCCTGATATGCATCGGAAGGTCGGAAATCACACTGCGTTCATTGTCGAAACGCAGTTTTACAATTTCCGGATGTTCCNTGGCAAGNCTNGTGGTGTGGGCATTCCTTTCAATCAGTTCCTGGCTCAGCAACAGGTGGTACAGATGGGCGGCATCACTTCCCAGTTGTTTCACGCTTTGGCGCGACAGTGCCTGGAGCCCATTTGCGGTCTGGCCGCCGGTATATCCGCATCGCCCGGGTTCCTCGCCAAGGGCCTTCAGCATCCCCACTATCCTGCGGCATTTTTCACAATTGCCACAAGGCTGCATCCTGCCGTTCTCTTCATGTGCGGCATGGCAGGATACCTGTTGCGCCTGCAGATCGGGGTATCGTTTTACCAGGACTTTTAATATAAGGAGTTCAGACAGGCTTCTTAGTACGGAGTACTGCTTAATCCCCCAGCCTTTTTTCTGATAATAGCGGCTAAGGGCATTATCAAAGTACCTGCTCTGGTCGTAGAGCCCGTTGTAATGGGTGATCCCTTCGAAATTCCCCCTGACTGTAGTGTCGTACTCGTTACCTATGAGGACATTCCCCAGCTTCCTTTTTCGGACCACCGGCAGGACCCCGAAAAGGAATACGGCAACTGTCCAAAGGCGGATGGGGTAGATATCGGCCCTTATATTCTGGAAATTGGGTTTGATAAAGGGCATCTGCCGGACCATCCAGTTAAAGATCCTGTCGCTGTTGCACCAGGGTTTTACGGTATTGGGCTCCAGTTGCCGCAGATAGTGGTGGGCATTTACGGCAGTATACCAGTGGCGGCCGGATTCGTTGATAAAGACAGGGTGGGCGGAACCTATTTCGTTAAGCAACCCGTAGGTTAGCAGGCTGTCTTTACCCCCGCTGCTCAGGACGGCATAACCATTGTCGTCTGTCACAGCCACTGACTTTGCGGATGGCAGCTCAGGGAAACCCGGGTTGCTGAATTGCAGGGTAGCCGCGGTGTACCGGTCTGATTTCTGATGCTGCAGGCTGTCGAATGGCGGGATCAGGAATTCATTCCTGCCAAAGAATTTCATAACCAGGATCTCCCTGGAGGTATTCTCCATCATTTCGGAAAGGAAGCGCTTGTCGGCCTTATCGTATAATCCCTCAAAAATTATTTGCTCGCAGAACAGGCCGTAGTTCAGGGACACCTGCGCCAGCATCATGGATGCCAGGTTAATGTCTTCCGGGTTACCGGGATCAAAAAACGGGCTGCTGTAGGAATAGATGAGCTCGTTGTGAGCAAGCTCCCCGTTTTTCCTGGTCAGTGTGTAGGTAGCCCGCACCCTTGTAGCTTCCACCCTGATCTCATGGACCTTCAGACTGGAAAAAACCACAAGCGACCTGATATCATTCATCGGATATGCGGCATTAAAAGGGCAACCAGTTCCTCCGCCCCGAACTCCAGTACATCAAAGGCCGGTAATCCTGTTTCCGCGGTGATCGCTTTGCAGGCAGGGACGATCTCTTCCCGTGACATCAGCTCATGGTTAACGGTCACGGCAATTACCTTCTTTCCGGAGATCACTTCAATGGCGTTGATCTGTTGGGGTAAGGGGTGCAGCTTATATCCGGGAAACCCGTCATACTCCAGCCGTTTAGGGGCGTGCTGAAGGATCACATAATCCGGGCGGCCCGCAGCCAGGATCTCAAAGCCACCGGGATAAGCCGGGTTCATGAGGCTCCCCTGCCCTTCGATAACGATCACCCCTGGGTTTTCATTTTTCCATGCGCTTACAATGGCATGCTCGAGCTCACCAGAAACAAAGTCGTTGATACAACTGTCCATGATCATGCTATATTTGGCGCCCTGCATCCATGCCGTTTGCCCGGTACCTATCATTTCGGCCCTGATGCCATGTTTGCGCAGCGCGTGCACCAGGATCCAGGCGGTAGTCCTTTTGCCCAGAGCCGAATCGGTACCCAGTACAGCGATCTTCAAACAACTTACCTCTTCAATGGCTCCTGTGAAAAAGTGGAGTTTATCGCGGTCGGGGGTCTTCCTCACATCACGGATCCTGCAGTTGTTCTTTGCGGCCAGGCGGATAAATTCCTTGTCATTGGTCAAAAAATCATGCAGCCCGCTATCTACGTTCCAGCCCTTCTCCAGGGCCCTTGAAATCACCGCCCTGGCCTCGGCCGGTAGCCGGCCTCCATCCGGGGCAAGACCAATAACAAGGGTGGCAGGCAGGCTTTCTTTTGCGCCAAGGACCTTTACTGCCTCCTGAATATCAGAAAAAATGGCAATGCCATTAGGTTTCCCATCCAGCACTTCCCCTGCATCCTTCCCGGCATAGACAGGGTCCAGGACCCCCACCACCTCATAACGTTCGGTAAATCGTACCAATCCATGGGCGGTTTTCCCGTTTGGGGTATTAAAGGCCCCTGCACAGTAAACCAGGGCCTTTCCGTCTATTGTTTCTTTCATATGAATTACCATTTTGCCGTCAGGACCGCCACATAGCGGTCTGGCTCAAAATCAATCTTTTCGTTCATTTCCAGGAGGGCGACCATCCCTGCTGTGGCAGCCGGCAGGATCCGAAGGCCTTCCTTTTTCAGCAGGAAGGTGCTCATATCCTTCATTTTTTTATCGCTGATATTATACGCATCGCCGTCTGACTGGCGGATTGCGTAAAGGGCCTCTTCCCCGTCGAAACTGTGCCAGTTGATAAGCGGCTCGTTGTATTTGGTTTCCCTGATAGCTTCCGGGCTGAGGTCCGCGCAATGGTCCAGCCCCTGTTTAAAGGACTGCACGATCGGGTTCTTCCGCGTAGAGGAGGCTGCGATCATTTTTGGAATCCTCGACGTTTTCCCCCTTTTGTACAGGCTTACGAAACCGCGGTAGATTCCGGCGAGCAGGGTCCCGTTGGATACGGGGCAGGCACAGTATTTCGGAGCATCGCCAAGTTCTTCGGTAATTTCGAAGGCGATCTGGGAATAGGCGGTAATCTGCAAAGGTGTATTCACCCCTCCCGGGTTGGCGTCGTACCAGTTATTTTTCCCGGCAAGCCCGCTGCTTTCACTCACCACATCCTCATAACTACCCGGAAGTTGTATGATCTCTGCGCCCAGGACCTGCATTTCGTCAAAACGCTCGGTGTTATAGGTATCCGGAATATAAATTTTGCATGCAATGCCTGCCAGGTTGGCGGCCAGGGCTACCGCCACCCCGTAATTGCCGCAGGTTGCCAGGGATACGACATCGTATTCCCGCCGCATGGCATCATATACCTGGGCAAAGGCTATCCGGTCTTTCTGGGTCCCGGTGGGGTTATCGCCCTCATATTTTATGAACAATTGCCGCATATCTACTTCCCGTTCAAGGGATTTGGCCCGGTACAGCCCGGTATCTCCTACTTCCAGGTTGATGATATCCTCATAACACTCCAGGCGGTCTATAAGCGAATTGGAAGGATCCCTTACAAATTCCGAAAGTTTTTTGGTTTCCGCAGACACCTTATTCTCTGCAGTCTTTACGCCATCTTTTAAGTTCATAATTGCCTNGATGCAGTGGGATTGATATTAGATGTTATTTTATTTCCCCCAAAAAAGGTTTCCCATGCAGGGTGCCGGTACCGGCAGATGCCTGTCGGGGGCCGGAGCGCGGCCGGAAAGGCCGGGCTATTCTGTGCGCTTGTATAGTACAGAAGTGTCGCCAAATTCCACAATGTTGATTTCAGCATCGCCATATAAATAAATATTGGGCGACTCTTTGGAGGAAAGTTCGAACAAACCCGTTGGGTGCAGGTAGGCAGAGGCCGTTCCTCCGAGGGAAGCCTTAATAGTATCGGCTTCCAGGCGTTCCGCCCTGAGTTTGGAACCAGCCTCCATTTTCAGGGTCATAGTACCTGCGGTGCCTTCAATAAGGGCATCGGACTGGTCTCCCATGGTTAGTTCCATTTCCTCGTTTACCTGGTAGATCCGGGCTTCCGCACTGTTTGTCAGCACTACCTCCAGGGAATCACTTTCGATGTTGAAATCACCACTGCTCTGATCCTGCATGCGCAATAGCAATCGCGGGACCCTGGCATTCAGCTGAAGCCTTCCTCCGGCCTCCGTNCGCACACTTAGCAAATCAGATGTTACCGGCTCGCTGACCGAGATACTTCCGGCCCTGACCGTAATGGCATTTAATTCATTATAAAGAACCCGGATTTGAAGTTGTTTCCTTCCCGTTACCTTATAAAAAGAACTTATAAAGAGCGTATCGGAGGTTACCTCAAATTTAAGAATATCAATCAGGTTATCGTCGGCTNCTATTTCATANCCGGGTCCGGGGGCCCGTTNAAGGCTCACTTCCAGGTCGTCTAACAGGCAGACCGCAAGAAAGCCCGGTAATTCCTTGCTTACTTCGGTAACGTTCCGGTTACCCCGGATTTTAGGTTTGCGCTGTGCATACACCATGGCTGTCGAAAGCGAGAGGAGCAAAAGGATCATGTATTTCACTTGCATCAGGGAGTTTAGTTAAACGGTGACTTCGGGCCTGCTGTTCATTAAAGATATTACAAAATTGTGATATAGCTAAGCCTACCCGGGGGATATAAGAAAAGCCCATCCTGGGATGGGCCTTACAATAATTTTCAGATGGAAGCACCTAATGGTTCAGCTCTTCCTCATCGGGCTGCATGGGGATATGCTGGGGCACATAATCCTGTCCGGGAATAATGTATTCCCCATTCGGCCAGGTCTTGCTGTAATCGTATGCCCAGCGGTGTACATGGGGGATCTCGCCGTGCCAGTTACCGTGAAAATGCTCCTGTGGGGTTGTCCATTCGAGGGTGTTGGCCCTCCAGGGATTCAGTGACCCTTTCTGTCCATAGAAGATGCATCGAACAAAATTATAGGCAAAAACAAGTTGTGCGGCTGCGGTAATCAATGCAAAAACCGTCATCAGCACCTGTATATCCACCAATTCATCAAACATCGGAAAGGCTGTGTTCTGATAATACCTCCTTGGCACCCCGGCCATTCCCACAAAGTGCATCGGGAAGAAAATCCCATAGGAGCCAACTGCCGTTATCCAAAAGTGTATATAGCCCAGATTCTTATTCATCATCCTGCCCTGGAACATTTTGGGATACCAGTGGTATATCCCCGCAAACATACCATACAAAGCGGAGATACCCATTACCAGGTGGAAGTGTGCCACAACGAAATAGGTATCGTGTACGTTTATGTCGAGGGTGCTGTCGCCAAGGATGATTCCGGTTAAGCCTCCTGTAATAAACGTGGAAACCATGGCTATCGAAAAGAGCATGGCAGGATTCAGCTGCAGGTTGCCCTTCCAGAGTGTGGTAATCCAGTTAAACGCCTTTACGGCCGACGGGATCGCTATCAAAAGGGTGGTAAACGTAAATACCGACCCAAGGAATGGATTCATCCCGGAAATGAACATGTGGTGTCCCCATACGATTGTTGAAAGAAATGCGATGGCCAGGATAGACGCAATCATCGCGCGGTATCCGAAGATAGGTTTACGGGCATTTACCGACATCACCTCGGAAACTATCCCCATCGCCGGCAGGATCACGATATACACCTCCGGGTGGCCCAGGAACCAGAACAGGTGTTCAAACAAAACCGGNGAACCTCCCTGGTAATGCAGTACTTCACCCTGTATAAAAATATCAGAAAGGAAGAAGGAGGTCCCAAAGCTGCGGTCCATNAGCAGTAACAAGGCGGCCGACAGCAGCACGGGGAACGAGATCACCCCGATAATCGCTGTTACGAAGAACGCCCAGATGGTTAATGGCAAGCGGGTCATCGACATCCCTTTGGTGCGTAAATTAATCACGGTCACAATATAGTTCAGGGAACCGAGGAGGGAGGAGGCAATGAAGATAGCCATGGAAACCAGCCAAAGGGTCATCCCCAGGCCCGATCCGGGCTGGGCCATAGGCAGGGCACTAAGGGGTGGGTAAATGGTCCACCCGGCGGAAGCCGGCCCGGCTTCCACGAAGAGCGAAAGCACCATGATTACACTGGAGGTAAAGAACATCCAGTAGGAAACCATATTCAGAAATCCTGAGGCCATATCCCTGGCNCCTATTTGTAAAGGGATCAGGAGGTTGGAAAATGTTCCGCTCAAACCCTGNGTCAAAACAAAAAACACCATGATGGTCCCGTGGATGGTTACCAGCGCCAGATAAATATCGGCATCCATCACCCCGTCAGGTGCCCAATCGCCAAGGAACCATTCGAAAACCCTGAAGGATTCGCCAGACCAGGCCAGCTGCATGCGGAACAAGAGCGACATGGCAATCCCGATGACCCCCATAATCAATCCTGTGATCAGGTATTGTTTGGAGATCATTTTATGATCCTGGCTGAAGATATATTTGGTGACAAATGTTTCCTTGTGATGATGTCCGTGATCATTGGCATGATCGTCGCTATGTTCGTGTCCTGTTGCTGACATAATCAAATGTTTATTATTAATTTTCTTTTTATAGCCTGATCTTAATTCGCCGGTGCCATCTGTTGCCCGAAGGTGGTTTGGCCCGAAATCCACGCATTGTAATCCTCTTCAGATTCCACAATGATCTTCATTTGCATATTGTAATGCGATTTCCCGCAGATCTTATTGCACAGCAGGATATAGTCAAATTCCCATGCATCGGAATCGGGTTCTCCCCTCGCCGCCCTGTCGGCACGGATCTTGTTCGTACGTTTAACCTTTTCGATGACATCGGGGTTCTGCCTCATTTCTTCCGTGGTAATGGTGGGCGTAAAGGAAAATTCGGTGATCATCCCCGGCACGCAGTTCATCTGGGCNCGGAAATGCGGCATAAAGGCAGAATGGAGGACATCCTGCGAACGCATTTTAAAATTGACCTTCCGTCCGACCGGCAGGTGGAGTTCTTTTACAATCACATCATCCTCCGAATAGGGATCCGATTCATCAAGGCCCAGGACATTTGCACGGTCTATATCGATCATCCTGACGTTGGCTTCCCCAAGCACGTTATCTTCACCACCGTACCTCGCTGTCCAGTTGAACTGCTGGGCATAGAGTTCCACGATCAGCGGGTCATCCTCCTCATTGATGTCCATAATATTCGTCCAGGTATAAAGGCCCCAAAGGATAAGGCCGGCCAGTACGATCACAGGGATAATGGTCCATATAAACTCCAGGCGGTCATTATCGGCGAAGAAGAGGGCTTTCCTTCCCTCCTTCCCTCTGTATTTATATCCGAAATAATGCAACAAGGCCTGGGTGATGGTCTGTACAAAGAAAATAATGGCCATGGAGACCAGCATCAACTGGTCATAATCCCCCCCGTGTGCAGAGGCAGCCTCAGGCAACAGGAATTTGGAATACTTATAAAAACTGAAGATGGTAATGGCGTAGATAAATATCAGGAAGGCNAACAAGAGGTAACCATTGTTCTTGTTATCACTGTCGTTTGCCACCTGCGAATTATCGGTCTTCAGCTGCGACAATTCAAAAATCCTGGTCATTTGCCAAATCGCAATTGCCACTAAAACTAAAACAGCTATGGTTAATACTACCGTCATCCTGTGAATTACTATTTTACAATTAAATTACTAATAATGAAATTGCCTGCTTTCCTCAATATAAGGGTTACGCACCGGCTGTATAGGAGCCATGGTAAATGCGCGGAANACCCAGAAAATGAACAATCCGGCGAAAAACAATATCGCTCCGATCTCGGGGATGCCAATATACCACTGGTCTCCCACCGTGGCAGGCATGATCATATTAAACACATCCAGGTAATGCCCTATAAGGATCACTATCCCGGTCATAATTACAAACCAGTTCACCCTTTTGTAATCGCTGTTCATAAGCAGTAACAATGGGAATACGAAATTAAGTGCCAGCATTCCGAAAAAGGGCAGTTTATAGTCTTCTATCCGGGTTACAAAATAGGTAACCTCCTCAGGGATATTGGCATACCAGATCAGCATGAACTGGCCGAACCACAGATAAGCCCAGAATATACTGATCCCGAACATAAACTTGGCTAGGTCGTGGATATGGCTGTCGTTCACATCCGGAAGGTACCCCCTGGATTTAAGGTAAATGGCAATCATGGCGATTACCGTGATGCCCGAAACAAACATACTGGCAAAGACATACCAGCCGAACAGGGTACTGAACCAGTGCGGGTCTACGCTCATGATCCAATCCCAGGACATCATGGATTCAGAAACCAGGTAAAACACCAGGAAGCCCGCAGACCACCGGAAATTCTTTTTAAAATTACTGTTGTCATCCGCTTTATCCTGAGCGAGGGATAGCCGGCGTGAAACTTCCCTGTAAAGTATCCATCCCACCAGGAAAATGGCGGCACGGATAAGGAAAAAGACAGGGTTGAGATAGCTGGCTTTTCCCTGAAGCAGTTCGTCATGTTCAACAACTTCCGGGTCCATCCACACAAAAAGGTGGTTCAGATGCAGTACGGACAATACCAGCAGGACAAAGACAATGATCCCACCCGGCACCAGATAGGCCGTGATCCCTTCCATCACCCTGAACAGCATGGGCGACCAGCCGGCCTGGGCGGCACGCTGGATGGCATAGAAGGCAAGGACTCCCAGAGCAATGATAAAGAAAAACAAGGCGGCTACATATAAGGCTGCCCATGGCCTGTTCTGCAACTGGTGCAGCAGGTGTTCATCNTGGTCGGTGCCGTGGTCTGNCATGTTTCCATGCTCCACCTCGGCGCCCATCCCCGGTACTTCCGCATGNGTATCCCCGTGGCCGTCGTCATGGGAAGCTATCATCGCTTTTGCTTCCTCTACACTGGAAGGGGCGGAAACGAAACCAATTCCGATCCCCAGGATGCCCACGGCCATTAAAATAAAGGAAGTTATTCTTAGTCTGTTAGAAAACGTGTACATAGCTACGTCCTTGTCTTATTGAGTTAGGTCTTGTTTGAGTTTCATCACATACTCGGACACCTGCCAACGCTCGTTGTAGTTGAGCTGGTTTGCATAAGAACCCATGGCATTCAAACCGTAATGGATCACGTGGTAAGTACTGCCAACCGTGATATTCCGGGCCGGGTCTGCATAACTGGGTACCCCAAGGATCTTCTCCCGCTGGACGAGGATCCCCTGGCCGTCGCCTTTGGGGCCGTGGCATACCGCACAGTAAATGGCGTACAAAACGGCGCCCTCCGCTAAATTCGCTTCCGATTGCAGGGAGTCAAGCGGGCTCGTGAGCGCCCGTGCGAGTTCCTTCCCTTCCANGTCGTTCGCAATGGTATAGGGCATNCCGCCNCGGGCCACGGTATTCTCCGCGGGCTGCATGGCTTCCATATTATCAGGCAGGAAATCAACCTTGCCATAGGTTTCATAACCTACCGGTTCATACATATTGGGCATATATTGGTAATTCGGGGCGTTCTCGCTTTTACACGATGCCAGCAGCACCAGGCCCAGCAGTATTCCTATTCTAATTGTATTACTCATAATCCAAAGACTACTTTTCGATACTGTTAATCTCAACTGCCCCGGTTTCCAGCAGCAGATCCTTTAATTCCTTTTCGTTTCCATGAATGCCTATTTCCATAATAAAATGATCGTCTGTGGTACGGACATCCGGATTCTCGGCCGACTTAAAGGGCCACAGCCTGCTCCTCAGGTAAAAAGTGATCACCATAAGGTGCGCTGCAAAAAATACAGTCATTTCAAACATGATGGGAACAAAGGCCGGCATGTTCTCCATATAGCTGAAACTGGGTTTCCCGCCAATATCCTGCGGCCAGTCTGCAATCATGATATAATTCATCATGACAATGGAAACCGCCAGCCCCAGGCAACCGTACATGAAGGAAGTAATGGCAATCCTTGTGGGCGCCAGGCCCATGGCCTTATCCAGTCCATGCACGGGGAACGGACAGTAGACTTCCTCAATATGGTGCCTGGCTGCCTTAACCTTCTTAACGGCGTGCATCAACACATCGTCATCATTGTAGTAAGCATGTATTACCTTCGTTGCCATTTCTGTTATCGGTTATTATTTAACTTTCGTGCCTGCCCGGCCCAGTCATCGCGTAGTGCCCTTCCGGGGAAGCTACCTGTAATCGTATCCAGGAGTTCATACTCCCTTGCTGTCATCCGCCCTACCTGGGCATATGTAAAGATACCTATCTGATTAAGTGTCTGCTCCATCTGGGGGCCGATCCCCTTCACTTTTTTGAGGTCGTCCGGGGTTTCATTTTCGGCGTCGAACACCCCAATGCTGTTCAGCAGGGAGGCCACATCCTTCTTGTTGCCCTCTGCCGGTAGCGATTTTGTTTCAACCACCTTTTCCTTTATCCGGGCCGTTTTATGTATCTGGTAAAGCGGTTGCCCGGCTTCCCGTAATTTCTTGTATTTCTCCCCGGAGGATTTCAGGATGGATTTTACCTCGGCCTGTGCAATTACGGGGAAGGTACGAGCATAGAGCAAAAAGAGGGTAAAAAAGAAACCGATGGTTCCTATAAAAATCCCAATGTCTACGAATGTCGGGGAAAACATGGTCCATGAAGACGGCAGGTAATCGCGGTGCAGGGAAGTAACGATGATCACAAAGCGCTCAAACCACATCCCGACGTTTACCACTATGGAGATGATAAAGGAAACAAGGATGCTTGTCCGTATCTTTTTAAACCACATGACCTGGGGCGATACCACGTTACAGGTCATCATAAGCAGGTAAGCCCACCAGTAGGGGCCAGTTGCCCTGTTAAGGAAGGCATATTGTTCATATTCCACCCCGGAATACCAGGCGATAAATAGTTCTGTTATATACGCACAGCCCACAATGGAACCTGTGATCATGATTACAATGTTCATCAGCTCTATATGCTGCACGGTGATATAGGCTTCGAGCCGGCTGACTTTACGCATGATGATCAGCAGGGTTTGCACCATGGCAAAGCCCGAGAAAATGGCCCCGGCAACAAAGTAAGGCGGAAAGATGGTGGTGTGCCATCCCGGGATAACCGAGGTGGCAAAGTCGAATGATACGATGGTATGCACAGACAGTACAAGGGGGGTAGCGAGCCCGGCCAGTACGAGGGAAACTTCTTCGAATCGTTGCCAGTCTTTTGCCCTGCCCGACCAGCCGAAGCTAACCAGGCTGTAAATTTTCTTTTGAAAAGGTTTAACCGCCCTGTCGCGGATCATCGCAAAATCGGGCAGCAGGCCTGTCCACCAGAAAACCAGGGATACCGAAAGGTAGGTTGAGATGGCGAAAACGTCCCAAAGCAGCGGGGAATTAAAATTCACCCAAAGCGAACCGAACTGGTTGGGGATGGGCAGTACCCAGTATCCCAGCCAGGGGCGGCCCATGTGGATGATAGGGAACAAACCGGCCTGGATTACAGAAAAGATGGTCATGGCCTCGGCCGACCGGTTGATGGCCATTCTCCATTTTTGCCTGAACAGCAGGAGTACGGCAGAAATCAGGGTCCCGGCATGGCCAATACCCACCCACCAGACAAAGTTGGTGATGTCCCAGGCCCATCCTACGGTCTTGTTCAATCCCCAGGTACCAATTCCGGTGGAAATGGTGTAGATAATACAGCCCACCCCCCAAAGGAATGCCACAAAGGCGATGGTAAACACTATCCACCACTGCTTGCTGGCCCTTCCCTCTACCGGCCTTGCGATATCCACAGAAACATCATGATAGTCTCTGTCTCCAAGAACTAAGGGTTTACGTATTGGTGCTTCGTAATGCGACGCCATAAAATTCTCTTATAGTTGTTAGGTTTTATGCTTCCAGGGTTTCGTCTGTATTTCGCACCTTCACATGGTAGAACACGTTGGGCTTTGTTCCCACGCTTTCCAGTAAATGGTACATACGGTTGCTTTTTAACAGCCCGGACACCCGGCTCTCCCCATCATTAATATCCCCAAANACGATGGCCCCGCTNTTGCAGGCATTGGAGCANGCGGTCTGGAACTCCCCGTCCTTAATGGCCCGGCCTTCACGCTTGGCATCCAGGATAGTCTTTTGCGTCATCTGTATGCATAGGGAACATTTCTCCATTACCCCCCTGGAACGGACGTTCACATCCGGATTAATGACCATTTTTCCCAGGTCGTTATTCATATAATAATCAAACTCATCGTTGTTGTTGTACAGGAACCAGTTGAACCTCCGTACTTTATACGGACAGTTATTGGCGCAATAGCGCGTTCCCACGCATCGGTTATAGGCCATATGATTCTGGCCCTGGCGGCTGTGGGAAGTGGCCGCTACCGGGCACACGGTTTCGCAGGGTGCATGGTTACAATGCTGGCACATAACCGGCTGGAACGCTACCTGGGGATTGGCCGACGGATCTTCCATTTCCCCGAAGCCGCGCTTGGATTCAAAGGCACCTGAAAGTTCATCCTTCTTATTATTGTCGCCTTCAAAGGTATCCTCGGAAGAATAATAGCGGTCTATCCGCAGCCAGTGCATATCGCGTGACAGGCGGACCTCCTGTTTACCCACTACGGGGACGTTATTTTCCGCATGGCAGGCAATAACGCATGCCCCGCAGCCGGTACAGGCATTAAGGTCTATGGACATGTTGAAATGATGGCCTATTGAGCGGTCGAAACCTGCCCAAAGGTCTACACTGGTGGCCGGGACTTCCTGGTGGTTCAGGGAAACAACCGGGACCTTGTTCCATTCACTGTGATCCCTGGTGTTAAAGATCTCCAGGGTAGTTTCCTTGATGATGTCGCCACGGCCCATAAGGGTTTTATGCAACTGTACACAGGCGAATTCGTGATTCCCTGATTCCTTTTCGATGGTTACCGTCTGGATATTGGAGAACCCCTGGTAAAGCGGGAAGGCGTTCACCCCGGTCTTCATCTCATCTTTCATCCCGGTCTCCCTGCCATAACCAAAAGACAGGCCAACGGTTCCGGGGGCCTGTCCCGGCTGAATGATTATAGGGACTTTATTTACGGTTACGCCATTTACAGTCAGGCGGGCATAGCTGCCATCGAGACCGCCATTGGCGACATTTTCGTTATAAAACCCAAGTTTTCCAGCATCTGCTTTAGATACGGTAACATAGTTATCCCAGGAAACCCTTGTTATAGGATCGGGAAACTCCTGCAGCCAGGGGTTGCCTGCCTGCCTGCCATCGCCCATCCCAACTTTGGAATACAATATCAGTTCCATATCGCTGCTGCCCGCATTGGCCAGCGCCTGGACAGCTGACGCAACAGGAACTATGGAAGACTCCGGCACCGCAGTGGCCCCGGTTTGAACTGGAGCAGCGGCCCGGGCCTCTGTTGCCTCACCTTCCGCAACGGCAACCGGGGCCGCCGCCACAAAAACACCGTCATGGAGGGCCTTATTCCAATCAGCCCCTCCAAGGATAGCTGTGTTCCAGGTCTCCTTAACGTATTCATAATAACTCTGTGTGCTCCCCATCCAATTCAGGAGTGCAGTCTGAAACTGGCGGGTATCAAACAGTTCCCTGATTGCAGGCTGCATAAGGCTGTAATGCCCTTTCCTGATCTGGGTGTCGCCCCAGGATTCCAGGTAATGGTTGGCTGCTGCCGTATAGTTGGTAACTGCGGTGGTGTCGTTCCAATTCGTTGAAAAGGCAACCGAGAGTTCAACTTTCCCGATACCTTCCAGAAATTCCTGGGCATTTGGCAAGCTATACATGGGGTCTGCCCCGTCTATGAACAATGCCCCGACCCTGCCCGCTTTCATATCGGCGATCAGCTGTGTAACCGCAGCCGTATTACCCTGCCTGAGGTAACGGGGCGACGAAGGGTTAAACGCTTTGCTATTCAGTAATTCATTAATTGCCAGGGCTACAGTTTGCGCATTATTGTCTTCCAGGCCCGTTACCACCACCGCGTTGGCGGGGTTCCTGCCTATCTCCCTCACAATGTCATCAATGGCCCGTTCCACAGCTTCATCTTCCAGGTTTCCTCCAATAGACGTGCCGTTAAGTTTGCTGTATAATTTGGCCAGTGCTATTTTCTGCCGGGCCGGCGTAAGGGGAATACGCTTGTCTGCATTGGCCCCGGTGAGCGACATATTGGCTTCGAACTGGATGTGTCGGGACATCCGTCCGTTAGTGGGAACCCGGCCTTTAGCATAGCCGCTGTCGAAACCACCTCCATGCCAGTCGCCCAGGAAGTCTGCGCCGAACGATACTATAATTTCTGCCTGGCTGAAATCGTAATCGGGCAGGGCACGTTCCCTGTATTTGGCCTCGAAGGCCGTAAGGGCTGCATTTTCCGAGATGGCATCGTACGTTACGTGGGTAACGTTCCCGTTCGCTGCCGCGAATTCGCTTATCAGCCTTTCGGTTGAAGGACTCGCATAGGTTTGGGTAAGGAGGGCCACCATCTTTCCTGAATTCCTAAGGCCAGCCAGTTTTGCTTTTACCGTGGCGTCGAGGACGTCCCATTCAACGGGTTCGCCGTTGGCAAGAGGGCCCTGCAGCCTGGTGCTGTCGTACAAAGACAGCACGGAAGCCTGTACCCTTGCATTGGCGCCACCATTGGTTCGGGCATCTGTATTATTCTCCACCTTAATGGGCCTGCCTTCCCGGGTTTTAATCAGGATGCTTGCAAAATCAAAACCGTCTGCTATGGTGGTGGCGTAATAATTAGACAGCCCGGGGATGATACGTTCGGGCTGGACCACATAGGGGATGGAATATTTTACGGGTCCTTCGCAGGCAGCGAGCGAAGCAGCAGCCGTACTGAACCCTATATACTTTAAAAAATCCCTTCGGTTGGTAGTTGTTGCAGATAAGGTATCCCTGTCGCCCAGGAACTCATCAACGGGAATCGCCTCCGGGAATTCATTTTGTCTCAGCGTCTCAACAATGGAATCGTTAGGATGTAACTCCGCTTCACTTTTCCAGTATTTCTTGTTTGATGCCATACGATATCTCTGAAATTAGCAGCTGCTTGGTTTTATTAATAATGACATTTTCCACATTCGAGGCCGCCCATCTGCGCCGCGGTAAGTTCCTCCACTCCATACTTTTTGGAAAGCTCAGCGTGGATGTTCTCATAATAGGCATTATCCGCAAGGTTAACCTTCGTTTCCCGGTGACAGGTAATGCACCAGCCCATGGTCAGGGGCGAATACTGGTACATGACCTCCATTTCTTCCACCGGACCATGGCACGTCTGGCATTCTATGCCTGCCACGCTTACGTGCTGGGAGTGGTTAAAATATGCAAAGTCGGGNANATTGTGGATNCTGACCCATTCTACCGGCTGGGTATCNCCCGTATAGCGCTGGTTTTCCTCATCCCAGCCTACAGCCTTATATANTTTTTTAATTTCACGGGTATAGAATTCGTTGGTGTACCCATTGGCAAGATCTTCCTGACTGGGCCCCTCCGGATTTCCTTTGTACTCGTAGATGGATTTATGGCAATTCATACACACATTCAGGGATGGGATTCCCGAATGTTTGGAAACACGGGCAGAGGAATGACAGTAATTACAATCTATTTTATTGTCGCCCGCGTGGATCTTATGTGAATAATGTATAGGCTGGATAGGGGCGTAACCCTGGTCAATCCCAAGTTGCATCATCCATCCGTAAGCATAGTAGCCGGCAGCCAGGATAAGGAAAATAGAGGTTACCAGAACCAGGAACTGGTTTTTCGCAAAAGCCTTCCAGATGGGGGTACGCTTCTCTGCCTTTTCCCTTTCAAGCACCACCCCGTTGGCTTCGGCTATCCTCCTTAAGGTCTTGTTAACCAGGAAGAGCATCACCACCAGCAGGCCAAACACCAGCAGCAGGGCCCAAAGGATGAGCTCATTCGACACGCCTGAGGACGGGCCGGAATCCTGGGCGGCACCCGGAACGGCTGTGGTAGCTGTTGCTGGGGCAGCGGGAGGAGCCGCGGTATATGCCAGGATATCATCTATGTCCTGGTTGCTGAGGGTCGGAAAGGGCGTCATCATCGCCTGATTGTACTCGTTGTAGATCTGGACCGCATAGGCGTCGCCGGAACTTATCATCCCCGGGCTGTTCTTGATCCATGTGTACAACCAGTCTTTGTCCAGGCCCTGTTCATCGGCCAAACGCTGTTCTACATTGGCCAGGGCGGGCCCTGTCATTTTACGGTCAAGGGAGTGGCATGCCGCACAATTCTGGTTGAACAATTGTTTCCCCTTCTGAGGGTCTCCCCCGGCGGCGCTTTCTTCCTGTACAGCAGCGGCTTCCGCAACAGCAGGTTCTTCTGTAGCGGCATCCTGGGCGGGCAGGATATCGGAAAAAAGCAGGAAAACAAGAAGGCTAAGAGCAAAGATTCTTGAAAGTGGATGGCGGTATAAACCCTTTTTCATGTGTTTGCGTTCAGTATTTTCTATGGTCGTATGCAACCTTCAGCGGCTAAAACGATTATTTCCTGCAATCGAGATAATCATTTTAAACAACTTGGCTTCATAGTTAAAAAATTCTATTGAAATCTTGGCATGATTATTACCTGAGTACAGGTATGGAAAAGGTAATTCACAGCCCTTAGAATTGTCGACAAAAATACGACATAGACTTTATTTTGGAAATGTTAAGGGATTTATAATATATAATTTATAATTATTCTAAATAATCCGAAACAAGACTGTTTAAGCCCGAAAAAATTACATTTGTAACAAGAATGCATCACCTAATCCGATAAGCCGATGAAAACCTTAATACTGACCGTATTTTTGGCCTTTTACGCCTCTTTTGGCTTTGCCCAGCAGGGCAGGATCAATATTGAACAACCGCCAGGGGTCACCAAACTTCTGGACCTGTATAAGAAAGTGAATTCCGATACGGATTTTTACACCATACAGATAGGATTTGGTTCCTATGAGAAAGCGGAGAAACTGAAATCCGATGTGGATGTGGATTTCCCGGGATGGGATTCGAAGATCGTCTTTGATTCTCCCACCTACCGGGTACATATAGGCCGGTTCAGGACCAAGCTGGAAGCGGAACGGAAATTCCTGGAGGTACGGCAAAAATACCCGGAGTCCCTCCTGCTCAGCCCATAAAAAAAGCCCCGGTGAACGGGGCTTTATTATTAAGTATCGGGAAGCCGGGATGGGCGCTAAAGGGTTTTCTTTACTGCCACTTCCTGGAAAGCTTCGACTATGTCGCCTTCCCTGATATCGTTGTAATTCTTTACCTGCATTCCGCAGTCATATCCTTTGGATACTTCCCTCACATCGTCTTTAAAGCGTTTTAGTGATGAGAGTTCCCCGGTGAAGATAACCACCCCGTCGCGGATCAGTCGGATGCTGGAATTGCGGAAAATCTTACCACTGGTTACCATACACCCGGCGATGGTTCCCACTTTGGAGATCTTAAAGGTCTCGCGGATCTCTGCCGTCCCGGTGATCTCCTCTTTCATCTCAGGCGAGAGCATGCCTTCCATGGCGTCTTTCAGGTCGTTGATGGCATCGTAGATAATGGAATACATACGGATATCTATTTCCTCTTTTTCCGCAATATCCCTGGCATTACCCATAGGCCTTACATTAAAGCCGATTACTATGGCATCGGAAGCCGAAGCAAGGAGGACATCCGATTCGGTGATGGCGCCTACCCCTTTATGGATAATATTCACCTGGATCTCATCAGTGGAGAGCTTCTGGAAAGAATCAGTGAGTGCCTCCACCGAACCATCCACATCTCCCTTAAGGATAATATTGAGTTCCTTGAATTCACCCAAAGCAATTCGCCTTCCGATCTCATCAAGGGTAATATGTCGCTGTGTTCGCACCGACTGTTCCCTGAGGAGCTGGCTGCGTTTGGCGGCAATCTGTTTGGCCTCCTTCTCATCGCTCATCACGTTGAATTTATCGCCCGCCTGCGGTGCCCCGTCCAGCCCGAGTATGGAAATAGGGGTGGCCGGCCCTGCCGATTTTACCACTTTTCCGCGCTCATCATGCATGGCCTTGATCTTTCCGCTGCAGGTTCCAGCCAGGACATAATCTCCTATTTTCAGGGTCCCGGCCTGCACCAGGATAGTAGAAACATAGCCGCGGCCCTTATCGAGGAAGGCTTCCACAACGGTACCTGAGGCATTCTTGTTTGGATTGGCCCTCAGCTCGAGCAGTTCGGCTTCCAGCAATACCTTCTCAAGCAGTTCGGGTACGCCGAGCCCGGTTTTTGCGGAAATGTCGTGCGACTGAATTTTCCCGCCCCAGTCTTCTACCAGCAGGTTCATAGCCGCCAGCCCTTCCTTGATCTTTTCGGGGTTGGCAGTTGGCTTATCTATTTTATTGATGGCGAATACAATGGGAACCCCGGCTGCCTGGGCATGGCTGATCGCTTCCCTGGTCTGCGGCATGATATCGTCGTCTGCCGCAATTACGATGATGGCAATGTCGGTTACCTGGGCACCCCTTGCACGCATGGCCGTAAAGGCCTCGTGGCCCGGGGTATCCAGGAAGGTAATCCGCTGGCCGTTTTTAAGTTCCACGGCGTAGGCCCCAATGTGCTGGGTAATCCCCCCACTTTCCCCGGCAATCACATTTTCCTCCCTGATATAGTCGAGCAGGGAAGTTTTCCCGTGGTCTACGTGGCCCATAACCGTTACTATCGGAGCCCTGGATTCCAGGTCTTCGGGGGCATCGGCCTGTACATCTATAGAATCTTCCAGTTCGGAGGTAACGAATTCAACCTCGTATCCAAATTCCTCCGCTACTATGGAGAGGGTTTCCGCATCAAGGCGCTGGTTCATGGTAACCATGATACCAAGCGACATACAGGCGGAGATAATTTCGGTGGTGGGGACGTCCATCATGGTAGCCACTTCACCTACGGTAACAAACTCGGTAACTTTAAGGGTTTTGCTTTCCAGTTCCTGTTGTTCCAGATCCTTCTCGGTCTGCTGGCGGTGGTGGTCTCTCTTGTCCCTCCTGTATTTGGCCCCTTTTCCTTTTTTGGATTTCCCCTGAAGTTTCTCAAGGGTTTCCCGGACCTGCTTCTGTACTTCCTCTTCGGTGGGTTCCACCTTTTGAGCAGTTGAAAACCGCTGCCCTTTTTTGGCTGGGGTCCTGCCCCTGGCACCCGCAGGTGTCCCGGGCGTACTGAGGATACGTTTCCTTTTCCTGCGTTTGTCGTCTGCAGCTTTCTTATCCTCTTTCTTCTTCTTGGGTTTTTTGAATTGCGACAGGTCGATTTTGTCCGTAATGGTAGGCCCGGCCAGCTTTTTGTACTGGGTCTCCATTATTTCCGGCTTCTCTTCTTCGGCCGCCTTTTCGGGCTGGGGGGCCTTTTCCGCTTCAGGGGCTTCCGGTTCCGGCTGCTTCACCTCTTCCACAGGGGCTTCCTGTTTTTCAACCTTCGGGGGCTCTTCTTCCTTTTTAACCCTTGGGGCATCCAGGTCTATTTTGCCAACCGTTTTCGGCCCGGCGAGTTCCGCCCTGGCGATGACCACTTCATTCTCGGCCTCTTTCTTTTCCCTGGCTTTTCGTTTTTCTTCCTGTTCGCGCTCCAACTGAAGTCTGATGGCCTCCTTTTCCTTCCGCTTCTCTTCGCCTACCTCCTTGGATGCAACTTTTTTGCTCATATCGGTCTGGAACTCATCGAGGAGTACCTGATATACGTCATTGGAGATCTTGGAATTGGGCCGGGCGTCCACATCATGCCCCTTGGCCGCAAGGAAATCTACCGCCCTGTCCAGTGAAATATTAAGTTCTCTCAAGACCTTATTAAGCCTTATTGTTGCATTTTCTGCCATAAATAGTATTTTCCTATGCTTTATTTTTGCTGCTAATATATAGCTTAATCTTCAAACTCCTCTTTGAGGATACGGATCACATCCTCAATGGTTTCTTCTTCAAGATCGGTCCTTTTGGCCAGATCCTGAACGTCCTGTTCCAGGACACTGCGTGCGGTATCCAGGCCGATCTTCTTGAATTCCTCTATGATCCAGGCTTCTATTTCATCGGAGAACTCGGTAAGTTCCACATCTTCTTCAACCCCTTCCCGGAATACATCTATCTCGTATCCGGTAAGCTGTCCGGCCAGGCGGATATTGTGCCCTCCCCGCCCGATTGCTTTCGAAACTTCCTCGGGCCTCAGGAACACCTGGGCCGTTTTCTTCTCGTCGTTCAGTTTTACCGAAGACACCCTTGCCGGGCTGAGTGCCCGGGTGACCATCAGCTGTGGGTTGTTGGTCCAGTTGATAACATCTATATTCTCATTGCCGAGTTCCCGGACAATCCCATGTATCCTTGATCCTTTCATACCCACGCAGGCCCCCACCGGGTCGATGCGGTCGTCATAGGAATCCACGGCAACCTTCGCCTTTTCCCCTGGGATGCGCACGGCCTTCTTAATGGTAATCAGCCCGTCGAATACCTCGGGGATTTCCTGGAAGAACAATTGTTCCAGGAACTGGGGAGAGGTCCTCGACATAATGATCATGGGCTTGTTGCCTTTTAACTCAACACTTTCGATGATGCCCCGGACATTGTCGCCCTTCCTGAAAAAATCCGAAGGGATTTGTTTCTCTTTCGGAAGGATGATCTCGTTGCCTTCATCATCGAGCAGGATGATCGCCTTGTGGCGGATGTGGTGCACTTCGGCCGTGTATATCTCTCCTTCCAGGTCTTTGAATTGCTTATAGATGGTGGTATTATCGTGCTCGTGTATCTTGGAAATAAGATTCTGGCGCAGGGCAAGAATGGCCCTTCTTCCCAGGTTAATCAGTTTTACTTCCTCTGAAACATCCTCCCCTACTTCAAAGTCGGGTTCAATCCTCCGGGCATCAGACAGGGAGATTTGTTCATTGGGGTCCTCCACCTGGCCATCTTCCACCACCACACGGTTCCGCCAGATCTCAAGGTCGCCTTTATCGGGGTTTATAATGATATCGAAGTTATCATCAGAACCAAACTTCTTCTTTAACGCATTCCTGAATACATCCTCCAGAATCGCCATCAGCGTTACCCTGTCTATGAATTTATCATCCTTAAATTCAGAGAAAGATTCGATCAACGCAATATTTTCCATTTTTGATCTACAATTAAAATTTTAATACAACTTTTGCTTCATCAATATCAGACAGGGCAATTTCCTGTTTTTTCTGAACTGTAACCTTACCTTTACCCACCGGTTTGGGTTCCCGGGCCTTCCATTCGAGGGTGATGGTTTCCCCATCAACAGCGGTAAGCTTTCCTTCGTATTTGGCTTCGGCCGTTTTCACCGATAATTCCCTGCCAATATTCTTGTTATACTGCCTGGCCATGATCAGGGGGGCCGTTGCCCCCGCGGAGGTCACCTCCAGGGCAAAATCTGCTTCCTCCCTGTCTAATCCCTGCTCAACTGCCCTGCTGACCTTCATGCAGTCTTTAAGGCTTACCCCCTTGTCGCCATCCAATACGATGCGGATCTGATGATCCGGACCTATATGGAGGTCGACCAAAAAAAGTGTCGGCTCTTCTTCAAAAACCTGCCCGAGCAAAGCGGATACTTGTTCCTTCAGCATATATCGGTCAAAACATGCCATTCCATAACCTCAGGTTTTCGCGGGGCAGCCCGCTGATCCCCCTGCGGGAACAGCCATAATTTTCAGTAATAAAAGAGGGGACAAATTGTCCCCTCATGAATACTTCTATATTCTTTCAGTGCTGCAAATATACAAATTTTTTTGATTACTAAACCATGTGTGCATCAACATTATATATTGCAGTTGCATGCAAAAGGGGATACAAAAATATAGATAATCAGCGGATTAACACCCAGGCCATACCAGGATTATTTAGCCTATCACTTTTACCACACTGCAGGCGAATTGCATTGGAGGGGTATATATTGGCTGCTGTTGTTAGTTATAATTATTTGGAAAGGACCTTCCTTCTCCGGTGGCCCCGCAGAATTTCCCCTGCAACGCGGGAAGGGTGGCCCCGCAATGGAATTTTCGGGCTACCGGCGGAAGGTCTTGTTTTATTGGCAAAGCCGTATGATATTTTTAACCAACGCTGTTTGAAGTTTCTAACTTCGCACGTATTTCCTGCCAGTAAATTATACCCGTCCTGAAACAAAAAATCCCATCGTTTTTTCACGACAGGATCCCTTTATTTTTTTCGTTGGCCTACTAGGACTCGAACCTAGAACGACTGAACCAAAATCAGCTGTGTTACCAATTACACCATAGGCCAATCTCCTAATAAGGCTGCAAATTTAAAACAAACTTTGGTATGCACAAACAATTTTAAAAACATTACACTAAATTGAATCCCGCCCGTAGTTAAAGCTTTATGAAAAATAGGGATGCATATCTACAATTATTAGTAAATTCGCCCCAATCCGTTAACAACCAGTAGATGTTTTCAAAGAATTTCGAAAAATGGGACACCATCCTAGGATGGGTCGTTTTTTTTATTGCCCTTGTAACTTACGGGGTTACGGTAGAACCAACCGGCAGTTTCTGGGATGCCGGGGAGTACATCAGCACTTCTGCCAAGCTGCAGGTAGGCCACCCCCCGGGGGCTCCGTTGTTTCAGATTATCGGTGCCTTTTTCGCCATGTTCGCCCCCGATGCCGACCAGGTTGCCCGCATGGTGAACTACATGTCTGGCGTCTCCAGCGCCTTTACCATCCTGTTCATGTTCTGGACGATTACCAACCTCAGCAGGAAGCTTATAAATTCAGACGGAGCGCTTACCAATCCCGCGGCCATGGCAATCCTGGGTAGCGGGCTTGTAGGGGCCCTTGCCTTTACATATTCAGACAGTTTCTGGTTCAATGCCGTGGAAACCGAGGTATACGGGATGGCCAGCCTGATCATGGCCCTGCTCCTCTGGCTTGGACTGAAATGGGTCGACGCGGTTGATGATCCCAGGGGAAACCGCTGGCTGGTGCTTATCTGCTTTGTGATCGGCCTCACTTTTGGGATACAGTTCATGGGTTTCCTGGCAATACCATCCATAGGGCTGATGTATTATTTTAAGAAATACAAAACCACCACGGTAAAGAATTTCCTGATAGCAAACGTGCTGGTAGTTGCCATCCTCATGCTGGTATATAAGTTTTCCTTCACCTATGTACTCAGGCTTTTCGGGTGGAGCGAAGTGTTCTTTATAAACAGCATCGGCCTGCCCTTTAATTCAGGAACCGTGATCATGGGGCTGCTGTTTGTGCTGGCCTTCTACCTGGGCTTAAGGTATACCCGCAGAAACAACTACCGCATTGCCAACACGGTGGTACTCTGCTGTATGTTTATCTTCCTCGGCTTTTCCACCTGGCTTATGCTCCCCATAAGGGCCAACGCAAAGGTCGTGGTAAACGAGAACAACCCTGAAGACGCCCGCTCCCTCCTGGCTTATTACAACAGGGAGCAGTATCCGGGGGTCGACAGCCCGATCTACGGCGCCTATTACTCGGATACCTTTGCCCCTCCCGGCGAGGACGAGGATGATGAACCCAAATATGAAAAGGACGAAGCGCTCGGAAAATATATCATTGTAAATAAATACAAGGGTGCTGTGCAGGGGGCCAATGAAAAGCATGTCGGGCCCCTGCCCCGGATGTGGAGTGACCAGCACGCGGAGAATTACATCCGCTACTTCGGCCCGCTGGATTTCAGGATGAAAAGCGCCAACGAGGAACTCCGGAAAGCCATCGCCCAATTGAAGACCGGGTATGCGAACGGCGAGATCGATGCGGCACAGTATGTTAGTTTCCTGCGGCAGTTTGGTGAATATATTGAGGTAGAACCGCCTACCATCTGGCAGAATATTATCTACATGTTCAAATTCCAGTTCGGCTATATGTACTGGCGCTATTTCATGTGGAATTTTACAGGCAAACAGGACGACCTCCAGGGGCGCTACAACGGGGACGGGGAATGGCTGAGCGGGATCAGCTTCCTCGACAGCCTGAGGCTTGGAAGCCAGGACAACCTCCCGCAAGACCTGTTAGACAACAAGGGGCGGAACACTTATTTTTTCCTTCCGCTAATCCTGGGGATCATCGGCCTGGTCTTCCAGATCACCAGAAACCCCAAACAATTCTGGGTGTTATGTGTATTTTTCCTCTTTACGGGCCTCGCCATACAGTTCTATACCAACCCCTATATTTTCCAGCCGCGGGAGCGGGATTATTCGCTTGTGGGTTCCTTCTATATTTTTGGAATCTGGATCGGGATGGGCGTTTACGGCCTGTTCGACGAATTCAGGAAATGGGTAAAGCCCGGGATCCTTGCCCCGGCCGTTACGGCGGTATGCCTGCTTGCGGTCCCCGCTGTTATGGCTTACCAGAACTGGGACGACCATGACCGCTCCGGCCGCTATACGGCAGAGGCCAGCGCCAAGGCGTACCTCGACTCCTGCCAGGAAGATGCCGGGGCCATGATTTTTACCATTGGCGACAACGATACCTTTCCTCTATGGTACGTGCAGGAAATTGAAGGCTACCGTACCGATGTAAGGGTGATCTGTACCAGTCTTTTTGCCACAGACTGGTACGTAGACCAAATGAAGAGCAAAGCCTATGAAAGCGACCCAATCCCCTCCCAGTTAACGCACGACAAATACCGTTACGGCAACCGGGATGTTATTTACCTCCAGGAACTTACCGATAAACGCTGGGATATCAAGGATTTTATGAACTGGGTGGGAAGCGACAACCCCCAGACAAAATTCAGGCATATCCTGGAAATGCAGGATGCCGATATCAGCCAGTATCCCGAGAACACCCTGGACCTGGTTTACTACCCTACAAAGAAGATCCGAATCCCGGTAAACAAGAAAAATGTGCTTGAAAGCGGCCTGGTAAAGGAAAAGGATTCTGCCCTGATCCTGGATTATATTGATATTGACCTGCCCCAGGCACTGCCAAAGAACAGGATCCTGATGCTCGATATCCTGGCAAACAACGACTGGAAGCGGCCCATTTATTTTTCCGGCGGAAGCTTTGACAGTGCGGAATATATCTGGATGAAAGAATATCTCCAACTCGATGGTTTGGCCTATAAACTGGTTCCCATCCGTACCGAGAACAGGAGCTCTTTTGAAATGGGCCGGATAGACAGCGACCTGATGTACGACATCGTTAAAAACTGGTACTGGGGAAATTCGGGCAGTCCGGATATTTACCACGACCCCCAGACCAGGACACAGGGCATCTCGTTCAGGAGCAACCTCGCGCGCCTGGTGGAAACCCTGCTTGCCGAGAATAAGATCGATAAGGCCAGAGACATTATAGATATCGCCATGACCAATATGCCGGTAGAACACTACGGCTTCTATACCTTTGTGGAACCCTTTGCCGACGGCTATTACAAGGTGGGGGAAACCCAAAAGGCCAGAGAGCTGTTTGCGAAACTGAAAGCGATTTACAAGGACAGGCTGGAGTATTATGCCGGGATCCCACTGGATGAGCAATACAGCCAGATTGAAGATATCCTGGCCGATATGGAAGCCTACCGCAGGAACATCGATATCCTGATCGAGAACAACGACCGGGAGCTTGCCGAGCAGGAAACGCTGATTTTTAATGAACTGATTGACCGCTTCAGCCAGTTCTATGAAAACGACCTCCTTGAAGATGATAAGCCCATGCAGCAACCGCCGTCTGACCTTATAGACACGCTGCCTTTTTCAGACAGCACCGCAACAGACAATACGAGGTCTGATGTTCTTTCGGATACCACTGGGATTCCCCTGGATTAAGTATTGACAGGGACGTACAGCCAATAAAACAGCGGGGTTTGCCTGAGCGGGAACCTGCCCGGCGGTGTATGCCTGTCAGAGGTATTCGTTGAGGATGCCAATGAGGGTATTCGCGTCCTGTTCCCCGCTCTGGCGCCATACCATTTCACCCTTTTTGTAGATCATAAGGGTTGGCAGGCCTTTAATCCTCAGGGCCTGTGATAATTCCTTGTTCTTATCAACATCGATCTTTATTACCTTGCCCTTATCTCCCAAAGCTGCAGCTACATCGCGGAGTACCGGATGCATGGCCGTAGACTGCTCATTCCATTCAGCATAGAAATCCAGCAAGACGGGGACATTTAGATCTATAAGTTCTCCGAATTTAGACATAGCTGTGCTTGGTTATGGCTCAAATGTATGAAAAATTGTTAAAAATACACCACGGCCAAAAATTTTGTAACGGCCCGGATCACAGGCCTCAGGCCAGGGATTTTCTTTTAAGGGTTATAACGGAAATTTCGGGCCATATCCCTACTCTTCCCGGGTAACCAAGAAAACCGAACCCCCGGTTCACGTTAATAAGCTGTCCCAGTTCCTCGTATACCCCCGCCCAGTATTTATAACGCCATTTTACGGGGCTCCATTTTACAAGCCCCGGGATCTCAATCCCGAACTGCATACCGTGGGTATGGCCGCTCAGCGTAAGGTGGTAATGCACGGGGTCATGGATCACGATGTCTTCCCAATGGGAAGGATCGTGGCTAAGGAGGATTTTAAAATCATCGTGTTGCACACGGGCACTGGCCTTCTTCAGGTCGCCCGATTTTTTAAACCCGCCCCGGCCCCAGTTCTCTACCCCTATTACCGCGAGGCGGCTGCCGTCTTTTTCGAGGTAGCGGCTTTCGTTCATGAGCAGGTCAAAACCCATTTCTTTCTGAAGGCTGATCAGGTCTTCCAGGTTGGCCTGTTTGGCTTCTTCCGTCTCCCATTCAATATAGTCGCCATAGTCGTGGTTGCCCAGGATGGAAAACTTGCCGTCGGGGGCCTGCAAACCGGAAAAAAGTTCTGCCCAGGGTTTCATCTCATCAGACTTGTTATTGACCATGTCCCCGGTAAAGAAAATCACATCGGACTGCTGTTGGTTTACCAGGCCCACCGCATATTCAATCTTGGAGCGGTTATCGAAACTGCCGCTGTGGATATCGGAAATCTGCGTAATCCGGTAGCCGTCAAAAGCTAGCGGCAGGTCGTCGAATTCCAATTCATATTTAAGCACTTTAAAGTTGTATTTCCCCTGGTACATTCCATATAGCAGTGCGCCGAAAGGCAAAGCGGCCACTCCCAGCGCAATAAGGCTTAGGAACCTTCGGCGGGTAGGCAGGCTGAATTCTTCGGATCCGCCAAAAAGCCTGTGGTAAAGGCCTGTGAACAAACGAAAAATGTCTTCAGAAAACAGGAAAATTATGGTAATTAAATTAAAGGTCAGCACTGCAAGCAGAAATCCGAAGGCATAGCTTTTGGGCCTGCTTAAAACCTGGCCATCTGCCTGCCCTATCGTGAACTGGAAGATAAAATTCCCGAGGACAACCAGGGAAGCGGCCATATAGAAATAATAAACCCAGGGATACCGGGTTGCCGTTTTAAGGGCCTGCAGGGCATAAAAACAAAGTACAAGGTAGACGATCACAAAAAAGATCCATCGTAACATAGTGCGATTTTTACAAATATATCCCTTTACAATCCTCCCAATTGTTTCGTTAACAATTTATTTAACGCTTTCCACGACCTTGCGGATAGCGTCTTCCCGGCTAACCGCAATTTGATTGTCCGTTATATACGCCGGGGTGATCATAGACAGTGGCGGGGCGCTTTTCAGGCGGCTTTCAAGCCCTGCACCTGAGAGGTGGATCGCCCGGAAACCATGCTCTTTGAATAGCGAGGCATTGCCGGCATTAATCCCGGCTCCCGGCATTACGGTGCAATGGCTGCTTACCTCCAGCAGCCTGAGCAGCAGCGGTATTCCGTCTGCAGCGGTGGGTGCCTGTCCGGAGCTCAGAAGGGTATCAACCCCTGATTGCTCCAGCATGGAAAAGGCTTCCAGGGGTTCGGGTACCCAGTCAAAAGCCCTGTGGAAGGTAAAGTGCATCCGGCCCCTTAAGGCAAGCAGGCCTAAGGTGCGGGGGAGATCGGGAGTAAGATCATCCTGGAGCACCCCTGTTACGATCCCGTCAAAACCCATACGTGCACAATTGGCTATATCCCTGCACATCACTTCATACTCGGCCTCCGTATAGGTAAAATCCCCGCTTCGGGGGCGGATCAGCACATGAACCGGAATGGCCACCGCGTCGCGAACTTTCTGAAGCAGGCCGTAGGAAGGGGTGATCCCGCCCAGCCCGAGCTCTGCGCAGAGTTCAATCCTGTGTGCCCCCGCCCTTTCGGCATTAAGGGCTGATTGCAGGGAATTGGCACACACTTCTACGATCATATTAGCTATATTTAGGGACTCAAAAGTAAACAACCTGCAAGAATGAAAAGAAGAAAGTTCCTGGAAAAATCCACCCTGAGTTCAGCTGCGCTGATGGCGGCCCCTTTTGCAGCCTCATCGCATAACCAGGCCCTGAAGACCGCCAATGACAAGCTATCAGATATCAAGGGCTATCCGATGGTGATCGCTACCTGGGATGTGCCAAATGCCACGGCCAGGGCCTGGGAAGTGTTAAGCAAGGGCGGCAGTGCGCTGGATGCCGTGGAAAAAGGGGTGATGGTAGAGGAAGCCGATGAAAACAACCAGTCGGTTGGAAAAGGAGGACGACCCGACAGGGACGGGAATGTTACCCTGGATGCCTGTATTATGGACAAGGATGGAAACTGCGGGGCCGTATTGTATCTTCAAAATATCCTTCATCCTGTTTCAGTGGCCCGCAAGGTGATGGAAGACACGCCTCACGTGATGCTTGCCGGCAAAGGAGCCGAAATGTTTGCCTACGAAAAGGGTTTTGAAAAAACCGAACTCCTCACTGAAAAATCACGCAAGGAATGGCTGGCCTGGAAGGAAACTTCCAACTACAAACCCATCATCAATATAGAAAACCACGACACCATAGGGATGCTGGCACTGGATTCCGAAGGGAATATTTCCGGGTCGTGCACTACGAGCGGGATGGCATACAAAATGGCGGGGCGGGTTGGCGATTCCCCCATTATTGGGGCAGGCCTCTTTGTAGATAATGAGGTGGGCGGTGCTACCGCTACCGGCGTGGGGGAGGAAGTGGTGCGGACCGTAGGCAGTTTCCTGATAGTGGAACTGATGCGTCAGGGGAAAACACCACAGGAAGCCTGCGAAGAAGGGGTACGGCGCATCATATCGAAGAACAGCGCCTACCGGGATTTCCAGGTTGGTTTTATCGCGGTTAACAAAAAAGGCGAGACGGGCGGCTACTGCATCCACCCGGGCTTCTCGTACCGGATCTTTAACGGCGATGGGCATGTCAATAAGGTTTCAGCTACCTATATTAAGCCCTGAACGCTTTCCTGAAGCAGCTAAAGTTTGTAGCTTTGAACCCCTATTAGAACATTCATAATGGCCGAACAAAAACGACTTTTCTTACTGGATGCCTATGCCCTGATCTTCCGGGGATATTACGCCCTGATCAAGAATCCCAGGATCAATTCCAAGGGGATGGATACCTCAGCGATCATGGGGTTTATGAATTCACTCTTCGATGTCATCAAAAGGGAGAAACCCGACCACCTGGCTGTTTGCTTCGACAAAGACGGGAGCGCAGAACGAACGGAGCTTTACGAAGACTATAAAGCCAACCGTGATGAAACCCCCGACGCCATCAGGATTGCCGTCCCCTATATTCAAAAAATCCTGAAGGCCATGCATATCCCCTGCGTGGAAGTATCGGGCCTGGAAGCGGATGATATTATTGGGACGCTTGCCAAACAGGCGGAAACCGAAGGTTACAAGGTATTTATGGTTACCCCCGACAAGGATTTCGGCCAGCTGGTTTCCGAGAATATATTCATGTACCGCCCGGCGAGGTTGGGTAACGGAATCGAGATCTGGGGAATCCCCGAAGTTAAAAAACGATTCGGGGTAGAACGCCCCGAGCAGGTAATAGATTACCTGGGGATGATGGGCGATGCAAGCGACAATATTCCCGGGCTTCCGGGGGTTGGGGAGAAAACAGCCATGAAATTCATTGCGGAATTCGGTACCCTGGAAGGATTGCTGGAAAACACCCATAAACTCAGCGGCAGGATGCGGGAAAAGGTGGAGGAGCATGCAGAACTGGGAAGGCTGTCCAAGAAGCTGGCCACCATTTGCGTAACCTGCGACGTAAAATTCGACGCCACGGATTATGAACTTTCCATGCCCGACAGCGCAAAGGTACAGGAGATCTTCGAAGAGCTGGAATTCCGCCGGTTGCGGGAACAGTTCCTTAAAATCTTCAGCGGGGAGGCCGATGACAGGCAGGCGCAGGTGAGCAGTACGGAAACAGCCCGGGAACAGCTAAGGGAGGCCGGCAGCGGACAATTTACCCTCTTTGGCAACGAAGACGCCGCCCCGGTTACCCTGAAAGAAATATCGGGAAGGAAAACCATCAAAGACGTACCCCATCTTTATCAGAGCGTGATGCCCGGGATGGCTTTGAAACTTTTTATGAAGAATGTGCTTAAACAGGATACGGTTTGCTTCGACACCGAGACCACTTCCATTAACCCCCTGGTAGCCGAACTGGTAGGGATCGCTTTTTCCTGGGAAGCAGGGAAAGGTTACTATATCCCTTTCCCGGAAGATCAATCCGAAACGATGTCACTTTTACAGGAACTGAAACCCTTCTTTGAAGCAGAACATATTTTAAAGGTGGGGCAAAACCTTAAATACGATATCAAAGTGTTGCGGCGATATGGCATGCCAGTGAAAGGAAAGCTGTTCGATACCATGCTGGCACATTACCTTATCAACCCCGACATGAGGCACAATATGGACGTGCTTTCTGAAACATACCTGAACTATACCCCGGTTTCCATTACCGAACTTATAGGTAAAAAAGGCAAAAACCAGATGAACATGAGGGATGTTCCCCTGGAACAGCAAACCGAATATGCCGTTGAAGACGCGGATGTTACCCTGCAGCTGTCTGCCCATTTAAAACCCGAACTGGCAGGGGCGAATACCGAAGACCTCTTTAATAATATCGAGATTCCCCTTCTTCGCGTATTGGCGGATATGGAACTGGAAGGAATACGGCTCGACAAGGATTTCCTGAAATCCCTTGCCATAGTCCTGGAGGGCGATATCCGAATGCTGGAGCAGAAAATTTATCAGGCCGCGGGGGAGGAATTCAATATCGGATCGCCCAAACAGTTGGGGGAGATTCTTTTTGACAAGCTGAAACTGGTAGACAAGCCCAAAAAAACCCGTACCGGCCAGTATTCCACGGCCGAGGATGTACTGTCGTACCTCGCCAAGGAGCACGGGATTATCCGCGATGTCCTGGATTACCGGGGCCTTACCAAACTAAAAAGCACCTATGTGGATGCCCTGCCCCTTCAGGTGGAACCCAGTACAGGGCGGGTGCATACAGACTATATGCAGACTGTGGCAGCCACAGGCAGGTTAAGCAGCAACAACCCCAACCTGCAGAACATCCCGATACGTACGGAACGGGGGCGGGAAATCCGGAAGGCGTTCATTCCGAGGAATGATGACTTTACCCTTTTATCCGCCGATTATTCGCAGATTGAACTGAGGATCATCGCGGCTTTGAGTGAGGAGGATACTATGATCGAAGCCTTCAGGAAGGGGGAAGATATCCATGCCGCTACTGCATCAAGGGTTTTCAACATTCCGCTTGATAAGGTAACACGGGAACAGCGCAGCAATGCAAAGACCGTGAACTTCGGGATTATTTACGGGGTTTCGGCCTTCGGCTTAAGCAACCAGACAGATCTGTCGCGGGCGGAAGCCAGGGAACTTATAGATACCTATTATAAAACCTATCCCAAACTGCGGAACTACATTAGTGAGCAGATAGAATTCGCCCGGGAACACGGTTATGTGCAAACCATTCTGGGAAGGCGGCGATATCTGAAAGATATTAACGGGAGTAATGCCGTAGTGCGTGGCGCCGCGGAACGCAACGCCGTTAACGCCCCCATACAGGGCAGTGCCGCGGATATTATCAAGATTGCCATGATCAATATCCATACCAGGCTGACTAACGGAGATTTTAAGACCAAAATGCTGTTGCAGGTGCATGACGAACTGGTTTTTGACGTCTACAAACCGGAACTTGAAACGGTTAAGGCGCTGATTAAAAACGAGATGGAGAATGCCTATGAACTTAAGGTGCCCCTGGAAGTGGAAATGGGGGCAGGCGATAATTGGCTGGAGGCACACTGATCAGTCGAAAACAAAATTATAGGTTACTGCGAACAACGGGCTGTTCAGCACAGACAGTTCATAGGTGCCCAGGGGTGCCCCCAGGAAGATATCCGAATTCTCGGCCCCTGTTCGCTGGGCATAATAGAGGTTGAAGGGGTTCCTCCTGGAATAGAGGTTATAGATTGTAAAGGTCCAGTCGCCCACCCACCGCCGGTTTAGTTTTTTGCTGTA
>JGI25321J50212_10000547_pt1 | contig 42502 bp, 53 predicted proteins | sample AutmiccommuBRH23_FD_50212 | JGI IMG/M metagenome (IMG submission 50212)
GGGCTTCGTCCGGCATGTCGTGCTCGGCGGTGATATCCGCCGCGAGTGTCAGGACGAAGCGGTCGAACGGCTCGCCGGCCTTCTGCTGCTTGAGCGCGGCATTGGCCACTTCCTCAGCGAGCAGGCACCCGGTGGTGCGAGCAAAGCGGTCGGGCATCTTCAGGTTGTGCTGCAGCACGTAGCGACCGATGGTCAGCGCGCCGACGTAGTCGCCCGCGTCGATGCTCCAGACCATCAGCGTGGTGAGCACATCGTCCTGGGCGCCGTTGCCGGCAGCCAGCACGCCCTCGATGTACGGCTGGTAAGCCGGGATCAGCGTGCGCTTGAGTTCAGCCTTGCCCTGCTCCGATTGCACCTGCTTGAGGCGCAGCCGGTCCTGGTTGAGCTGCAGAAGCTGCTGTTCGTAGGCGGTGGCGCCTGCCATGGACCGCTCGGGAGCGACCATAGCGGCCTGCAAGGCTGCGCGTTTGCGCAGCTGGTTACGTTGGGCTGGGCTGGCCATGGCTTACACCACCACGATTTTTTCGACCAAGGCCACCAGACCGAAGTCCTCGATGACGTAGGCGTCGTTGCTCGACTGGTAATCGGCGATGCGGTCGTACTCGGGCTCGTCCTTCACATGGCGGCGACGGGCGCCTTCCTGGAAGTAGATGGAGAGGTTCGACAGTGTGGTGATCAGAACGGTACCGGCCGGGAAGAACGGCGCGTCGACGATCGGCAAACCACCCAGGCGGGCCTTGGTGACGATCTGATCGGCAGCGTTCTCTTCCTGGTTGGAAGCGGAGCCCTTTTCGACTGCGGCGAGCAACTTGTCCTGCAGCAGATCGCGGGAAATCATGACCACCAGGTTGGGGTGGTTGCGGTGCCAGGGATCGAGCATCTGCACGGCATCGAATACCAGACCGTCGAGCGTCTTGTAATCGTCCGTTGGGGTTGCGCCATCGGTGTTCGGACCGATGCGGACCGAACCGGCGGTGTTGCCGGAATCCATCACGCGATCAGTCGCGGCGGTTCGCACCTTCTGCAGCCAGCCAATGTTGACGTCCTGCAGCATCGGGTTGGTGGCGATGTTGGAGACGGCGGCGGCACTGGTGCCGTTGAAGCCGATCATGATGCGGTCAAGCGCCTGGCGCTCGGTAATCGAGCCGGCCAGGCGTACCTGGAAGTCCGGAAACTTGGCCCAGGCATCGATCAGCGCGTAGGGGAATGCGCTGTCGAAGTTGGTCTGCTTGCAGGAGTAGGCATCCTTGGTCAGCGCGCTGCGGTCGGCCGGGTTGCGGCGGTTGCCCGCTGCGGTGTTGGTACGGCTGGCGATCGGGCCATTGACGCCCAGCAGCAGCGCTTCGCCTTCCTGCTGCTCCACACCGATGATGTTGACACGCTTCAGCAGGCCGCTGGCCTCCTGGATGGCGCTTTCCAGCTTTTGCTGGACGCTCGGGGTGACGTTGAATTTTTCGGTGGCGTTGTCGACGCCGTTGAGCTTGGCCACCTGCTGCAGGTAGCCGTTGAACAGTTTGCGGGTTTCGTTACGCATGAGGAGCTCCGGCGTCGATCAGTAAGTGGTGAGGATTTGCTGGCCGCTGCCGGATACCGACGGGCGCGGTTGCTGGCTGTGGTCCTGGGTGGTGCCGAGCTTTACCTCGAGCTCGGTGACCTTGGCCTCGAGCGCGGTGAATTTGTCGCCCAGGGTGGTGGATTCGGCGCTGTAGCTGTCCAGGGCGGCCTGCTGCTTTTCGGCAAACTCGACCAGTGCGGTGACCGCATCGCCCATATCGCCGAAATTGGCTTCGGTTTCCTTGCCTTTGGTGAACAGGGCCTTGACGCGAGCGGCGAGCTCTTTGAAGGCGCTGGACTGCTCGGTGACTTCCTCGAATTCGAGCGCGGCCTCTTCGGCTGCAGAGAACAGGTTGTCCTTGTCTTGCTTGCGGCTGGTCAGGGTGCCGTGCTGGGCGCTGAACTCCAGGGCTTCGGTGCCGAGGCTCGCCGGGCTGTCGGTGACGGCCAGACCGATCAGGTAAGCCTTGCCGGTGTCTGCGAACTTGGGCTGGATTTCCATGGAGGTGAAGATTTTCTGGCCCTTTTTGTTCAGGGCCAGCAGCGCGTCGTTGGGCTGGATCTGAGCAAACAGCGCGAGCTTGTTTTCGCCGCCGACTTCGACTTCCTCGGTTTTCAGGGCGAGCACGTCGCCATAGGCGCCGAATTGGGATTCAGGCGACAGGCCCTTGATGTGCTCGACGTTGATGCGAGCGCCATAGGTGTCGCGGTTGTAGCTGGCGGCCATTTCCTCGAGCCAAGTGCGCTCGATTTTGCGGCCATCGGTGGTTGCGCCTTCGAGGCCGATGCGGAACCAACGGGAGCGGAATTTCTTCATGGGGGTCGTGTCCTCAGGCTGGCCGCGTTGGCGGCGTTAGCGTTGAGGGCATGGTCGGCAGGCGGCGCGGTCCGGGCAATCGGCCTGCTGTGTACGCGGGGCAGGTACAGGGCGCGGCGCTAACGGGCCTCACGCGTGCGCGACACCATCTGCGCCATGAATGCAGCCACCGAACTCCCCGCCCAACGTGATAACCGCCGCCAGGCCAAGTTTTTGTACTGGACGGGTTGGCGTATCACCGATATCGCCGACTACCTGGACGAGAAGGAAAAGACCGTCCACAGCTGGAAGGCGCGGGACGATTGGGACCGGGCGGATAATGTGGAGCGGATCGGCGGTGCGCTGGAAGCCCGCCTGGTTCAGCTGATCCTGAAGGACGGCAAGAGCGGCGGTGATTTCAAGGAAATCGACCTGCTGCACCGCCAGCTGGAGCGGCAGGCGCGAATCGAGCGGTTCAAGGGCGGCGGTACCGAGGCAGAACTCAATCCGAATCTGGATAAGCGCAACGCCGGGCCGAAGGCGAAGCCCAAGCGCAACGAGTTCGCCGAGGAACATATCGAGCAGCTCGAGGAGGCCTTCCGGGATGGCTGTTTCGGCTATCAGCTGGACTGGTACCGGGCGGGCAACCAGCGGACCCGCGCGATTCTGAAGTCACGCCAGATCGGCGCCACGTACTACTTCGCTCGCGAGGCGCTGCTCGATGCGCTTGTGACGGGGCGTAATCAGATCTTCCTGTCCGCTTCGAAGAATCAGGCGCACATTTTCAAGGCGTATATCCAGGCGTTCGCCCGCGAGGTGTGCCAGGTCGAGCTGACCGGCGACCCGATCATTCTGGCCAACGGCGCCGAGCTGCACTTCCTCGGGACCAACGCGCGCACGGCGCAGGGCTACCACGGCAACTTCTACTTCGACGAATTCTTCTGGACCTTCAAGTTCAACGAGCTGAACAAGGTCGCCAGCGGCATGGCGATGCAAAAGCAGTATCGCCGCACCTATTTCTCCACGCCCTCCTCGATGGCCCACGAGGCCTACACGTTCTGGACCGGTGAGCGATTTAACAAGGGCAAACCGGCGGCGCAGCGGATCCAGCTGGATGTTTCCCACGATGCCCTGCAGCAGGGTCGGCTGTGCGAGGACCGGATCTGGCGGCAGATCGTAACCATTTTGGATGCCGAGGCGCGCGGCTGCGATCTGTTCGACATCGAGGAGTTGCGCCAGGAGTACAGCGCCGAGGCGTACGCGAACTTGTTGATGTGTCAGTTCGTCGATGACGGCGCCTCGATCTTCCCGCTCAACATGCTGCAGCCCTGCATGGTGGACAGCTGGATCGAGTGGAACGAGGACTACAAGCCGTTCGCCGATCGGCCGTTCGGCGATCGCCAGGTGTGGGTGGGTTATGACCCGGCCGAAACCGGCGATAGCGCCGGCCTGGTGGTGGTGGCGCCGCCGCTGGTACCAGGCGGCAAATTCCGCGTGCTCGAGCGGCATCAGTTCCGCGGCATGGACTTCGCCGCCCAAGCCGAGGCGATCCGCCGGGTGACGCTGCGCTATTGGGTGACCTACATCGGCATCGACATGACCGGCATGGGATCGGGCGTGGCGCAGCTGGTGAAGCAGTTCTTTCCGAACCTGACCACCTTCAGCTACTCGCCGGAAGTGAAAACCCGCCTGGTGTTGAAGGCTTACGACGTGATCCACAAGGGCCGGCTGGAATTCGACGCCGGCTGGACGGACCTCGCTTCCTCACTGATGGCCATCCGCAAGACCACCACGGCCAGCGGCCGGCAGATGACCTATACCGCCGGGCGCACCGATGACACCGGCCACGCCGACCTGGCCTGGGCGCTGTTCCATGCCCTGCACAACGAGCCGCTCGAGGGCATGACCGCCCAGAACACCAGCTTTATGGAGATTTACTGATGACTAGCAACATTGCCGCCGCACCTGCCCCGGGCATAGAGGCTTTCACATTCGGCGATCCGATGCCGGTACTCGATGGGCGAGAGCTGCTCGATTATCTGGAGTGCTGGCTGAATGGTCGTTGGTACGAACCGCCGCTGTCGCTGGATGGGCTGGCGAAGTCGACCAGGGCGAGCGTGTTCCTGCAGTCGGGGCTCAACTTCAAGCGCAACATGCTCGAGCGGACCTTCATTCCGCACAAGCTGCTGAGCCGGCAAGCGTTCGGCCAGTTCGCCCTGGACTGGCTGTGGTGTGGCAATGCGTACCTGGAGCGGCGGCAGAACATGCTCGGCCAAGCGCTGAGCCTGCAGCCAACGCTGGCCAAGTACATGCGGCGCGGGGCTGACCTTGAGACCTACTACCAGGTGCGCGGCTGGCAGGACGAACACGAATTTGCAGCGGGCACCATCTGCCATCTGCGCGAGGCGGATATTAACCAGGAGGTGTACGGGTTGCCGGAATGGTTGTCCGCGCTGCAATCGGCGCTGCTGAACGAGTCAGCCACCCTCTTCCGCCGTCGCTACTACCAGAACGGGTCCCACGCCGGATTCATTATGTACATGACCGACGCGGCGCAGAAGGAAGAAGACGTCGACGCCCTGCGCACCGCGCTGAAGTCAGCTAAGGGGCCGGGCAACTTCCGCAACCTGTTCATGTACGCACCTGGTGGCAAGAAGGACGGCATCCAGCTGCTGCCGGTGAGCGAGGTGGCGGCGAAGGATGAGTTCGGTTCGATCAAGAACATCAGCCGCGATGATCTACTCGCCGCGCTGCGAATCCCGCCACAGCTGATGGGCATCGTGCCGCAGAACGCCGGGGGGTTTGGTTCGCTGCGCGAGGCCGCCGAGGTGTGGGCGGTCAACGAGCTCGAGCCGATCCAGGCAAGGCTGGCTCAGGTGAATGAGTGGGTTGGGGATGAGGTGGTTCGCTTCCGGCCGTTTGAGTTGCCAGAACGAGTATGAACGCTGCATGCGGTAAGCGTACTAACTGCCGGGATCAGAACACCAAAGCGTTGCAGGTCCTCGGTGAGCTCGAGAACGCAACGAAAACGCTCACAGATTCAGTATGTCTTTCATGTCGCTATCAAGTTTGGAGTAGTGATGAGTCCATTCGAGTAGGTCCAAAACGTCCTTCGCCAGAGACTGATGGGGCTCTTTCATCACGAATCGTTCTGGATTCTGCTGATTCAGTGTTTGAAACGTTTCAACCCAGGTACTGCGATCACGACCTCTGATAACTTTCCCCCTCTCGTTCAGTTCAGGTTCGAGGCGAGTCTCTTCGTAGTGCATAGCTTGATTTCGGCCGTGCCAAATCAAATCTCTGATGCATGTGCCGGATAGCTCCCTACCTTCTGGGCCGTTTGTTCGATCTCGGTAACGCATTGAAAGCGCCTGCTTAGCAATCTGAAGTATTGCTCCAGCTGCCACGCCGATCAGAAGCTCGCCTGTAGCAAGACCATTTTCGTTTGCGCGGAGCTTCATCCGTACACGATCTAATCCCTCGGCGTAAGCGTCAGGCACCCCGTCAAACAGAGCTAGCGTCTCTTCGTTTGCGCGACGAGATACCTCCAGCGCTTCCTGCGCGATTATCTGCAGATTTATCGAGCTATGTAGCTGCAGGAGCATCCCTTGGGCACGATTGTAAAAAGCAGTCGCTTGCTCACTCATGATCGCTTGCTCGGTGATTGATTGTTCATGTCATCGGCTACCACTTCAACACACTGAGGGGACCCGGTGCGATGTACAGCCTACCCCGTAGGTCTAGCACGCTTCGGAGAAAGCGCCACCCGGCGCGCGCCGTTGTCCCCCCACCTCACCTGCGGGCTAAAGAGGTCTCTTTTTCTGCGCCCCTGCACCATGCCCTGCCCGCCCCGCTGCTGCCGCTGGTGAGGTGATCGGCACTTAAGGAATACCTGCGGAACCCTGCGAAGGTGCGCCTCCTCCATGAGCTCCTGCGAGCTCAGATTTCTAAACCAATTCTGCAAACGGGTAATTTTGGTAAGGAGGCGTTTTTACCCGGCTGGAAGCCCCGCATTTGCTGGGCTGTGGCACTTACCTCGAAAGGTAATTTTGGGTAAGGCAAAAGGTAATTTTTTTGCAAGTAACTGATTTACAAAGGATTCGTAAATCGATCACCTAACCAGCGCTAGAGGTAAGTTGCTTACCTACTTATTACCCAATTATTACCTTTGAGAAGATCGGTTAAGTCGTTGATAGAGAAGGACTTTCAGGCGTTTCCGGAACGACCTTACCAAAATTACCCATTTTTTTGGGGTCAGGCGAAATCGCGGGCTTTGCCTCTGGGGCGGGTTTTTCTTCCTGCCGCACTCGCTCTGTTGGGACCATTCTGGGACCGCTCATACAGCCGTTTCCGCACCCTAGAAACGCTGAAGGCCCCGGAATACGGGGCCTTCAGTTCGCGATATGGCGGAGGAGGTGAGATTCGAAATCAACGCCCGCCCGCCTGGAGCACGCATGGTTGCTGGCTTGGTGATGGATTTTCATTCGAGTGGGACCGTCTTGGGGCCAGGCTGGGGCCGGGCAGGCAAGAAAAAGCCCCGTCCTGCGGGGCTTCTGGCGTATTTGGCGTGGGGCTGGGGTTTAGAGGTTGAGCTGGCGCTCTACCAGGGCGGTCATGTCGGCGGCGTCGTTGCGGATCCACTTGCCGTAGTGCTGGTGGATCATGGCGGTCGAGGTATGCCCCATCTGTTCGGCGATCCAATCCAGCGGCACCACCCCGCTGGTGAGCATCTGGCTGGCGAAGGTGTGCCGGGAATGGTTCGGCCCTCGGTGACGTACCTTTGCTGCTTTCAGGTGCGCATTCCACCAGCCGTTGCGCAGATTATCGGCGGTCGCATAGCCCCCATCGGTATGCGAGTTATGGAACACGAACCGCACGTTCTGCTTGCGCACCGTGCGGTTGTCCCGATCGGTGACCTCGATCTCCACCGCTGGCATTTTTTCCGTTCGCTCCGCTTGCGCACGTAGTGCTTCAAGAGCGGGCTTCAATAACTTCAGCCGCCGAGTTGAGCGCCTCGTCTTGGTCACCTTGTACGCGCTGCGCACCCGCGCGCGCTTGAACGTGACCTCGCCCCGCTCCAGGTCAACATCCTCCCAGGCCAGCGCGATCGCCTCGCTCACCCGCGGGCCTGCCCAGATCATGAACTGAACCAGGGCCAGCTCCTGCTCCCGACCGGGCGAAGGCGTGTTCAGGATGGCGTCAATCTCGGCCCGCTCGAACGGGTCCGGATCCTGGCTATCGGGCAGCCTGATCACGATGCCTTCCGTAGGATCGAACGCCACCTTGTTGCTCGTGCGGTACAGCTGGAAGATCTGCCGAACAATGGCGACGATTTCCCTCACCGTCTTGTTGTGCAGCTTGGGCATCAGCTTCTTCTGCACCCAGCCCTGCATTTCAACGAAGCTGATGTCCTCGGCCTGCCGCTGCCCCCACTGCGGTCGGATGTGGTTCTCGATGCGGCTCTCGTGGCTATCGATCGAGGACTTGGAAAGCTCGTTACGCTTGATATCCAGCCAGAGGTCGATCCAGTGACCGAAGTTGCTCTCCTTCACGTGGGGCGAATCAGGAAAGTAACGCGCATAGTTGAACGTGCCCGCCTGGATCTCATGCTTGATGATCGAAACCAGCCGCTCTGCCTTCTCGATATTCCCCGGCGTCGGTGCCCCGGGAAACGGCTCCTTATGGCGCCTGCCCTCGTATCGAAAATCTAACCGCAGCGAGTTGCCGCGAATTTCTACTCCATTTGCCATTTGCGTCCCCACGCTATCGGTGAAGGGGCACTGTACGAGCGCCCCACAGCCAGCAACAGAAAAGGCCCGTTGCCGGGCCAAGAATCTGCTGGGTTGATTTCTAGGTGAGCCACTCCGAGCGGCGGCGCCACTGGCGGCGCATTTCCTCGACCAGGCGCTCGGCTGAGGCCTGGCCGCGCTTCTTAGCGATCAGCTCAGTGAGTTCCTGGATACGCTCGGGCGTGCTGTAGCCCTTGCGCAGCCAAGTGCGCGCCTCGCATTCCTGCATGGCTTGGCGGACATCGTCAGCCACGGCGGCGCGCTTTTCGGTTGGGTTTGACGCCACCCCGCGCGGTTGCTCGCCAACTGACAAACGTCGCGACGTTACCGGCCTCGTCACCGATGGCGCCTATCGTGTGATCCATGATGGCGCGCAGCTCCTCGAACGTAGCGTGCTGGATGGTTTTGGTGCTCTCAACCAGCGTGCGGCCGTCCGGGGTTTTGATCAGGTACTCGACGGACCAGCGCATCGGCCGGCGCGGCAGCGTTCCGCTGACCTGGGCTCGTTCGTTGGGCATCTCGGTGGAATAAAACACGGTGCAGGTCATGTCCGGTTCTCCCGTCGCGCTAGATGTCGGTTCAGTTGCCCTGGATGAACAAACAACTCCACGCCGCTGCGCAGCAGGTCACGCTGGGATTCGCGCAGCAGGGACGGGTCCAGCTCGAGCTTCCGGGCCAGCGCCTCGGCGGCCCAGCGGGCGCCGATTGTGTTGCTGGCGGTGCGCTTCTCGCCGCGCACAGTGGCCACGTAGGTCATGCCGGTGAAGCGAGTGCGGATTTCAACGGGCATGGGTCACCTCCCCCTGGAACAGCAGCTCCCAGGATGAAGCCACATCCGCGCGCTTTTTCTTGCCCGCGTTGCGATTGATCACGCTGGGGGTTTCCGCGTAGCAGGCTTTGCAGATGCTGCCGAGCCCATCGGGCCGGCCTGCCTGGCGGTAGAAAAACTCGGTGTCGGCCGGCCAAAACTCGTCACACTTGTTACAGCGCTTCTCCGGCGTGTCGAACGGCGGGTGCTGGCGGTGGTGCATCGCTGCGTTATGCTCTGCCCCGCCTTCCTTCGGTTGATTCACTTGCATGGTGCTTCTCCTTGGGTTTGGTCAGGCCCTGGTGAGTTGCCGCTCTCCGGGGCCTTCTTGTTTCAGCGTGCGATCAGCAGGAACAGGTCCGGCAGGTGGTTGGCTGCGGTCAGCAGCGCGGCCAGGCCGCCGCCGATCCAGCCGCTCATGGCCAGCCGGGCACGAAGGCTGAGGCTGGGTTCGTCATCTTCGTAGTGGTCCATGCCGCGCCCTTAGCCGTAAATGCCATAGGTGAAGTCATCTGCATCGCAATCAACCAGCACCTTGGCGTTGCCGAAGTAGAGCGAGGCCAACATGCGCTCCCATTTCTCGTGGATGTTCAGGTGCAGCGAGACCTTCTTGTCGTCGAGCTGGGCGGAGTAGAGCTCGCCTACCTGGACGTCACGCTCCCACCGCTCCTTGGCCGGACGCACCTCGTCGGACAGGCGGATGTGCAGGCGATGCTTTAGCGAGTAGTCGTTGCGGCTGCTGCGGCTTGAGTACGGGTTGCCCGACTTCATGTCACTCTCTGGCTGAGGGTCGAAATAGACGACAAGCGTGGTGCTGCCATAGCTCTCTTGTTCCTCGAAACGAATCTCGGGAGCCTCCCAGCCATTTTCTGCGGCCTCCTCTTTATGGGCTTCGATGAACGCCTCGAGCAGGGCCCTCAGCGACACCTCTCCGGACACGGCATCATTTTTGAGTACCTCTTCGATGGACGCGGTCGCCTTGGTCATCAGCGTCTCGGACACGGCAGCGGCCTCCCAGCGCTGGCGCAGCGCCTCGGCCACCAGGGCGTTGTAGCGGGTCAGCTCGAACATATCGGAGACATTCGCCGGCAGGGCCTCCTTTACGGCCTCCTTGATGGCCTGGCCGAAGTTGCCGTAGGAGCGGAACGCGTCGTCGACAACGTCCTTGAACATCTTGTCGATACCAGCATCGATCAGCTCGCGCGGGCGATCGGAGGCGGCGTATTCGCTGACGCGCTCGGCGAGCAGCTGCTCAAGGGTTTGATTCTGTTTCACTTGCATGGTGCTTCTCCTTGGGGTTGAACGACTCGGTCAGGCGTTGCCGCGCCGGGCCGCGTCGGGGTTTTGGAACATCCAGCACTTCACCGTCGTGGCGCGTGCCGACATGGCGTTGTTGCGTGCGTTGAAGGCCGCGCGGACGGCGCTGTCCACGGCGCGGTTCTTCTCGATGAACTTGCGGCTGCGGCTGTTGGGCAGCAGGTTGCGGAGCGTGCCGATGTCGGCCAGCTTTTGGCGGTGCTCGGCGGCGCGCTCGCAGAACTCGTTGAGGTTGATGGCGATCTGGTCCGGCTTTTTGCTGTGGTCGACAACGGGCTCGTCGTTGAGCGATTGCAGGTAATCGAACACTTCCCAGAACTCGGCCACTTCGGTCGGATCGGAGTTGACAGCGTTCTGCCGGGCCAGGGCCATCGCGGTGAGTTCGCGTTTGGCGGCGTCGTGCTGGCGATCGGTGAGCGGTACCACGAGACGCAGCGCGTCGACCAGGGCGAGCAGCTGGGCGTGGTTCTTGATGATTCGCTCGATGCGGATCTCTTTCAGCTCGCGCAGCGCCTGCTCATGCACCTTTACCTGCTCGCGGAAGGTCTCCATGATCTTCTGCTCGCCCTTCGCGGCCATCAGCAGGAAGTGGCTCACGTCCATCGCGCTCAGGTGGTTGAGGTTGTCCGCTGCGGCGCGGCTGGCACTGGTGACCTCCGGCCGCACGAAGTGCAACTTGACGATTCGGGTCAGGATCGCTTCGCTCGCCGCCACGGTGGCGTTCTGGCTGATGACGATCGCGCCGCGGAACGGTGGCTCATAGGTTTCGTTGCCGGCGGTCTTCACGCCGGTCACGCCCAGGGTGCCGCCGTTGAACAGCGGCTTGAGCTCGTCCCAGTCATACGCTTTGGCGGCGGTGCGGTCGGTGTCGCTGCGATCGGCCTCGAGCAGAACCAGCGGCATGCCGGACACCTGCCCCATCCAACGGCGCAAGCCTGCCTTGGACATTTTCGAGGGGTCTTTACCCTCCTCGTCCGGACGGCCCAGCAGCTTCCAGAGGAACATCAGCAACGTGGACTTGCCGGCGCCGGCCTCACCGGTCACCTCCAGGAACGGAAAGGACTGGTACTCGGCGCGGATCTGCTCGGCGAACAGCGAGCCGAACCAGTAGGCCAGCGCGACGATGCCCTGGGCACCGAAACAGGTCCACAGCCAGTCGAGCCACTCGGTGCGGTAGCCCTCGTCGGTACGGGCGATTTCCAGGCGGATCGACTTCTGCAGCGTCTTCAGGCGCAGCTGCTTGAACTCGAAATAGTCCTCGCTGTTGGCCTTCTCCACCACGCCACCGCGCACGGCCAGGTCGCCGAACACATAGCAGCCGTGCTCCTTGCTGTAGCCGATGTAGTCGATCGTCTTGACGGTTTTCAGCCCGTAGAGCTGGTCCTTCATGATCTTGTCGAGCTGGCTGCCGCTGCCGGTGAACACCGCGCCCGCCGCCATGCCGAGCAAACGCTTCTTGAACTCGCTCGCCGCCGCCACCTGGCCACCGGTGAAGGTGTTGCGCACGGTGGGTTCGTCGTGCGGAAAGTCAACGCGGAAGTAGTACCAGGCCTCGTCCGTCACCTCATTGCGCTGGAAGTACAGCGCTTTGGGGTAGCAGTTGGCGATCTCGATCACGCTGCCGCACTGCTGCAAGGCCTTCTCGCGCATCTGCCGATCGTTGAGCAGCTGGTCGTCGTGGTCGTCGCTGTTTTCCAGCTCCTGCATGGCGCGGTTGAATTTCTCCAGATCGAGCTTGAACCAGTACATCCGGTTGCCGAAGCCCAAGTGGAATTCGCCGCGCTTGTTCCAGTCGTACATCAGCAGCGCCTTCTCGGCGGCGCTCTCGGCGATCAGCAGCGCGCCCTGGTAGCGGGCGGCCTTGAGGTCGGCCTCGATCTGGTCGGCGCGCTTGTCCTCGTCGAGGAACATCCAGCGCTGATGCAGATCGTTCCAATCGACTTTGCGATCACCCTGCGGGATCTGCGCGGCCTCGCAGGTGAAGCCCAGCTCCTTGGCCATCCGCACCCAGCGGCGCGTATAGCGATGTGCTGTCGGCTCGTTATCCAACGCCCACACCAGCTTCGGCAGCTTCTGCCCCGCGTCCGCGCAGGCCTTCGCCAACGCCTTGAGGGACTCGGCCGGGAATGCGTTGCAGCTCATGGCCGAGACGGCATCGATGTCGTGATGCAGCAAAGCAATGGCGTCGAAGATGCCCTCGACGATCCACAACTCGCTGACCTGGAGCAGGTCCACGCTCGGCGGGCACCACCAGTAGCCCTTCATGGATTGTCCGGGCGCGAATCGAGCCTTTTGCTTGCCGAAGCGGTGCGGCCGGTCGATCAGCCGTTCCCAGTAGCCACCCTTCTCCAAGGGAAAACGCACCGTGGCCGAGCCAATGGTTTGGTGGCGGTCGAAATAGTTTTCTTGCGTGTACCAGCCCTTGATCAGCTCCAGACGAAAGCCGCGGGCGCCCTGCAGGTAGCTATTGGCGGTGGCGGTGGGCTCTTTTTCAGTGGCCGGAACGCGCTTGCTCCAGTCATCGAACAGATCGTCGAACAGCTCTTTCACATGCCACTGCTGGCCGCACTTGCCGCGCCCGCACTTGATGAACCAAGGTTCGTCGTAGCGGCTGAACAGCTCGCGCTTGTTGCAGCTGGGGCACTCGCCCTTGCGCATGTAATTGGTGCCACCGACGCGCTTGAGGCCGAACTGCTGCTCTAGGCGGGCAAGTACTTCGGTGCGGATGGCGTTGTCCATCGACTTCATGGGCGCGGCCCCCAAACGAAGGCCTGAATCTCTTGCAGCAATGCACGATGAGTCGTGCAAGTGATGGCGTCGCACTCCAGCAGTCCGCTGAGGTAGCCGCCAATTCGAATCGCCTCGTTGAATTGCCTGTCGTAGTCAGGCGCCGCCTTTAGTTGCAGAAGGTGCCCCTTAAATATGAGGCGCGCCGGATCAGCTGCCAGGGCCTCGCATTGGGCAAGCGTGCTCATGCCGGAACCTCCGCTTCCTTCAGCTGCTTTACCAGCTCGCGCATGGTGCGGTTGAGCCCGGCGATATGCGGGTAGTCCTGGAAGATCTTCCGGCCACGCAAGCCTTGGGGCGTGTAGCGGTACTTGTCGTCGTACCAGCAGGCCGCCATCAGCTGTTCGTACTGGCTGGTCAGCCAGCGCAGGTAGACCTCGGCCTGGGCCGGCTTGAGTCTGATTTCTAGGGTGATGTCGCACATAAAAGCCACCATTCGGGCGCAACTTTCCCCTACCCGCGCTACGGCGGGCATGGGACGGGATCAATTCAGGGGGGTGTTCAGTTAGCGGCTGCTGCAGCCGGAAGAGCCGCCGGCGGCTGCAATCTCAGGGGCAAATGGCGACAGGGGATTAATACCGTTTCACCCGTAAAGAAATCGACCAGGCTGACAACCGTCGCGTCACCGGTGCCGTAATCGATGCCGATCACAGGACGCTTGAGGCACTCCAGCTCGCTCATAGCCAAGTGGACCAAGCGCGGCGCCATGAACATCGGCACTTCCAGCGAGTGGGCCAAGTAGCTGACGGCCCGATCGAACAGATGGCCATCGTCGACCAGGTGCTCGCCCTGGTGGCGCTGCAGGAAGTGGCGCGCGACCTCCTGCATGGTGGTGCGGTATTCCTGGGCTTCGCCCACGGTGGTGGTGAGGGTGTTCATGCGTTTACGGCCTCCGGTTCCATGTGATCCAGCATGTCGAGTTGATCGGTTGTCTCGCGGCTGTCGCGCAGCGCCTGCATGCGTTGCACCGAGGGCGCGACCGGCAGTACTACGCGAGGCGCATCCAGGCCGGACGGGCTCAGCGCGTAATCCCAGCTCAGCGAGCCGCTGTACGTGGCACCGCAGGCGATGTTCAGGCACTGCGCGTACATCGTTTTGTAGGTTGGCGTCTGGGCCTCGCTGTTGCGGATCCGCATGCGGTGCCCGCAGGCCGGGCATAAACACTTGTAACCACCGTTATGGGCAACGCTCACTTATCCTCCCCACCGCCAGTCGCGGTCCGGCCTGGCCGGTAATTACTGACGCAACGCGCCGACTACTTCTTTCTGTTCTGCCCGGGCTTGCGCGACCGATGCAGAAGAATCACTGCGTGTACCTCTGAATGCCGCGCTGCCATGTGCTGGCGGTGCGCATCGAGGATGGCCTTGGCTTCCCCTTCGTCGATTTCGCCGTTGGCCAGTGCCCCGGCAATGATCTTGTCCACTGCGCCGCGCTTTACGGCGGTCTTCATGCAGCGTTCATACAGCTCGATGTTGTCCAGCTCGTCCGGGTTGGCGACCGGTACGAACACGCCGCCATACAGCGCAGCGACGTAATCAGGGAAATGCGTAGTGCCGGCCTCTTGCTCGAGCTGGTGAAGCTGGTCATCGCTCAGCGGGCGGCTACCGGCGCTTTCATAGACGTGGTTGTCCAGCTTCTTGATCGGCAAGCCCAGCCGCGCCGCGGCGCACTCACGCCCGCCTGGGTAGTCGCAAACCACTGCGCTCATCACTTGCCGGCGACTCTCTAGAACGGTGCGCTTCATCTTCTGGTTTCTCGCTGGGGCCTGAGCCATTACTTTGGAATCACGGCGCCGATGTCGGTCGCGCGGCGGCCGTACTCGTCGGGGAGATCGGCAACCACGCCCTGTTTAATTCCGAACAGCACAGCGGCACGGTGCGATTCACCCCGCGCGCCTTTCTTCGCACCGGACAGCACCTGGTAGCAGGTGAACGGGTCGAGGCCGTTCTCACGGGCAAATTCCTGGACAGACTTGCCCTGCTGGGCGAGCCATTCCTTCGCTTGTTCGGGAGTGCGTGTGGCTGGCATCATTCAAAACCATTCAAATGCGTTCAATGTGGCAGAAGAATATCACTCATTTGAGTGGTGTCAACGGGAATTTCTATTCAAATGAGTGGTCTCGGCGAACGCCTACGCGAAGAAAGGAAGCGACTCGGCCTCTCACAGGGCGATTTCGGCGCGCTGGGCGGTGTAAAAGCCAACGCCCAAGGCAAATACGAATCGGACGAGCGAAGCCCCGATGCGACGTATCTGAACGGTCTTTCTTCAGCCGGAGTGGACGTGCTCTACGTTCTGACCGGCAAGCGCACCCCTGTCACCGCCGAGGGCCTTGAGGCCGATGAATCAGAAGTGCTTAACCATTACCGCGCCATGCCGGAAAGCGATCGCGCCGCCGTGCGCCGAATGACCTCCGCACTGGCCGAGTCGGCCGGGCGGTATGTAATCGATTCAGACCAATGAACTCACTCAACGCTGAGTGACCAGGCAAGGAGACGCCCATGACCGCAGCAGCCATCGACCTAGACGACCAGCCCCGCCACTTCGGTGACCGCCTGCTCGAAGAGCGCAAGCGCCTCAATTTGCAGGTGCACGAGCTGGCCCACCTCGCCGGCCAGACCGACTACATGCAGAAACGCTTCGAGAACGGCACCTCGATCATCCCCATCGACTACCTGCAGGCGCTAGCAGCCCGCAGCGATGCCGACGTGCTGTACATCATCACCGGCGCCCGTAGCCGCTGATCTGCCCTCACCAAACAAGGAACGTTCCCATGCGCAATGTCCTGCTCGGCCTGCTGCTGGTCAGCCCGATCGCTCTCGCGGGCCCGCCCAAGCTGATCGATGCCGATAGTTTTGGTGCCAGCTGGCCATTCACCTTTGAGGAAGCCCACCTGCAGTGTTACCCGGGCCGGGCCGTAGTGGTAAGTGATGCTGAAACTGGGCGGTCCTACCCCGTCAACGGGGCGGCGTCCAGCAAGGCGGGTCAATTTGGCCTCGAACCGCTAGACCAGGTCTGGCGGGAAAACACCGCGATCCCAGGCACGAAAGTGAGCGTCGGGCCCGTCATTGAAGTTGGTCTAGGACTCTGTGGCTGATCGTGAGATGAAATCTGCGCTCTGCACTTGGTCGCTCTGACCAGACTGCAGTTAGAAAACAACAACGCCAACAAACACTAAAAGGGTTACCTGGGGAGGGACCTTGCACCGTACAGCAACTTTTTTTGATCTAAAAATAACGGCTAGTGGCAAGTCGAACGTAAAAGGCTTTGAGACCATTTTCGAGGCTACACCGAAATCGCTCAGCGAGATCTACCAGTTCATCGAAAAGCTTATGGCTTCGGGTGATCGACTGTTGCAAAAAGGCCGCACTTCAAAATCCGCTCGATTCTATCTTGCCGATATGAAGCTCCAAGGCTCGAAATTGGTCCTGCTTGTAAATCGGTGCGACCCGACTGCGCCGGACGCCGTTTCATCGGATCCAGAAAATAAGAGTCGAGTTGTGCATACGAAGCCGGAGGGGCACGGAGGAGATTTTTCTGCACACGTGGTAATTGAGACCACCCCTATCAAGGGTGATAACTACTACCTTTGCGTGATCGAAACGGTCTTTGGATCGGGTCTCCATGCCAGCAGTGTTGCCGGTTATCTTCGCCATGTATTCCGTCATTGCCGCCTACAGTTCCCCTCTGAGTTTCTGATCCCACACGATAGCGGTGCGAAGCAAAAGGACGGCTCACCTGTCACCGTACGGCACGTTCACTTTGCGGAGCTTCAAGGCCATCCATCTACGGAATTTGAAAAAGAGCTGTCAGAAGGAACTCTCTCCGGTCTTGAACTGCTCGATTTTTCAACTAAGGGTGCGGTGTGGGATGAGCAGGGTGTGATAGAGGAACAGGGGCGTAAAGTCCTGCTTCGCCCGGAGAAGAAAGTTCTCAAAGATACAGCTAAGGCTGTGCAGCAGATAAGATCCAAGGTTCTAGGCGATAAAAACCTTCACTACCCACAAATCCGAATAAGGTTTACTAATCAAAAAGGTGAGCCCCGAGACGCAACCATAGACACTGAGTCGGGGCGTCTCGTTAATGAACAGAAATACGTAAAACGCCACGTCATTAATGCACCAACAATAAATACAGCTAGCTTAGATGCAATCAACGGCATTATTATAAAGCAAGTACTCCGCCTGATGGGGTGAGCAATGTTAATTGGCCAACTTTTAAAACCATATAGCTATCTGACCATTCGTCATCCATATAAATGGGTGGTTGACTGGCTATATCCTGGGCTGTTGGCAGTCGCCACGATGGCGACTTTAGTAAGCACGGGTAACATCCAAACAGCTATGGATCCGGAGGGTGCAGTATCAATGCTGCTATTCTTTATACAATCCCTTCCTGGCTTCTATATAGCTGCCCTGGCTGCAATAGCGACATTTGGGCGAGCAGATATCGATAGCATTTTGCCGGAGCCTACACCTAGGATCAAAATCCGGTTCCGTAATACCGACAACCTAGTTGCACTAACTCGCCGCCGCTTTTTGGCAATGTTGTTTGCTTTCCTGACAGCTGAAAGTATTACCCTCGTATTATTTTCAGTTTTTCTTGTTTCATACTCTGGAGATATAGCAAATCTGAATGTAAACGAGTACCCGCTTGGCGAGTGGCTGATAGCAGCAATGGGGCTAGGATACTTTGTTGCTCTATTTCAGATGCTCATAGTAACGTTTTGGGGGCTGTATTACCTAGGACATAAGTTGCACGAATAACCTTTCGAGTAATTGGTTTGATCTTCAAACTATTTCTCGCACCATCGGCCACCGATCATGGATCCAGGAATACTCCTCCGGCGGCGTGCTGGTGACCACATAGACGCGCCGCTGCTCTCCCTCCCCCAATACCAGGCAGTCCAGCGCGAAGCCTGCCTGCATGTCGAACCAGTGGGATTTTCGCGACGCGTCTTTCTCCATGTAGCGCTGCACCAGGCCGAACGCACGTAGCGGCTCGTATTTCGCCCAGCCGCCCCGCTCTACCGTCTCCAGCCGTGCCCAGCCGCCTTGCGGGCCTTGGCCGGGCTCTTCGCGGCGTCGACCCCACTTGACCCAGCCCAGCGACTCGCCGCCCTCCAGCATCACGGGGAATGCGGCCTTGGGGCTGGGGAAATAGACCTTGTAGGCCTTCTCGGCGTCTCGCGCTTCTACGCCACCGCACATGGTTGCCTCCGGTCATCGGGCCGTTGTTTCCAATTGACCGCGAGGGGTCTCTTTCGTTTACTGTATGCGCATACAGTATTTTACGGAAGTTGCTTTATGACGCTCACCATTCTGGGTCGCGAGGATCGGCTGCGGCACCTGCTGCCGGAAGCCGCCGACCTGCGCATTACGGGCTTTCAGTCGCCCGCCGAGGACGAGAAGGAAGGCTGCCTGTCGCTGGATAGCCTGGTGGGCCTCGGGGCGCCGCAGATCTGGGTGGTTAGGGTCGACGATGACAGCCTGCTGGGCTTCGGCATGTACCCGGGCGATCGCCTGGTGGTGGACCGCTCGGCCCGCTGCGCGCCGGACTGCTACGTGGTGGTCGGGATGGATGGTGAAAGCCAATACCGGGTACGGCTGCTGACCGAGGATGCCGACGGGCGCCTGGTACTGAAAGCCGCCCACCGTTTCGCCGCTCCGATCAACCTGGAGCTCGAGGAGCTGGTCGAGATTTTCGGCATGGTGCGCTGGGTCATCAGCTATGTGGGGCGCTGAGCATGCCCATCTTTGCGCTGATTGATTGCAACTCGTTCTACTGCAGCTGCGAGCGGATTTGCCAGCCGGAGCTCAAGCGCAAGCCGGTGGTGGTGCTCTCGAACAACGACGGCTGCGTGATCGCGCGGACCAGCGAGGTGAAGCAGCTCGGCATTCCAATGGGTGCGCCCTTCTTCCAGGTGCGTGACCAGCTCGCCGCCGCCGGGGTGGTGGTGCGCTCGAGCAACTACACGCTGTACGCCGATATCAGTAACCGGGTGATGACGGTGCTGGCCAGCATGCTGCCGGCGATCGAGGTGTATTCCATCGACGAGGCCTGGGGCGATATGTCCGGCGTACAGGAGGACCTCACCGACTACGGCAAGCGGATCCGCGCGCGGCTGCTGCAATGGGTGGGCATGCCGGTGGGCGTGGGCATCAGCACGACGAAGACGCTCGCTAAGCTAGCTAACTGGGCGGCGAAGAAGTGGCCGGCCACCGGCGGCGTGGTGGACCTGACCGACCCGGCCCGGCAGGAACGGCTGCTGCGCATCGCGGCGGTGAGTGAAGTCTGGGGCGTTGGCCGGCGCCTGGCTGCGCGCTTGCGGCCGCTGGGCATCGAAACCGCGTGGGATCTCGCCCAGTACGACATCGGCACCCTGCGTAAGACGTTCGGCGTCACCCTGGAGCGCACCGCGCGCGAGCTGCGCGGCATCAGCTGCATCGGCATGAACGAAGGCCCGCCGCCGAAGCAGGCGATCTGCTCGAGCAAGATGTTTGGCCGCAAGCTGCGGGACCTGGAACCCATCCAGGAAGCGATGGCCACCTACGTCACCCGCGCGGCCGAGAAGCTCCGCCAGCAGGAGTCACTCTGCGGGGCGCTGCAGGTGAGCCTGCAGACGCAGTACCACAACCCGGAACTGCCCCGGTACGCCAACGGCATCACCTGCCCGCTCGCCACGCCCACCGACGATACCCGCGACCTGCTGGCCGTCGCCCTGCGCGGGCTGCGCCATATCTACCGCCCCGGCTACGCGTACTCGAAGTGTGCGGTGCTGCTGATCGATCTGAGCCAGCGCGGGGAAGTGACGCCGGACCTGTTCGCGCCGGCACCGCGGCGCGGCGCGGAACGCTTGATGAGCATCGTCGATCAGATCAACAAGCGCGAGGGCCGCGGTACGGTACGCCTGGGCCGGGTACCCGCTGAGCCGGAATGGGGCATGCGCCGCGACATGAAGAGCCGCTGCTATACCACCAACTGGGACGAGCTGATTACCGTCGGCGCCTGAATTTTTTCGATCCGCTGCTAATGACACAACCGGAACGTGCTGAAAATCGGCTGTTCTCCGGGCGATTGGTAGGCGCCATCAGGCGCCGGGCGCTCGGGTGACGTGTAGGAGTGGACATGTCGAAGAACAGCATGCGGCAACATCACGATGTCGAGCGCGACGTGCAGCGCGAACTGAATGACCAGGAACAGGAACTGCTGAGCCTGTTCAATCAGCTGAGCGAGGCAGACAGGCAACACATTGTCAGGCTAATGCATGCGTTGCGGGACACGTCCCCCTGATACGAGAACCCGGCCTAGCGCCGGGTTTTGCTTACATGCACATCGGCGCGGTGTCGCACCCTTCCAACTCTTCGTCGATCAGCTCCCAGGCGGAGCGTGCCGGCGGTTCGGGTGGTGGTGCTAACGGTTCCTGCTGGTCGCTCATGCCTGCAGCCGCTCCCATTCCCGCTTCACCGCCCGCTCCGCACTGGCTTTGCTCTGGTACAGGTGCGTCAGCCTTTTGGGGCTGGTCTGGTCGCCCTCGGTGATCTTCTTTTGTTCGCCGGTCTTCTCGTCCCGGTACCAGGCAACGATGCCGGTGTAGCTGCCCGCCTCGACCAGCTCGGCGATGTCGTCGGCGTCCGGCAGTTTCGATTCCAGCTCGAGCGCGGTGGTGTAGGCCTCCGGTGTGAAGCTGTGGCGCACGTTGGCGCCGAGCCAGACGATGGCGGCGATCTCGGTTTTGATGCCGGTGAGGCTGTACGTCAGCTCGGGGATCAGCTCCGGCCGGCCCTTAGCGAGCACGTAGCTGAGCGTGCCGGTACCACGCTGCAGGCGGCTCCACTCGGCGCGTGCGGCGCGCAGGGCCGCTTCCTGGTCGGTGTAGGTGTGGCGCAAGTCCTTGAGGTTGTCGCCGCCGCCGGCGATGGCCTCCTTCTTCTCGGCGCTGTTGACCTCGTAGTAGTAGGCACGCACGCCGCTGTAGCTGTCGCGATCCGCCTCGAGGTAACGGTGCTGGTCACCGTCCGCCCGGGTCAGGGAGATATGCGGCAGCGCGGCGCCGCTGGCGGTGACGGATTTGCCGACCGGCATGAACAGCAGCCGCCCGGCCTTGATGGCGGCGATGGCGTCGAACTGCTCGCCCAGGCGCGAAAGCAGGTTGGCATCGGATTCGTTGGCCTGGTCGATATGGGCCAGCTCGATGACGCTGAGCGCCGCGCTGACCACCGCCCCCAGTCCGTAGGCACCGGCAATGGATTGAACGATCACGCCGAGCGTCTGGCCATGCCAGCTGCGCTCCTTCTTCGCCTTGAGGCCTCCGCGCAGGTCGGCGCTGCGGGCGCGGATGCGCAGCTGATCCGGCGCGCCGCTGTGCTCGGTTTCATCCACCGTGTAGCTGCCCTTGCCGACCAGACCGGTGTCGCTCCAGCCGAGCCATAGCTGCAGCTTGGCGCCACGCGGCGGGATGGCGAGCAGCCCGTCGTGGTCGGACAGCGTGACGGTGAGCTGGTCCGCTTCCATGCCGCGGTTGTCGGTCAGCTCGATGCTGACCAGGCGCTTCTCGATCGCGGCGGTGATGTCTTGCCCGTTGACCATCAGCCGGCAGATCGGCTGCGGGTAGGCCGTCGCATCGCGGTAAGCCTCGCCGGCCCTCTTCAAGTAGCCGCCGGCCTGGCTCAGAACCTGATCGATCACAGCAGCCCCCGCAGGATGTCGCCGGCCGTGGTGGTGGCCGCACCGAGCATATCCACGCGCCCATCATCGATGCGCGCGAGCTTGAGGGTGAATTCGATGCGCCGCGCGGCGCCGTCGCGGAAGAACAGCGTACGCGTCTCGGTCAGCGACTCGATCACCCACACGCCGTAGATGCGCCCGGTGCCCTCCACCAGTGGCCAGGCCTTGCCGGTGTCAGCCATGAACCGCAGGGTATCGAGGCTCAGCGTGGTGCCGGCCAGCGCGGGCAGCAGCACGCCTGGCAGCGTGATGATGTCGTCGCCCTTGCCGGTGAACTGCCGCGCCGGGTTGGTGCCGATGCGCGAGGTGCTGCCGTGGCGCCAGTCCGTCTGGCGCTGGAATTCCTGGTAGGCCAGGGTTTCCAGCGAGAAAACGAACATGCCGAGGGCCATCATCATGCGTGGTACTCCTGCTAGTCCTGGTCGTGCATGGTGGAACGGGAACGGGCGCTCTTCTCGCGTGCGATCCGCTCGACCTCAGCCCGCACGGCGTGAGCGATGGCCTGTGCATCCATGCCCGGCGCCGCGTTGATGGTGAAGTTGTAGGTATCGCCAGCAGCGCCCGATGCTGCAGCGCTGGGGCGTGCGGCCAGCGGTGGCCGCGTATCGAAATCAATTGGCGCCGCTGCCGCCGGCATCGCGCCGCCCGCGACGCTCAGCCCGACCGCACCGGCTGCAGTGAGGCGTTTGGCGGTACCGGCGAGCTGTTTGAGCGGGCCACCCTCGCCGCCGGCGAGCCCCTGCTCGAGGCCGGCCATGGTGTCGCCGCCTAGCCCGGCGAACACGCGGGACGGGCTATGGATGCCGAGGGTCTCCTTGAACCAGCCAATGGCACTGCTGCCCATGCCGGTGATGGCGCTTTTGATCTGGCCGAGCCCCGCCATCAGCCCGTTGATGAGCCCGCTCACGATCATGTTGCCAAGGTCTGTGAAACGCACCGGAAGATCAGCACCGAGCGCGTTGAGCGCCGTGGCAAAGCCACGATAGATAAGTGCGACCGGGTTGAAATTGCCGAGGGTAGTGATGATCCCGCCCAGCCCGCCGCTGAAACCTGCCTTGACCTCGGCCCATAGCCCGCGGAAGTACGGGCCGACGCGATCCCAGTTGCGGTAGATCAGGTAGGCGCCTCCAGCGATCGCGGTGATCGCCAAGCCGATGGGGTTCATCAGCAACGCACGACCAATGAACAAGAGGCCCTTGCCCACCAGCGGCAACGCGGTCTTGCCCAGGTTCATAAGCGTGGTGGTCATGCCCAGGCCCTTGATGCCGAACAGCATCATGCCGTAGCGCACCATGGCGAACGGCCCTAGGATGCTGGCCATGGCCAGTGTGAGCCCGCCCATGCCGGCCATCAGCATGCCAACGCCCGCGGCGGTCTTGACGATGTTCGCGGCCAGCGTGGGGTTCTCGGCGATCCAGCTTTTCACCCCGCCGACGATGCCGGTGAGCGTCTGCGCAACGTCACGCATGGGGCCGTTCTGCTGGTCCTGTAGCTGAATGCCGAGGTCATCCCAGGCGCTGCCCAGAGCATCGAGGTCGCCGCGCAGGTTGTCGCCCATGGTTTTGGCCGTCGCGCTGGCTTCGCCTTCAGTCTGCTTGAGCGTGCTGACGAACTCCTGCAGGGCGCCGGTACCGGCCTGCTTGACCAGCACCTGCATGCCGGCAACAGCCTCCTCGCCGGCGATATGCTTGAGCAGGCCCGCCCGCTCAGCGTCGCCCATGTTCTTGGTTTTTTCGTAGATCTCCTGCAGCACGGTGGGCATATCGCGCAGGTTGCCCTGGGCGTCTACCGCGCTGACGCCGAGCGTATCCAGCGCCTTTGCCGCAGCCTTTGGCGGTGCGCTCAGGCGGTTGAGGATCGCCCGCAGCGCGGTACCGCCCATGCTGCCCTGAATGCCCGCATCGCCGAGCTTGCCGGCCATGGCGGCGACCGTCTCGATGTCCTGCCCTACCGATGCCGCTACGGGTGCGGCGTACTTCATCGTCTCGCCGAGCATCTGCAAGTTGGTGTTGGAGCGGGTGAACGCGCCCACCAGGACGTCACCCAGGCGCCCGGTTTCGGATGCCTGCAGGTTGAAGCCGGTGAGGATGTTGGACGCGATATCCGCCGTCTCGGCCAGGCCGCTGTCACCGGCTTTGGCCAGGTCGAGCATGCCGGGCATGGCCGCCTGGATGGCCTTGGGGTCGAAGCCGGCCATGCCGAGGAAGCCCTGTGCATCGGAGGCGTCTATGGCGGTGAACTGGGTGCTCGCACCAAGCTGGCGGGCCTGCTCACGCAGCGCCTTCATTTCCGGGGAGTCTTTGCCCAGGCGAGTGAGCGCCTGCACCTTGCTCTGGCTGGCGTCGAAGTCGAGCCCGGGCGCCATCAGCTGGGCCCCGGCGTAGAGAATGCCGCCGCCAGTGGCCAAGCCGCCCGCGCCTGCCCCCGCCATGCTGCCGGCGAGCTGCTGCGAGCGTTCGTATTCAGCCTTGGCCTTGCCCAGTTGCTTCTGCTGCGCCGTGAGCCGCTTGAGCCGCGTTTCCTGTTGGGCCAGGGTTTGATTGGTCTGGCTGACCCTATTGCGCAGGTCGCGCTCGTGCTGGCCGAGTTTGCGGGTACTGATGCCCGCCTCGTTGAGTTTGCCGCGCAAGGCCTGGAGCTCGCGCTGCTGCTCGCTGTGCTTTTGCTTGAGGGCCTGGCCCTGGCGCGCAGCGCGCTGGAATTCGTTGGTCAGCGCCTTGGTCGGGCTGGCGGTGTTGGCCAGCTCGCGGGACAGCTGCTTGAGCTTGTCGCGGTTGGCCTGCATGGCGGCGCCGGTGCGCTCGCTCTCGCCCTTGAGGGCACGAAAGCTGGAGACGTCGCGCTGCTGGGTTTGCAGGCCTTTGAGTTCGGTGCGGGTCTCCTTGAGGGCACGGCCCAGGCCGACGGCGCCGGTCATCACGGTGCGCATCGGCCGGGTGGCATTGTCCAGGGCCTTGAGGTTGACCTTAAGGTTTAGATCCCGCTGCGCCATGCGTCCGCTCCCATCGTTCACGGGCGCGGTCGCGCCAGTCCATCAGTTCATACAGGGGCATGGCGTTCATCTGCTCCGGCCCCCAGTGGAACACCAGGGCGATGTCGGCCATGACGTCGTCTACGCAGCGGGGGATTCCGCTGCCCCCTTCTTCTGCAAAAAAACCGCGACGGCATCCGCGCAGAGCACCAGGTCGGCGATGTCCATGGCGGCAACGTCCTGCTCGGTCAGGGTCGGCTGGCTGATGCGCGGCACCAGGCGAATGGTGGCGTTGACGTCGCCATGCAGCAGGTCGGTCAGCTTAAGGCCGCGCAGCTCGCCGGCGGCGGGTTTGCGCAGGGTGATTTCGGTGATCTTGGTGTCGCCGCGTTTGATCGGCTCTTCCAGCACGATCGGGTCGCTGTAGGTGGGCTTGCTCATAGGGTTGCTCCTTGGGTTGCGAAAGGCGCGCCGGCACGCTGGCCGGCGCCGGGATTACAGGCCGATGGCCTTGCGGTGCTCGGCGAGCAAATCTTTGCCGTCGACGTTGTAGACGAAGTTGAGCAGGTCGATCTCGACGATGACCGCGCCGTCCACGCTGAGCTTGTAGTAGCTGCAGGTGGTGGTGATCGAATGCTCGGTGTCTTCGCCGGGCTCGGCATCACCGAAGTCGATTTCTTCATGCCGGCCGCGCACGACCACCTCGACGGCCGTTACTTCGCCGGTGTCATCACGCTGTACGGAGCCGGAGAAGCGCAGCTGTACGGCGTCGACGCTGACGGCGCCGAACTGCTTGAGGACGGTCAGGTCCCAGCCGCCGAGGGTCCATTCCAGCTGGATGCCGTCATCGGAGTGGCCCATGTCGACCTTGACCGGGCCGTCCATGCCGGCGCCGCGCCAGCTTTCCATCTTGCGGCTGAGCGTGGGCAGGGTGACCGACTTGGACACGCCGACGTAGCTGTTGCCGTCGTTGAATACGTTGAGGTGCTTGAGCTTTTTAGGCAGGGCCATGTGGGCGCTCTCCTACGGCGCGGCCGGGGCCGCGCGGGTGAATGGGTTAGGCGTTGACGCGGCTGGCGAAGTCGACCAGGTAGCGATCGGTGATGCGCTGGCGGAGCATGAGATTCTCGAGCGGCGGCACCGGGGTGTAGTCGTAGTCCAGGTAGAGCTTGCCGGCCTTGAGGGTGTCCTTGTCGTTGGCGGCCTCGTCGTACCAGCACTCGCCGCCAATGAGGTAGCCGTTGCGGATCAGCTCGCGGAACTTGGCGTTGATGCCTTCGACGATGTCGCGCACCAGGCTGGCGTGCATGGGCTTGTCCACCGCCCAGAAGTGCGCTTCGGCCATGGTGTCGGCCAGCACCTGGGCGGTGCGGGTGTAGTTCTCGAAGGCAAACAGCGGATCGGCGCTGCAGGTGCGCGAGCCCCAGAAGCGGAAGCCGTCACGGCGGATCAGCGTGGTGACTTCGTCGGCGTTCAGCAGGCCGGCATCGGTGGCCGGATTCTGCAGGTCCCAGTAGATATCCTTAGACAGGCCGGTGACGCCGTTGACTGGCACGTTGGAGAGCGTCTTGTGCCAGCCGACCTGCTCGTCCAGCTTGGCGCGCAAGCCCAGGGCGCGCGCCACGGCGCTGGCGGGGGCGTTGGCATTGGCCACGGTGTCCCAGGAGACGAAATCCGGCCAGATCAGCATGAGTTCACGGGCGCCGAAGCCGGCACGGTAGGCGATGGCCTCGGATACGGTGGCGCAGGCCCAGGCAGAGGCATAGGCGAATGCCCGCAACTTCTCGGCAGTGGCAACCAGCTCGGTGGTGACGGGGAGCGTATCCAGCCCCGGCACACCGATGATGCGTGGCTTGACGCCCAGCTGGGCTTCGGCGGCGAGCAATGCCTTCATGCCGGTGTACTGACCATCCGCCGTGACGGTGCCGATGATCTTGCTGTTCTGGTCCGCTTCTTTGGCGGCGGCATCGATGCCCTCGCCGTCCGCCACGCGCACCACCACAACGATGGGGCTGGCCTGGTCGGCGATGGCGTCCAGGGACTTGGCCAGCGTACCCAGGGTGCCGGCCTTGCCAACGGCGGTGAGCACGTCGGTCAGCAGAACGGGTTTATCCAGCGGAAAGGTAACGGCGTCGGCATCGCTGCCGGTGCAGACCATGCCCACCACGGCGGTGGCGACGGTGCGGATCGGGCGCGTGCCCTGGTTGATTTCGACGACGCGTACGCCGTGATGGTAATCGGTGGCCATGTGAGCTCCTGCAGGGCTGTGCCAGATCAGTGAGGCTTGATCGTGACGCGCGCGCGCAAGAGCCGGTAGCGGCGGGCCGTGTATGGGATGGCGCTACAGCACAGACGAAAAAAAGCCCCGCCGAAGCAGGGCTAATTTTTACCTACTGCAAGGTCAGGCGGCGTTACCGACGCCGGCCACGGCTGCCTGGATGGCGGCAATGGTCTGCTCGGCCACCAGCTGAGCCTGAGCGACATCGCCGGCGGTCATCAGCGTGCGAATCTGCTCTTTCGCCGCCAGGCGTTGCTCACGGATATAGAACAGCGCCTCGGTGTAGGCCTCAGCCTCGGCGAGGATGCTGTCTGCCGCTTGCTGTGCGGTGCGGCCGTTGATCGCCCAGGCGGCGACGGTGCGCGGCACGGCATCGGCCGGGTAGCCGGCGGCTTTGAACTCGCCCGCCTGTGCGGCGGCACGGTCGTACTCGACGGCGCGGAGTGGGTCGGCCGCTACCCTGGCGCGGGCGAGGTCTGCGGCACGGTCGACCGAAGCGCAAAGCTCGGTTTCCGTTGGGATATGGACCGGTGGGTCGATCAGGATCGGCAGGCCGTTGACGTCAGCGCCTAGCAGTTTGCCGACGGCCTGGCCACTAAGTAGTGCCGCATGGTGCTCGGCGGTGATTTCAACGGCGTCCGGTGGAAGGCTTGCATGGAATACATCGTTATAAAAAGCATGGTTTGTTGCGCTGAAATAAAGCATTTGTACTCCTTAATTGCCTATAGCAACGATGCGAGCGCCAACCGAGTTTGTACCGGCCTTGACCATGGCCGCGCCTCCAGCGGCGTTGAATCCGCTCCAAGTTACCCCTGTCGCCGTATAGGCGTTGATTACGGCAATCGCTTGAACTTCGGTGCTATTCGTTTGCGTAGTCACCTGAACGCTCCTGACAACGCCCGGAAACGCTATCGGAAATAGCNCATCTTGCGTGCCGTCGGCTTCTGAAAGTGAGTAAACCCACTGGATGATTAGACCACCCAGCCAGAACGGGAACGCGATGTAACCGGCGGCCGAGCTACCGAGGCTTATCGCAAAGCCCATGCGCAGCTTTTTCGGCGTCACAATGGTCGCGTCATCCGTGCCAGCTTCTGTCTCCGCTTGGGTGGCGACTTTGGCAATGCCTAGCACCGTCTCGGTGGCTTGCACGACTTTTTTCGCGATCGCCTGAAACACCCGCAGCGGCGTCATGGTGGTGTCGTTATCAGTTCCCGCTTCGGCCTGCAGCTGCGTCGAGAATCGCTTGGTAATGGCCTGCCAGACACGAAGCGGCGTCATAATCTTGGTGTTTTCGGTGCCCGCCTCGGCCTCGGCCTGGCCGGCGCGCACGGTGAGGTCATCGACATATTTGCGTGTCGCCAGCACCACGCTGGGGTCGATCTTCAGCTGAATGCTCGCGGTGCTGCTCACCAGGATGTTGAGGCGCACCACCTGAGTTCGGCCGCTGCCCTGGGCGAGCTCCGGTTTATAAGTCGGCGGGCAGTTGGCCACCGCCACCAGGTCGCCAGCATCGTCGTACAGGCCGATCTCCCGGATCCACCAGCCGCCCACATCCTCGGGGATGACCTGCTCGGCGACGATGATCGAGCTGTTGTTCGGGTCGATGCTCAGCTGGTTGAGCGGCGCGCGGCGGCGCTCAAAGATCAGCGCGGTCTGGTTGCGATCCGGCTGTGGCTCGGTGCCGTTGGCATCGCCAACGCCGAGCGAGGAGATAACCCAGGGCACACCCAGGGCGGTGGCGTTGGCCTGCTTGGCCTCCCCGACGGCGGTGAGGATGGCCATGAACTGCGAGTTCTGGTCTGCCATTAGTAGATATCCATGTGGTCGATGACATGCTCACGCGCGCCCCAGGCCAGCGTGCCGCCGACCTCGATGTCACGCGGTGCGGGTGGGTAAACGGTGAGTTCGTCGCCATCAGTAAGGGCAACGCCGATGTATTCGGTGCCAGCGACGTCCAGGCCGATGGCCAGGCCTACCAGGTGGCGGCTGATGGGCTTCGCGTCGTCGATAAGCCAGGTGAGTTCCTGGTACATCTCCTCGGTGATGCCGGTATCGAGCACGCCGACCAGCAGGCGGAAGGTACCGGGCACGCCCAGCGGCGCCTCCTCCCACCACTCCTGCACTTCGATCAGGTAGCCCAGCGGCTCAACGACGCGGCGCAGCGCGCCGATGGTGCCCTTGTGGGCGTGAATGAAGTAGGCAGCACGGATGGCGGCGCGCTTGGCGCTTTCCGGCCAGGCGCTGGACCAGCGGTCCACCGAAAAGGCCCAGGCGAGGTATGGCAGCAGCTCCACCGGGCAGGTGTCTGGGTTCCAGAGCGTGCGCAGCGGTACCGGCACGCGCTGCAGCTGGGCGAGCGCCTCGGCGGCGTTGCGCTCCAGCTCGCTGGCGTTGGGTGGCAGCAAGCTGGTCATCACGCCTGCGCCACGGTGACGGAGTAGCCGGTGCAGTACGGGGCCTGCGCGGCGGTGGCCTGGATGTCGACCCAGGCGGTGAGTTCGACGCGGCGCACGCCCTCGATATGCAGGGCGGCGTCCAGGGCGGAGCGGTTGATCTCCAGGCCTAGCCGACGGCGCTGGGTGACCAGCGCGACAAGGCGCGCCTCGGCCGCGGCGCGGATGGGCTCGGCCTCCGGCCCGACGGTGTTCAGGTGCAGCACGGCGGTGACGCTGAACGGGAGCACCTCGGCTGATTGGACAGTGAGCCGATCGGCCACCGGCCGGCGGTCTTCATCGCTGAGGTAGGCCTTCACCGCATCCAGCAGGGTCAGGTCGGCGCTGCCATCGCCCAGGATCGCCTGCACCGTCACGACGACCTCGGCCGGCGACGGGCTTGTGCAGGACGCGTCAGCCACCTGACCATCGGCGCTGCGGGCATGAAAGACGTAGGCATTGCGCGGCCCGGCGGTACTCAGCCCTTCCATCGCCATTTGGGTGCGCTCGCGCAGGCTGTCATCACCCTCCATCACGGCGGCAACCGGTGGTACGGCGGTCGGATCGGCCGGGGTAATGACCAGGCGCTGCACATTGAAGCGTGCGGCGATCTGCTCCAGATCGGCTCTTTTGGCAAAGGGCAGCATCACGGCCAGCGCAGCCTCGTTGACGCGCTGTCGCCAGAGTGTTTCGCGGTAGGCGCTCTCCTGCAGCAGCTTGGTCAGCGGCTCGGATTCGAGCGCGAGCGTGGCGGCGATCTCGGCCTGCTGCTCGGCGGGCCATAGGCTGATGGCGTAGGCCTTACGCTCGGCCAGGATCGTTTCGAAATCGATCTGCTCCACCACAGCGGGCGCCGGGAGCCGGGCCAGGTCGATCGGGGTGAAGGTGCTCATGCGGCGGCTCCCAGGCTCAGCGGCACGCTAAGCGATTGCGCCTCGTTGGTGTCCACGCGGGTGCCTTCGAGCTCGAGCACGACCTGCCCGGGGTGGTCGCCCAGGAACAGCTGCACACGGCTCAGGCGGATGCGGGTTTCCCAGCGCATCAGCGCCATGGCGACGGCGGCATAGGCCAGCAGACGGGTGTGGTCGTTGGTGGGCGCGTCGATCAGGTCAGGCAGCTGGCTGCCGTATTCGCGGCGCATCACGCGCGAGCCGATCGGGGTGGTGAGGATGTCAGCGATGGATTGGCGCAGGTGCGCGGCATCGCTGAGGGTGCGGCCGGTGGTGGCGGACATGCCGATCATTGCGGAGCCCCCGTTGTGCCACCGCTGTCGCCGGGGTGCGTGTGGTTGACCAGGCTGATGCCGGCGGCAACCACGTCGTCGCTGACCGTTACTAGGCCGGTTATATCCACGTTGCCCAGAATGCTGACGCCGCCGGGCGCGACGAGCCTGGCCGCACCGCCGACGGGCAGCGTGGCGGTGAGCGTGTGGGTGGCGGTGTCGTAGTCGATCACGGCGCCATCGCGGTAGCGGCGGCGACGGCGGTTCACGTTGGTATCCGGTGCGGGAAACAGGTCGCTGTAGATGCCGCCCAGGACGAAGCCGTGGGCCGGGTTGCCGGACGGCGACAGGACGAGGCATTGCTCGTCGATGCTGGGCGGATCCCACTCGGCATCCTCACCGGCACGCAGTACCAGGAACGGCAGCCAACCGGTGAGTAACCCGCCGGTTTTGACCCGGCAGCGCGGCGCGTCCGGATCGATCTCGGCAATGGTGCCGGGGCGGATCAGGTTTTCGAGGCGGCGAAGGATGTCGGTGATGTTCATGCGGCCATGCTCGCGTTCGCGCGCGCGGGACGCACTGGGCAGGCCGTGTAGCGGGTGGCGTTACAGCGTCAGCGCACTGGGTGCGCCAGCAGTTGGTCGCGAATCATGTCCAGTTCGTCGGGGCTGAAGCCGAGCAGCTCGCGCCGGGCGTACTGGATGTCCGGCGCGTTGCGCCCGGGGCGGTCGCGCAGGCCGTATTGGTGGACACGGGCGAGCCGTGCGGTACGGCCAAGGAAGCCGATGGCGATACTGCTGGCGTCACTCTGTAGCTTGAGGTGTTTGGCGGCGCGCAGCTTGGTGAACATCTTGCGCTTGACCCTGCCCTGCTTCGCCCGCAGCGGCTCGCGGGGCTTGCGCGGTGCGAACGGCGTACCATCCGGATTGCGCTGGGCGGCGATGCGCTGTTGCTGACTGCGGCGCAGCTCGCGGGCGATGGACTGGGTGACCTTGCGGCGCTCGGCCGGCTGCAGGCGATTGAGCAGCGCGCCCGCCCAGTCCTCGAGGGCGTTCAGATCATCAGCCACCGCTGCCCAGCTCCGCGATCAGCTCGCCGTCGGTGGTTTCGATGCGCAGCGTTGGCAGCAGGAACAGCTCATCATCGACCACCGGCTCGGCTGGGTGGCTGACTTGCAGGGTGCCGTCGTCCAGGCGCTTGACGAGGACGCGCTCGGTAAGTGGCAGGGTGATGGACAGGTCGACCTTGCTGTTGTCGAGGATGTCCGCTTCGAACTTGATCGCGTCCCGACCCTTCTCCAGGTTCTCCATCAGCTCGCGCTGGTTGACCAGCACCCAGGCAAACAGCGGGATGGCCACGGCATCCGGATGGCCGGCGAAGTCGGTGAGGATGATGTTCAGCGTGTAGCTGTATTCGAAGGACAAGCCCGGCGCGGCGGTGCTGCGCATGCTGCCGTTGTCGACGAAGGTGAGCAGCCGGTCGGGGTTGCGCTTGAGATCGGGCACGGCGGCGATCAGATGGGCGCGTAGGGATTCGGGTTTGTTCATGGCTGAGCGCTGCGCTGGTTGTGGTCAACGACCAGGTCGACCTTGGCCGCGCACTCGGCCCAGGCGCTCATCAGGTAATCGGCGTCGTCGCTGAGCTCGCCGTTACTGGCCGGCGATGCTGGGTTTAGCGTGCAGCGCGTCACGACCGGACAACCACTGACGGTAACCTGCGGCTCCGGTGACGGCGGGACGTTGGTGCAGGCGGCGAGCAGCATCAGGCAGAGGCTGAGCAGCCCAAGTCGTATGGGTTGGGTCTTCACGGCGGCGTTCCTTCTTCTTGAGCTGATCGGTGGCGTGGGCTTGGTGCAGATCACTGATGGTCTGCTGCAGTGAAAGCTGATCGAGGCGCTGCGCGGCGACTTCGCCGCCGAGGCGGACGATGGTTGCGGCCTGCCGCTCGTTGCGCTGCTCGGCTTGCTGGTGGCGTTCAGTGGCGAGACCCGCGCGGGCGGTTTCTGCATCGATGCGTTGGGCCTGGAAGTTAAGGGCAACTGCCATGGCGATGAATAGTGCTGCGAGGGCGAGCCAGACTTTTGCGTTGCTCATTGGCGGTACCAACCAGCGAGATTCATTGCCGCTTCATTCAGCTGGCGAACCTCACCGATGAGCACCAGGCAGCGCACGCCCGGTACCGCGACATGCAGCGCCTCGGCGAACTGGTCGGCCAGCTCTGGCGGCGTGTCGGCCGGCAGTTCGAACACGTCGCCGTCCTGGGGGCTGTGCTTGCGGATCTGCTCGAGGTCAATCATGCGGCCTGCTCCTGGGCGTGCTCGGCGGAGAACTGGGCATAGGCCCGGGCGAGCTTCACGTCGTAGAGGTTTTTAGCGTAGGCCGGCCCGTTGTAGCGCTTGGCGAACTCGGCCCACTTCTTACCTTTCAGCGCCTTGTGCAGGGCTGGGTCGGTCTCGATAAAACAGACGAAGGCATCGAGCTGGGCGGCTTCGCTGAGTGCCATGGTGTCCGCGAAGTGTTGGGCGTCCATGTAGTCCAGGCGCGCCCAGTGGTAGCCCATGATCTGGAACAGCCCCCAGCTGGCCGATTCCAGCGCCGACGCGACGTGGATCTGCTTGGCTTGGGCAAGGCGCTGATGCTCGACCGTGCCGCCGGCGTAGCCACCACGGCGGCGGTTGACCAGGGCGGGATATTGCGCGGCGCGCTGGTCGGCCTCGGCTTCGGTCATGCCGTTGGCCTGCAGGCGAGCAAACATGACGTGCCGCTCGAAGAGGATCACCGGGCGACCGTTGCTGGCGAACCCTTCCCCGCGGCTCTCCACCTGGTTGACGGCCATGATGCTGGCCAACGGTACGCCAAGCCGGTCAGCGGCCTTCTGCAGGTCTTTCTGCTTGAGCAGGCGGGACGTGTCGGCGCCGGCCAAGGCGGCAAGCGTCTTGGAGCCGGCGACGCCATCGGCGACCAGGCCGACCTTGAGTTGATAGGCGTGCACGGCGGCTTCGGTGGTGTCGCCGAAATCTCCATCGACGTAAAGACCGGCGCCGTGATGGTTGAGCTGGGTTTGCAGCTGACGCACGGCCAGGCCGCGCGAGCCGTTACGGAGTGCGGTCATAGCTGGTCTGCCTTTTTCTTGAATACGTTTTTGGCATGGGCCCGGATGAACTCGACGCCCAGCATGCCGATCACGCCGCCAAAGAACGGCGCGGTGTCATGCGGGATCGAAAAGAGTTGAAGGCCATTGCTAGCGGCTAGCGTGATCGCACCGCACAGCATCGCCTCTAGAAGCATCTGCCCCGCAGTCCCGCCGGCACGCTTGACCCGAAGGGCCGCGATGAAAAAGGCGAGCCCGGCGGCATAGATGGATGGCCAATTGAGGCGAATCAATTCGATCAACCACGCCACAGTTTCCGATAGGTCAGGCATGCGCTTCATTCCGCTGTCCAAGGTTGAGTCCGTGGATGTGCCGGACTACTTCGCCGAGCAGAGCCGGGCTGTACCGCTGCGGCAGCGGATAGCCCAGCCCGGCGGCGCAGAACTCGCTGCAGAACATCCGGCGTTTGTTGTCGATGGTGATCGGGAGGAACTGACTGCCGAGCAGGCCGAGCCAGTCATAGCCGCGGCCTTGGTTGGCACGGAACAGCTGCTCGATGCGGTTGGCATCTGCCCAGGGCACCGGAATCAGGTCCCAGTGGGCAAGGTCGAGCTCGATGCGCTTGGCGCGCACGCCACCGTCCATGGCCGAAGCGGACAGCCAGCGGCCGTCCGGCATGACCAATTCGCAGTGGCTGTAGATCGAGCGCGTCCAGAAACGGATAAGGCGGTTGAGCAGCGTGCCGTGGCCCTTGTAAAGCGCGAGGTAGATCAGTCCCATAAATTCACCACTTGGCGTTGTTCGGCCTGCGGCGGTGCGTCCGGTAGGTCGATCAGGTGGCCGTTGGGCAGGACCGCACCCAGATCGGCCAGCCCTGGGTTGGCATCGAGCACGGCCTCGGTCACTCCGGCCGTGCGGCCGTAGTGCCGCCAGCAGATGGCGTCGACGGTGTCGCCCTGCTGGGCGCGGACGCTGGCCATCAGGCTTGCTCGTCTTCGATGTTGAACCGTTCCGGGTATACGAACGGGCCGTCATCGGAAACCAGCGCGCCGGGTGACGTACCGGTCTCAGGGATGCGGACGATGGCCAGTCCCAGCGGATGCATGATCTCCCGGTTGATCCGAACCAGAAGGCCCCGGCGGCTGATCTCGTTCCAGTCGATCGTGTCCATCAGATCAGCTCCACAGTGGTGTGCACGCGGCCGAGGATGCTGCGGATCGCCCAGCGGGCATCGCGGCGGTATTCATCCGGAGTCGGCGTGAGGGCTTCGGCGCGCTCGGCACCGTCGCCGGTGGCGCTGTAATCGCGGTAGCGCTCGGCCAGCTCGGCGCCGGCGCTGCAGTAGATCGCGCGACGGTAGAGATGCAGCAGCTGGCTTTCGCCCTGGATCTGCTGGGCCGGCACGTTGGCCAGCGCCGTGTGCCCTTCGGCTTGGCGCTGGGCCTGGTAGTCGGCGAGCTCTCGGTTAACTTCGATCACCGCGTTGACGGCTGCAACTTCCAGGCGGGCATCGGTGATGCTGCCGTCGAGGCGCAACGAATCGCGCATGTGCGTGCCATCCAGGTCAGGAAACCAGCCGTCATTGGTGATCGGGTACGGCGCGGTGCTGCCGCCTGTTGCGATGAATGCGCTCATGTTCTTGCCCTAGTTCGGCGGTGGTCGGGGCGTCACGACAAGGCAAGGAGAAAACCTGTCGATAAGCCCCGAGCCGCCGAGTGCGTGGGGGACGCTCAGTTAGCGGGCGGCTCGCCGGTACCGGGTACGGTTGGCTTGCTTTCCGCGTGTTTCTTCAGGAGGCGCTCAACGCGCTCCAGGTCTTTTTTGCCGCCGCAATTGCTGTGCAGGTCGATGGCGCGGGCGAGATTGCCGCGCGCCTCTTCGAGCCCTTCGGCATTCGGTGCGGCTTCGTCCAGCTCGGCCAGGTACGCCTTGCCCAGGGCGAGGTGCAGCTTGGCGCGGGCTTCGTCCGGCATGTCGTGCTCGGCGGTGATATCCGCCGCGAGTGTCAGGACGAAGCGGTCGAACGGCTCGCCGGCCTTCTGCTGCTTGAGCGCGGCATTGGCCACTTCCTCAGCGAGCAGGCACCCGGTGGTGCGAGCAAAGCGGTCGGGCATCTTCAGGTTGTGCTGCAGCACGTAGCGACCGATGGTCAGCGCGCCGACGTAGTCGCCCGCGTCGATGCTCCAGACCATCAGCGTGGTGAGCACATCGTCCTGGGCGCCGTTGCCGGCAGCCAGCACGCCCTCGATGTACGGCTGGTAAGCCGGGATCAGCGTGCGCTTGAGTTCAGCCTTGCCCTGCTCCGATTGCACCTGCTTGAGGCGCAGCCGGTCCTGGTTGAGCTGCAGAAGCTGCTGTTCGTAGGCGGTGGCGCCTGCCATGGACCGCTCGGGAGCGACCATAGCGGCCTGCAAGGCTGCGCGTTTGCGCAGCTGGTTACGTTGGGCTGGGCTGGCCATGGCTTACACCACCACGATTTTTTCGACCAAGGCCACCAGACCGAAGTCCTCGATGACGTAGGCGTCGTTGCTCGACTGGTAATCGGCGATGCGGTCGTACTCGGGCTCGTCCTTCACATGGCGGCGACGGGCGCCTTCCTGGAAGTAGATGGAGAGGTTCGACAGTGTGGTGATCAGAACGGTACCGGCCGGGAAGAACGGCGCGTCGACGATCGGCAAACCACCCAGGCGGGCCTTGGTGACGATCTGATCGGCAGCGTTCTCTTCCTGGTTGGAAGCGGAGCCCTTTTCGACTGCGGCGAGCAACTTGTCCTGCAGCAGATCGCGGGAAATCATGACCACCAGGTTGGGGTGGTTGCGGTGCCAGGGATCGAGCATCTGCACGGCATCGAATACCAGACCGTCGAGCGTCTTGTAATCGTCCGTTGGGGTTGCGCCATCGGTGTTCGGACCGATGCGGACCGAACCGGCGGTGTTGCCGGAATCCATCACGCGATCAGTCGCGGCGGTTCGCACCTTCTGCAGCCAGCCAATGTTGACGTCCTGCAGCATCGGGTTGGTGGCGATGTTGGAGACGGCGGCGGCACTGGTGCCGTTGAAGCCGATCATGATGCGGTCAAGCGCCTGGCGCTCGGTAATCGAGCCGGCCAGGCGTACCTGGAAGTCCGGAAACTTGGCCCAGGCATCGATCAGCGCGTAGGGGAATGCGCTGTCGAAGTTGGTCTGCTTGCAGGAGTAGGCATCCTTGGTCAGCGCGCTGCGGTCGGCCGGGTTGCGGCGGTTGCCCGCTGCGGTGTTGGTACGGCTGGCGATCGGGCCATTGACGCCCAGCAGCAGCGCTTCGCCTTCCTGCTGCTCCACACCGATGATGTTGACACGCTTCAGCAGGCCGCTGGCCTCCTGGATGGCGCTTTCCAGCTTTTGCTGGACGCTCGGGGTGACGTTGAATTTTTCGGTGGCGTTGTCGACGCCGTTGAGCTTGGCCACCTGCTGCAGGTAGCCGTTGAACAGTTTGCGGGTTTCGTTACGCATGAGGAGCTCCGGCGTCGATCAGTAAGTGGTGAGGATTTGCTGGCCGCTGCCGGATACCGACGGGCGCGGTTGCTGGCTGTGGTCCTGGGTGGTGCCGAGCTTTACCTCGAGCTCGGTGACCTTGGCCTCGAGCGCGGTGAATTTGTCGCCCAGGGTGGTGGATTCGGCGCTGTAGCTGTCCAGGGCGGCCTGCTGCTTTTCGGCAAACTCGACCAGTGCGGTGACCGCATCGCCCATATCGCCGAAATTGGCTTCGGTTTCCTTGCCTTTGGTGAACAGGGCCTTGACGCGAGCGGCGAGCTCTTTGAAGGCGCTGGACTGCTCGGTGACTTCCTCGAATTCGAGCGCGGCCTCTTCGGCTGCAGAGAACAGGTTGTCCTTGTCTTGCTTGCGGCTGGTCAGGGTGCCGTGCTGGGCGCTGAACTCCAGGGCTTCGGTGCCGAGGCTCGCCGGGCTGTCGGTGACGGCCAGACCGATCAGGTAAGCCTTGCCGGTGTCTGCGAACTTGGGCTGGATTTCCATGGAGGTGAAGATTTTCTGGCCCTTTTTGTTCAGGGCCAGCAGCGCGTCGTTGGGCTGGATCTGAGCAAACAGCGCGAGCTTGTTTTCGCCGCCGACTTCGACTTCCTCGGTTTTCAGGGCGAGCACGTCGCCATAGGCGCCGAATTGGGATTCAGGCGACAGGCCCTTGATGTGCTCGACGTTGATGCGAGCGCCATAGGTGTCGCGGTTGTAGCTGGCGGCCATTTCCTCGAGCCAAGTGCGCTCGATTTTGCGGCCATCGGTGGTTGCGCCTTCGAGGCCGATGCGGAACCAACGGGAGCGGAATTTCTTCATGGGGGTCGTGTCCTCAGGCTGGCCGCGTTGGCGGCGTTAGCGTTGAGGGCATGGTCGGCAGGCGGCGCGGTCCGGGCAATCGGCCTGCTGTGTACGCGGGGCAGGTACAGGGCGCGGCGCTAACGGGCCTCACGCGTGCGCGACACCATCTGCGCCATGAATGCAGCCACCGAACTCCCCGCCCAACGTGATAACCGCCGCCAGGCCAAGTTTTTGTACTGGACGGGTTGGCGTATCACCGATATCGCCGACTACCTGGACGAGAAGGAAAAGACCGTCCACAGCTGGAAGGCGCGGGACGATTGGGACCGGGCGGATAATGTGGAGCGGATCGGCGGTGCGCTGGAAGCCCGCCTGGTTCAGCTGATCCTGAAGGACGGCAAGAGCGGCGGTGATTTCAAGGAAATCGACCTGCTGCACCGCCAGCTGGAGCGGCAGGCGCGAATCGAGCGGTTCAAGGGCGGCGGTACCGAGGCAGAACTCAATCCGAATCTGGATAAGCGCAACGCCGGGCCGAAGGCGAAGCCCAAGCGCAACGAGTTCGCCGAGGAACATATCGAGCAGCTCGAGGAGGCCTTCCGGGATGGCTGTTTCGGCTATCAGCTGGACTGGTACCGGGCGGGCAACCAGCGGACCCGCGCGATTCTGAAGTCACGCCAGATCGGCGCCACGTACTACTTCGCTCGCGAGGCGCTGCTCGATGCGCTTGTGACGGGGCGTAATCAGATCTTCCTGTCCGCTTCGAAGAATCAGGCGCACATTTTCAAGGCGTATATCCAGGCGTTCGCCCGCGAGGTGTGCCAGGTCGAGCTGACCGGCGACCCGATCATTCTGGCCAACGGCGCCGAGCTGCACTTCCTCGGGACCAACGCGCGCACGGCGCAGGGCTACCACGGCAACTTCTACTTCGACGAATTCTTCTGGACCTTCAAGTTCAACGAGCTGAACAAGGTCGCCAGCGGCATGGCGATGCAAAAGCAGTATCGCCGCACCTATTTCTCCACGCCCTCCTCGATGGCCCACGAGGCCTACACGTTCTGGACCGGTGAGCGATTTAACAAGGGCAAACCGGCGGCGCAGCGGATCCAGCTGGATGTTTCCCACGATGCCCTGCAGCAGGGTCGGCTGTGCGAGGACCGGATCTGGCGGCAGATCGTAACCATTTTGGATGCCGAGGCGCGCGGCTGCGATCTGTTCGACATCGAGGAGTTGCGCCAGGAGTACAGCGCCGAGGCGTACGCGAACTTGTTGATGTGTCAGTTCGTCGATGACGGCGCCTCGATCTTCCCGCTCAACATGCTGCAGCCCTGCATGGTGGACAGCTGGATCGAGTGGAACGAGGACTACAAGCCGTTCGCCGATCGGCCGTTCGGCGATCGCCAGGTGTGGGTGGGTTATGACCCGGCCGAAACCGGCGATAGCGCCGGCCTGGTGGTGGTGGCGCCGCCGCTGGTACCAGGCGGCAAATTCCGCGTGCTCGAGCGGCATCAGTTCCGCGGCATGGACTTCGCCGCCCAAGCCGAGGCGATCCGCCGGGTGACGCTGCGCTATTGGGTGACCTACATCGGCATCGACATGACCGGCATGGGATCGGGCGTGGCGCAGCTGGTGAAGCAGTTCTTTCCGAACCTGACCACCTTCAGCTACTCGCCGGAAGTGAAAACCCGCCTGGTGTTGAAGGCTTACGACGTGATCCACAAGGGCCGGCTGGAATTCGACGCCGGCTGGACGGACCTCGCTTCCTCACTGATGGCCATCCGCAAGACCACCACGGCCAGCGGCCGGCAGATGACCTATACCGCCGGGCGCACCGATGACACCGGCCACGCCGACCTGGCCTGGGCGCTGTTCCATGCCCTGCACAACGAGCCGCTCGAGGGCATGACCGCCCAGAACACCAGCTTTATGGAGATTTACTGATGACTAGCAACATTGCCGCCGCACCTGCCCCGGGCATAGAGGCTTTCACATTCGGCGATCCGATGCCGGTACTCGATGGGCGAGAGCTGCTCGATTATCTGGAGTGCTGGCTGAATGGTCGTTGGTACGAACCGCCGCTGTCGCTGGATGGGCTGGCGAAGTCGACCAGGGCGAGCGTGTTCCTGCAGTCGGGGCTCAACTTCAAGCGCAACATGCTCGAGCGGACCTTCATTCCGCACAAGCTGCTGAGCCGGCAAGCGTTCGGCCAGTTCGCCCTGGACTGGCTGTGGTGTGGCAATGCGTACCTGGAGCGGCGGCAGAACATGCTCGGCCAAGCGCTGAGCCTGCAGCCAACGCTGGCCAAGTACATGCGGCGCGGGGCTGACCTTGAGACCTACTACCAGGTGCGCGGCTGGCAGGACGAACACGAATTTGCAGCGGGCACCATCTGCCATCTGCGCGAGGCGGATATTAACCAGGAGGTGTACGGGTTGCCGGAATGGTTGTCCGCGCTGCAATCGGCGCTGCTGAACGAGTCAGCCACCCTCTTCCGCCGTCGCTACTACCAGAACGGGTCCCACGCCGGATTCATTATGTACATGACCGACGCGGCGCAGAAGGAAGAAGACGTCGACGCCCTGCGCACCGCGCTGAAGTCAGCTAAGGGGCCGGGCAACTTCCGCAACCTGTTCATGTACGCACCTGGTGGCAAGAAGGACGGCATCCAGCTGCTGCCGGTGAGCGAGGTGGCGGCGAAGGATGAGTTCGGTTCGATCAAGAACATCAGCCGCGATGATCTACTCGCCGCGCTGCGAATCCCGCCACAGCTGATGGGCATCGTGCCGCAGAACGCCGGGGGGTTTGGTTCGCTGCGCGAGGCCGCCGAGGTGTGGGCGGTCAACGAGCTCGAGCCGATCCAGGCAAGGCTGGCTCAGGTGAATGAGTGGGTTGGGGATGAGGTGGTTCGCTTCCGGCCGTTTGAGTTGCCAGAACGAGTATGAACGCTGCATGCGGTAAGCGTACTAACTGCCGGGATCAGAACACCAAAGCGTTGCAGGTCCTCGGTGAGCTCGAGAACGCAACGAAAACGCTCACAGATTCAGTATGTCTTTCATGTCGCTATCAAGTTTGGAGTAGTGATGAGTCCATTCGAGTAGGTCCAAAACGTCCTTCGCCAGAGACTGATGGGGCTCTTTCATCACGAATCGTTCTGGATTCTGCTGATTCAGTGTTTGAAACGTTTCAACCCAGGTACTGCGATCACGACCTCTGATAACTTTCCCCCTCTCGTTCAGTTCAGGTTCGAGGCGAGTCTCTTCGTAGTGCATAGCTTGATTTCGGCCGTGCCAAATCAAATCTCTGATGCATGTGCCGGATAGCTCCCTACCTTCTGGGCCGTTTGTTCGATCTCGGTAACGCATTGAAAGCGCCTGCTTAGCAATCTGAAGTATTGCTCCAGCTGCCACGCCGATCAGAAGCTCGCCTGTAGCAAGACCATTTTCGTTTGCGCGGAGCTTCATCCGTACACGATCTAATCCCTCGGCGTAAGCGTCAGGCACCCCGTCAAACAGAGCTAGCGTCTCTTCGTTTGCGCGACGAGATACCTCCAGCGCTTCCTGCGCGATTATCTGCAGATTTATCGAGCTATGTAGCTGCAGGAGCATCCCTTGGGCACGATTGTAAAAAGCAGTCGCTTGCTCACTCATGATCGCTTGCTCGGTGATTGATTGTTCATGTCATCGGCTACCACTTCAACACACTGAGGGGACCCGGTGCGATGTACAGCCTACCCCGTAGGTCTAGCACGCTTCGGAGAAAGCGCCACCCGGCGCGCGCCGTTGTCCCCCCACCTCACCTGCGGGCTAAAGAGGTCTCTTTTTCTGCGCCCCTGCACCATGCCCTGCCCGCCCCGCTGCTGCCGCTGGTGAGGTGATCGGCACTTAAGGAATACCTGCGGAACCCTGCGAAGGTGCGCCTCCTCCATGAGCTCCTGCGAGCTCAGATTTCTAAACCAATTCTGCAAACGGGTAATTTTGGTAAGGAGGCGTTTTTACCCGGCTGGAAGCCCCGCATTTGCTGGGCTGTGGCACTTACCTCGAAAGGTAATTTTGGGTAAGGCAAAAGGTAATTTTTTTGCAAGTAACTGATTTACAAAGGATTCGTAAATCGATCACCTAACCAGCGCTAGAGGTAAGTTGCTTACCTACTTATTACCCAATTATTACCTTTGAGAAGATCGGTTAAGTCGTTGATAGAGAAGGACTTTCAGGCGTTTCCGGAACGACCTTACCAAAATTACCCATTTTTTTGGGGTCAGGCGAAATCGCGGGCTTTGCCTCTGGGGCGGGTTTTTCTTCCTGCCGCACTCGCTCTGTTGGGACCATTCTGGGACCGCTCATACAGCCGTTTCCGCACCCTAGAAACGCTGAAGGCCCCGGAATACGGGGCCTTCAGTTCGCGATATGGCGGAGGAGGTGAGATTCGAA
>JGI25321J50212_10000569_pt1 | contig 40937 bp, 38 predicted proteins | sample AutmiccommuBRH23_FD_50212 | JGI IMG/M metagenome (IMG submission 50212)
TAGGATTCTATGAAAAATATTTACTGCATTCTCCTGCTCTTCCCCCTCTGTTTATTCGCGCAGATCCAGGACAGTTTTACTGTTTTTGAAAACGGTCTCCTAACTCCTGACCCGGCCAGGGTAACAGAATTTGAAGCCGGCCTTTCCGCCCACAATAAAAAGTACCATGCAAACGGCCTGCATGCGGCCAGGGTCTACTTGATCTCGAGCGGACCCAACACGGGCAGGTATGTATGGGTGAGGGGGCCTCTTCCATGGAGCGCGGTAGACCAGGGCCCGGCCGGCAGCGAGCATGACGCTGACTGGAACACCAAGGTAATGCCTAATATGAAGGTTGAGGGCGACCAGGATTACTGGCGCTTCCGACCGGAGTTATCACATTTTCCGGCGGATTTCGATCTTAAGAACCTGCTGGTTTCCTATGTTGACCTGAAACGATTCCGGCATACCGAATTTATAGATAAGGTGATCAAAAAAATACAGAAGGTATATATGCAGGAATATCCGGATCATACCTATGGGGTGTATACCAACGAATTGGCTAATAACGGCGGTAAGGATCTCGCCTGGATCGATTTCTTTCCGGCTACGGCCTGGCTTGGAAGGCCCGATACCTTTCCCATAAAATTTGAAGCGGTACACGGCGACGGCAGCTTTATAAAATTCCTCGGGGATGTGGAGGAGACCTCCCATGGAGAAGTGGAAGAACTGTGGATCTTCCGCGAAGACCTCAGCGGCCTCAGCGGCCGGGTAGCCGCGGCGGCCAGGCAATAGCTTCCTTTTTCAAATCAGCCTGGCTCACTTGTTGCCTTAAAACCCGGATCTTTCCGGGTTTTATTATTTTAGCGCCAGAATTAGAAACCCTTTTTTTATATTACCGGCCAATTTCCACCGCGATTGGCGGTACTACTCAATAGATGAAATAGTATATTTCAATAAAATTGCCATGAAAAAAAACATATTTTTCCTGTTGATGTGCCTTGCAAGCTGTTTAACAATCCCCGCACAGGAAAAATCACCCCTGGAACTTACAGATATCTTCAGCCTGGAATATATTTCAGATCCTCAGATATCGCCGGATGGCGAACAGATCGTGTATGTGAGGAACTTCAAGGATATCATGACAGATAAAAACCTGTCGAACCTCTGGATTATCAATTCAGACGGCAGCATGAACCGCCCGCTTACCACCGGAAACCAAAACGACAGCTACCCGCGATGGTCTCCTGACGGGGAAAAAATCATCTTTAAATCAAACATGGAAGGCGACAGGACCAGGCTCTACCTGATGTGGATGGATACCAGGCAGCAGCATGCCCTGACCAATACCCCCGAGGCCCCAAATGGCGTTTCATGGTCGGGCGACAGCAGGCAACTGGCATTTACCATGTTTGTTCCTGAAAAGAAGGAATCCCCGATAAAACTACCGGCAAAACCGGAAGGTGCCAAATGGAACGAGCCCCCTGCCTTTATTGATGAGATGACCTACCGCTTTGATGGCCGGGGGTATCTGAAAGACGGCTACGAGCAGATTTTTACCCTTTCAATAGCCGGGGGCACCCCGATACAGCACACTTTTAGCAAGTTTGATCACGGGACACCGGTTTGGTCTGCCGACCAGCGGGCCCTTATTTTTTCGGCCAACCTGCATGAAGATCACGAATTCGACCCCCGGAACAGTGAGATCTACAGGCTTACCCTTGCGGATGGTGGCGTGGAGGCACTTACTTCGCGCCAGGGCCCGGACCATAGCCCGGTTGTGTCCCCTGATGGCGACATGATCGCTTTCAGCGGCTTCGACGACCGCTATCAGGGCTACCAGGTAACCCAACTGTATGTAATGAATTCGGATGGCTCGGGTTTGAAGGATTTAACCCCGACTTTAGACAGGGACGTAGCCGAAGTACAGTGGGAAGGCAATGGTAAAGGCCTGTATTTTCAGTATGATGAATCGGGTGAAACCAAGATCGGCCATGTGGCCCTTAGCGGGAAGGTCCGTACCATTACCGACGGCCTGGGGGGGCTTTCCCTGGGCAGGCCCTATAGCGAGGCCTCCTTTACGGTTTCCGAAAACAACCGCATGGCCTACACCCTTGGCAATACCCACCAACCTTCAGACCTGGCGGTTTGGAACAACGGGGAAAACAAGCGGCTGACAGCTATTAACGACGACCTGTTTTCCTTCAGGGAACTGGGGCAGATTGAAGAACTGCGATGGAAATCATCTTTTGACCAAAGGGAGATCCAGGGTTGGCTTGTAAAGCCCCCGGGATTTGACCCTTCAAAGAAATACCCGCTTATCCTGGAAATCCACGGTGGCCCTTTCACCAGTTACGGACCCCTGTTTTCGGCAGAAATCCAACTCTATGCGGCAGCTGGCTATGCGGTGCTTTACACCAACCCGAGGGGGAGTACCAGTTACGGGGAGGAGTTTGGAAACCTCATCCATCACGATTATCCCAACCATGACTACGAAGACCTGATGTCTGGCGTAGATGCAGCCATCTCCAAAGGCTATATCGATCAGGAGAACCTCTTCGTTACCGGAGGCAGCGGCGGTGGGGTACTAACGGCCTGGATCGTGGGGAAAACCGACAGGTTCCGGGCAGCCGTGGTGGCCAAACCCGTTATTAACTGGTATAGTTTTGTGCTTTATGCCGATAATCCCGGCTTTTTTTACAAGTACTGGTTCCCCAATAAGCCCTGGGAAGATCCCTCCAGCTACTTAAAAAGGTCGCCTCTGAGCTATGTAGGCAATGTAAAAACGCCTACCATGCTGCTAACAGGGGAAGAAGATTACCGTACCCCCATTTCTGAATCCGAGCAGTTTTATGCAGCCCTGAAACTGGAAAAGGTTGAAACAGCCATGGTGCGAATCCCCGGTGCCTCCCACGGCATCGCGAACAAACCAAGCAACCTGGTCGCTAAAATAGCCAGTGTCTTAACCTGGTTCGAAAAGTACAGGCAAAAATAACGCTGCGCAATGTCACCTGACTTTGCGCAACGTTTAACACGCTAAAATAGCTGCCCCCAGCTACACAACCCTGTTTCATATTTTCAGGCATGAATCATTATTTGCATAATTTGAATCCAGAGTATTAACCGACTGGTGAAAGGTTACATATTTTTATTACCTCATATAATTATAACTTTTTAGGGACCCAGTTTGTTTTTTCAGACCATCGTAGTGGGCCCGCTATTTCATTCTATAATTTAATCAGGTAATAAAATAACCATCAAATCCTTATAATTATGACAAACAAAATTTACCTATTGTTGATAACCGGATTGTTGATGACGGGTTGCAACCAGGCTTCAAAGACCGTTGACAAGAAGGACGCGGAAAAGTCCGACCTTAATATAGCGGATAACCAGAAACCGGATAATCCTGGCTATGACCCGTCTATGGATTTAATGATAACAGGAGGGGAGGCTATTGAAATTCTTGGTGACACCCTTGGTATTAAAATGTACATCAGTACCATGCATCCCGGAGATTCGGTTGCCTTGCACACTCATCCCGATCATTCCATCTATGTGCTGGAGGGAGGGACACTGGCTGTTTACATTAATGGCACGGAAAAGCAGATCATGGAATTGCCTGTTGGTGCGGGCATGATCAGTTTACCCTTGTCTGATGCAGCGGTAAATATTGGCAATACCACGGTTAAAATATTAACCCACGATATTTACAGGCCTAGGTAGTACAAACATGCTCTGTTCAATCGGATCCGGAATACATAGGAAACTGCGGAACAGGATAAGCGGAAAAAATATATCTTAGTTACATTCAAGGATCATAACATGCTAAGGTTCTTCCGGCGTATCCGCCAGGAGTTTATACAAAGCGATAAGTTGTCTCGTTACCTGTTTTATGCCCTGGGGGAACTTCTCCTGGTCGTGGCCGGGATTTTGATTGCCCTTCGGTTAAATAACCTTAATGAGTACAGGAATAAAATTGAGGAATTCAACACCTCCCTTGAAATGGTATACAATTCCATCGAAAAGGATATGAATACAGAGGAGTTTAATAATTTTTACCTCCAGCAGCAACTAGACCACATCAATATTATCCTGGAAAAGGGGCCGGTGGCCGATGATCCCCGCCTTCCTTATATCCTCTATTACCTCAATATGGAACCCGGCTTATTCAATATGTCTGAAAGCCCGTTCCACCTTGCCCAGTTCAGGCAATTTCCCGGCGGGAGCAGGGAGAACGAATTGTCAAAGCAAATCAGTAACTACGTGAACAACCTTACCAATATTGCCCGGGAAAAAGGCAGGAGGGAATTGCTGGGCGAATATCTTTCCGAAGCCAGGATCCCGGAACCCATGTTGGTCTTCGGTTATTCTGCCATGGACAACTTCAGCGATCTGGAAGCTGGTTTTTACACGGACAGGGAGACCGAAGCGGCAAGGAGGCTGCTTGGCGATACCATTTTCCGCGCCCAACTCAAGTCCCTTGCATCGCGCAAGAAAAGACTGCTTTTTTTCGGCCGTGGCCAGATAGATGATGCCCGGTCCCTACAGGCAATCATCAGGGAATACAACCCGGAGATACGCCTGCTGTACGAGGAGGTAGGGATCCTTGGCACCGCCCTGCATGGTTATGACGATGTCCCGGGGGTTAAATCCACCCCCATGAAACTTATAGACGCCAGGCAGGGATTATGGGAAACAACACTTGAGCTGAAAAACGGCACGGTTAAATTCAGGACACGTAACAGCTGGAATGAAAATTGGGGTGGCAATTCCTTCCCGGAGGGTAAATTGCTTTTTTATGGCGAGAATATCCCGGTAAAAGCAGGCCGTTACCGGATCAGCCTGAACTTAAAAGACAATACTTACCGGTTTGATGCGATACAGCAGTAATTAGTTCACTGTGCAAAGTCTCCCGACCCCCCGCTGTGCAAAGTCTCCCGACTTTGTACTATACTTTCACAACGCTCACTACACAGACTTAGACTAAATGTTATTTATTTAATTTCCTTACATTTAGCAAAACCCTTGCCCTATGATACAAAGTAAATTCTGGCAGGCATTTTTTGCAATTGCACCCCTCGCCTGCCTGATAATTGCCCTGGTGGGTTATTTTTTGTTTATCCTTACCCTGGTAAGCCAGGGCCCGGGATGGGAGATGGATAATGATGCCGCCCCCCTTGCATTTTTCGGGGGCATGGGGATTTTTCTACTGCTGATCTTCCTGGCGGTACTGTTGTCTTTGGCGAGCCTGATATTCTATATCATCCATGCCAGCCAGAACCCCAACCTGAAGCAAAACAACCTGCTGGTAGTATGGATATTGCTCTTCGTGTTTGCCAGCGGCCTGGGGCAACTGATCTACTGGATTATAGAAATTCTGAACAAGAAGGAACCACAAATCGAAAGGGGATAAAATGAACGACAGGAGAACCTTTATAGAAAAAAGCGGCCTTCTCCTTACGGCCCTTGCCGTACAGGGATTGCCCTCCTTTGCCATGAACAGAAAAACGATGAACCCACCCCTGATTTCCCTTGCCCAATGGTCGCTTCACAGGGCACTTGAAAACGGCCAGACCAAAGCCATTGATTTCGCTTCCGTTGCCCGCAATGAATATGGCATAGGTGCCGTGGAATATGTGAACAGCTTTTACGCAGACCGGGGAACGGATGAAACATTCTGGATCGAACTGCGCAGGCGGGCAGAAAACGAAGGGGTAAAAAGCCTCCTGATCATGGTAGATAATGAAGGGGAACTGGGTAATCCGGACAGGGAAAGCAGAAAAAAGGCCGTGGAAAACCATTATAAATGGATTCACGCATGTAAATTGCTGGGCGGCCACTCTATTAGGGTCAATGCCTTTGGCAGCGGTAACCGGGCTTCCCTGAAGGATTCGCTGGNGGATGGCTTGCGGCAGTTGGCGGAATATGGTGGCCGGGAAGGGATAGCTATCCTGATTGAAAACCATGGCCTCCANACTTCCGATGCAGGCTTCATAGTAGATATCATTAAATCGGTAGGGCATCCTGCTTTGGGTACCTTACCTGATTTTGGGAACTGGTGCCTCGGTAAAGAATGGGGCAGTACCCAGAATAATGAATGCAGCGACGTTTACGACCCACACAGGGGTGTGGCCGCGTTCCTTCCCTACGCCAGGGGGGTAAGTGCCAAATCCTATGCCTTTGATGATGCGGGTAACGAAACCCTGATCGACTTCCCCGGGCTTCTTGGCCTGGTTAAGGATTCAGGTTATGAGGGATATATCGGGATAGAATACGAGGGGCTTGCGCTAAGCGAGGCCGAGGGGATACGGTTTACTAAAAAGCTGATCGAAAAGGCCTGGGCAGGGCTGGACTGACATTACTGCTTCTTCTAAAAAAATGACCAAAGCAGGTTCCCCATCCATGGCTAAATGAGGGCTGCTTTGGTCGACATTGCACAAATCAAACCAAAATCTTCAGGGTGGCAGAACCGCTGCCTTTCCTGGTTTATTCTTCAAATTCCAGTGTTGCCATATTCGAATACCGCGGATTGTCTACATGCATGATCCATATATTTTCTTCGTATTTCCCTCCCAGCCGGGTCTTGTAGGCTTCCAACGCTTCCATGTTGTTTTCGTAATGCGCGAGGTATACATAATTGAGGCCGTTTTCCGGGTTCCTGAAATAATTAACATCCAGGCCCTGGGCCTTCATTTCATTCATAAATCTGTTGAGGTATTTCTCTGTTTTAAAAACATTGGCCACTACATAGTGTCCCTTCGGAATACCGTTGGAAACGGCCATATGACGTATTACCAGGTCCCTGGGATCGTTAAAACCTTTCCCACTGGCGATCCCGGCGGTATTGCTGCCTGCCTTTTGGGTCATCCCGGCAGCCATAGAGGCATTGTATTCGGCCACTGACATTTCATCTGAATTGCTGCGGAAGGAATAGCGCGATTCATCAGAGATCTCCCGTTTCATGGACCGCATCACCAGTTCAAACCGTCGTTCCGAATCCTGGACACGGGCAAGTTCCAAAGAATCCTGCCGGTAAATCATTTCGTCGAGCAACTGCTGGGTCTGTTCATATTTGTTCTCCAGTTCGGAAAGCCGTTTGAGGAGCATCTCACGATCACTGCCCCGGGGTTCCTGCAATACATAGGCTCCTGTATCCTCAGCAATATGCTGAACTACCTTTTCGGTGAGGTTCGGGGTAAAGGAATAGGCCAGGGACAATTCATGGGTAGCCCCGAAATTATCCATATTTTCTGAAAGCCCTTTTTCTACGTTATAGCCAATAGACAACCGCCTGTTCAGGGTAAATCCTGTACCTACCGAAGCCCCGTAATAACTGTCGTATCCCCCCTGCAACCATCCCAGTTTAGGAAGGTCGAGGATAATTCCACCCCCGTAGGTTAGTTCGTCCTGGCCCACTTTCCTAACCCGGGCCAGGGGCATCAGCCGGGAATCCTCCAGAACGCCCGAAGCATTGGCAAACTTCTGAGTGAACTGCAGGTGGCCCGAATAAGTCTTTTCGCCGAATTCCGTCAGCATGCCCCCCCCTTTCAGGTTAAAATCCATCAGGTTTTCCGCGAAGACGCCAATATCGAACTGGCCCACTGCCAGGTTTAACCCGGGTTGGAAGGCAAGGATGGAGCTGTCTTCCAGGTCGCTTAAGGCAGGGTCTTCCTCTACCGTAATTACTTCATTCTCATCAAAGGAACTCTGGTAAAAAGGCACATTCATCCCGAAGGTGAGCACACTCTTGCTCCCCAGGCGCACCCCATAGGCGTAGTTGGCCATGGCCCCTATATTGGAAATAACGCCTTCCCGCTGGTTATAGAGGCTGAATCCCAGGCCTATACGATCGTTGATGCGTCCGCTGTAACTCAGGAAATAGTCCTGCCTGTTATCGCTGAACGCCGCTGCCTGGCTGCGGTGGAAAAAGTTAATATACGATTTGTCCTCCCGAACGGTGGAAAAGGTGGGATTGACCAGAAACCGGTTGAATTTCAACAAATTCTGGAAAGGGACATCATAAGTCACATAGGGGTTTTCCTCCTGGGAAAAACCGCTGCTGATCAGCAGGAGGGCTATGAGGAATAAGCCTTTCCTCCCGTGTAGCCGGGTAAGTACTGAAGTAGTTTTGCTTATCATAAGCCATGAGGTTAAGATAGTTAACCCGGCCCCGGAAATGGTCCTGCGTGCGTTTTGGCTGCTGAAAAAGATTTGTTGTTGTCTGGGTTGCCGGATGCAACCCATGGGGACAATTCGGGGGGAACATAGGTTTACTAATTTGATTTGGGCAGTGGAAAAGTACTGTGTTTCAAGTTTAAAAACCAATTTTTTCGATGAACTGCCACCGACCAAATGGTCGGTTTGAAGACCTTTTATCGATCACGGCCGATGCCCCTTACATCGGAGGACAACGGACAATTAATAAAATTTTTCCTACAATTTTTACTGCCCTGATAAATTTGGGCTGCATATCCCGGAAACCTGCCGAAGATTACAAGCCGGCAACCTATTCTCCGGGCACCGCTCCCATCTTGTTTTCACTTAAGAAACCTTAGGCGCACAGATCGGGGGGAACCGGCCGATCCCGGTCCGGACTTTTTTATTCTTCCAGGAAGTCTTACATTTAAGAGGCAAACACCTAACCGCATGATCCTATCAAACGGTCTGTCTACATATCCGGATTAACTATCCTGCTGGGCTGCTGCCTTTACGGCCAACCGGACCGGTTAGACAGCCTGAATGCCGTATACGCGGAAAGCAGGTCGGATTCGGCCAGGGTGAAGGTGCTGAAGGAAATCTCCTGGGAATACCTCAACAACCGCTTCAACGCGGAGCTGGCCAGGCAGTACATAGACAGTATTTACCGTATCAGTGAACGCAGTAAGCTTCCCTGGGGTATCGCCCTGGCAAACTACCAGTATGCTGTCCTGGAAAGACAGCAGGGAAATTATGGGGAGGCCCTGCTGGCGCTCGGGAAATACCTCGACTACTGGGAAGGTCTAAACAACCGGAATGCCCTGGCCGACGGATGGTACCAGAAGGCCGTTATCCTGGATGATATCGGCAGCTATGAGGAGAGCCTGGAACTATATCAGGCTATCCTGCTCATCTATGAGGAAAGGGAGGATGCCTTCAGTATAGCCACCACCCTGAATGCCCTTGGGGAAATCCTGAAGAAAACCGGCCGGATAGATGAAGCCCTCAGAAGTTACAACAGGGCCCTGTCTATGTTCGGACAGCTTGGCAACAAAAGGGAGATGGCCAACTGTTATTTTAATATAGGCGACACCCACCTCCTGCTTGAAAATTACCAGCAGGCTTTAACCTATTTCNATAAAGCCCTGGTGCTGGACCGTGAACTCGCAAGCGATTGGGGGACCGCCTATGATTACGAGGCCATCGGAAAGGTTTTCAGCCTTCAGGGCAACCACAGCCTTGCCCTTGAATACCATGGCAAAGCCCTCGCTCTGCGCGAGCAGCTACAGCAGAAAAGGGAACTGGCTTTGAGCTATTACGAACTGGGCATAAACAATCTTGCCCTTAAAAACTACAGCACAGCCAGGGAACAATTGCAAAAAGCCATCGGAATAACGGAAGGCATTGGTGCCAAGGCTGAGCTTCAGAAAAATTATGAAGCCATCTCTCGCTTGTATGAGGTAACCGGCGACCTGAAATCGGCCCTGGCCTACAGGGACAAATTCATCAGTATAAAAGACAGTTTATTTAACGAGACAAAATCAAGGCAGATCGAAGAACTCTTTATCCGGTTTGACACTGAAAAAAAGCAAGCTGCCATTGCGGCACTTGAAAAGGACGCTCAAATAACCGATCTCCGGCTTAAAAGGCAAACCACCTACCGGAATATCACCATAGGCCTGGCCGTGGGTACAGTGTTGTTTACCCTGGTGCTGTTCAGCAGGTATACATACAACCAACGGGTAAAGAGGGAAAACCTGGAAAAACAGCGGCTGATCCTTGAAGAAAAGCATAAAACCGAAATGGAAAGGAAAAGGGTGGAAGAGCTGGAACAGATCGATAAATTAAAAGATGAATTCCTGGCTAATACCTCCCACGAGCTGAGAACCCCGCTGCATGGGATCATAGGCCTTTCAGAATCATTAAAAGATGGCATTGCCGGGAAACTGCCGGCCAAAGCGCTTGAAAACCTTGAAATGATAGCAAACAGTGGGCGCCGACTCTCACACCTGGTTAATGATCTGCTCGATTTTTCCAAACTTAAAAACCATGACCTCCGTTTAAACCTGGCCCCGGTAGACCTCCATTCGCTTACCGACGTGGTCCTGCAACTGCTAATGCCCCTGTTAAAGGATAAGAACCTCATTGCGGTAAATCAGGTGCCTGAAAATATACCGGCCGTGCTGGCCGACGAGAACCGCTTGCAGCAGATTCTCTACAACCTTATCGGCAATGCCATTAAATTCACCCATAAAGGAAGTATTCGTGTTTACGCGCGTGCACAGGGAGAAATGATGGAAGTTTGCGTGAGCGATACCGGAATTGGGATCCCCCGGGATAAATTCCAGGATATATTCAGGTCATTTGAACAGCTCGACGGTTCGGCAACCAGGAAATATGGCGGGGCCGGCCTGGGGCTTGCTGTAACACGTCAGCTGGTGGAATTGCATGGCGGTGGCATAGCGGTGGAATCGGAACCAGGCCAGGGGTCTATCTTCAGCTTTACCCTCCCGATTGCTGCCAGGCAGGCACCCCCTGATTTAAAAGAAAAAAACGTGCTATCCGTCCTGGGAGAGCAATTGANCTCCCTTATGGAAGACAACGCCCCTGAAGAGGCAGCAGCAGAAGNGCGCGTTCCTGTAATAGAAGGGGGCGAGCAGGGGAAACGAATTCTGGTAATCGATGATGAAAAAGTAAACCGCCGTATTCTTGGTGACCATCTTAGCCTGGCCGGATATTCTGTAACGGAGGCCACCGGGGGGAGTCAGGCACTTGCCATGATTGAAAACGGGGCGTGCTTCGACCTGGTTTTGCTCGACGTGATGATGCCAGGCCAATCAGGATTTGAAATCTGTGAAACCCTGCGTAAAAAGTATCTGCCCAGTGAACTTCCGATTGTCATCCTCACTGCGAAGAACAGGGTGAGCGACCTGGTATATGGTTTTAACGTCGGCGCCAACGATTACCTTTCCAAACCCTTTTCCAAAAATGAATTGCTGAGCCGCATCCGCACCCATCTCCACCTGCACGGGATCCATATGGCCACAAGCAGGTTTGTTCCTTCTGAGTTTATAAAGTCTGTGGGCCGAACAACTATAACCGATGTGGTACTGGGAGACCATGCTGAAAAGGAAATGACCGTACTTTTTACGGATGTGAGGGAATACACCATGCTGGCCGAAAGTATGACGCCCCGGGAGAACTTCAGGTTCGTAAATTCCTATGTAGGGAGAATGGGACCGCTGATCCAAAAAAATAAGGGGTTTGTGAACCAATACCTGGGTGATGGCATTATGGCCCTCTTTCCGGACGATGCCGGCGATTGCCTGCAGGCGGCCATAGACATGCAGGCTGCCGTACGAACGTACAATGCCGGTCGGGTAAAGGATGGTTACCAACCCTTGTCTGTGGGGATGGGGATGCATACCGGGCCCCTGGTACTGGGAATTATCGGCGACGTTTCCCGGAACGATACCGCTATCATTTCAGATACGGTAAATACAGCCTCCCGGATGGAAGGGCTTACCAAATATTATGGCGCCAATATTATCATCAGTGAGGCAAGCCTGGATGCCATGGAAGACAGTTCCCGTTTTTCCTTCCGTTTCCTGGGCCGGGTAAGGGTAAAAGGTAAAGACCAGGCTATGGGGATTTATGAATGCTTCGACGGGGATACACCGGAATGCAGGAGTTTGAAATTCAAAACCATGGGCGATTTCCGGAAAGGCATGGACTATTTTCTGGCCAATGAATTTCCGAAGGCCGGTTCTGTCTTCGACAAAGTGCTCAGGGTAAATCCCGAAGACAAGGTTGCCCGGTACTTTCTAACGAAAACCGCGGAATACACCCTTAACGGGATTCCGGATAATCCGGACTTTGTAAATACGCTTTCAGAAAAATAGCCCTCATATCCTACTTTCGACCGTCCAGTCAGTGGCAACTGCAATGTTCCATCCCGAGCTCCGGTGCTATTTTTCAAACTTCCGTGTAATCTGAAAGGCGCCTGAAAAGGTATTTTCCCCGAATTCCGTAAGCGTTCCGCACCTTTATGGTTTAAAACCATCAGGTTCACCGCAAATATACCAAAGGTGAGCTTACTTATACAGCCAAAGCGTACCCCATACCCCAAGTTGGGCGGTCTTAGGAAATAAACCTCAAGACAGCGTGGTAAATTATTATATCGCCATAGCCCGCCCACCCGGCTTGTTGTACCTCCGAATGCTAGCCACTGGCCATTCGCCTGATAGCGTATTTCTTTATTTTGGAAGCCAGGGTCGTCCTCGGAAGGTTAAGTAAACTTGCTGCCCCATCCTTACCGGAGATTTTCCATTGGGTAAGGTTCAAGGCCCTGATAATGTTCTCTTTTTCCAGTTGCCTGATCATCTCGTCGGTGAGAATTTCGTTAACTGCGGCGGGTTCCCGCATCTTATCAGGGCCTGCAGGCAATAAATGGTTTAGTGAAATTTCCCCATCATCGCTTAAAATAATGGCCCGTTCTATTATATTCTGCAATTCCCTTATATTCCCAGGCCATGGATACGCATATAGCTTATGGATGTCCTCTTTGCCTAGCGGCTTCATTTTCAATCCTTTTTTCCTTGAGAATTTAGAAATAAAGGCTTTGGCCAATATTTCCACGTCACCCTCCCGCTCCCTTAAGGGCGGAACCATTATGGGAAATACATTCAGCCTGAAATAAAGATCTTCTCTGAAGGCACCGGCTTCCACCTGTTTTTTAAGATCTTTATGTGTGGCCGCAATGATCCGGACATCCACTTTCACAGTTCGGGAACTACCAACAGGTTGAAATTCTCCTTCTTGGATAACCCTTAACAACTTGGCCTGTAGTTCAAGAGGAAGTTCGCCAATCTCGTCAAGAAAAATTGTTCCCTTGTCGGCCAGGGTAAAACGGCCTTCCCTGTTGGCCGTAGCGCCTGTAAAGGCCCCTTTGAGGTGTCCGAAAAGCTCACTTTCTATGAGTTGTGAAGGCAGGGCTGCGCAATTCATTGTGACCATGTTTTCCGAACCCCGCCTGCTTGCCTCATGTACGGCCCTGGCGAATAATTCCTTACCTGTGCCCGTTTCACCTTGAATTAATACCGTTGCATCAGTGGGGGCAACCTGTTTAACGGCTTGAAGGCTTTTGGTAATCGCCGTACTGTTTCCAATGATATAATCAAACTCATTGAATGCGATTTTCTCGCGAAGCATGGAGGTCTCTGTATGTAACCGTTCTATTTTTAACTTATCTGAAAGGGCTTCTTCAACATTCCGGATATAAAGCACATAAAACCTTTCATCATTAAATTTATAATCCGATAGATTTACATCAGCCGGAAAAGTTTCTCCGGAAGCTTTCAGGCAACATAGCTGTCCTGCAATCCTGACGGAGCAATTCCTCATCCTGGAAGAGTTCAGACCCTGCAGGGCACTGTAAAGTTTGTTGAAAGAATCCATGCTGAACAACGTATTCACTCTGTTGCCAATGGCCTTGGTTGCTTCGATGCGAAAGAGATTACCAGCCGCCATATTCAGTTGGGTTATATGAAGCTTCGAATCCAATTCAATTATGGCATCCGAGGTGCCATTTACCAACCTGTTAAGTTTGGATTCACTTTCTTTAAGTTGCTTATGGATAATTTCCCTTCTTAATTCGGCACCCGCCCTGGAAGCAAAGATCTTGAAAATAGCGAATACCTCCGGTAACTCGGGCATGGGTTTGTTGTCGAGCAACGCCAGATGACCAATTACCTTACCCGACTCATCCTTTAAAGATAAACCCATGTAGCTTACTGCACCAAGCGACTTCAGGTCGGGATCGTCTGGATAGAGTTGTATAACATTCTTCGGTACATGGCAGATATCGGGATTGGTGAGAACCGGTTCACAGGGTGTGCCTTTAACCTGATATTCGTACTGATCAACAAAAGCGTTGTCAAACCAGAAAGCTATTGCTTTTAGAACATGGGTATCCGGATGATATTGGGTAACCCAGACCGCATGGACCCCAAGGACTTCTGCCAACTGACGAACCAGGGATTTAAAAAATGTAACTCCTGTGAAAGATGATGTATTTTCAATAATCTGCTTTAATAAAATCAATCCTGGAACTTTATTCTTCTGCTGCATGACACGCTGGCTTGGAAATGACGAAATCAAGGTACCCAAAAAATTAATATTGACGTATTTTCGTCAGTTAATATTTAATAATACACTTATAACATGCTGTTTTTCAATGATATAACATTTTGGCATGGCAGCTGTAATAGGATAAATATTATTAACCTTAAATCAATTAAATGGAAACATTAGAAAGGACAATTAACGGATTCAAAACAAAAGATATATTAGATACCGTTAAGGCAATTAAAGACGAACCCGCAATTGCAAAATTTAAATTCCGGGCTAAAAACCGCTGGGTGAACGGAGGTCACAACCAAAGTACAATTCAAGGGTTTTACGGAGGCTGCGCAGAAGATACTTCAAGGACAGTGCCCTTTGTCTTTGATAACGGGGAACCACCTATTCTTTTAGGAAACAATGAAGGAGCCAATCCCGTGGAGTTTGTACTGCATGGCCTGGCGGGTTGTATGACAACTACCATGATGCTGCATGCCGCCGCTATGGGAGTCAGTGTTGAGCGTGTAGAATCTTTACTCGAAGGAAACCTGGATGTTCAGGGATTCCTGGGCCTCAATGATGCTGTAAGAAATGGTTACCAGAGCATTAATGTACGTTTTAAAATTGAGGGTAATCTTACTGAAGAAGAAAAGGAAAAACTTATAATGCTCGCACGTAAATCGCCGGTATTTGATATTGTTTCCAATAACGTACCTGTGAATATCGAATTGCAGGATTAAATTAATGAAGTGGAACAGCAGGTAGATGAGCAATAACCCGCTGTTCCACCTTTTATCTCCCGTCTCACGCTAACTAATTGGCAAATCTGCTTACCGGCCTTACACGAATCAAATAATTTCATATGTAACGTACTGCCGGTGAATTTAAATCTCCTCCGCCAGCCAGGCTTTCATCATCCAGACTGTTTTTTCCTGTTCGGTAATAAAATCACTCATCATCGCGTTGGTCCCTTCATCGCCGGCATCTGCCGAGGCATCGAGGATCCTGCGCTCAATCAGGAGCAATTCCCTCAGGGAATCCACAATAAGGCGGATGGCATCCTCGTCCTGGCTTACATTTTTGCCAACCGGGACCCTGGCATGTGCGGTATAATCTTCAAAGGTGTGGTAGGGTACCCCGCCAAGGGTAAGGATGCGCTCTGCAATGGCATCTACCTTGGTATTGGCATCGGTATACAATTCTTCGAATTTAAGGTGCAGGTCAAAAAATCGCTTCCCTTTAATATTCCAGTGAATCCCTCTCAGGTTCTGGTAATAGGTTTGGAAATTGGCGAGCAGGCTATTGAGGTCCTTGCTCAGCGCATCTGACTTCTCGGCACTCAGGCCTATACTGTTTAATTTCATCTTCCTTCTGTTTAAACATAAAGTTATCAAATAAGTTTTTAAATCCTTATAAATTTTATTGATAGTTTTTATACATTTATCATATAAACTTATCCGAATGACCATCACTCAATTGCAGTACGTCCTGGCGGTGGCCGAATACCAGAATTTTACCCTGGCCGCCGAAAAGAGTTTCGTAACCCAGCCCACCCTCAGCATGCAGGTACAGAAGCTTGAAGATGAACTTGGGGTGCTGATATTCGACCGGAGCAAAAAACCTATCAAAATCACAGAGGCCGGAAAAAAGATCGTTGCCCAGGCCAGGAATATTGTTAATGAAGCAGGGCGGATCCGCGATATCGTCGACCAGGAGAAAGGGTATATAGGGGGTGAATACAGCATTGGCATAATCCCTACCATCATGCCTACCCTGCTGCCCATGTTCCTGAAGGCATTTATCAACAAATACCCAAAGGTTAACCTCATCATCAAGGAACAGAGCACCGAGAGCCTTATCCGCAACATACAGGACGGGCACCTGGATGCCGGGATTGCCGCCACGCCGCTTGAAATAGAATTTATCAGGGAATGGCCTTTGTATTATGAGCCTTTTGTGGGGTATATCCCCCCTAACCACCGTTTGGGAAAAGTTGAATTTTTAAATCCTGATGACCTGGATATCAGCGATATCCTGCTCCTTCAGGATGGCCATTGTTTCAGGGATGGGGTAATCAACCTCTGCAAGGCATCAAGGAAATCTTCTGAAGAGCGTTTCCAGTTGCAGAGCGGCAGTTTTGAAACCCTGGTGAACCTGGCGAACGAAGGTTTGGGGATGACCTTGCTGCCCTACCTGAACACCCTTGAACTCGATCCCCGGAAAGCTTCTTACCTGAAGCATTTTAAAAACCCCACCCCTGCAAGGGAAGTAAGCCTGATCTACCATAAGAGCGAACTGAAAATACAGATTACTGAAGCCCTGCGGGATGTAATCTCGGGGATTGTAAGGGGGGCAATAGCATTTCAGGACGTGAAGATTATCAGCCCCGTAAATAAAAAATAAACCACCTCAAAAGGTGGTTTCAAAATCATGCTTTAATATAAATAAGGCTTTTCCTTAATTCCGGTTTATCCAGGATAAACCACTCCAGCCATCTTTTTAATTCTTCAATTTCATAAGGGAGCAGTCTGGCCAATGCCTTTTGAAGTTCTTTACTGAATAATTTTGCATCAAAACTTACTTTTTGGAGTACGGTCTTGGTGTACTCCAACATAGCTCTTGCCATAATTTTCAGATTGTTTAGTTAGACTGTTACTATCAAATGTAATCAAAAAAAGGTAAAAATTATTGTGTAAATTCCGTTAAAAAATGGCCAATTAGATGTTAATTCCGTCAAACTGCCTTTAAATCCTAAACATTCCCAACTTGAAAAATTTTATATTTTTTTTTATTTATGTCCTGACGCTCTTGTGTTTACCTGCCTGTACCGCTGGAAAAATCAGGAAATTGCATCATTTTACGGAGGCTAAATTAAACAACCCGGTCTTTGCGAACCAGTTCACGGGTGCCCTGGTTTATGATCCCGTATCCGGGGATACACTTTATCACAGAAACAGTAAGAAATACTTTACCCCGGCCAGCAATACCAAGATTTTTACCCTCTATGCCGGCCTGAAGCTATTACCCCCTAATATCCCGGCGCTCAGGTACTCAGAATTCAATGATACCCTGTTTATTCAGGGGACCGGCGATCCTTCGTTGCTGCATCCGGACTTTGCCGACAGTACGGTGCTCGAATTTATCCGGGGGCACCGGAACGTCGCCCTATTCAGCGGCAACTTTATGGAAACCCACTGGGGGCCGGGCTGGGCCTGGGAAGATTATGACGGGTATTACTCCCCGGAACGAACAGCCCTTCCACTTTATGGCAATGTTGTTCAAATTTCTTCAGGCGACAGCCTCCGGGTGCGGCCGGCACTTTTCCGCGACAGTATCCATGCCATCCGTTTTGTGAACCGCAGGCTTCGGGATGCCAACCATTTCTTCTATGACCCCCAAGGCGGCGATACGATTCTGATCCCGTTTAAGACAGATACCAGCCTTACAAGGAAACTGCTGGAACAGGCTGCCGGGATACGGATCTCACATACGGTGAGAATGCCGGGGGAAATCAAAACCCTTTATGGGCAGCCTACAGACAGCCTTTATAAACAGATGATGCAGGAAAGCGATAATTTTCTGGCCGAGCAATTGTTGCTGGCCGTTTCCGGCATGCTGTCGGATACTATAAACGGGAGCCACGCGAGAGAGCATGTGCTCCGGGAAATTCTTGGAGGCCTTCCTCAGCCTCCTGTCTGGGCAGACGGTTCCGGTTTGTCCAGGTATAATCTTTTCAGTCCCGGGGATATGGTATATGTGCTTACGAAGCTATACCACGAGATTCCCGAAGACCGGCTGCTGGGATTTTTCGCTGCCGGCGGGATTTCGGGTACGATCAGGGATTGGTATGGAGGGGATGAAGGGCCCTATGTTTTCGCGAAAACAGGTACCCTGGCNAATAATCANTGCCTNAGCGGTTACCTCCGGACCCGATCGGGAAAACTGCTGATCTTCAGTTTTATGCACAATCATTTCCGCGAACCGCTGGCAGTAATCAGGCAGGAGATGCAGGGGATATTGGAAAAACTGAGGGATACCTATTGAATGGATGCCAAACTGCTTCCCTATTTATCGAAAATAGCATGCAGGGCTGCATACTGCAAAAGGATAATGGTCTTTGCATCGCGGATCTCGCCGCTGGCTAACATTTTCATGGCCGTGTCAAAGGGGTATTCGAGCACTTCTATGTTTTCGGTCTCCCCTGCGGCGCCCCCGCCCTCCCCTGTTTTCATCTGACTGTTATATTCACCGGTGAAGAGGTACAGGATCTCGGAAACGGATCCCGGAGACATATAGGTTTCGAGTACGGGCTTTACCTTGTCTATCCTGTAACCGGTTTCTTCCTCCACTTCCCTGCGGATACAGTCGGCCGCATCATCCATGTCGAGCAGGCCCGCGCAGACTTCTATCATCATGCCGTCTTTATTGCCATTCACATAGGTAGGCATCCGGAACTGCCGGGTAAGGATCACGGTACGCCTGGCTTTATTGTAAAGCAGGATGGCGGCCCCGTTACCCCGGTCGTACACCTCCCGGGATTGGGTTTCCCATTGCCCGTCTTCCTTCAGGTATTCGTAGGTATATTTTTTCAGCACATACCAATTGTCTGATAATAGCTCCTGCCGGATATTTTTAATGCTGCCGTTTTTCATACAATCGTACCGGGGTTTAAGGATTTATTCTGTTAAGGTGCTTCCTCATTTTCAGACGGTAATGGCCTGGTTCAGGTAGCGCCTGAAAGGTAACATTTCCATGTAAACCTGCACGACATGCGCTGTAAAGTCGGCTTCCAGCACCGTATCCCTGGAAAGCCGGTGAACCACGGCAAAGGTTTTATTCCGCAACAGGTGGATATAGGGATGGTCCCGCGAAAATCCCTTGGGGGCTGTTTGCAGGCGTTCGTCTTCATACAGGCCGCCGAAGGTATCCTTAAAAGACTTTTGACCCAGGATTTTTTCCAGCTCTTGACCGTTGTAATCAATTGCATCACGTACACTCCTCAATACGCCCGGGGCCGTCCGCCACAAGCCCCCGGCAAGCAGGGATTCATTAATGCCTATCTGGATGTAGAAATCCCCGGTACCGGGAACCTTATCCAGGGCGGCCCCGAAATGGTCTTTATAAACGGCTTTGCCGGGGTGGAATTTAAGGTTGTTGTTGATGCGGTTGACGGCTTTATCGGCGGGGGTGTGCTGGTAGTCCGGGTCTGCAGCTGCCAGCTTAAAATCCAGTTCTTCCAGCCAGTGCATGAATGACAGGCGGAGTTGCCGGTATCGATTGCGGTTCGCATCCATCCATAACCTGGAATTATTGAGCTGCAATTCCTTAAGGAATTGAAAAAGGGCATTAAAATCCATAGCCTGCGCGGGATGGGAAATGGTTAATTATCAGAAACGGTTGTCCCCGTCTATCAGGTTGCCAAGGCCTCCCAGGATACTGCCTTCCCCTTTGTCTTTTCCCCCGCCCTTGGGCGCCGCAGCCCAGACCCTGCTGGCCAGGCGGCTGAACGGCAGGGATTGTATATAAACGGTGCCAGGGCCTCGCAGTGTAGCAAAGAACAGGCCTTCTCCCCCAAAAACTGTGTTCCTGATGCCTCCCACAAACTCTATGTCGTAATCCACATCTTTAGTAAACCCGACTATGCAACCGGTATCAACCTTCAGCACCTCTCCCGCCGCCAGGACTTTCCGGGCCATGGTGCCACCCGCATGGACAAATGCCATGCCATCGCCTTCCAGTTTCTGCATAATAAAACCTTCTCCCCCGAAAAACCCGCGGCCAAGGCGTCTGGAGAATTCTATCCCCACGGATACCCCTTTTGCTGCACACAGGAAGGCATCTTTCTGGCAAATAAAGCGGCCTTGCTTTTCAGAAAGGTCTATAGGGATGATCTTGCCCGGGTAGGGGGAGGCAAAACTAACCTGCTTCTTCCCCTGTCCTGAATTCAGGAAGGCTGTCATGAAAAGGCTCTCCCCTGTCAGGATTCGTTTGCCCGCAGAAAAAATCTTCCCCAGTACGCTGTTATCCTGGTTGGAGCCATCGCCAAAGATGGTGTTCATGGTAATGCCGTTGTCCATCATCATAAAGGTTCCCGCCTCGGCGATTACCGCTTCCTGCGGATCCAGTTCTATTTCCACGTACTGCATTTCCTCGCCGTAAATATGATAGTCTATTTCGTGTGCGTTCATACTGATCTTTTCGGGTTTAAGGTTTTATTAAAATTTCCGGTAAAGAATACCGCTTATGCCAATAGTGTTGTATTAGTTGCAGGTTTTTCATTAATGTTACAGCCATACAGTAATCAGGGACCCTTCAATTCCTTAGTTTAACCGTCCATTCAAATTCGAAGGCAGATACCTGCAGCCCCTCTTCATTGATCCCGGTGGATCTCATGCAAAAGGTTTGCCCCTCCCCGCTTCGGATGGTATTGTCCAGCGCCTGTTTTATGAGTGCCCCGTCTGTGCAGCGGAAGGTGATCTTCCCAACAGCTTTTTTTGAAAAAGAAGCCCTGTTGCTGGCAACCAGCATGGAGACATTCCTGCCGCTTTCCCGGATCTGTTGCATCACCATGGCCCCGGTGCTCAGTTCGGCAGCCATCCCCTGCACGGCCCAGAACATCGACTTAAAGGGGTTCTGGTTAAACCAGCTGTGCCTTACGGTCACCACGGCCTCTTCCTGGTCCAGGGAGCGCAGCCTTACCCCACACCACCAGGCGGAAGGCAGTTTAAAGAACAAAAAAGTATTGAAGCGTCCGGTTCCAGTGGCCATACACGGTATTTGTAAAGCTAAAGGTATCGAAAAAGTAGCAAAGCATAAATGTTAATATACTGTTAAATTTTAGTACTATGTTTTGCATATTACCTTTCTTTGGATATATATTTGCATAAGAAACTAATATGCCATGACAGAATCTTTAAGCAAACACGAAAAGACCCTATCGGCAGCTATCCACGCCTCTACCTTCAGCAGGTTCTTTATCCCTTTTGGAAATTTCCTGCTCCCCCTGGTATTATGGATGGCAAATAAAAAGGAACTGCCCTTTGTTGATTACAACGGGAAACAGGCCCTGAATTTCCAGATCAGCCTGTTGTTGTATTCGGTAATCCTGGGCGCTATCTCCATCCCTTTTTTCCTGGGTTTCCTTCCGGGCATCCTCGATGGCGGCATCCTGCAATGGCATGATTTTGACCACCATTTTGACTTCGATTTCAATTTTGACGGCGATTACCTCAACCTGAGCAGATTGATATGGCCCATAGGAATTGCCGGCTTGTTCCAGGCCGCCCTGTTTGTCATCAATATTATATATACAATCCTGGCTACCCTGAGAACCAACGAAGGACAATATTTTCAATATCCCATCACCATAAAATTCATTAAATAATGAAAACTGCCGCCACATTGTTCCTGCTCTTCCTGAACGCCGGGTTCCTGTTCCAAACCGGGGCCCAGATGCCTGAGGATTCCGAATTGTACCTCCTGCTTAAGTCTAAAGACAGCCTGCTGTTCGATGCGGCCTTCAATACCTGCAACATAGAAACCCTGGAAGAGCTGTTTACGGAAGATTTTGAGTTCTACCACGACAAGGGCGGGGCTGTTTCGGGCAGGGAGGCATTTCTGGCACCGCTCAGGAAAGGATGCGAGACCAGGACTGCCGGCCAACCGCAACCCGCCAAAAGGATTTTACTGGCTGACAGCCTGAAGGTGTATCCCCTTTATAACCAGGGCAGCTTGTACGGCGCCATTCAGCAGGGAGTGCATCGTTTCGAGTTCCTGAACCGGGAGCAGCGGTACCAAAAAGGTGACATCGCCAGGTTTACCCATATCTGGATAAAAACCGGGGATTCCTGGAAAGTCAAAAGGGAATTGAGTTTTGACCATCAGCCTAACGAACCATCGAATCAGTCCTCATCAAACTGATAGTAGCAATCAATTATCTAACAAGGAGTTTATGCATCAATCAAAATCAAGTGCAAGTTCAAGTTCAAGTTCAAACCTGTCTGCCGCAGGCGGGTTCAAGAACAAATGCAGGAACTGCAAAACGAACAGTTAACCGTTTAGAATCATGACATTATGAATATAGAAAACACAAAAGCGCAAATGCGGAAAGGGGTCCTGGAGTACTGCATCCTGTCTATCCTGGAAGGGGAAGACAAGTATGCCTCCGAGATCCTGGAAGCCCTCAAAGATGCGAAAATGCTGGTGGTGGAGGGTACTATATACCCCTTGCTTACGAGGCTGAAGAATGCCGGCCTGCTGAACTACCGCTGGGAAGAGTCAACTTCCGGGCCCCCGCGAAAATATTATGCCCTCACCGAAACCGGCAAAGTGTTCCTCAGCGAACTCAATACCACCTGGGACGAGCTCAGGACGGCGGTTAATCTGGTAACCAATGCTAAAAACAAGTAAAAATGAACAAAACAGTAGACATAAATCTTGCCAATATCCTTTTTCACATCGATGAAAAAGCATATAACAAACTTCAGCGTTACCTGGAGGCCATCAAGCGTTCCTTTACGGGAACCCCTGGCAGCGACGAGATCCTGGCCGATATAGAGGCCCGAATTGCTGAGCTTTTCCAGGAAAAACTTGAAAACGAACGGCAGGTTATCACCCTCAAGGAAGTTGATGAAGTGATAACCATCATGGGCCAGCCGGAAGACTATATGGTAGACGAAGATATCTTTGAGGATGCTCCAAAAACAGAGCCTGCCCGCAGCGCAAAGGTTAAGAAGCTCTATCGCGACATTGATAACAAATACATCGGGGGAGTATGTTCCGGGCTGGAGCATTACCTGGGATTTGATGCCCTCTGGATCCGGTTGATTTTTATCTTCTTTGCACTTTTTACGGGATTTGGGTTTATAGCTTACATCCTGCTGTGGATCCTGGTACCTGAAGCGGCTACCACTTCCCAAAAGCTTGATATGAAGGGCGAGCCTGTTAATATCAGTAACATAGAAAGGAAGGTTAAAGAGGGGTTCGATGATGTCGCGGAACGCGTAAAGAACGTGGATTACGATAAAATGGGGGAAAAGGTCAAGAGCAGCGGCCGCACCTTCTTCGACGCCCTGGGCGATATCATTATGTTTTTCTTCAAAGTATTTGGAAAATTCATAGGTATCCTGCTGATAATTATTGGGGCCGCTACGCTTATCGGCCTTTTCATTGGCCTGTTCACCGTCGGAATAATGGATATGATCCATATTCCGGGCCTCGATTTCTATGATATGGTGAATTCCACGGACGCCCCGGTCTGGCTGGTGAGCCTGCTTGCCTTCTTTGTAGTGGGCATTCCGTTCTTNTTCCTCCTCTATCTGGGGCTGAAGATCCTGGTTACCAACCTGAAATCCATTGGGAACATTGCAAAATTCTCCCTCCTGGGCCTCTGGTTGTTGTCGCTGATCGCGCTGGCCGTACTGGGTATCAAGCAGGCTTCTGCCCACGCCTATACCGGCAGTACGCACGAAGACAGCCAGCTGTTTACAGGCAGTTCTCCCGACACCCTTTTCATCCGCATGAAGAGCAGTTCGCTGTATGACTTTCAGGAAAATGTAGGGGTCAACGGGATGACGGTGACACACGATAGTAATGGGGAGCGGTTGCTCTTTTCTGACGATGTGTATTTTGATATCAAAAAGTCTGAAGATTCCCTGGCCTATATCGAGGTCCGACGGGATGCCGACGGGAGTTCCTTTGAAGATGCCAGGGAAAGGGCTGGAAATATTGCCTATTCCTTTACTGTTGATGGCAACACGATAAGCCTCGACGATTACATTACCACACCGATTGCGAATAAGGTAAGGGACCAGGAAGTCCGGGTAAGCCTGCTGGTGCCTGAAGGTACGGTACTGCAGTTCGATGATTCGGCTGGCGGGCGACTTGGACGAGGTACCCGTTACGATGAAGACCTGTACCGCTCTGAAGTAACGGATTATAGCTGGATGATGCAGGCTGATGGCAAGATCCGATGCCTGGACTGCCCGGAAGATGTCAGGGAAAAGGAAACAACCGGGGAAGACGGACACATTATCATTAATGAAGAAGGGGTTGATATAGACCTCAGGGATAATGGGGATAACTTTAAGATGCAAATTGATGAGAAGGGTGTGCGCATCAAGGCAGGGGACCAACCCTGAAAGTTTACGGTTCATCCCCCGGAGCCGACAATCCGGTAAGCAAACTTTTGGCAGCGGGCGACATTACCGGAATTTTACGGCATTACAACAACAACCTATAATTTAAATCAATCATTAATCAAACCCTGAGGAATTTCGGGGACCTAAAACAAACAATCATGACAACACTGGCAAGAATCACCATCGGACTATTACTGGCCCTCCTAACCGCCTCCTGCGGCCTGGATATCAATATCGGCGCCGGAAAACGCGGTAATGGGGTGGTAACAGACGACCGCCGGGAAATCACCGACGAATTTACCGTGGTATCGGCTTCGGAAGGGCTTGATGTCTTTGTCACCCAGGCCGAAGAATTTGAAATTTTGGTAGAGGCCGATGAAAACATCATCGACCTTATTGGTACCGATATCAGGGACGGCAGACTAAGGATCCACGCTATTGAAAACATCGGGCACGCGACCAAAAAAGTATTTGTTTCCCTCCCGGTTATCACGGGACTTGAATCCTCAAGCGGGGCAGACCTGAGTACAGCGAGCCTGATCAGGGCCGACAGGATATCGCTGGAAGCCAGCAGCGGGTCTCATCAGCAGGTCGAGCTGATGGCCGACGAAGTCGAGGCAGATACCAGCAGCGGGGCCGATATCCGGATCACGGGGGAAGCCAACGACTTTTACGCAGATGCCAGCAGCGGATCCGGTATCAGGGCACAGGATTTTGAAGTAAAGACCTGTAATGCCGATGCCAGTAGCGGGGCCGGCATAGACCTGAATGTCTCCGAATCGCTTACTGCCGAAGCCAGTAGCGGCGCCAACATCTCCTACAAAGGGGATCCCAGCCTGCAGCAGCGCAAATCGGTTTCAGGCAGCGTTCATAAATTATGAAGACAGGGCAATTATTTCCGGCACCTTGCGGATCGAAGCATTTGCGCATTACCGGCAATAAACCACAAGCCCGCGAGAACGAANTGCTACAACCGTACAGGCAGCAACCACCAGGCCCGGCGAATTAGTGAAGGCTGTTAATAACATTTGCGATACCTTCCAATTCGCCGGTTAGTTTTAAACTATCCCTGTTATGCAGAATGTTATACCTAATCCTGCGTCTTCCTACTTATTTATTCTTAAAATTCATCCAATTTTCCCCGCCGGAAACTTCCGTTCTTTATATTTAGCACAAATATGTAAGGATGCAGCTAGAACTGAAAACCTATCAGCTTCCCCTGCGCCACCAGTTCCGGATTTCGAGGGAAACCACAGATGTACAGGAGACCCTTATTGCAGGCATAAGCCTGAATGGGGAAACAGGTTATGGGGAAGCAACGGCCAACGATTATTATAAAAGCACCATTGCGGGGATGCGTGCTGAGATTGAAGGAATCCGCGACGAAATAGGCACATATTCCTTCAGCACTCCGGAAATCTTCCACAATTTTCTCACCCATCGCGGGCTCAGCAACTTTGCAGTATGCGCACTCGACCTTGCCGCGCATGACCTCTACGGCAAACTCCTGGGTAAACCGCTATACGAACTTTGGGGTTATTCCATCGAATCCTACCCCACCACCAACTATACCATCGGCATTGATACCATAGAAAACATGGTTGCGAAAATGCTCGAAAAACCCTGGCCTATCTATAAAATCAAACTGGGTACTGATCAGGATGTGGCCATAGTGACCGAATTACGCCGGCATACGGATGCTGTTTTCCGTATAGATGCCAACGGGGCCTGGAGCGCGGCACAAACCATTGAAAACTCCGTCATCCTGAAAAAACTGGGGGTGGAATTTATAGAGCAGCCTTTACCGGCCGGCGATTGGCAGGGTATGGAAAAAGTCATGCATTTCAGCGCCCTGCCTGTTATAGCAGATGAAAGTTGCGTGGTAGAGTCCGATGTTGCCCTTTGCAGCCTGCATTTTCATGGTATCAATATCAAGCTCTGCAAATGCGGGGGCCTGACCCCTGCCATGAGGATGATTAAAAATGCGCGGGAACTCGGGTTAAAAGTAATGGTTGGATGCATGACAGAATCCACGGTAGGCATCTCCGCAATTGCCCAGTTACTCCCGCAACTGGACTATGTGGACATGGACGGAGCCATGCTGCTCGCCAGGGATATCGCAGACGGGGTATCGATCGCAGACGACGGCCGGGTACTATTCCCTCAGCTCGGCGGCAGCGGAATACTATTGCGGTAATGGCAAATTATACAGACTATCCCCCCGGGCGTACCGTTCTGCTCAACGATCGCGAATACCTGTATTTCGGAGGGACCTCCTACCTCGGGTTACAGGCCGATCCGGAATTCCGGGAATTGCTGATTGAAAACATCCGCCGCTATGGGGGGAGCCACGGCGCCAGCCGCTTGTCGAACCTCCGGCTTAAAATTTATGAGCAGGCTGAAACGCGTCTTGCTGGGTGGACAGGAAGCCCTGCCGCGATTACCACTTCCTCAGGATTCCTGGCGGGCCAGTTGCTGGCCCATTATTTCGGCAACGGGCCCTACCGGCCCTTTTACGCCCCCAATGTCCATGCGGCCATGCTAAGCGGCAGCCAGGTGGCTTATAGGAATTACGACCTGCTGGAGGCCGCACTTTCTGATTACCTGGCCGCGAATGCCCCCCATGGGACCCCTGTGCTTTTTACGGATAGCACAGATCTGAGCGGGAAATCGTATCCCCATTATAAGGCCCTTAAAAATCTTCCGCTGCAGCAAATTATCCTCGTGGCAGACGATTCCCATGGGTTGGGGATCCTTGGGGAAAACGGCGGGGGCGCCTACCGCAGCCTACAGGCTTTAAAACCAAAAGAACTCCTTGTTTGCGGCTCCCTTGGAAAAGCCCTGGGGCTTCAAGGCGGCGTCATCCTGGGGGAGGCAAAACGACTTGGCGAAATTTGGGATACCGTCTTTTTCGCAGGCGCCAGTCCGGCACCGCCAGGGCATATGGCTACCCTCATCGCCGCCGCCACCCTCTATGAGCAACAAAGAGGCCGGCTGGTGCGGAATATCCGCCATTTTGAAGAGAAATGCCCACAGTTGAAAGGTGTATCCCATATGCAGGGTTACCCGGTTTACGCCTACAACAACGAACAGCTTACCTCCTTCCTAGCTGCGCAACATATCATCGTTACCGACTTCCCCTACCCCGCTTCCGGACCGGATGCCCTCACCGGGAGGATCATCCTCAGTTCCCACCACCTCGACACGGATATCCAAAGGCTTTGCGATTCCCTGAATACTTTCTTCAGCAAGCCCGGAACCTGAAAGTTATTTCCCTTATCAGATTAATAATTTTAGATTGAAATTCTACTGATTTAACAAAAAATATTGTAACTTTTAAGGATATCTTAAGAAGAACTACTAAAGCGCGACACTATGAAAACAATATTCGGATTGTCCCTGTTGCTTCTGATCCTTATATCGGCATCGGCCCTTAACTCGTCTGCACCGGTTTCCAGCGCGGAAGCCGAAACAATGCACTCGCTGCAGGGAACCTGGGAACTTGAGAGTTTCTACAATTATGAAGGGCAAAATGTCTCCGATACAGTTCCTGTAGAAAAAGGATACAGACAAGTAAAAATGTACTATAATGGAAGGGTTATGTGGTCCAGGATCGACCCCCGGGCACCTATTGGGAGGTTTGGTTATGGCACCTATAAAATTACCAGCTCAGAACTTATAGAAACTATTGAGTTTGGGGACGCCGAGTTTATGAAGGCATTGGATACCATGCGTATTTTCCGTTTCAACCTCGAGCTGAAGGACAATACCTACAGCCAGATCTCAATAGATGAAAATGGAATTCCCTTTTTCTCTGAGAATTATAAGAAAATAGACTGAGCACATCCCAGGTACCGTACAAGGAGCCCGCTTCGAAAGGAGCGGGCTTCTTTTTTGTATTACCGGCGGGGCCCGTAAACCTGACGCAACAAGGACACTGCAGTAGAATGTTGATCCCAGTGCTACTGCCCCTGCCGGCCCCGTAATAGGGGCTCGTATTTTGGCACATTCGGGCTGCATATTTAAGAAAAATATTGTAACTTTTAACAAGAAATTAAGGATAACTATAAAAACCGGATCATGAAAAAATTACTCGGAAGTACCCTGTTGATACTGATATTTCTAGGGGCTGTTGGTTACGTCCCCAACACAATGCAAACCCCACCCGGTATTGAAGGTACCTGGGAACTTGTCAATTTTTACAATTATGACGAGAACGGCAATGTTACAGATACCGTACCCACCACTGACGGCTACCGGCAAATAAAAATGTACTATAATGGCAAGGTTATGTGGACGCGCTATGTCCCGGCCGATTCTATTGAGTGGTTCGGTTATGGATCTTATGAGATCACTGATTCTAGCCTCACTGAACGGCTCGAATACATGTCGGCTTCCATGAAGAAAATTGCGAACGAACTACAGGAATGGAATATGGAATTGATTTTAAAGGAAAATGCATACAGCCAAATCTTTGTAGACGAAGACGGTAACCGCACCTTTTCCGAGAATTATAAACGGATAGATTAACAACAATAAACCCGGGCTTTACCCGGGTTTATTGTGCCTGTTATACAAAAACGGGGCTAACTTACCTCCTGAGGGGTCTCTACGGTGGCCAGGTAGCGCTCGGCATCCAGGGCCGCCATACACCCGGTTCCCGCAGCAGTCACCGCCTGCCGGTATTCCTTGTCCTGTACGTCACCGCTGGCGAAAACGCCCGGTTTATTGGTTTTGGTGGATTTCCCCCTGGTGATGATATAGCCGGTCTGGTCCATATCCAGTTGCCCCTTGAAAATATCGGTATTCGGTTTGTGGCCGATGGCTACGAAAAATCCGGTAATGGCAATCTCTTCCTTTTCCCCGGTCTTGTTGTTAACCATGCGGAGGCCTTCCACCACCTGGTCGCCCAGAATCTCATCCACCTCGGTATTGTAACGGATATCTATGTTTTTGAGGCTGTTAACCCGGTGTTGCATGGCCTTGGAGGCCCGCATCTGGTCCTTGCGGATGAGCATGGTTACCTTGCTGCAAATATTCGCGAGGTAAGAGGCCTCCTCCGCAGCGGTATCCCCCCCGCCTACAATAGCAACTTCCTGGCCCTTATAAAAGAAACCGTCGCAGACAGCACAGGCCGAAACCCCACCGCCCCGGAGCCTTTGCTCACTGGGGATGTTCAGGTATTTGGCAGAGGCCCCGGTAGCAATAATCACCGTTTCGGCTTCCACCACGGTGCTGCCGTCTATGGTAATTTTATGGATCCCCCCTGTTTCGTCGCTCAGGTCAACCGCCGTGGCCATTCCAATACGGACTTCCGTGCCAAAACGTTCGGCCTGCTTCTGCAGATGCACCATCATGGTAGGACCGTCTACCCCATCAGGGTATCCCGGAAAGTTATCAACCTCGGTGGTGGTGGTGAGTTGCCCGCCGGGCTCCATCCCGGTATAAATTACAGGCTTCAGATCGGCCCTGGCGGCATAAATAGCGGCTGTGTATCCGGCCGGGCCGGAGCCCAGGATAAGCGTTTTAATTCGTTCTCTCTTCTCAGACATGATCAAAATTTACCAATATGTTTAACCTGGTAAAAGTAGGTTTTTCAATACAAACCTTACATCCAAAGTTATCAAAAGTTATTATAATGGCATAGCCGGATGCCCAACTGCGGCCGGTGTTTTCAGGCCTATTCCCCTTCGGAAGCCAAAACGGTGCGAAAACCCAAATGCTCCAGGGCAGAATCAATACTTGAAGCCATCCTCGCGGAAATGCGGTAACTGGCACAGTATGATTCGTTACAAAGAAAGGAGCCCCCTTTTATAACCCGCTCCTGTGCGTAGGGATTGGCTGGATTGCTGGCTTCCGCCGGCCCTTCGGGATTCCTTGTTACCCCTTCTGCCGCGATGCTGGCATAATATTCGTTGTCGAACCAGTCGCTCGTCCACTCCCAGACATTCCCGGACATATCATACAGGCCGAATGCGTTAGGCGGAAAGGCCATAACCGGGGCCTTCCCCTCAAACCCGTCGGTTACATCGTTGCGGACGGGAAATTCGCCGTTCCACGTATTGGCCATTTTGGAAAGGGAGGTAGCATCATCCCCCCAGAAATAAATGCTGCCGGTGTTTCCGCCCCTGGCGGCATACTCCCATTCAGCTTCAGTCGGGAGCCGCCTTCCGGCCCATTCACAATAAGCCAGCGCGTCTTCATAGGAAATCTGGACCACCGGGTGGTCTTCCAAACCTTCAATACTGCTCCCGGGGCCATGGGGCCGTTTCCAGTTCGCGCCTATTCGCCATTCCCACCATTGCGAGAAATCATAAAGGTTGGGAACAGGGCTTTTGGTTTTTCGGAATACCAGGGACCCGGGTTGCAGGATGGAGTCAGCCGGTTTCGGGGTGCCTTCCGGCAATTGTTGCTTCAATTCTTCCCAGTCCAGGGCACGCTCCGCCACCGTGATATAACCGGTTTCCTTTACAAACTTTGAAAACTGGGCATTGGTTACCTCATGGATGTCCATATAAAACCCATCTATGACTACCGGGTGCGCCGGTTTTTCATGCGGCATGGCATGGCTGTCCCGGGGCACCGCGCCCTGCATGTACTGCCCGCCCGGAATCCATACCATGCCTTCGGGGGTGCTGCGGCCGGCCGGTTGCGCTACTTTAAGGTCTGATGGAAGGGAAGCGGGAGCATCCTTACCCGAAGGCGAAGCGGCCTTTTCCCCAACCGTTTTCTCCTTGCACATGGAGAGGCTAAACAGCAAGATAAGAGCGACGCTGTACCTGATTATTTTAGCATGACTTTGCAACATCTGTATTGGATTGGCATGAATTGCAAAGTTATTTTATATATTCAATCCTTTAACAGGGAATAACATGAAAAAAAGCCATTTATCGGGAAGCATCCTCGTTTTAATGATGCTCGTATGCCTGAACTGCCGGAATAGCCCCGGGGGTAACATGGAGGAAAAGACAACTGGGATGGCTGCAGATACCACGCTTTCCGGAATCCGGCATGCGTATTTTAAAGACACTATCGATGGAAAAGGGACCACCCTTTATGTGCTTACCAATTCCAAAGGCACAGAGGCCGTTTTCACCAACTACGGGCAACGGCTTATTTCCCTGATGGTCCCCGACCGTGAAGGGAACTATGCAGACATTGTCCTGGGCTTTGATTCCCTCGCGCCCTACACCCGCGGAAGGGGTGGTTTTTTCGGGGCCGTCGTGGGGCGGTACGGGAACCGTATAGGAAATGCCAGCTTTGAGTTGGACGGGACGAGCTACCAGCTCGCAAAAAACAACGGGGACAACCATTTACACGGTGGTGAAACAGGCTTTGAATCTGTGGTATGGGATGTGGATTCCGTGGCAAACAATTATATTTCATTCCACCGGGTATCCCCCGATATGGAAGAGGGTTATCCGGGAAATCTCGATGTGCATGTGGCGTATACCCTGACTGATTCGAATGAACTGGTAATTGATTACCGGGCCACAACCGATAAAAAAACCCATGTTAACCTAACCAATCATTCATACTTCAACCTGAAGGGCGCCGGGGAAGGCGATGTAACCTCGCATATCATGCAAATTAACGCCGATTCCATTACCCCAGTGGATAGCGAACTGATCCCGACCGGGGAGCTTAAAGCCGTTGAAGGAACACCTTTTGATTTCAGGAAACCCAAAGCTATTGACAGGGATATAAATGCCGGAGACGATCAACTGGAATACGGCAGGGGGTACGACCATAACTTTGTATTAAACGACTCCCCTAAAAATGAAGAAGGCCTCATTTTTGCCGCAAGGGTACTGGAACCGCAGAGTGGCAGGGTAATGGAGGTCTATACCAGCGAACCAGGGGTACAGTTCTATGGGGGGAATTTCCTGAACGGGGAAGTCATTGGAAAAAAGGGCAGGGCCTATCCCTTTCGCGGCGCCTTTTGCCTGGAAACCCAGCATTTCCCCGACAGCCCGAACAGACCGGAATTTCCATCGACAGTCCTGGAACCGGGGGAAGAGTACCAGACCACTACCGTTTATGCCTTTGGGGTAGAACCCTGAGCGGATAACCGGACCAGGCTCTCAGGCGATCAGGCGATGAAATTTCTCTATGTTCTCCTGGGTACCGTTGATATACAGCAAATCATTTTGTTTTAGTTTTTCTTCCGGCTGTATGTCGTATATCATGGTATTATCCCTGGAAATCGCCAGNATATTCACCCCGTAATTAGCCCGGACATTGGTATCCTTAAGGGACTTGCCNACCAATTTGCCCCCGTCGCTGTTGATCCGCAGGCAGGTGATGAGGAAATCCGGGATCTTGGTGGTGCGGATGGTAGTTGGCATTTTTTTCTGGGTTTGGAACAGGTCGTAATTATCAGACCTGATGGAATCCACAAAATGTTCAATATCGTCTTCCGGCACCAGGAAATTATGCAATACCCGTGAAAATATCTCGATGGAAGTCTCAAATTCCTCCGGGATCACATCGTCTGCCCCCAGGGCGATCAATTCATTGATCTCCCTTACATACCGGGTTCGCACCAACACAAAAACCGATTGGGAAACCGAGCGGATATTGGTAATTATTGCCCTGGTTGCGGCCGGGTCCGATATCGCAACCACCACGGCCCGGGCCCTGTTAAGATGTACCATTTCCATGATATGGTCGTGGGTGGCGTCTCCGAAAATTATGGGGATCTTCTTAGCCTTCGCGTTCTGAACAAGCTGGGCGTTCAACTCAATCACTATATAAGGGATATTGCTGTAGCGCGCTGCTTTGGCCAGGTTGGATCCGTTTATCCCATAACCAATAATGATGAGATGGTTACTAATATCTTCCTCGACGACCGCTCCCTGCTGATCTGCTTTTTTGGACTTGTTATTCAGGACATTGCCGATTTTTGTTTTCAGCAGGGCGATGGAGATCGTTTCAGAGAAAATAATGACAAAAGGGGTAAGCAACATGGAAACTATAGATACGGCGAGGAAGTACTGGTTGGTTAACTCACTCAGCAGCCCGGCCTCTATGCCCACCTTGGAAAGGATAAAGGCAAATTCCCCCACCTGGAACAAGGCAAGCCCAGTAAGCAATACGGTACGGGGCGGATATTTGAGGACGGCAATGGCCAGGGACGCAATGGCCGATTTCATAAGGAACAACAGCAGGACTACCAGCATGATGATCCCGATATTGGAAAAGAAGAAATTCAGTTCTAGCAGCATGCCTACCGAAATAAAGAAAAAACTCGTGAACAATTCCCGGAAAGGCAGGATGATACTGGTGGCCTGATAGCTGTACTCCGATTCTGAAATGATCAATCCGGCAAGGAATGCACCCAGTGCCAGAGACAAACCTGCTTCGGAGGTGAGAAAGGCAACCGCGAAACAGATGGTAATGGTGGTCAGCAAAAACAATTCCTTGCTGTTGGTTTTCGCGATCGCATGCATGAGTTTGGGTACCACGTAGCGTGCACTGACTATCGTAATGGCCACTACCACAACGGATTTGAGGAAGAGGGAAAGCACACTCATGGTGAGGTCTCCCGACTTTCCGGCCATAATGGGGGTGACCAGCATCATGGGGACCACAATGATATCCTGGAATATCAGGATAGCCAGGGCATTCCGGCCATGGGGGGAGGAGATCTCATTGCGGTCCTGAAAAACCTTTAATACAATGGCCGTACTCGAAAGGGAAAAAAGGAACCCTACAAATATGGATTCCTTCCAGGAAAAACCAAGGGAATAATAGGCGGTGCCCGCAACCAGGACGGTAAGCCCCACCTGGATCAGGCCTCCGATAAATACCGTTTTTTTGATAGAAGCCAGTTGTTTCAGGGAAAGTTCCATCCCTATGACAAACAGCAATAGGATTACCCCTATCTCCGAAATAATTTCCACCTGGTCTACCGCCTTAACAAGGCTTAGGCCGTAGGGGCCTATAATGGTACCTGTAATCAGGAACCCAAGGATGGACGGGAGTTTAATCCGTTGCAGGAAAAAAACAATCGCTACGGAAAAACCCAGTAAAATAAGAAGGTCCTGTAATAGCGGTAAATGCATAGCGCTGGATATCTGATTTGTTCGTTGTTTTCAGGCTTTACGGTCTATATTGCGGGGCTGGAGGCCCCGGTTTCCGCCAGGGGGAAGATACATAAAAAGTTGCACAGGAGGGTCCCTTTACCACTTTCATTGCCCCGGTTTCAAAATGCACATTCAGACCGCGACAGCATATAATCCCGGGAGCAACAGTCATACTTTATGCCCTCTTCGTTTTTACCGGCCCTTCTATATCCCGGGATAGTGAATTCCAATATTTTCTATATTTAAGTGTATAATCCGGGAGTAACCCTATGGCGGCCATGAATTTCCTGTCAGTCTTACTAATCATCTGTATCACCCTTTTCAGCCTGCTTGGTTGTTATCTCCTTATAACCCGAAGGGGAAGGCGGCTGGTGAATAGCCTGCTCGCTGTTTTTTTCCTGATCTGGGCCATAGATTTCCTGGATGGGTACCTGCACCTCAACGGCTTTTTCCTGGAACATATTCACCTCGCGCTATGGACCGATCCGCTGATCCTGCTATACGGGCCCCTGATCTATCTGTTTACAAGGAACTACCTCGCGGAAAATCCGGAATTGAAGGTGTCAGACCTGAAGCATGTTATTCCATTCCTCCTTGCCTTCTCCCTGATGCTATTTGGGTACCAGCTTCGGCCGGCAACGGAGAAAAGTGAAATCCTCAACAACATGGTTAATATGGAGCAACCTCCGGAGGTGCTGTATGTTTTTATCCTGGTTTATCTGCATTTTTTCCTGTACCTGTACGCCTCGGTAAGACTCGTCCGGGCCAGGGAACGGCGGATGCTGCAGTATTTTTCCCAAAAGCAGCTTCAGGGCCTCCTCCGTCTGCTTCGGGCAATCATGATGTTATTGGTGGTTTCCCTGTTAAACAGTTTTTTGCAATTTTACAGTGAACGGGCCCTGTTCGAAACTGGCACAGCCGTATTGTTGCTGCTGGTTGGTCTATTTATCGCTTCCCTCCTGTTGAAGGCATTGGACCAGTCGTCGTCCATTTTGCCTGCCGGGATTACCGGCCGGTATGGGGGCAGTTCCCTGGCATCCGGGGAGATGCAGGCCGTTGGTGCCAGAATTACCAGGGCCATGGAGGAGAAACAACTTTTCCTGAACCCGGAACTTACCATAGACGAGCTCGCCAGTGCTGTCGGATCCTCATCAAGAATAGTCTCCCAAACCATAAATTCAGGTTTCGGGAAGAATTTTTTCGAATATGTGAATACCTACCGGATAGCGATGGCCCAACGCATGTTTCGGGAGAATACGGATCCCAAACTAACCGTACTCGAGGTCATGTACCAGGTTGGTTTTAATTCCAAATCCTCTTTCAATACCCAGTTCCGGATACAAACAGGAACCACTCCTTCCGAATATCTCAGGCAGAGTAAAAAATCCCCGGGAATAAATTTGTAGCCGCCTCGTATAAATGCGTTCGACTTCCTGAAATCGGTCGCCCCGTTCATTTCCCCTGGCGAAATTTGCCGGAACCTTAAATGTACCGAAATGAAAACTGCTTTCGAATTTACCCCCTCTCAGCTTAGCCCCCTCACGCAATTGTATTACCACTTCTATCCTGGCCTTGCCATCCTGATCGCATATATTTTAGCCGGCCCGTGGATAGTAGGTATGGGTTATCCGGGCCTGACCACCCTCCTGCTGGCAGAACTAATTATCCTCGCCCCTATCGGCCTGGGCCATCTAGTATGGCATAGCCGGAACAGCGGGTNCGGTCAGGGCTTTAAGGCGCTGATTCCTTTTATAAAAAAGCTCAGGATGGCTCAATATTTTAAATGGAGCCTGCTGGGGATCCTGGCTTGTACCCTTGTTTACCTGCCGCTTTACCCGCTTGGGCTGTACATGAGGGAGCAGCTGTTCAGCTGGTTGCCCGAATGGTATTTCAACCCGGTTTACGGTTCAGCAGACACTAAGTTGATAGCCAGGGTATTCCTGGCCGGAATTTTCATAGACGGGATCATCGGGCCAGTGGTAGAAGAAATATATTTCCGGGGATACCTGCTGCCCAGGATGGCCTACTTGGGTAAATGGGCCCCTATAATCAATGGCCTGCTGTTTGGGCTGTACCATTTCTGGCAACCCCACAATTACCTGGCGATCATCGCCATCGGCATGGTGTTGAGCTATATTGTATGGAAAAAACAAAATGTTTACCTGGGCATCCTGATCCATTGTAGCCTGAACATCCTCGGCGCCCTGACGGCCTACCTGGCAGCAAGCAATGGGGAGCTTATTATGAGGTAATTCAGGCATAACTGTCATGGTTTATGCTATCCGCCGGAATATCCCGGCGAGCCTCAGGCTGCTTTGGAACCTGCTTACGGAATAAATCCGCCACGCCTTGGAAGTTGGCTGTAACAATCCTAACTTGTCTGAAAAGAACTGTTCATTAAAGCAAAAGAACATTCAATGAAGACGGTTATTAACAAAAGTTACCCGGAAACGGGGATCGGCCTGTTACGAATAGGTTTTGGATTAATGCTCACCCTCGTTCACGGCTGGCCAACTTTAAAGGGTTTCCTGGAGGGGGCGCACGAGGCTTACCCCGACCCGTTGGGGATAGGGAGTTCCCTGACTATGGGATTGATGTCCTTTGCGGAATTTTTCTGTGCCCTGATGGTCACCCTTGGAATTTTCACCCGCATGGCGCTGATCCCTCTTGTCATCGGTTTTGCAGTGGCCTTCTTTGTACAGCATGCGGCAGATCCTTTCGGGTACAAGGAACTGCCGTTTCACTACCTGCTGGTCTTTATTATTTTGTTGGTTGCCGGCCCCGGGAAATTTACCCTGGCGTCTTATTTCAGGAAAGGCTAATCCCTTATTTGGCCGTCCACCCCCCATCCACGGTCAGCATGGATCCAACCATGTAGGTGGCAGCATCGCTGGCCAGGAAGAGTGCTGCCCCCTGGATCTCTTTGAGTTCACCCCAGCGCGCAAGGGCCGTGGCGCCCACTATAAATTTCCTGGCTTCCTCCGTATCGGCTATAGGGACATTCATCTCGGTGAGGAAGGGGCCGGGGCAAATTGCATTCACATTGATATTGAAAGGGGCAAGCTCCAGGCCAAGGGCACGGGTCATTTGAACTACGGCTCCTTTGCTCGTGGCGTAAGGGGTGCGGTTAGCGAGGCCAACAAGCCCCAGGGTGCTTGCCATATTGATTATTTTCCCGTTTCCCTGCTTTTTCATCTGTGGGGTTACGGCACGGCAGGCGTTCCAGGTCCCCTGAACATTCACCTGCATGACCTTATCAAATTCGTCGGGGGTTAATTCGTCTATGGCCCCCCTGATATTGATTCCCGCGCTGTTGATGAGGACGTCGAGCCGCCGGTAGTTCTTAATGATGGCGGTAACTACCTTTTCCACATCGGCCAGGTTGGTAACGTCGGCAGAAAATGCCCTCGCCTGTATCCCGTAACCGGATTCCAATTTTTTTGCTGCTTCCTCGCCTTCCTCCAGGTTGCGGTTCACCAGCATCACATGGGCCCCGGCCGATGCAAGGGCCGCGGCCATGGCATAACCCAGGCCTTTGGATCCGCCGGTGATCATGGCCACCCTGTCTTTCATTTCAAATATGCTTAATCCTGGTAATTCGGTATCTGTCATCTTTTAGTCTGTTTATGGTGATCGTTATATGAATCCGTAATGTTCCTTTGCGTACATGAGGGACGAACGGTTATTTTCCACTTCGAGCGCAAGTTGCACATCTTCTGCCTGGCCGGAAGTACGGGGCAGGGCCTCCTTGCTTTTATGCTTTTTGATGCCGTGCAGGTAACTGGCCAGTTCAACGGCCGGGCGTTGTTCGAAAGTTGCCCAGTAGGCCTCGGTAAGGCAGGGGATCTTAAGGGGGTCGCGGGTGATCATTTCAAGGTTGAAGCGCACATCGGGATTCTTATTCTTTATAGCCGCTATCATACCTTTAATATCCAGGTAGCCATCCCCCAGGTTCACTTCCGAAAGAAGGAAGCCATCCTCGTATTCCTCCACTCCCATATCCTTTAAATGAACGGAAAAAGTATAAGGCGCCAGGGAGGATACCACTTCCATGGGGTCTTCCAGTAGTGAGATGTTGTTCCCGGTATCTAGGGTTACTCCTACCCATTCACTGCCGACAAGTTCCAGGATTTCGATCATCTCCCCTGTCTGCCAGTCTTTGTGGTTTTCCAGGGCTAGTTTAACCTTATGTTTCCTCACCACGGGTTCCGCCCTTTGTATGGCGGCAACGGATGCTTCCCTGAATGTCCTGAATTCCTCCAGTGTCCGGAAGTCTTCGTACCGCCTTCCCGAGAGGCAAACCGCCCTGAAAATATCCACCCCGGCTTCTTTGGCCACTTCAATCTCCTTCTCAAACCTCAGAAGGTCGCCGTCGTCTTTGGGCATCCTTAACTGTCCTTCTACAAAAACGTTAAGCTTGTCCTGCCTCGCCTGTATTTCTTTTACCATTTGTTTGTCCCAGTTGCGCACATTTACCTGCACCCCACCGAAGCCAATCGAGTGGCAGTGGTCTATCATATCGAGGGCGTTGCCAAAAGGCGGGTAGACCTTACTATCATTTTTGCCGTACCAGCGTAAATGGTAACCTGCCTCCGCCACCCCAAACCGTAATTCGGGGGATTCGCTTAGAAAACCTGGGATTACAGGCATGGTCATGGCAAGGCTGCCTGCAGCAGAATTGCGGATAAAGGTTCTTCGCTTCATGTCGGTTTTGTTTGATTAGATTGGAATACCCACTAAAATACATTTTTAAGGCGAACGACCACCTACAATCCCCATAGCTTAAAGATCAGTCAAAAAAATGACGAAATAGTATCATTTATTAACTGGTATGCCGGCTTTCTTTTCCCCATCTTGCCGGTTCATGATTATTTAACGCAGGATCCCGCGTCTTGCCGTGAATTGGTTATTGTTACGTACCTACGCCGGCGGGTTTGCGGGGAAACGCCCCCCTTCAGGCTAAAATCCGGGAGGACTGATGAAAATGCATTAAATTACCCGAGATATGATAAAATCCAACAATCAATTTTGCAAAATGCTTTAAAGGTGATATTTTCATTGCTTCTATAGTATTTGATCGCAGGAAACCTCAANGTTTTCTTATCCTTTAAAAACAACCCGCCAACAATAAAGTACCCCATGAAAAAAGAAGAGAAAAATAAGCTCAGGAGCGAAGACTGGTTCAGTCCCGAAGACGTAAAACAAGGCTTCATCCATCGCTCCTGGCTGCGAAACCAGGGTTATCCGGATGACTATTTCAGGGGTCGCCCGGTGATTGGGATTTGCAATACCTGGTCCGAACTCACCCCCTGTAACGGCCACCTCAGGGAATTCGCCGAATTTGTAAAACGAGGGGTCCTGGAAGCCGGGGGGGTGCCTTTTGAATTCCCGGTGACCAGCACGGGGGAAACCATCATGCGACCAACAGCCATGCTGTTCCGCAACCTGGCAAGTATGGATACCGAGGAAAGCATCCGTGCCAACCCCCTGGACGGGGTAGTACTGTTAACCGGCTGCGACAAAACCACCCCTTCCACCCTCATGGGGGCCTGCAGTGTAGACCTGCCCACCATTGTGGTTCCGGGTGGCCCCATGCTTAACGGGAAATACAAAGGGGAACGCATAGGTTCCGGCACCTTTGTCTGGACCCTGAAAGACCGGATAAAAAACGAAGGCTTTACCCCGGAAGACCAGGTGGAGGCCGAGATCTGTTCCGCCCGTTCGGCCGGCCATTGTATGACGATGGGTACGGCCTCCACCATGGCCTGTATGGTTGAATCCCTGGGGCTTACTTTGCCCGGGGCCGCCGCCATCCCTGCGGTCGACTCCCGTAAAAAGGCCCTTGCCCAGCTCTCGGGCAGGCGGATAGTGGAAATGGTACGCGAAGACCTTCGCCTTTCGAAGATCCTTACACGCAAGGCGTTTGAAAATGCGATCAAACTGAATGCGGCCGTGGGCGGATCAACCAACTTTGTCATCCACCTGACTGCCATTGCGGGGCGGATTGGGGTGGACCTGAAATTAAAAGACTTCGATACCATAGGGAGCGATATCCCCCTGCTGGTGAACCTGATGCCTTCAGGGAAATTCCTGATGGAGGACTTTTTTGATGCCGGCGGCCTTCCGGTCGTGATCCGGCAGTTACGGGAACATTTACACAATGACGCCATTACGGTAAACGGCAAACCAATCGGTGAAAATAACCAGCGGGCGGAATGCTATAATACGGAGGTGATCTCGCCCATAGAAACTCCTTTCCAGGAAAAAGCGGGCATTGCAGTGCTTTACGGGAACCTTTGCCGGGACGGGGCCGTGATCAAGCCATCGGCTGCAACCCCTGAACTTATGACGCACAGGGGCAGGGCGGTGGTTTTCGAGACCATAGAAGAATACCTGGCCACTGTAGACGACC
>JGI25321J50212_10000574_pt1 | contig 40718 bp, 28 predicted proteins | sample AutmiccommuBRH23_FD_50212 | JGI IMG/M metagenome (IMG submission 50212)
CTTGCCGAATTCTANGACCTTTTCGAAGGTGACCCTAATACGAATGTGGCAGGTTCAGGCCAGGAAGAGCGCAGGGGGTTTGTTCCCAATGCGGCTAATGCCGGCCCGGACAACCTCGGAATCGGCTATGGCTTCCTCATCGGACAACAATTTAACGAAGATGGGACGCCATTGACAGACCGTCCGGGTAATCCTTTGGTCTTCACCAAAGAACTGCCAGGCCTTGTGGGTAACAACGAGCGTACCGGGATTCGCGTTATTAAGTACCACCCTGTTAATGGTTCTTTTGCAGGGCATTCCATTATGCTGCGCTACGCAGATGCCCACTTGATGAAGGCCGAGGCTATCTTCAGGGGTGCCGGTGGAGGCGATGCAACAGCTTTGATCAATGAGCTCAGGGTACTCCGTCAGGCTACGCCTATAGGAACCGTATCGGAAAGCGATATTATTGACGAAAGAGGCCGGGAGTTGTACGGGGAATACGTTCGCCGTATTGACCTTATCCGCTTTGGTCAGTTTACCAGGGACTGGGCATTTAAAGCTCCTGAGGCTGTAGGTAACGCCGACAAACAGATCTTCCCGATCCCAACCAACGCCTTGTTATCTAACCCCAACCTTGTACAGAATCCGGGGTACTAAAATTTAATTTTAAGTGTTTAAGAAAGACCGCCTTGAAGGGCGGTCTTTTTTTTTGCATCTTCTTTCAGGTTAACAACAACCCTGAACCATATAAATTGCCTGATATCCACTTTGCCCGTTTCGGGGAAAACCATAACTTACAGCCCTCATTACCTCATACTAAAGTATGTACTTCATAGGATTCGACATTGGGAGCTCTTCTATAAAAGCCGCGCTGGTGGAAGCGCGGACCGGCAAGCCTTTGGGGGTGGCAATTGCCCCGGAAAAGGAAATGGCCATGCTGGCCCTCGAAACCGGATGGGCGGAGCAGTCGCCGGAAGAATGGTGGAAGTATGTCTGCCAGGCAAGCAAAAAACTGATTGCCGATCATAGGATTGACCCGGGCCAGATAGAAGGTATTGGTGTTTCCTACCAAATGCACGGCCTGGTCCTATTGGACCGCCAGGGGGAAGTGATAAGGGATGCTGTCATCTGGTGCGACAGCAGGGCTGTTGCCATCGGCCANAAAGCTTTCGATGACCTAGGAAACAGCAGATGCTCAGAACAGCTACTCAATTCCCCCGGCAATTTTACCTCCTCCAAACTAAAATGGGTGAAGGAACATGAGCCTGAGAATTACGCCCGGGTTTACAAATTCATGCTCCCGGGCGACTACATAGCTTTTCGCCTCAGTGGCATGATGAATACCACCATCTCCGGCCTTTCCGAAGGTATTTTCTGGGATTTCAGCAAAAATGACATCGCTTCCTGGCTAATGGATTACTATGGCCTGGATGCCGGCCTCATTCCCGAAATCGTTCCCACCTTTGCTTTACAAAGCGAGGTTTCAAAAAGAGGTGCAGAGGAGGCGGGCCTGCAGGAAGGAACACCGATCCTGTATCGCGCCGGTGATCAGCCAAACAATGCGCTCTCCCTGAATGTCTTTTATCCCGGTGAGGTTGCCGCCACCGGGGGTACCTCTGGTGTCATGTATGCGATAACGGATAATTTATCGGTAAAGGAAAGCTCCCGGGTTAATAACTTTGCCCATGTAAACTATACCCCCGACAATAAATATATTGGAAAACTACTCTGTATTAACGGGGCCGGGATACAGTACCGCTGGCTATTAAATAACCTCGATGTGAATTCCTATGAGGAGATGAATACCCTCGCCGCTTCCGTGCCCGTAGGCGCAGACGGCGTTGTGATCCTCCCCTTTGGAAACGGGGCGGAACGTATGCTGAATAACCTGCAGTTGGGTACCCGCATGGTCAACATCAATCTGAACAACCACAACAAGGCCCACCTTTGCCGTGCAGCCCTGGAAGGGATCGCCTTTTCATTTGTTTACGGGATGGAGATCATGAAATCCGATGGGGTTGAAGCAAGGGTCATCCGGGCAGGAAACGACAACCTGTTCCGTTCCCCGATTTTTTCGGAAACCATCGCCTCCCTTATCGATCAGGAAATTGAAATATACAATACTACGGGGGCTATCGGGGCAGCCAGGGCATGCCAGGTTCACCGGGATGGCCTGGAGGCCTACGGCCGGCAACTCAAGAAGAACGATTATGTAATGAGTTATAAGCCCGCGGCCGACAAAAACCCTTATATGCTGGCTTACCAGAAATGGAAAAACGAACTGGAAATTAACATCAAAACCAATTAGAATGGCACTCATAGGAAACAAGGAGTATTTTAAGGGAATCAAGGAAATTAAGTACGAAGGCAGAGAGTCTGATAACCCGCTGGCTTTTAAATTCTACAACCCCGAACAAAAAGTCGGGGAAAAAAGCATGAAGGAGCACCTTAGGTTTGCTGTGGCGTACTGGCATACCTTCTGTGGCACCGGCGCCGACCCTTTCGGTCCGGGGACCCTCAGGTTTCCATGGGACGAGCCCGGCGATGCAATCGCTGCTGCCAGGGAGAAAGCGGATGCCGCTTTTGAATTTATTACAAAACTTGGATTCGATTATTACTGCTTTCACGATTTCGACCTGGTACGGGAAGCCGGATCTTTTGCAGAATCGGAAAAGCGGCTTTCGGCTATCGTTGATTACCTGAAGGAAAAACAGGCGGCTTCCGGGGTGAAACTCCTCTGGGGTACGGCCAACTGCTTCTCTAATCCGCGCTATATGAACGGGGCTGCTACAAATCCGGATTTTAAAGTACTTGCACGTGCCGGAGGGCAGATAAAACTCGCCCTTGATGCCACCATTGCCCTGAACGGGGAAAACTATGTGTTCTGGGGCGGACGGGAAGGGTATATGTCCCTGCTGAATACCGACCTGAAACGGGAGCTGGACCATATGGGCCGGTTCCTCGGCCTGGCGAGGGACTATGCCCGCAGCCAGGGATTTAAAGGAACTTTCTTCATTGAACCTAAGCCGATGGAACCAATGAAGCACCAATACGACTTCGATGCGGCCACCGTTATTGGCTTCCTGCACCAATACGGATTGCAGGACGATTTCAAGCTAAACCTGGAAGTAAACCATGCGACATTGGCAAACCATACCATGCAGCACGAAATGGCTGTTGCCGCTGCCCATGGCATGCTGGGAAGTATAGATGCCAACAGGGGCGACTATCAGAACGGATGGGATACGGACCAATTCCCCAACAATGTGATGGAGGTAACAGAGGCAATGCTTATTTTCCTTAAAGCCGGCGGCCTCCGGGGCGGCGGAGTTAACTTCGACGCCAAGATCCGCAGGAATTCAACAGACATGGAAGATGTATTCCACGCCCACATCGGAGGCGCTGATACCTTTGCCAGAGCGCTGCTCACTGCCGATAAAATCCTGAGCTCCTCCCCTTATGAAAACCTCAGGAAAGACCGCTACAGTTCCTTCGATACAGGAAAAGGAAAAGATTTTGAAAACGGCAAACTAAGCCTAAAGGACCTTTATGAACTGGCCCGTGACAATGGCGAACTGGAACTTCAGAGCGGAAAACAGGAANTTTTTGAAAATATCATTAANCAGTATGTTTGATTTCCAAAAGGTTGATGCGTTGATGGGTTGATTTGACGGCAGGATTGTCAGGTTCTGAAAAGGTTGATGCGTTGATTCGTTGATTTGCATTCCCGGAAGTGCCAGCTTGCTGGCTACAGATGGGTTGATAAGTTATTACGCGTGCCCGAGTCCCTGCCTGTAGTGTGACTGTGAGGTTTTGGTTAGAGAGTCAGAGCACATATCCCCTCACCCCCCAACCCCTCTTCTCCGGAGAGGGGTTACGATTCTTTAAACATTCCGTTAGCTTCGCTATAGGAGTAAGTACAATTCTATAGTAATTAACCATGTAACCCATCTTTTGGAGGGGTCGGCCCGAAGGGACGGGGGAGGTGTCATCGGTAAGGCGCGGAGTGACTGAGAAATCTCACTTCCTTAAGCAACAAACCCTTTATAGGCCAGCAGGCAGTGGGCAGTAGGCAAAAAGATGTGGTATTTGCGGATTAGTGTTTGGACCAGGCATATTAGACCCTCCATCACACCCTATCAACAAATCAACAAATCAACATATCAACCCCTCCCCGGCAACATCATTCCTATTGTGCAAAATAAATATATATGCCAATAACCAGGGCAACTATACCCAGGCCAATATGGGTTACATACCTGTAAGGCACTATATCTACCTGTTTGGTATACTCCTGTACATATGGTGTTTTTCTTGGGAAAAATTTTCCAATGAGCAGCATGATGAGGATATTGGCCACAAACAAAATCCCCATTACATGCAAATAGTGGGGGTAGGCTTCCACTTCGACCACCTTAAGGGCGGCAGGATCGGTAATTCCTGCTGCGGCAGCGTCTTCTAGGGCCCTGCTCACCCGGAATGGTTTCCATACAAACTGGCTTAATATATAAAGTACTGATCCGGAAATAATCCCGATTTTAGCCGCAATGGCAGGCACCCTTTTCGTAAGGTATCCTACCACAATAATAGTAAGTATGGGAATGCTGTATATCCCATTCACCTCTTGCAGGTATGTGAACAAACTCCCGGCATTGGCTATCAGCGGTGCAATAAACATGGCGGCCAGGGCCAGGAAAGTCCCAAAAAGTTTTCCGTATTTAACAATAGTCTTTTCCGGTGCAGCGGGGTTAATATGCTGTTTGTAGATATCGATCCCGAACAGGGTAACGGAACTGTTCAGCACACTGTTAAAGGAGCTTAGAATTGCCCCGAACAGCACTGCGGCAAAGAAGCCGATCAGGTATGGCGGCAGTACCTCGTTCACCAGCGCCGGGTAAGCCTGGTCTGCCACCTCGAGTTTACCATGGAACATGTGGTAGGCGATAATGCCCGGCAGGACCACTATAAGAGGCCCTAAAACCTTTATAAAAGAAGCGAGTAACAAACCTTTTTGCCCCTCCCTCAGGTTCTTGGCCCCAAGGGCCCGTTGTATGATCTGTTGGTTGGTTCCCCAATAAAATAGTTGCACCAGCATCATGCCGGTAAAAATGGTACTGAAGGGAACCGAAGCCGTGTTGCTGCCAATTGAATCGAACTTGTCCGGATTCTCGCGGTACAAGGTATCAATCCCTGCAATGATATCGCCCTCCCCTATTGCATACAGGCCGAAGACCGGGATCATTATACCCCCCACCAGAAGGCCAATGGCATTTATACTGTCGGAGACGGCAACCGCTTTAAGGCCGCCAAAAATGGCATAAATAGAACCGATGATCCCTATGCCCCACACACAGATTTTCAGCGCTGCAGCATCGGAAACTCCCAGCATTGCAGGGACGTCGAACATGGTACTGATAGCCAGTGATCCGGAATACAGGATGATGGGCAACAAGACCACCACATAGCCAGTCAGGAACAGGGCCGAAGTAATGGTTTTGGTACTTACATCATAGCGTTCCTTAAGAAATTGGGGCACCGTTGTAAGGCCCCCCTTAAGGTACCTTGGCAACAGGAAGATAGCCGTTACCACCATGGCGATAGCCGCCAGAGTTTCCCATGCCATAACAAGAATGCCTTCTGAATAGGCATTGCCATTCAGGCCAACGATTTGTTCTGTCGAAAGATTGGTTAGCAGAAGGGATCCGGCAATTACTCCGGCAGTTAAGCTTCGCCCCCCCAGGAAATAACCGTCGGAGGAAGTTTCATCTGTAGTTCTTGTCGCAATATATGAGATAACAGCCACCAGCAGGGTGAAGCCGGCGAAAGACAGGATTCCGATCATTTTAAGTGCAGTTTGGTTTAGTTTGTTCCCCTAAATATATTGGATTATTTATAAACTACTTCACCCTCCGCAAAATATTCACAATTTTAACCTCATGTGAATTACGGCAAAGGAAATCCACCGCTTTCCCCTACCCTTTCGGTTTGCACCATGTTCAGCCAACGGACACCAAATATTAACTTCTTGTTAATCTAATTAACTTCTCGTTAGCCCGCCTTTTCTTGGCCTTTACTTATCTTTCACCACGGTTTGAATTGCATGAAAAGGATTATCGGACTTTATAATTCACTAAGTCTTTCGTTATTCGGCTTTCCAAAAAAGGAAGAAATGTTGGTCTTTCCTCAGGCCTTCATTACGCCTCATTTTTCTGCTATTCCACCTTCTGAGAATAAACAGACCGGTACCGGCTCTTGGCAGGAGCTCGCCAGGCAAATGTTCATTAATTCTACCCTCGGGATAGAAATTTACCAGCCAGCAATCCCCGGTGTCAGAACCGTAAACGGCCAGCCGTCCTTCAATACTTCATGGCCTGGAAAAATAACCGATCAGGGTAATTGGCTTGTCCGGTCTCATGACATATTTTTGCATGGCCTTTCACGCAGGTACCGGCAAAAATCCTGGCTGCCGGGTTTGGAGTTTATAGAAAGCGGAAGCAGATGTGAAGTTTCAGGATTCCGGTGCCGTCAGGGAAGCCAGCTGTATTTACCTGATATCATTTGGTAAATGCCGGAAAATAAATTCGGAATAAGTATGAAGAAGCACAAAATGAAAATATTCGCGGGCATTTTAACTGGTATCGTGTTATTTTCTGTTGGGTGTCAACGCAATAATAAAAACCCGGAAACTCATGAAGCTCCTTCTGAAGGCACGCTTTTTACGCTGCTTTCATCTGATAGCACAGGCATAGCCTTTGTGAATAAGGTAGTAAACCAAAAAGATTTCAACATCTTTAAATACCGCAATTTCTATAACGGTGGCGGAGTGGCTATTGGGGATATCAACAACGATGGACTGGCAGATATTTACCTTACCGGGAACATGGTGGCCAACAAGCTTTACCTTAACAAAGGAAATTTGGTTTTCGAGGATATTTCGGCATCCGCAGGCGTTGAGGGTAATAAACCCTGGTCAACCGGCGTGGTGATGGTTGATGTGAATGGCGACGGATATCTGGATATTTATGTAAGCAACGCCGGAAATATGGAAGGCAACAACCATGACAACGATCTGTACATCAACAACGGCGACCTTACCTTCAGTGAACAGGCCGAAGATTTCAACCTGGCCAAAACAGGCTTTTCTACCCATGCAAGTTTTTTTGATTACGACAAAGACGGAGACCTGGATGCCTATATCCTCAACAACAGCAACATCCCTGTAAGCAGCCTGGGATATGCCGAACAGAGGGAAGTACGGGCCCAGGATTGGGAAGGCGTTCCGGACATCTTCAAAGGTGTCGGCGATATGCTGTTAAGGAATGACGACGGTAAATTTGTGGATGTAAGTGAAGAAGCCGGCATATTTGGCAGCCTTATTGGGTTTGGCCTGGGGGTAATGGTAACGGATATCAACAAGGACCTCTATCCGGACATCTATGTTTCCAATGACTTTTACGAACGTGATTATCTCTATATCAACCAGCAGGACAGAACCTTTAAGGAGGAAATAAAAAACTGGACATCGCATTTATCCCTTTCGGCCATGGGAATAGACATTGCCGATATAAACAACGACGGGCATGCCGAGATTTTTATTACGGATATGCTTCCGGAAAAGGATGAACGTGTAAAATCGGTCATGGAGTTTGAGGGTTATAATGTTTTCAAACTAAAGCAAAGCAAGGATTTTTATCAGCAGTACATACAGAACACCCTGCAGCTCAACAACGGGAATGGCACCTTTTCCGAAGTAGCCTATTTCAGTGGGGTGGACGCTACAGATTGGAGTTGGGCAGGGCTTATGTTTGATATGGATAACGATGGCCTCCGCGATATATTTGTAACCAACGGGGTGAACCATGACCTGACCGATCTGGATTTCGTTGATTTCTTTGCTAATGAGATCATACAGAAAATGGCGCTCACCGGCAAAAAGGAATCCATAGATTCCATTATCAATAAAATGCCGGTAAAGCCTCAGCCCAACTACGCCTACCGGAACAATGGGGATATTACATTTTCCAATGCCAACAAGGAATGGGGATTTGAACTTCCAAGCCTGTCAAATGGTGCAGCCTACGGCGATCTGGACAACGACGGTGACCTTGACCTGGTGGTGAACAATGTAAATATGGAAGCCTTTGTATATCGCAATAATACCAGCGAATCAAAGGGGAATAATTATATTAAACTTCAGTTTGAAGGGCCGGAAAACAACAAATTCGGTGTCGGGACCACGGCACTGCTTTACCATGGCAGCAATAAGGTGCTGCAGGAACTTATCCCATCCCGGGGCTTCCAGTCATCCATGGAATATGTGATGACCATAGGATTGGGAACTACAAAAACAATTGATTCCCTCAGGATCATCTGGCCCGACGATCGTACCCAAAAGCTCGAAAATGTATCAGCGAATCAATTTCTACAAATAAAACATGTTGATGCCGAAGGGGTTTATACCCTTCCCCCGATCAAAAATGTAAAACCCCTGCTAAAGGAAATAGCGAACCCCGATCTGCTGGCACATAAGGAAAACAGTTATAACGATTTTGATTACGAAGGCCTTATCTATAAACTTCTTTCACAGGAGGGCCCTGCCCTGGCCGTTGGGGATATTGACGGGGATGGACACGAAGACGTATTCACCGGCGGAGCCAAAGGACAGCCGGGTACTTTATACAGGCACCTGGGCGGGGGCAGGCTCCAGCTTGGCAGGCAGACGGCACTGGAGGCCGAAGCAGCATACGAGGATACGGCCGCCGCGTTTTTTGACGCAGACAATGACGGCGACCTGGACCTGGTGGTCGGTAGCGGGGGAAATGAGGCAGGGCAGGAATCTACCTATAAAAGCCGGCTTTACCTCAATGACGGTTCAGGGAAGTTTGCCCGGTCACCCCGGGAGTTGCCGTCCAATAATAAAAACATTGCCGTAATTGAACCCCACGATTTTGACGGGGATGGAGATATGGATCTCTTTATAGGTTCCCGTAGTGTGGTTGGTATATATGGTGCCAATCCGGACCACCTCTTCCTTGAGAACGACGGTAAAGGCAATTTTTCTGATGCTACAGAACGCCTGGCCTATGACCTCCGGGAGGAAGGTATGATTACCGATGCCCTGTGGGCAGATATGGACGGGGATGGGAAAAAAGACCTGGTTACCGTTTCCGACTGGGGGACCCCCGCCATTTTTCGTAATAACGGGAGAAGACTGTCCAGGCAGGAAACTTCCCTTGACAGCCTTCACGGATGGTGGAATGTGGTAGAGGCCAAAGACCTGGACGGCGATGGTGATTTGGACCTTATCCTCGGGAATCAGGGAGCCAACCTGCATTATCGCCCCAGCCGCGAGGAACCTATGAAAATGTGGGTAAACGACTTCGATAATAACGGCACCATAGAACAGATAGTAACCCTGCATTCCCAGGGATCGGATTATCCGCTCCACCAGAAAAAGGAACTGACCAACCAGATGGTTGCCCTTAAAAAACAGAACCTCAAGGCTTCGGAATACGCGAAAAGAAGCATTGCCGAACTCTTCCCGGCCGAAATCCTTCAAAATTCCATCGTTAAACAGGCGTCTGTTTCAGAATCCGTACTCGCCATTAATGAAGGCGGGGGAAAATTCACTGTTAAAAATCTGCCTTCCAGGGTACAGTTATCCTGTATCTGCGGAATAAGTTGCGCCGACATTAATTCAGACGGTTATATGGACCTCATCCTGGGCGGGAATAATTTTGAGTTCAAGCCCCAGTATTCCCGGCTCGATGGCAACTTTGGCAATGTCCTGCTTGGAGGGAAAGACCTGGAATTCACCTGGCAGGAGTATACAGACACGGGGTTTGTAATAAGGGACGAAATTAAGCACCTGAAACAATTCAGGGATAAACAGGGGAAACGGTATCTGGTGGCAGCTATAAACGACCAAAAACCCAGGATTTTTGCATTGGATGAGTAGGATAATACTTTTTACGGCCCTGCTGGCCATTTACGGCTGCGGTAAGCGCGAAGGGGATCTTTTCAGTAATCCCCCCTCGGCAGAAACGGGTATTGCCTTTACAAATAAACTCACCGAGACAGATGATCTGAACATCCTGGATTACCTGTATTTTTACAACGGTGGTGGGGTGGCAATCGGGGATATAAATAATGATGGCCTGCCTGATATTTTCTTCTCGGGAAACCAGGTTAGGAACAAGTTGTACTTAAATCAGGGGGGGCTTAAGTTCAAGGATATCAGTGAATCTGCAGGTATTGAGGGGAACAGCAGCTGGAATACAGGGGCGGTTATGGGCGATGTAAATGGCGATGGCTTGCTGGACATTTATGTTTGCGCGGTGGTTGGCATAAACGGGTTTGACGGNCATAACGAATTATTCATTAATAACGGTAATGGCACGTTTACGGAAAGTGCTGGAAGATTCGGCCTGGATTTCGATTCCTATAGCTCTTCGGCGGCATTTCTGGATTACGACGCAGACGGGGATCTCGACATCTACCTCCTGAACCATGCAGTCCATACCCAGGAGTCCTTTGGACACGCCGATTTACGAAAGATCCGGAATTTTCAGACAGGCGATAAACTGCTTAGGAACGATAACGGAAAATTCGTTGATGTAAGCGAAGAAGCGGGAATATTTGGTGGGGTAAACGGCTATGGGCTTGGCCTTGCGGTAGCGGATTTCAACCAGGACGGCTATCCGGATATCTATGTAGGCAACGATTTCCACGAAGACGATTACTATTACCTGAATAACGGGGACGGGACTTTTTCAGAAAGGCTTCGCGACTATTTTGGCCACTCATCGCGCTTTTCGATGGGTAATGATGTGGCCGACATTAACCACGACGGCTGGCCTGATATTATATCGCTCGACATGCTCCCTGAAGATGAAACGGTGCTGAAATCTTCGGAAGGGGATGATGACTACCAGATCCAGAAACTACGCACCGAAGAGTACGGATATCATTACCAGTTCACCAGAAATATGCTTCATGTGAACAGCAGCGAGGGCAGTTACCGGGAAACAGCCCTGCTCAGTGGCGTAGCCGCCACCGATTGGAGTTGGAGTGCCCTTTTTGCCGATTTCAACCAGGATGGGGAACAGGACCTTTTTGTGTCTAACGGTATCCCCAAGCGCCCCAATGACCTGGATTATATAAATTTTGTTTCCGATGAGCAAATCCAGAAAAAGCTGAGTAATACGAAACTCGTCGATCAGAAAGCCCTCGATATGATGCCCGATGGCCGCATACATAACTATGTATTCCAGGGCACCGGAGGCCTTAACTTTAAAGATATGTCCGGAGAATGGATCGTTAAGGACACGCTGATATCAGGAGCAACTGCCATGGGCGATCTCGATAACGACGGGGATATAGACCTTGTCACAAACAACATTAACAGTGAAGCTGTCATCTACATCAATAAAACCGATAAAAAAAGCAATTATCTCAAAATCAGGTTCCAATATCCGGGGCCCAATGCCTTTGGTATCGGAACAAAAGTATTTTCCTGGCATCGGGGAGAACTGCAATATAAGGAGTTATATACCGCCCGGGGTTTCCAGTCGTCCTCCGAACCTTTGATCCATTTTGGTTATGGGGCTGCAGAAAAAGTTGATTCCCTTATAGTTGTCTGGCCCGACCGCACATCCCAAACCATAAAGGAAGTGGGCGTAAACCAGACCCTGGTGCTGAAACCTGAAAATAACCGGCCGTTTAACCTTAACCTCGCAAGTGAAAAATCCGATCCATTATTTGAAAGGATTCCGGGAAATCTGGGGATTGATTTTACCCACGAAGAGGATAATTACATCGACTTTAACCGCCAGAAACTGATCCCCTACAGAATCTCGGACCGAGGGCCTGCCACCGCTGTGGGAGATATCGATAATGACGGCAAGGCAGATATATTTTTCGGAGGTTCCAAATACATCCCTTCTAAAATTTACCTTCAGAAGGATACGGCATTTGCGGAACAAAGAATCCCCGATATAGCGGCAGATTCCATTAAGGAAGATGTTTCGGCCGTTATTGAAGACTTCAACAGCGACGGGAGGAATGATCTTTTCGTTGGCTCCGGAGGGGCGGATTTCTATAACAGGATGAAACCGCTGCTCAACACCTATTACGTACAGGCCGATTCCGGTTTCGTACACATGCCGGTACCTGAGCATTATGAGAATGTCTCCGTTATAAGGCCTGAAGATTTCGATGGGGATGGCGACACGGACCTGTTCGTGGCAAGTAATGCGGTCTCTGCCGATTTTGGGAATATTCCGAATTCATATCTGCTGCGAAATGAGGATGGGAATTTTACCGTCGTAGACAATAAGGAACTGCAGCAGGCCGGAATGATCACCGATGCCATCTGGCATGATTTTGACGGTGACGGTACCCGCGACCTGATTGTAGTAGGCGAATGGATGGAGCCAAAATTCTTTAAAAACATCGAAGGCGAACTGCGGTTAACCGAGGTCATCAATGGTTCAATAAGTGGTCTTTGGCAACGCATAGTCCCTTTTGATATGGATGCAGACGGGGATACAGACTATGTGCTGGGCAACTGGGGTACGAATACCAAGTACCGCGCAACGGCAAGCGATCCCATGCGAATGTACTACGGAGATCTAGACGAAAATGGCAGTACGGAAACCATCCTGGCCACCGCCAAAGACGGGGAATATTATCCGCTTGAGGGTTTACAGGGTCTGTCGGCCCAACTCGTAAGCCTCAGAAAAAGATATAACAGTTACAGGGACTACGCAGGGAAGCCAGTGGAAGAAGTGCTGGGCAGGGATGGCCTGGCGAAAGCCAGGGTGCTGGAGGTATCGGAATTGCGTTCCGGTTTCCTGGAAAACAAGGATGGCAGGTTTACCTTTGTCCCCTTTGATTCCTGGATGCAACTCGCGCCAATAACTTCACTGCTTTGTTATGATTTTGACCAAGACGGGGAAGATGAAGTCCTTGCTGCAGGTAACTATTTCGGAGTCAAACCTTTCCATGGCAGGTTCGGATCATTCCCGGGCGCTGTGATAAACAATAAAAATGATGTAGTTTTGGCAGATAAATTAGGATTGGATCTTTCTCAAAATTCAGCCAGGGCACTCAATATCATAACATTAAACAGCCAACCTTATTTGTTGGTGACATTTAACAATGAAAAAGCACAAGTGTATAAACTTATCAAGTAAGATCGCAGAGAAATGAAGAAATCAGGTATTTTTTTGGCTTTGATTTCCGTGTTGGCAGCATGTGGTGAAAACAGGGAATCAATAATTGTAACCCCCGAAGATCTGCATAAATCGGTAGATCAGATAACGGAGATCATGATCCATGACATTTTCTCCCCACCTGTGGCAAGCAGGATATTTTCGTATCCTAATATCGCAGCTTATGAAATTGTTGCGGGCGAAAATCCGGAGTACAGATCCCTGGCAGGTCAATTGCCCGGTCTTACCCCCATCCCACGCCCAGATTCTACGGCTGCAGTGAACTATCAGCTTGCCGCAATGGTTGCCCATATGGAACTGAGTAAAAGGCTGATCTTTTCAGAGGTACGGATGGAAGCATACCGCGACAGCCTGTTCGGAGTCTGGGAGGCCGTTAATGACGAAGAATTACAGGCATCCAAAAACTACGGGATGCAGGTAGTTGACCATATTGCGAAATGGATGGACAAGGATAACTACAAGCAAACCCGGACCATGCCCAAGTTTACCGTTAATACGGAAGATCCGGCACGCTGGCAGCCAACCCCCCCGGCCTATATGGACGGAATTGAGCCCCATTGGAACAAAATCCGAACCTTTGTTATTGATTCGGCTTCCCAGTTCAAACCGGCTCCCCCTCCTCCATTCTCTATGGATGAAGGGAGCGATTTCTATAAGGAGGTAAGGGAGGTTTATGAGATCAGTGAGCGAATTATGTCTGAAGGCGATGATTCCGAAGAGGTTGAGATAGCTAGATTCTGGGACTGTAATCCCTATGTATCCGTGACCCGGGGCCACCTGATGTTCGCCACCAAGAAGATCACCCCTGGCGCACATTGGATGGGTATAGCCAAAATTGCGTCCCGAAAGGCGGGCCTTGGCTTCGATGATACCGTTTATGCATATACCAGGACTTCCATGGCGCTTTTTGACGGCTTTATCAGTTGCTGGGATGAAAAATACCGTAGTAACCTGATCCGGCCTGAAACCCTTATTAATCAGCATTTCGACGAAAATTGGAAACCCATCCTCCAGACTCCGCCCTTTCCTGAATATTCCAGCGGACACAGCGTTGTCTCGGGGGCTGCTTCCACGGTTCTTACTGACATTTTTGGCGACAATTTCTCATTCACGGATGACACCGAAGTGCCTTATGGACTACCGGAAAGGAAGTTTTCATCTTTTAACCAGGCGGCTGCGGAAGCTGCCATAAGCCGGATGTATGGAGGTATTCATTACCGGGCTGCCGTTGAAGTGGGGTTAGATCAGGGCAGGAATCTGGGATCGTACCATGTAAAAAAATTGGAAATGCGCCAGGATAAAGCCATTTTAGCCGCCCAATGATCATATGAAGAAACTGATATTCGGAACGGGCTTTCTGCTCGCAGGGGCCCTTTGCTGGTATTTATTGCTAAAACCTTATGATTATGTGGTACGATTCACTGCCAGGGCTATCCCCGGGACCCTGAATCAATCCGTTAAAAGCTGGGGGGCAGGCCTGGACAGTGCCGCAGTGGTATCCCAGGACGGCTTGCAAAGCCTGACCCAGGAATTGTACTTTAATGATTCCCTGCACCGTTACGAATGGGAGATTAATGCCCTTTCAGACAGCACTTCCCAGATAAAGGTATTTGCCACAGATGTAAACCATAGTTTTAAAAACAAAATCCTCATTCCATTTTCCGATACAGATTTCGAGAAACGCACAAGGAAAACGCTGCTGAACTTTAACGAAATCCTTCAGGAACACTTAAATTCCTTCAAGGTAACCATCGAAGGTGAGGAGCATCTTAAACAATCATTCTGTGCATGTGTCAAAGTAAAGGGAGGGCAGTTTGACAAGGCCAGGGGCATGATGAAAAATTACCCCTTTCTCGGTTCATACCTTGTTGAAAATAACATTCCACTTGACGGACCGCCTTTTCTGGAAGTAACTTACTGGAATATGGACACAGACAGACTTGAATATGACTTCTGCTACCCTATCCTGAAAATTGACAGCCTCCCTCAGCACCCGGAGCTTACCTACCGTTCTTTTGGGCCTTTTAAGGCACTGAAGGCCGTTTACAACGGCAATTACATAACATCAGACAGGGCCTGGTACGCCCTTCTCCAATATGCCGAGAAAGAAGGCCTGCCCGTTTCGGGCCTGCCGGTTGAAGTCTTCCACAGCAACCCTAACATGGGCGGGGATGCAATGCGCTGGAAGGCGGAAGTATTTATGCCATTAACCGGATCGGATGAATAAATTTTTGATGTTGCCTGCCCTCTTCATTCTGGCCAGCTGTTCCAATTACGGCCAGCTGACCTTCATGGCCAAGTTGCCGCGAAAACTCAATGAAAACTCCGGCCTGGCCATCCTGGACACTACTTCGGTCTGGTTTATTGAAGACGGAAGTAACCCCGACAAAATCCACCAGGTAAGCCTGAAAGGCGACCTACTAAAAGAATTGGAAGTTAAGAATGCGAAAAACCGGGACTGGGAAGACCTTGCTTCCGATCCGGAAGGGAATGTGTACATAGGCGATCTTGGCAATAACCTTCACAAGCGGGAGGAACTCGTTATTTATAAAATTCCGGACCCCGGTTTGGAACCGGGCGACAAAATAACCGCGCAACAAATAAAATTGCGTTACCCCGGCAACAGGAGGCACGATTCCGAAGCCATGTTCTACAGGGAGGGGTTCCTGTATATAATAACCAAAGACAGGGCCAGGCCATTTACGGGAGAGGCATTAATCTATAAAGTCCCAGCCAGCGAAGGGTTTTATAAGGCCGAATTGGTGGGTAATTTTACACCCTGCAGGGAAAGGGGGGTGTGTGAAGTCACTGCCGCGGATATCAGTCCGGATGGCAAAAAAGTGGCCTTGCTTGGATATGGAACGCTTTGGATATTTTCGGATTTCGTTTCGGATGATTTCACCCGCGGCAAACTCACTACCATTAACCTCGGGGCCACCACCCAATTGGAGTCGGTAGGATTCCTGGATGAGGAAACCCTGCTGCTATCCGACGAAAAACTTGGTGCTACCGGGCGAAACCTGTATAAATATAAGCTGGATTAAAAGCCAAACCCCAGGCCGAAGGAAAACCTCAGGCCGTCATCACTGTCGAACAAAGCTAGGGTTGCCGTGAGCATATCCGCCCCGTTGAGGAAAAAGCCACCACCATAAGACGTATGCCAGGTATCGGAGGCGTCTCCGGGGAACCAAACCCTGCCGTAATCAAATCCCCCATAAATACCCATGGTTACCGGCAGGATGCTGGTCTTCACCCTATTTAGGCTTAAGCGGAGGTCTGATTGCTGGTAATAGGCTGTTTTCCCGGTAAAACGCTGAAACCGGAACCCCCTTAATCCCTCATTTGCCCCAATGCTGGCGGCCTGATAAAATTCATAGCCGTTACCAATATTGAAATGAGCATTCCATTTAGTGGCGTAAACCAGCCGGCCATTGGGCACAATTTTGTAATCCAGGGCCAGTTCAGGGATAACATAACCAAAGTCCTGCCCGCTGTTTTCCAGGTTGCGTTTATAGCCCGCATGGAGCGAACTGGCCATCCCGATGGTGGGAAAGGCCTGGTTATCGCGGTTCTCATAAGTATACTGCGCGTCTGCCCCAAAAAAACTATTCCGTGTTTCCTGCCCGTTTTCCTGGTAAAATAAGTTGATAAACCTACCGGCGGTCTGCTCCACTTCTATTGATTCAAACGAAATTCCTGCCCTGAACTTCGCGCCAAGGTCACCCCGCCAAACCATAGAGGGGGCAAGCCGTATGGTTTCGAGCTTTACCCTGTTATAATCCAGGTCCAGTTCATCGTCGGGATTAGGGGTTTCATTGCCGAAGCCAAAAAAGTTGATACTGAAATTTGGGCTGGTGAACCTTCCTTCCAGCTCCAGGTTCCAGTGTTCGGAAATATTGGCAAATTCGCCCTGATACCCGATTTCGAACCCACTGGTGGCAAAATAAAAGGCGGCATTGAAATGATGGCGATGTGTAAAGGGGTTTTGCCTGAATCCATTGTAGATATAAGTAGTACTAATGCCAAGTTTTATGCCGTCGTCGGGGTTAAAGCCCAGGGTCGGCAATAGCTGTCTGGAAGAAGACCTTATATTGAGAGGGCGGTAGGTGTTTACCTCATAGTCGTCCAGTTTTCTGATATGGGCGCCCCTGGTATTTTCATAGGTATTCTTCCTCGACTTATAGTCATAAACATATATATTCCGGTTGCGGTCCTGAATATTGTATATGTCATTGTTCTGCCCGCCAATAAGACGAACCTTTACGGCTGCCGCATGATCGCCTTTAACATCGAAACGGTCATCGTCATCAAGGCCGTAAACCCAGATCTCCCTGGTTACCCCCTTGTTAAAAACCTTATGGAAAAATAACCTCGATTTTTCACCGCCAATTATGCGGTATGCCTTTACCTCGGTTTCTGTCGGGCTTATACAATTTATCTCAAACCAATCGTCCTTGTCGGTTCCCGTAACTACAGCATACTCATTCAGGATTTTGTAATAACTCCCGGCAGTCTCGGGAATCTTTTCGGCCCTTGCCAAAAGGATCCTCCTGATATCATCCAGTCTTTCATCCCTTACCTCAACGGGAAAACCTTCCAGGGCGCGGGTTATAACCTCCGGTTTCAATTGTTCCCGGATAAACTCTGCTTCCTGCTCCCAATCTTCCGGAAGGGTTTCCGTTAGCAGGGCCAGATCCAGCACATATGTCCCCGGTGAAGAGTTAAAACCCCTCACACTGCGAATGTTTTCCCGGAATCCTTCCATAATCCGCAGTCCCGGAATGATGCGGCTGGCAATATTCATCAGGAAGCCGTCGCCGTTGTTGGAAAAAGCCATGTCCCTGTCCCTGGGAACAGGCCTGTAAATGATCTTGCCTTGTTCCTTGTCTTCGAACTCCGCCCAACGCCATTGGTCTATATGACGGTCCCAGTCGCCTATGACCATGTCAAATAAACGGGCCCTGAGATACATCCTCTTATCGACCCCATACTTTTCATCATCCCGAAGATTCTCGAGCATGGCATCTGTGCTGATCAGCTCATCCGAAAATCCGAAACTTTCAAGGTCGCCATGCCCGTCGCCCGCATGTTCCTCTATCATATATAACTCATTCCCGAATTGTTCGTTAAAATCTTTTAATGCCGGTTGTTTGGGTACATAATAAAGGACAGGATTGGTATGATAGAGGCCAACGGCATCCGATAATTTGCCAAGGGTAAAGGGGGCATACGGATGGGAACCCGTATAAAAGTCAAGGAGCACGTCTTCCGTATAGGTATCCCTGAATTCCCCGACAATATATTGTTCTTTGAACGCCATTGCCTGTAAATAAAGTTCGGCACTCTTCCGGATTGCCCGCATAACGTATTCCTTGCCGCTCTTATGGCGGAGTCTCAATGATTTAGACTGATGACCCCCTCCCAGGTGGACGGGTTCCAGCCCCCCAAAGAGCGTATCGAGGTTGACGGTTGGGGCGGTAACTTTGGTTCCGTAATACCTTCTGTAGCGATCCCCCCAAATAAATTTGTGCAGGCCACCTTTTTCTACCTCTTCCGGTTCATAAACCGAAGCCTTCACTTCGGAAGGGAAATCTTCCGGGTATACTTCCTCAAAAACAGGCCAGTGGGGCGGCAAAACATCGGTTGCAAAAAGCAAACCTTCATTCCCGCCATCATCCAGGCCAAAAAACCGTACCCTGGATGAGCCATCCGTATAAACTTCCAGGACAGCATAGCCCCTGTGCCCCGTTGAAAACTTACTTCCGTGGAGTAGCCTTGTTACCCCCCTTTTCGCGCCTGAACCGCTTATTATCTGTGGTGTGTTCTCCTCAACAATATATTGCAGACTATGTTCATGGCCTGAAACGAGGATAACATTACTTGAATACTGCGCCAGGGTAACCAAACGTTTTCTAAGTTCCGTGTAGCGTTTATTGCTTAAATCCTCCACGGAGGCCCCGGCGGCCCGGCGGAACACATTTATAAAAGAGCCTAAAACAGGGATGGGAACCGGGTTGGAACTGGGGTAAAATTGTTGCCTGAAGGAATATTGCCCGCCATGGGTGCCATGACTGAACATCGGGTGATGCATGGCTATCAGGGTTGTCTTGTCGCGGTGATCGCTTATCATTCCCTCCAGCTCCTCCATAAATTTTTCCCTGCTTTTTATCTCGCACTTATCGTTCATGTTCGGATGGTCGTCCCAGTTAGTGAGATACCACTCGGTATCGATAACTATAAGGGTTATCTCGTCATTTATGTGGACTTCCTGCAGCGGACAACCGTCGTCGGGCATAAAAGCATCCTTATCGCCAAGCACTTCACGTATATAGGTTGCCTGCCGCTCCAGCCCTTGCAGGCCTTCGGTATACCAGTCGTGGTTCCCCGGGATGAAAAGCGGCCTGCCCCTGTATCCTTCGAGGGCAGCTAATTGGGCGTCCAGGTGGCTCCTGGCGTTAAAGTAAGCCCTGGTGGAATCCTTGGGGTCCGGCAAGCCCGAAGGATAGATGTTATCTCCGAGGAAAATGGCCGTGCTGTTGGTGTCTGCCAGCGCGAGTCGCCCCCTGAAAGCTTTTAGCACGGGGTTCATATCGTCTATGGGCGACATGCCTGCGTCTCCTATAAGGTAAAAGGTGTGTGCTATTTCTTTGTCCGGCTGTATATCTGTAAACCCTTCCCTGTCGGCATATTTAGACTTGTAGGTGGCACATCCGCATACAAGGAATATGAGGGATAGCAGCACAAATTGTTTTCTCATAAGGCCACAGTTAAAAACCAAAAATTCGTACTTTGGATATCACAATTCTGATACTATGTCTGACATACTTAAAGAAACTGAAGAATTTGTCGTCAATTTCCTTACCCAACAGCTGGATGCTGATTACCTCTACCACAACCTTCAGCATACCCAGCGGGTAGTTAAAAGTACTAAAGAATTGCTAGACCATTATGATCTGAAAAGCAAAGAAAATGAACTGCTGCTCCTCGCTGCCTGGTTACATGATANCGGCTATACCCAGGGCAGTGAAAATCATGAAGAAAGCAGTTGCGACATTGGCAGGAAATTCCTGGGCGAACACGGGTACGACCCGAAAGGGNTTGAAACGGTATGCTCCCTGATCATGGCGACAAAACGCAGGCATGTGCCTGAAAACCTGATGGAGGAGATCCTTAAAGATGCGGATACTTCCCATTTTGGTAAAGACACATACATAGAAACATCGGAATTGCTGAGGGAAGAACTATCCCGGTTGGGAATTGCCAGTTTTAACTCGGAGGAATGGCGGGACGAGAATATCAAAATGTTGCAAACCGAACATCGTTTTTATACCGATTATGCCAACGATAACTGGCAGGAAACCAAGGAGGAGAACCTGAGTAAACTGATCAAGACCAAAAAATCACGAATCAAATTGGCCAAAAAAGAACAACTGAAGGCCAAATTTAAAAACGAGAGCCCCGAAAGGGGTATTCAGACCATGTTCAGGGTTACTATGAGGAATCACCTGAAGCTAAGCGATATTGCAGATACCAAGGCCAACATCCTGTTGTCTGTAAACGCCATCATTATCTCGCTGGTACTGGCCAACCTCATCCCTAAATTAGATAACCCCACCAACGATTACCTGATCTATCCCACTGCTATCTTCCTTTTATTCAGTATTGCTTCCATGGTCCTCTCAATCCTTGCCACCCGGCCCAACGTTACCAGCGGGCAGTTTACCAAGGAAGACGTGAAACAAAAAAAGGTAAACCTGCTGTTCTTCGGTAATTTCCATAAAATGCAACTTCCCGATTATGAATGGGCTATACAGGAACTGATAAAGGATAAGAAATATGTTTATTCTTCACTGACCAAAGACCTGTATTTCCTTGGATTGGTGCTCGACAGGAAGTATAAATTGCTTCGATGGACCTATACCATCTTTATGATCGGGATGATACTTTCTGTAATTGCTTTCTTTTTTGCCCTGAAGTTTTATGGTCCTGAAAGGATTATCGAGCTCCCCAACTAGGAATTCAGTTCCTCGATCAGGTCTTCGAACGTATAGGTTTTTTCGGCTTCCTTGCCTTTTTTGTAGAGGATTTCGGCCCTGATTGCCTTTAGCCCGGAAACGCCCTGCAATCCCTCAAGTTCAACCACCTCGATATTATCGGTAAAATAGCCTTTGGATTTCAGGAATTTTATATATCGAAGGTATTCCAGTTCATCTTTCTTCTGAGAATAAACGATACAGAGTTTCCCCGTCTGTGTAAGTCGTTCCTTGGTTCCCTTAATATGCGATTTATCGATCCGCTTCTTGATCACCTCATAACGGGCATTGTAGGTNCCGTCAACGTCGAAACGTTTTTCGTCCATCCGGAATCGGATGGAAAGGGAGGTGTTGTATACAAGGATGAGGGAGGTTACATCAAGTTTAACCGCCAGATCAGGTTTGAGGTTGTAAAAGGCATTCTCCATTTCGCACATTACCTGTAATTGCCATATGCGTAAATTGTTGAGGTAGAGTGANTCGTATGGCATTTCCTCGGAGATGGAATCACCAATATACATGTTGTGTTCCACCCCGTCTGTTTTGTAACGTTCAAAGTAGTGNGGAAACATCCTCTGGGCATCTTCCTGCCGCTTATCAATGATGGCTGCCAGCCGTTTATTGGTGCGCATCACGCTTTCGTCATAATTCCTTCTGTGGTCGTAATACGATTCCGTGGCCGCATCGATTTTTGCCTCATAGGCAGCAATCTGCTTACGCAATGCCCTGTCTGCCTTTTTAAGGTGCCTGAACACCGGCTGAATCTCCTCCCTGACAAAATCAAAAATCGACTGTTCGCTGTTCGTATGCAAAACTTCTTTAATCTCCTCCACATGATTGTTAACCCGGAACATAAGTTCCTCGTAAATTGGCAACACATGGATTTCATAGGCCGATTTCAACACCTCGTTGATCTCCGAAAGCTGAATCAGGAGGTCGCGTTGAATTGCAGTGTTCCGGGCCCGGGATGAATCTTTAATATCAATTTGCCCGTATAGCGGAAAAACATCCTTAAAGACAATTTCCCTGAACGCGGGTTGCCTGCCCTCCAGGTCATCTATGATAAATCGCTTGGCTTCCTCGTGAAACCTCCAGAGTACAGAAGAATGCACGGTGGTGCATTCGTGCTGTATAATAGCATCAATCAGGTTTTCTTCTTCAATTTTAGAACGGGTTACAGCTGAAACAATATAAGGCATTACATCCTGCAGTTTGGTAGCGTTAACCCCGTTAAGCAGCCCTTTTTTGGTGGAAACTATTTCGAGAATCCCCAGTAGTTTGCCTTCGCTGGCAATAGGTGCAAAGATGGCGCTCTTGATGCCCTGATCAAAAAGCAGCTTGTAAAGCCCTTTCCCTTCGGACCGCTTATAATATTTTTCTACATCGGGGATCACGAAATAATCCTGGTCCCTGAGCAATTTATCATAGCTTCCTTCACAGAGGGCCGATTCGCAATTTTCCAGGTCTTTATTGCATAAAATATAACTTTCTATACCCTTGCCATACACCCTTTCAAACTGGTCTTCCTTATAGTTATATGTTACAAAGCCCACCTTCAGGTCGCGCATTTTGAAAAAAGACCGGAATGTCTCCTGAAGGCCAGACATGAAGGTGTCGCTGCCCCTTTTATCACTTGCAATTAGTTCGGACTTGATCTCGGAAATAGAATGTTCGGCCGTTACATCGAACATATTGGAAATCACAAAACCCTTTAACACAAAACTGTCTGGCGGGATTTTGTCCTTCCATAAATCCAGGTCATCGGGGTGCTCCAGTAATTCATCAATATCCTCTTCCGAAAGCTTTTTGGACCGCTCTGTAGGAAAGATATCCATAAAATCGGCATTGTAGAGAATGCGGTACTGGTGCATTACCCCATTGGCGTCAGGTATATCGTAATAGGCCGGGCGACTGTAGTCTAGTTTAACGCCATAATAAAACTTAAGGATTACTGTGGCAACCATTATATAGTCCAGTTCCTGATATTGATTGCGGATGGCCAGTTTAAAATCAGGTCCGGCGGCTTCAAGTATCTTCTTAAACCGGTTGGAAGTGTTGAAGATAACGTCGTCATAAGGAAGGGTGGCGGCTTTTATCTCATTGTTGGTGAGAACCGGGGAAAATGAATCCTGCAACAGGATGGAGATCGTATCCTTGTATTTGTCGAGCAGCGAAATATCGGAAAACCCTTCCCGCAATTCGGCATAGGGAGCCTGCGCCTCCAGGATGCTTTTAGCCCTGGAAGCGAGGAAAGGATCTTCGCTCTTAGCCATGGCCTCATACTGCTTCAAAAGCTTTTCGAAGCTTATAAGGTATTGCATGGGCGAAAGTTTACTGTCACTTGCCATCATGCTATTTGGTCAGGTTTGAGGGGATAAAATTACAAAAGAAACCCGACATTTTTACTTCCGGCCGGCTTATGTTAATCGTTCTTTTAAGATATTTAGCGAAATTTAACCGATGTCCTCCAATTTTCGCCTCAGCAGGGCTTATAAAAAAGCGCAAAGGATCACCTTTAATAATGACTCCAAATATGTGCTTTTCAGCGATTGTCACCGCGGGGATAACAGTTTTGCGGACGAATTTGCCAATAACAGGAATATTTATTACCACGCACTCCAGCAGTATTATAAACTTGGATTCAATTATTGCGAATTGGGCGACGGGGATGAGTTATGGGAGAATATCCATTTCGAATCCCTNTTTGAAGCCCATAAAAATATCTATAAGCTCCTGCGCCTTTTTCACCTCAACAACCGACTTCACATGCTTTGGGGGAATCATGATATGGTTTACAAAGACCCCGGCTATGTACAAAAACACCTAAGCTATTATTTCGAGCCCATCGATTCACGTGAAAAGGAACTTTTCCGGGGGATGCAATATCACGAAGCCCTGATCCTGGTACATGAGGAAACCGGTCAGGAAATTATGCTGGTTCACGGACACCAGGCCGATTGGTGGAATTACACTTTCTGGAGATGGGGGCGCTTTCTGGTAAGGGTATTATGGAAACCCCTCCAGATTTGGGGGATTGCAGATCCCACCAGCCCTGCCAGAAATTATAAGGAGCTGATAAAAGTAGAACGTCGCCTTAAAAAGTGGCTACTCCTTAACAAAGGCCTTATAACTGTTGTTGGGCATACGCACCGCCCGCGGTTCCCCGAGCCCGGAGACATCCCGCTTTTTAACGACGGAAGTTGCGTACATCCCAGGAGCATCACGGGGATAGAAATTGAAAATGGGGCCATGGCCCTGATTAAATGGCAAATCGACACCAGGGAAGACGGCACCCTGCAGGTAGTGCGGGTCCTGCTTGAAGGGCCTCGAAAACTTGAAGCCTATAAACAGGCTATGGGTTAAAAACAAAGAACTGCCCCGGGGGCAGTTCTGTTAAATCACGATCAAATCCCGTTACTTATTTGCCGGGATCGTCATCAATTTCATCTTCCAAATCTTCGACACCTTCTTCAATCTCGTCGCCTACTTCTTCGGCGCCTTCTTCTACGTTTTCTATGCCCTCATCTATCCTTTCCCCGGCCGTTTTGTCTTCACGGCATCCGGTAAAAGCGAATGAAAGTGCAAAGATCAGTGCAATTAGGAATGTTAACTTTTTCATTTTAATGTGTTTAAGGTTAATAATTTACAGAGTTTTCCTTCTTCCGAATATTAAAGAAAGTACCACAAGTACCAGAAAGATAAAGAATAGAATTTTTGCTATACTAGCTGCTCCGGCAGCGATCCCGCCAAAGCCAAAAATAGCGGCTATTATGGCAAGAACTATAAAAATTACTGTCCAACGTAACATGGTTAATATTTTTAAAGGTTATTAATTATTTTTACAGGGAACTTCTCAACCAAGATATGCCTACATTTTGTCGTATCTTATCCCTAAAAGCCCAATAATTAACGCAATACCTGACCGCAACCCCGGAAATCAGGCTCTGCAGGCCCTGTTTTACCAGCTTCCCCAAGGGGGGACATCACAGGCACAAAAGGGCAGTAATCAGGAAACCGAAGGGATATTTTTGTAATCCACCGGGGAAAGGATATGTTTCCCCTTATTTCCACCTTTGTAGAATTGCTTATCGATGGGATACGCGGTAAGCTCACTGTAACCGGGATTGCAGATATGGTTTACCACGGCCTCGCGACTGACCCCGGGATCCAGCCAATTATCACGAAAAGAATCATGAACGATAAATGGCATCCCCCTGTCTAAATTCTGTATCCTGCGGATAAATGGATTTGAATTTACTATGATCANCGCACATGTGATAAAACCGTCGTCCAGTTGGTTATAGATTCCCCCCAGACAAAGGGGTGCTCCGGATTTGGAGTAAACATAATAAGGATACATCTCGCCATAATGGAGGTAGAAAGTGAAGAATCCTGATGCTATAACAAGGCATCGCCTGTTTTCGAGGGCCTTGGAATACCAGAGATTGGTGTCAAGTGCCTCCTTGCCCAGGTTAAGTGTATTGAACACATTTTGGAATATATTCCATTCTTCAGTGTAATTCTCCGGCAGTATTCCCCATATAGCATAATTAATGATATTTCTGTCAGACATGGTTACCACAGGGATAATTGTTTCTTCCAAACCATTTATTATAGGTTTCGGATGATACAAATTGGGGTACTTAAATGGAATCCCAAGTTCTGTTTCAATGGTTCTCCGATCCGCCGTATTTGATAATCGGTAATACATTGGTCATAAGTACGCATATAGGAAGCGATATCCTGCTGTAAAACGTACAATTAATAACACAAATGATCCTGAAGCAGGGTAGGATGTGGCCAGTTCAGGTCTGGCCGGCAGCTGTCAGGCTTCCTTATCTTCTTTATTACCGCTAATGGTGAGGGGCATGGGAAAATCCAGCGTACGGATCGGAAACGGAATGGTAATGTTGTTCCTGTCAAAGGCTTCCTTGATAGCTATAATCGCAATACTTTTTGCCTTTGCAACTTCCAGGGCAGAGGTGGAATCAATCCAGAACCTGGTTTCAAAATTAATGGAACTGTCTCCAAATTCCCTGTATATAAATAGCACGTCCTCAGCATTAATGGAATCAAACCTATCTGCTATGGTCTCCTGCACAACTTTCATCGCTAAACTTAGATCGGTACTGTAGGCCACTCCGCAGGTTAATATCACCCTTGATTGCGCGGTGGTGGAAAAGTTTTTGATCGGATTTTCCACGACAAGCTTATTCGGGATATATACCATGTTGTTATCCGGTTGTTTCAGGCTCACCGAACGCAGGTCTATATCGACCACCTCTCCTTCATAGCCGTTGCTCTGAATCCAGTCGCCAAACTTTATAAATTTTACGTAAGACAGAACGATGCCGGAGTAGATATTTGCCAACGCTCCCTGCAGGGCCAGTCCAATGGCAAGGCCAACTACCCCAGCCCCTGCCAGGATGGTATTCAGGGTTTTACTGAGGTCGAGGATCCCCAGCACCAGGAAGATCCCGAAAAGGATAACCACAATAGATACTATCTTGGAGATGAGATTTTTCATGGAGCGCTGCAGCTTGCTCCTGTCCAGTAAGCGCAGGCTAAGGTTGCTGATGTATTTGGATAGTATCAGCGAGATAACAAAAACAATCAGGGCTATCAGGAAATTGGGAAGGCTGATCACCATGATATCCAGCCAGTTCTGTAGCTTATCCAACATTTTGGCCCAGGCATCGGAAAATTGAGCAATCATACTACATGGAATTTGCCCATAAGATAGGACTTTTCATTAATCTTTACCCAAACGGGTTCCCGGGGCCTCAAAAAAAATGGTCCTGGACATAAAAGTATGCCAGAACCATTTGCAAACAACCAACCAAACGAGCTACCCAGGACGGGTAACTATCTTAATTCCTTATTTATACCTGCATTATTTTTACTTCTGCTCCCTGTCAGCTGACAGGATTTACCATCCATTTTCAACGCCATAAGTCCGCGAAGAACTATCAACCATGAAGTACGTACTATTTAGGTTCTGTTCTTAGCTGTAACGGATAATTCATTAACGTTTTTCGCAACAAACAGCCTATTATAAAGACTTTGGGTTAAATTCCTGTAAAATTTATAAAATCGCCCAACGTATGAAGCCAAAAGAAACCCTGCTATGCATCCCGGATATCAGCGGGTTCACTAGTTTTATGAGCCAGACGGATTTTGAACTGGGGGCCAAAGTCATTCCTTCCCTACTTAATAAAATTGTTTACTCCAACGACATTGGCCTTAAAATTTCGGAGATTGAAGGAGACGCGGTTCTCTTCTACCGCAGCGGGGCACTCCCGGGCCTTGCCGAGCTAATAGCCCAATGCAGGCACTTTCACCTGCAATTCTACAAACAATTGATCGCCTTACGGGCAAGATACAACGATGAAGAAGGATCCGAAAAAATCCCCGAAATCCTGGGTTTAAAAATCATCCTCCATTTCGGGGAGGAAGTGGGGCAGGTTCCGGTGGGAAAGCGGATTAAACTCATTGGTGAAGATGTAATCATTGCCCATAAATTGCTAAAGAACGATATTAAGGGAGACGAATACATTTTACTGTCGGACGCACTGCTTTCCAAATACCCCGAGACCGAGAGATCCAACATCCTGGACAAGCTCGAACTGCAGGAGGGCTATATCATGGATGACCATCTGGGCAAGGTGAAATATACTTTTACCGCCCTGGCGAAATAATGCCTGTAACCCCCCTTCAGAAAAGTCAACAATAAAGCGGAATGCATCAATAAGCTGCTGAAGCCAGGCTTATATTTGGCTGCTTTGCCCCGATAACTTTAATAGCTTTCTCAGTGTCTGAAAAACAAGGAAAAGAAGATTTCGAATTCATCAAGGATAATAATGACAGCAGCGGTCGGTATATCCTGAAAAAGAACAGGATAACGCTTATAGCCATTGGGGTGATAGTGTTTTTTCTTATCATTATACTGCTTGCAATTTTCCTTTCGGGAGATTCGCTTATGTAATTGTTGCAGTGGTATCATGTTTCCCAAAGGCAAACTTTATTCATCTTAAGTTTTAATTAACCATTGCCTGCAATACAGTATATTACATGCCGTGTTTTATAACTTTTCTGATCCATACACCTCTTAAACCATTAATTACAGCGGTTAAACTTACCTGCCGCACTCTCCCGGCGATCGCCGTTTTATTCTTACACGCTTGTGCCACCTACGAACCCCAGGCAGGAATAGCCGGGACAAAAAAAACCGCGGAGAAACAAAATCCCGAATACTCCATCTTTATTGCAGGGGGGTTGGGCAATGCGGAGGCTTCTGATGATAACCGTATCCTGCAATTGCTTGAATCGCAATTGCAGCAAGCGAGTAAAGAAAGTACCCTGCTGTTGCCGGGGGATTACCTTTCAGAGGTAGAAGGGCAATGGGACCGTGATAAAAAGCTTATAGAAACCCAATTGGGCCTTCGCAGATCTTTTAAGGGCGAAATAATATTCCTTCCCGGTAATAACGAATGGAAGCGGCAATCACTGAAGTCACTGGAAAAGACCGAACAATACCTGAAAGATGGGGAAATACAGGCAGCTTCTGTACTTCCCGAAAACGGCTGCCCGATTGAACATCTGGTTATTAATGACCGGCTCGATATGATCCTGATCGATTCTCGTTGGTTTACGTCGAACTGGTCACGGGTGAAGGGTATTAATAAAAAATGTACGGATATCATCACCCGAAGGCGGTTTGCGGAAGAATTAGAGGGGTATATTAATGACGCACAGGGCAAGAATATAGTAATCGCTATGCACCACCCTGCTTTCAGCAACGGCCAATTTGCCGGAAAGGAACCCCTGAAAACACATTTATTGCCTGTTCCCGTATTGGGTTCTTTATGGCATTTACTTGGCGAACTGGGTGCTTTTTCACCCGAGCGACTCAACGCCAGGCGATATCGCTATCTCAGGGTTTTGGTAACTGCCCTGGCCAAGGCATCAGACCGCATTGTCCTGGTTTCAGGTCATGAAGAAAGCATGCAATTGCTTAGTGGCGGGGGGATACAACAGATCATCGCGGGCTCCATGGGCCGGAAAACGGCCACCCGGCTTGGGGAAGACCATATCAGTACGGTAGGCGGCACCCTGGAATATAAAGGTTTGTTCACCTATGGGGAGAAGGGTTTTGCCAGGCTCGATTATTTTCCCGATGGAAGTTCTGAAGTAACTTTTTTTGGAATAGATGGCAGCATTTTCAACTATCCCGTACTTCCCTACCTGGCTCCCAATGAAGACATGGAGGAGATCCCTGCACCCCCGGCTGAAAGCACTGTGGAAGCATCCATCCTGCAAGATCAGGATTTCGTTAAGAGGTCTGGTTTCCATGAATTCATTTGGGGGCACCGCTACCGTAAATATTTCGGCCTCCCTGTTAAAGCACCCGTAGTCTCACTCGATACCCTCTACGGCGGGCTAAAGGTGACCAAGGAGGGAGGGGGACATCAATCATTTTCCCTGCGGCTGGAAGATAAAGAGGGGAAAGAATACGCAATGCGATCCCTTAGAAAAAGTGCCTTGAAATTTCTAAAATTCCAGGTTAAAGGAGTAGCCTATACGGAAGATGCTTATGAAGATACCTGGACGGAAGATATAGTTACGGATTTCTTCACCACGGCGCATCCTTATGTGCAGCTGGCAATCAGTCCGCTTGCCAGGGCTGCCGGCATAAACCATTCCAGCCCCGAACTCTTTTACGTACCAAAACAGGATGCGCTTGGCGCTCTTAATTCCGAATTCGGAGATGAACTCTACTTTATTGAAGAACGCCCGTCTGATGAACAGGCCGGCTATAAAGGTTACAGGCGAACCCTCGACACCGCGGGAAAGGTAAAGGATTTTGAGAGTACAACCGATATGCTCGAGAAAATAAGGGAAGACGAATCCAATACCATAGACCAGCGCGAATTCATTCGTGCCAGGATCTTTGATATGCTCATTGGTGACTGGGACAGGCACCAAGACCAGTGGCGGTGGATAGAATATGAAAAACCCAACGGAGATACACACTTCCAGCCCGTTCCGAGGGATCGCGACAATGCCTTTCCAAAATTCGACGGCTTTGCGATGCCCTTGCTGAAACTTTTTATCCCTGCAAGCCGGAGATGGGAATCATATGGCCCGGCAATTGAGGATATCAAATGGCTGAATATTGGCGGGAACAAGCTGGACCGGGCGCTGCTAACCGCATATGACAGCCGGGTTTGGGAAGAAGAGGCAAAGTCTATTCAGCAGGCCCTTGAAGAGAGCGAGATCGATAATGCATTTGCCAGGCTACCTGAAGCGGTGCAGGACAGCATTTCTGATGAAATAAAAAGCAACTTAAAAAAACGGCTTGAAAAGCTACCGGAATATGCGGTAGCCTACAGCAGGTATCTCAACAAGGTGGTAGCCTTGCATGGTACGGAAAAAGACGACCTGTTCGAGATCACCAGGCTGCCGGGAGGTAAAACCCGGGTAGTGATCAGGCGGTTACTTACAGACAAAACCAATGAGTTGATGTTCGACAGGACTTTTGACGGGAATATCACCAGGGAACTCTGGATTTACGGGCTTGGCGACAAAGACAGGTTCAAGGTCGGGGGGGAGGAAGATGCCGCAACCTTCATCCGGCTGGTTGGCGGCTACGGGGAAGACCACTATGACATTCAGGTCAGTGAAAAACTTAAGGTATACGACTGGAAACACGAACAGTTACATTTCGAAGCAGAAGAACCGGCATGGCAGTTGAGCAACATTTATCAAACCAACACCTACCACTGGCGATTTTTTGAAGAAAACCACAATATACTTATCCCCGGTCTGGGCTTCAGGACAGATGACGGTATTTTCCTTGGGGTTTCGGACACTTATACCATAAACGGTTTTAACGGGAACCCTTACAGGCAGCAGCACCGTCTTGGCGCGAACTATTACTTCGGGTTCAGGGCGGCAGAACTGACATATTCGGGTATTTTCGCGAATATTTTCCCGAATTGGAATTTTGAAGCCGATGGTTATTATGCTTCCGACCGTTATTCGCAAAACTTCTTCGGCCTGGGGAACGAATCAGTTAACCAGGAGGACCGGCTGGGAAGGGATTTCCACCGGTCGAGAATGCAGATTACCCGCCTGGGTGCAGGGATTGCGTATCATACCCTCCGTATAAAAGCTCTTTATGAGTCGTTCCGGCTCTCTGAGCTTCCCGAACGGTATTTCACCACTGAAAACCTTGAGGAAGAAGTGTTCGCCACCCAGTCTTACCTTGGCGGGGAACTCTCCCTTTATTATAAAAATGATGACGCGGAGGATTTTCCAACCAAAGCCCTTTCTTTCGGGCTGCATACCGGCTATAAATGGAATCCCGGATTAAGCGGCAACCATTTTGGCTACCTCAACCTGTACGCCGGCTTCAGCCATAAAATAATACCTTCCGGAAATATGGTTCTTGCTTCCACGGCCAGGGTTAACACCAATTTTGGCGAGGGGTATTTCTTTTACCATGCGCCTTCCCTGGGGGGCAACAACGGCCTGCGGGGATTCCGGGATGAACGCTTCGCCGGGAAAACGGCCTTCTATCAATCATCCGATCTGCGCGTACGTCTTAAGAGATTTGTTACCCCCGTAGTCCCTCTCACCCTCGGCACCTATGCCGGTTTCGACTATGGCCGGGTATGGCAGCCTGGTGAGGATTCGGATATCTGGCACAATTCGTTTGGAGGCGGGTTGTGGCTGAGCGGGATAAACTACCTGACCTTTAACGCGGGATTCTTTCATTCCAATGAAGGGAATATGATCCAGGCCGGCTTTGGCTTCGACTTTTAGCGAAAAGGCAGGATCTACATGATCTTGAAGGTGATCGGGATGCTATAGGGCACCTTAACCGCCTTGCCGCGCTGCTGCCCTGGTTTCATTTGGGGCAGGGAAGCAATAATCCGCTCGGCTTCTGCCTGCAATAACCTGTCCGGGCCTCTGGACTTTAACCCGGTAACATAGCCGTTAGAGTCTATATAAAACTGTATAAATACCTTGCCCTGTATCCTCATTTCCCTGGCAATTTCAGGGTAGGTAAAATGGGTTTGCACATGTTCCTGGATTTTCTCCTGAAAACATGCCCGGCGCTCGGCTTCCGTACCTCCCTCGCAGCCCGGAAACACGGGAACACTCTCGATTACCGCAAAAGGGACAATAATTTCCTCCTCTTCCTCCCCTACTTCAACATCTTCAACAGCGATGGCCACATCTTCTATCACGGTTTCCTGGCTGGTCTCGGTACTTTCTATCAGGGTTTCCTCAATCTCTTTGGTATCCTCAACAATCTCAATTACTTCCGGTGCCGCAGGCGGGGGTGGTGGCGGGGTGGTTGGAAGAATCTTGGTGACAGGGATTTCGTCTTTTACCTCATCCTCTACAACAATTAGTTCCTCAAAGGAGGCCGCTACAGGATAGGTCTTATATTCCAGTGCCCTCCAGGTGAGGAAGAGCACAACAGCAAGCCCGGCGACAAAAAACAAGCCCCGGTAGCTGTCCAGATCCGACTTTGGGTTTTTCTTGACTTGCATGGCTTCACTTGTTTACTATACTGAAAGTAAAGACCTTGCATCAAAAAAACCATGACATCGGTCANTATGGCAGNCATGGGCAATTTTCATACGTCAGCACCCCCGCCATCCCGCCTTTATTCCCTTTTTCCGGACTCTTGCCTCTTNTGCTTTTTGGCCTTCGCACGCCTTCTGGGTAACGCCTCTTCAGGAAAAGGAAAAAGGATGGTAGAATTTTTTTCTGCCGCGATATTGGACAGTGTCTGGTACAACCTGAGTTTAATAGCGGACGGCGACTGGTCTATAAGCTTGCCCGCTTCGAGTAATTTCCCGGCGGCCTGCTCCTCGGCAAGGGCCAGGATTATACGGGCCCTGCGCGACCGCTCGGCTTCTGCCTGGTTGGCCATCATCCTTCGCATATTTTCAGGTAATTGAATATCCTTTATTTTTACATCGATGATCTCGATTCCCCAGCCACCGGTCTGGATCTCCACAATTTGTTTGATATTCTTACCCATTTCCTCCCGTTTGGATAGGATGGTATCCAGTTCCACTTTCCCGCAAACATCCCTTAAGGCAGCCTGGGATAACTGGGTAATGGCAAATTTGAATTCTTCCACTTCGAGCACCGCTTTTATGGGATCACTTATCCGGAAAAAGACAACCCCGTCTATACTGCAGGGGACATTGTCTTCGGTCATCACTTCCTGAGAAACAATATTGATGGTAATAACCCTGATATCAACCACCTGTATGGTTTCTATGAAGGGGATAATCCATCGGAAACCAGGTTGCAGCAGGCCCACATATTTTCCAAAACGGAATTTCAGGGCCCGTTTGTACTCAAAAACGATGCGTATCCCGGCAAGCAGGAACAATCCGATCACTACACCAAAAAACATAAAAGGAGTCATATTGAGAAGTATTTAGTTACTTAATAATGCGTAACCTCAGGTACAGATTTTGCGAAGATTAGCCGAAAAAAATGCCCGGGAAGGCCTATGGAAAACCAACCGCTGATGACGCCTTCCTGAAGTTACGAAAATCTGCCCTGCGATAAAAATTTAAGAGAAATAAGCTGCCGGTTATCTTTGGGCCAGGCTCTTCATGGCCATGATAAAGTGGTCCAGTTCAGCCGTGGTGGTAAAAACATTAGGGGTTATCCTGCAGCCCCTGACGTTAGCAACATCGATCGCCACCGTGTATATGCCGAATTCATTAAGTAGTTTTTCTGCCAGCAATTCAGGTTCCATTTTTGTAATCCCCACATTACCTATACCGCAACTGCGGTGAGGTTCGGCAGGCGTATTTACCTCTATCCCTTCCACCTTTCTCAATGGATCACTCCAATACCGTTGCAGGAAACGAAGTCGGTCTTCTTTGCGGGGAGTACCAATCATATTATGGTACCCGAGGGCGCTGCTAATGGCGAGGTCCGTATGCACCGGATGGGTTCCGGTATGGTTCAGCCTCGAAAGCGTTTCAGGGTTACTTTCATCAGATGCCAGCAAAGGCCATAAGTTTGCAGCCTTTCCCGGGGCCACGTACAGGATTCCGCACCCCAGGGGGGCGCTAAGCCATTTATGGAGGCTGGACCCGTAATAATCGCAATTCAGCTCAGGGATGTTTACCGCTATATGGCCCACACAATGGGCTCCGTCTACCATTACCTCAACACCATGCCTGTGCGCCATCTCGCATATTTTTTTTACCGGCAGGATTTGCCCGGTAATGTTGATCATATGGCATACCATCATCAGCCGGGTCCTTGGTGTTATCATAGCCTCGTACAGGGCGACGATCTCATCGTCTGACTGTGGGTGGTTGGGTATGGAAACCACCTTATTCACCACCCCATATCGTTCCGAAACCATCCGGAAATGGTTAAGCATGGCTCCGTAGTCCTGTTCCGCCATAATCGCCTCGTCCCCGCTTTCCCAGGGGTAGCCGCCTATAACCAGGTCCAGGGATTCGGTCGTATTCCTGGTAATTACCACCTCCCCATTGCGGCATCCGAGCAAGGCTGCAAGGTTTTCCGCGATGCGTTGTTTGTTCTCCTGCTGGGCGGTACGCATATAATATGCGCCTTCGAAATTGATCTTCCTTACATGTTCCATGAACTTTTCCATGACAGGCCGCGGAGAAATACAATAATAACCGTTCTCCAGATTAATATAATCCTGCTTCAGGTCATAGTCGGCACGTATTTGCTCCCAGAATTCAACTTCGTTTTCCGAATAACAGTTCTGGCGGCGCCGGTTTGTATCCGCCCGGAGCGCATATGGGAGGAAAGGGCTTAGTGCGGCTGCCTGTCCCAGTTGTTTAAGAAACTTTCTTTTTTCCACAAGGGGTGCTTTAAGACAACAAGATATCGAAAATGCGTCATGAAACCTGTCCCGGCATCCATCCAATAGTGATTTTTTTAATCAAAAATGTATCTTTAGGTGCAACCATCGCCAACAAACGAGCCCTTATGCCTCTTGTTATTGTAATCCTGGGGATTATTTTCCTGTTTTTCCTGATTGTAAGACTTAAACTTAATGCCTTTATCGCATTTATCCTCGTTTCACTTATGGTCGGGATAGCGGAAGGTATGCCCCTGGCGGCAGTCGTAAGTTCCATTCAAGACGGTATCGGGAGCACCCTCGGGTTCCTTGTGATGATCCTTGGCCTGGGGGCTATGCTGGGCAAGCTCGTAGCCGAAAGCGGTGCGGCCCAGCGGATCACTTCCAGCCTGGTTTCCCGTTTCGGGAGATCGAATATTCAGTGGGCTGTTGTGCTGACAGGTTTTATCGTGGGGATCCCGATGTTCTATTCGGTTGGTTTTGTAATCCTTGTACCGCTGGTTTTTACCGTTGCGGCAACAACCGGCCTGCCCCTCCTGTATGTGGGAATGCCCATGTTGGCTTCCCTTTCGGTAACGCATGGCTACCTTCCACCCCATCCGGCCCCCACGGCCATTACGGCAATGTTCGACGCCAACTTTGGGAAAACACTCCTTTACGGGATTATTGTAGCAGTTCCGGCTATTATAGTGGCCGGGCCCTTTTTTTCCCGCACCGTTAAGAATATCCGGGCCTCTCCTTTGAAAGAGTTTGTAAACCCCAGGGTATTGGAAGATCACGAGATGCCCGGTACGGGAATCAGCATCCTCACCGCCCTCTTGCCGGTTATCCTGATAGGTTTGGCAACTTTGGCCAGCCTCTTCCTCCCTGAAGAATTGCTCCTGACAAAAATATTGGGGTTTATCGGAGACCCTGTTATCGCCATGCTGATCGCCGTATTGTTAGCCGTATACACCCTAGGCCTTGCAAGGGGCAAAACCATGTCGGAAGTCATGGAATCTGCCGGTAGTTCCATCGCGGGAATTACCATGGTATTGCTTATTATTGCAGGGGCAGGTGCATTAAAAGAGGTTCTGGTAGATAGCGGGGTTAGCGATTATATTGCCCATTTGCTTAAAGGCTCTTCGGTTTCGCCTTTACTCCTGGCATGGGGTATTACCGCAATAATCAGGGTTTGCGTGGGTTCAGCCACGGTGGCAGGCCTCACGGCCGCAGGGATTGTGCTCCCCCTGATAGCCGAGACCGGGGTAAGCCCGGAACTTATGGTCCTGGCAATTGGCTCGGGCAGCCTCATGTTATCGCATGTCAACGACGGGGGGTTCTGGCTTTTTAAGGAATATTTCAACCTGTCCGTAAAAGATACACTCCGGACATGGACTGTAATGGAAACGCTGGTTGGGATCGTCGGGTTGCTGGGGGTCCTTGCCCTGAATCTGATCATATGACATATCACAAATGAAAAAATTAAACTATCATGGAGAATTCCCCTTCCTCGAGATTAACCGGATCCGGCATTATTCTACCGCCGGCACCGCCACCTGCAGGCTTATATAAACCAGTACTGGTAGTAGACCACTTTCTCTATGTCTCCGGCCAGGGGCCAATGACATCAGACGGTACTTATCTCACCGGCCGTGTCGGCGATAACCTGAGCCTGGATGAAGGCAAGGCCGCGGCCCGGCAGGTAGGGCTTACTATGCTGGCGACAATCAGGGAACATTTCGGAGATATTGATCGGATAAAAAGGGTAGTCAAGGTTCTGGGAATGGTAAACTGCACCCCGGACTTTGGCAAACAACCTCTGGTTATCAATGGCTTCAGTGAACTGATGGCAGAAGTTTTCGGTCCGGACCTGGGGGTTGGAGTCCGGAGTGCGGTAGGGATGATGTTACCGGGGAATATCCCCGTGGAAATAGAAGCGGTATTTGAACTGCATAAATCCGGCCCCCAATGAATAGCCTGCCATGGTACGCCCTCCGGTCAGAGGCAGGTTGCCATTCCCCTTCACTGCTTGTTTACCCTGAAAGGATTGCCCGCAATATTGAACTGATGATCCGTATTGCCAGGGGTACGGAACACCTTCGTCCACATGTTAAGACACACAAGATGGCAGAGGTTATCCTAATGCAGCTAGAGGCCGGCATTACAAAATTTAAATGCGCCACCATAGCGGAAGCCGAATTGCTAGGTAGTTGCGGTGCCCCGGATGTACTGCTTGCCTTCCAACCCGTCGGGCCCAACCTGGAGCGCTTCCTGAAACTACAGGCTGCCTTTCCGCAGACCGCCTTCTCCACCATTGTTGATGATGAAGGAATAGCGGTTAAACTGGATGAGATGGCTACTGCCGGAGGAGGTACCGCCAGGGTTTATATGGATATTAATGTTGGGATGAACCGGACGGGGATTTTACCCGACGAAAACGGTTACCAGCTATACAGGAAGCTTGCTTCCCTTCCCGGCCTGGAACTGAAAGGATTCCATGTTTACGACGGCCATATCCGCCATCCGGATGCGGAGGAACGCACAAAGGCTTGTAACGCTGCCTTTGCCCCCGTATCGCAACTACAAGGGAGACTTGAATCGGAGGGTTACAGGGTGGGTGCGATTGTTGCCGGCGGATCCCCGAGTTTCCCGGTACATGCGCTGAGGAAGGGCGTGGAGACCAGTCCGGGTACCACCCTCCTCTGGGATGCACACTATGCCGACATTTTCCCCGATATGCCTTTCCTTCCCGCTGCCGTATTGTTCAGCCGGGTTATCAGCAAACCTGCCCGGCAACATTTGTGCCTGGACCTGGGACATAAGGCTATCGCACCGGAAATGCCCTTCCCCAGGGTAAGGCTGCTTGGGATGGAGCAATGCAACCAGATTGCACAAAGCGAAGAGCATTTGGTGCTTGAGTGCCCTTCCACGGAAAATTACCGGCCGGGCGATGCCTGTTACGCCCTGCCCATGCACGTCTGCCCTACAGTAGCGAAATACCCCATTGTCTTTACCGTCCGGGATGGGGAAATCACAGGATCCTGGAAGGTTGCCGCCAGAGACCATATGATAAGCATTTAGCAGCATATTTCCCTGACGGCAGGAATGCATGGAAGGATAGCGGGGGTCTGCTGATGGGCGGATGTAAAGGTTGACTTTGTCGAATTTAACAGCCTTTTAAATCCTCATGGCAGGGTATTTGCTATTTTTATACAAAAGATTGTTATAGAATCCGGCACATGAAACTACCTGTTTTCCTTTTGGTTCTGCTGCTCTGCCCCCTGTTTGGTTCCGCACAGACCGACCTGCCAACCACCCAGCCCCTGAGCATTGAGAAGGATAACAACCTGGATGTAAGGCCCAACCAAAACCAGGGAAGTGTGCTTAATATGCCTTCCATACTTGATCCGTCCGCAAGTGTCAACCTCAGGGATTCGCTCACGGCGAGGAATGTAAAGATGCTTCCGGACAGGGAACTGAAGCAGGCAGGTTTCGACCTCAAGATCGATCCGAAGGTGGGAGAACGTGAGAAGGGGAATTCAGACGAACACTTTGGCGATATGTACCTGGGGGATGTTAAAACCACAGCAAAATTTGTGGGGATCGTATGCCGCGACCATGAATATGTAGATGGTGACCGCGTAAAGATTTACGCAAATGATATGGTGGTTGAACCGAATATCCTCCTGAACGGAAGTTTTAAAGGGATTAATGTTACCCTCGACAAAGGCTTCAACCGCCTCGACTTTGAGGCGCTGAACCAGGGATCTTCAGGACCGAATACCGCTCAGGTTAATGTTTACGACGACAAGGGGCAGTTATTGTATTCCAACAAGTGGCTGCTGTCTACAGGTTCCAAAGCCTCCCTTATCGTGGTCCAGGAGGAGGAATAGGCCGTCGCTGCCCGGGGTTATAAACCTCCCTTGCCCGTTTAAATACATCCTCCCGGTAAAAAGCAACATCCTTAAATTCCGCCCGGGCATACCGCCCGGCCTGGTCATTAAAATGGGGCGAATCCGGATCTCCGCTCTGGCCGCCCGCCAGGATGCTCTTGGCCCTTACCTTTTCCCCGAACTCCACCACCGCCACGAAACTATTCCCGCGGGTCCCGTAAATTTTCCTGGTATTGTTGTGATAACTGGCACCATAAGCTGCAAGCGCACCCCAGCGGCCCGAGGCGAATCCAATGGGCAGGCTGGGCTTGCTGTCGTCGAATGGCTGTCGGATAGCTCCATTTAAACGCTGATAGCGGTTCACTTCCCCCCAGGGGATATCCCAGCTGCCAAAATCGGATTGCAATTTTTGGAGGGTGGTTTTAAATATCTCAAGGCGTTCAGTTTGGGGAGAGGCTGTGCCGAAATAGGTCATCAGTTCCATATCGCTCATTTTCGCTGGTAGCTGGCTCGCTTCCCCGTACATTGTACCGTAATAATGCGCAAGAGTCATCGCAACCGATTCCACTGAAGTCCGGTAATCCCAGGTCCTTAAAGTATCGATAGCGTTCTTTAACTCCGGGTAGCTGCCGGCATTCGAATCAAATGCTGCCACCAGGCCGGGAATCAATACTTCAAAAGCGGGGAGCCAGGGATCATGTGCCAGCTTTATCAGGCTGTCGAGCGTATATCCCCTTCGCCCTTCAAGCATTTCGATAGCATGGATCCCACGAAAATTTTCCCTGTCGGCCGACATATAACCCGGGTAATCTCCACGTTTCGGACTATTTTCCAGTGCAGCTGTAAAGGGGGTGGAATTACAGTTTTGCAACCAGCCGTTCGCTGGGTTTAACAAAGTGATATGTTCATCTACCGGATGCAGCCCCTTCCAATCGGTGGCCGGGTTGCTCCCATCTACGGGTTTGCCATAATCGTATACGGTGTCCCTGATGGGGATAAAATTCCCGTGGAAATAGGCGATATTCCCTCCTGCATCTGCATAAACGGTATTGTTGGATGAGTTGGTCCGCAGGTCCATCATACCCCTGAACCCTTCATATCCATTTTGTTTGGTACGGGTATATGATTGCTCCAATGCCCGGGAAGGGTCCCACATCATGGCCGTGGCCACCGGCCGGCCTCCTTCCTTATGGGTAATGGGGCCATGGTGGGTATGGTAGAGGTTGAAAGTCTTCTCTCCCATCCTGTCTCCGTCTTTAAATTTAAGGGTAACCTCCGAAGTCCGTACCGGTTTCAGTTCATCCCCGTAACGGTAGTAGGGCAGGCTGTCCTGATACACTATTTCTTCTACAAACTCGTCCATGACATCGGTATAGGTGGAGGTATGCATCCACCCGGTTTTTTCATTAAATCCCTGATATACGAAAAATTGGCCCCAGGTTACGGCCCCATAGGCATTGAGCCCTTCCTCGCTAACGGCATGGACTTCCCCCCGGAAATAAAAAGATGTATGAGGATTAATAAGCAGCATGGTATTTCCCGACTCGGTCAGCCTGCCGGATATTGCTATTCCATTGGAACCGGCAGGCTCCTCCAAAGGCGCCTCTTCTTTGGTATGGGCAGCGCCCGCCGTGAGGTCGAAGCCATTTTCGTAGAGCTGCCGGAGCTTGCCCAGGCTTACCCTTTCTATATCCCCGCCAATAGA
>JGI25321J50212_10000594_pt1 | contig 39412 bp, 35 predicted proteins | sample AutmiccommuBRH23_FD_50212 | JGI IMG/M metagenome (IMG submission 50212)
ATCTATATGAAGAAAATATAGTTTGAAAGTATTTTGATTTCATGGTATTTTTTTAATTATTTATTTTTTGAATCGAGAATCCTATAAAATTCATAAATCTTATTAATTTTCTTTTCTAAAATATCCGAAACGTCTTCATATGGGTTGTTTGATATTTTTTCAACTTTTTCAACAAGAGAAATAGCCAAGGGCTGTTTCAGCCAAACCAAAATCTTTGGAAATAAAAACAAATTAGAATCAATCAATTTTTTTCCATTCTACAGGTTTTCCCTCATGCTTTTCCATTTCATGGTTCTGTAAATCAAAACTCATTTTCATCGATCCGCATTTTGAACATTTATATATTCCGTATTCACTTGACAAATATGTGGTTTTAATCGTTGATTGTATTTGTTTTGGAGCGATAGTTTTAGTATTTCGTTCTCTGTCCTCTTCATCATTGCATTCCATTGAACCAAAATCGATACTTTGACCTTCAACAAGGGCAACTTCATCTTCAGTTAATCCATAAAGCATATATACCAACTTATCGATTTCATGTTCCAATTTGGAAGTATCAACTATTTCATTATTATTCTTAATGTCAATAATTTTTTGAGAAATTAGCATCAACTTATTAAGATCCCCAAATTTAGGAAGAGGGAGCTTTTTAATATATGTGGTTTTTACTTGAGCAAACACCCTTCCTTCTGTTTCTTGTGAAATGTATGAGTATAAGTAGCCAAATAATTTGGAATTTAGAATTGCGGTAATAATTTCTGGAGGCCATTGTTTCCAATTTCGTTTGGGTACAATAATGTGAACTGTTTTATCAACACAATAAGCTTTTGAATCAATCGCTGCAATAATTCTATTTGCTGTTTGTCGATAAACAATTTTTGGAGTAATTGATAAAAAATCAGGTGAAAATCTAAAAGTATCTCGGATTGGATCTAAATGATCCTTATAATCATTCCTTAGGTAGTTGCTAGGTTTACAAATAACCCACTTTCCAATGTCTCTACCCTTAATAAATTCAATATCGTGCGGATTTTTCTTGTTGCCCGAATAGAAAATTCGATTTCCTATTGAATCGCCATCTCTTTTCTTTCCCTTACCGGCGGTCCAATAATTAAACCCAACATCTTTAATATAAAACAATTCATCAAAATTTGTGTAATTGTCGGGGTTAGATAGCTTTCCAAATAAAGGATTTTGAGGCTTAAATTCAGAATCAGAAAATTTACTAACAATAAAAAAATTTTTTTCAAGATTTTCTATTGACCCTTTAGCAACGAAATATTGAGATGAGTATGGGAATTGTATTTGGTTTGATTTTGATAAAATAATTACACAAACAAACACTGTGGGATCATCAAATATTGGTGTTTCTTTGTAATCACAAATTTCTTTAATTTTTGTTTTTCTATTTATATATTCTCGCAACTTTTTATAATAATCTCCATTTAGGAAAGTGTTAGGTGATATATAAACTAACTTCCCTGATTCACTTAGAAGCTCAATCCCTTTTTGATAAAAAGCAACATAAACATCATTATTTCTCTTGAAGGTTTCAAAACTATTTTCATAAAGAGCCTTAAGATCTAAATCATAAATTATGCCGTAAGGTGGATTTCCAATAACTACATCAAAGCCACTAAGAATTCCAAACATCCACTCTGGGTCAAAGAATGTTGCACTATTATTCTGATCATAAGGATCCCATCCTGCCAATTTTGTTGCAGTTGTACTGACCCAACCATCAATTTTTAATAATGTAGCAATCTCTTCTCGTAATAGTTGATCTTGGTTGCGGTATTTACGTTTAGTCGCTTGTGTACGCGCTGTAAAAAGGGAGCTGCGAACTTCTGCCAATAGTTTTTCTTTTTCATCAATTAGTGGATTACGAAACATCATTTGTTGTGGACGCTCTATTCCAATCAATGTATTTGCAGCCACGAATTTTGTCTCCAAATTTGGTAATGGGCGAATCCCAAGATTGGGTTTTAAATAATCCTTTTTTTGATCCACAACTAATGAAATGAAAAATCTTAACTTCGCAATTTGAACCGCAATGGGTTGAATATCAACCCCATAAATGCAGTTTTCAATCAGGAATAATTTGCGACCATAATCCAGTTCATTGTCTTCAAATGCCTGTTCAATATCGAGGATTACTTTCTCACGCACATCTGGATCGGGTATCTCAATAACTTTACCGATTTGCTTTTCTTTCCAAAACTTATTTCCTGGATCGAGTTTGTTTAAAATTAATACCAACTTATGCAACACTCCCATAGGAAATGCACCAGAACCACATGCAGGATCAAGAACATTTACATCGTCTAGAGCATCAATTAATTTCCTTGTTTCTTCATGTGTAAATTTATGATCTTCTTGATTGTATTCAAATAAATGTCTTAAACGCTCTTCAGTATTTGGAAGTTCACCAAGTTTGGTTCTTAAATATTCTATTAGAGCTTCATCTACCATATAATTGACAATTTCTCTTGGTGTATAAAACGAACCGGTTTGTTTTCGGGCTGTTGTACCTGTTTCGGGATTATAAGATGCCAATAAATTTTCAAATACTTTACCTAGCAATTCGGGATCTAAGGCAATTTCTTCTTCAACTGGAGTATTTTCTTCAATAGTAAATTTATAATCATTAAAAAGATTAATGATGCCACGAACTTTCTCATTCTTTTTATTTTTATCCCCATAAGAATCACTTAAATCTTCTTCATGTTCAAAGCCAAAAAATAAATCATCTGGCACTGTAGGTTGATTGTGAGGATCATCTGAAAAACCATCTATGATAATCTTTTCTTCTCGCTTATCCAGACATTCAAACAAACCACCATTTAAAAACGGGATATTTGAGAAAAGTGATAACGCTTTTTGTGGGTCTATAAAATACCCTTCATATCGATAGACCGATGAAATTCCATAATGAGAATCCAATCCATTTGGGTTTTTATTCTTACCACGAAAGCGCCTATTGGATCCCATTTCGGTATTCAAAGTGGCAAAAAAAAGATTTTGCAATATGGCTTTATAGTAAGTTGAATTGGATGGATCAGAGAAATATAAAATCTCTTTAAGTTTCTTGTGATCAAATAATTCATCCTGAACCAACCCCTTTTCTTTTATAAACCACACAAATATAAGTCTGGTTATCAGCCGAATCAAGTTGGTAGCATTTCGAATTTCAACATCCTCTCCACCACCAGACGGAAATGAGACCTTTTTTTGTGAGGAGAAATACCAGTTGGCGATTTCTTTATAGAATTTTTTATTTAATTCAGATGTATCGAGGGTCTTTTCCCAGGCTTTTTGCAGTTCAATAAAATTACCGAAAGGCTTGTCTTTTACTAATTGGAGTAAGGATAAATCAAATAAAATTTCAATGTGGCCGCGATGCGGTTTTTTTATTGAAATATCTTTAATCAAAGTTACTTTTTCAAGTACGTCACGCGCTTCATCTTTTTTATGGATTCTTCGATGAATGATAGAAAAAGTAAGATTTTCACCATGTTGGATGACAATCATGACAGGCATCGGGAAAATTTTATTAATTTCTCTGGTCAAGTTTGCTAATTGTGTTCTGGTGTAGGTACTTTCTTTTAATGAAATGGCGATGAATAAATAAGACTCAATAATTTGATTATCTATCCTTGGTGCCCGATCAAAGATAAACCTACCCTGGGTAACATCCTTAATATCATCGACGGTCAATTGAAACAAAATATCAACTGATAACCAATCTTCCACCAAGGCTTTATCACTTTTAATTTCTTGAGCTCGTGGGAAATATTCAAGAAATCCCTCAAATGTATTCGGTGATAATTCTACAGTGTGTTGACTCCTGTAACCCAAAATTTGTAGTAGATGATGACTATTCTCAACCAGAGTTCCATTTGAGAAGTTTTTTAAAGCATGTTCAAGAGATTGTTTTAGAGTTAATTCGTTCATATCAGCAAATGATTAACCAGGTCACTAATTCAAATTCGGTATCTTTGGATACCTGCTTTGATTTTTCCATTAATATTGCACTACGATCTGTGGCTAAGATACTCAAAGCACGTTTCTTAAAAGTTTTTTCTATTGCTTCAATTGCTTTACTTAATAATTTTGTGTATTTGGAAACATCCTCGCCATTGTGAGTCTCAAGATTGAAATGATCACATAGTGATTGAATAGGATCCTTCTCCTCGGAGCAAAGTGCTCGATAAATTTCCAATATTTGTTTGGGCTGTGCAAACCCCAGTCTGGTGTTGCCATCATTCAAGATGTAAACCAAAAAATAAGGCTGCAAGGGATTGACCGTATCACCTGGTTCAGAGGATGTTATTTGCTTCAAACAAAAGATTACTCCCGGCTGAATGATGGGATATTGCGGGTCAGATGGAACAACCGCATACAGCCCTAAAGGCGATTCCTGCAGCAATTTGCGGTTGGCTTCAATGTATCGATTTAATTCTGCACGAAAATCATCGAGAGTAAAGTCGGTTAATGAAATGCTTTCATTGAAATCTTCCAGATCTAAAACTTCTTCGCGTAACCGCTTTAATTGTTTATCTCGATATTTCAGATCCTCTTTTATCAATTCGTCGATCTCATCGGTTGATAATAGGTTGTCTTCATTCGAAGCAGCGATATCCACCAAAGCCATGCGGGTTTCCACTCTTGTTTTCAGGGTGATATATTGATCGAGATCTTGGGTTGGCCAGAAATTAATTAATTGAACGGTTTGATTGATACTGCCAATGCGGTCAATTCGTCCGAAGCGCTGGATAACACGCACAGGATTCCAGTGAATATCATAATTAATCAACCAATCACAATCCTGGAGATTCTGGCCTTCACTGATACAGTCTGTGGCTATCAACAAATCAATTTCTTCCGATTGGTTCATGGAAGGCATTTTGTTGCGATTTTTAGAAATGGGAGAAAAATTAGTTAAAATCTGGTTGAATTCATTATGACCAAATGTTGTTTTATTTTTTATTGATCCACCTGAGACGACCGCGATATGAATACCTAATTCATGTAAGGCCCAATCTCTTAAATTCTCATATAAATAATCGGCTGTATCAGCAAAAGCAGTAAACACCAAGGCTTTCTTGTTTGGTCGATTTTGGAGCTTATCAAATGTCGGATTATTTACTTTATTCTCAACGATTTTCTTCAATTCAGCCAATTTCGCATCACGGTCTGCGGTGATAATGTGTGCTGATTTTTCCAACATTGCCAATTGCTTGCGATCATTAGCTAAATCTTTCAACCAGCGATCAAGATCGATGTGTGCCAATGGTAACTTTAATTTACCAACTTCCAACACCTCATCCAATTCTTCATCTTCTTCATCTTGAATGATTAGATCATCGAATTCAATGTTAAGGTTTTCAGCTTGATGTTGTTTGAATTGATTAATACGTTCAACGAGCGAATCAATTTTATCAATGGTGCGTTTCATAGTAATATCGAATGAATAAATCGAGCTTTCCAAACGTTTTAGGAAATTAACCTTCATCATCCCAATCAAAAAGTATTCGCGGGTTTGTTGGGAAAATTTGTCCGTGATGGTTCGATCAAATAAGGTAGGTTGCGATTTGGCGTACTTCGCATCATAAAGGGATAAATAATCCTCAAGAATGTAGGCTGATGGGTTGAATAATGTAAGTTTGTAACCCAAAATTTCTTTATTGAGTTGATCGTAAGACATAAATTCATCTAATAAATCGATTTTTGGATAAATTGCTAAGGGTTTTAAACGCTTAGGAAATCCACCTAATTGAACAACGCTATCTTTATAATATTTTTGAATATGTTTTCTTGAGCGGGAAATGGTGAGTGCATCCAATAATTTGAAAAAAGAAGAGCTAAATTCTGCCAATAATTCTTTGGTTGTGTGGTTGTTGGATCTTTTAGCCCAATCCGTGAATGTGCGTTGAGCGCTTGCCAGAGTATCTTTAATACTTGCTATCCCTAAATCAGTTTCATATATTCTGTCTTGATTTTCAGTAAGGAAGTAAATTTGGTTTCGCAAATCCTTCAAATTATTATTTACGGGAGTGGCAGACAACAGCATAACTTTCGTTTTCACGCCAGTTTGAATGATATCTTCCATCAGGCGTTGATAACGACTTTTTGCGATCAGATTGCCTTCCTCATCTTTACGTCCAGGTGTGTTATTGCGGAAATTATGTGATTCATCGATAACTACCAGGTCATAATTGTTCCAATTTAAAGTCGCCAAATCGATATCACCAGATTTTCCACCTTCACGGCTTAAATCGGTATGAGAAAGCACAGTGTAATTAAAGCGGTCCCTCGTAAACGGATTCAACTCACTGTTATTATGTGCCTGGTAAACAGTCCAATTCTCTCGCAGTTTTTTAGGGCATAAAACCAAAACACGGTCATTGCGGAGCTCAAAATATTTAATAACAGCCAAGGCTTCATAGGTTTTACCCAGACCAACGCTGTCTGCTAAAATACATCCGTTGTAAGCTAGGATTTTATTAATTGCACCTTTTACACCATCTTTTTGGAATTCAAATAAGGTTTTCCAGATATCAGTATCCACAATTTGACTTTTAATATCAGCAATACCTTCAATTGCCTGTTCGCTGAGATATTTCTCAAAGATATGAAATAAAGTTTTGAAATAGATGAATTCGGGGGAATTGTCCTGGTATAACTGAGCAAGATAGGTGAGCACATCCTCTTTTACATCTTCCACTAATTTTTCATTATTCCAAATCTCATTGAACCATTCTTTTAATTCTCTACGGTCACGATTCCCATCGACAATCAGATTCAATTCGATATTATTATTGCTCTCCCCCAATCCGATCCCGCTCACAGTGAAGTTGGAGCTTCCCATAATTGCTTCTTCAACGCCAAGGTTGTTGACATGGTACATCTTGCCGTGAAGCAGGTTTGATTGACGGATGGAACGAATATCTACCTTTTGTTCAATCCAATCAGCACATTCTTTAGCAACTCTTTTTTGTTCAAGCTTGTTGGTCAGTTTTAGGGTGTCGTTGTCTATTCGATATGCTTTTTTATCGGTTCTTAAAGGATCGATTGATTTAATAAAACTGGGTTCACCAAAAAGAAAGTTGAGATGATCAATTTGATCGAGCATATTTTTCAATTGGTCATACGCATAGATGGTGAAATAAGCAGAGACGATGGATAATCGCGAACCTTCTTTGATTTTCTCTCGCAAGAAATCAGCTACACTACCACGTTTGTAATTGTCTCGAATACCTGAGTTGTTATTATCGATGGGAAATAAGGTCAAGATGGATATCCCCTTTGTTGATTTGGTGTAAGTTTATTATACGGGAAAATTTCTAAATCTTTCTAATCGGATTTGGAAGTTTTAGAAATTAAATAAAGTGTATGATTAAGAAAAATTGTGACGTTCAAAAATCAATAAATAATTTAAGTTAGCTTATAAGGGGCTTTTATGAGATTCAAAGATGCCGCATATGAAATATTAAAGAAAGTCGGGAAACAACTTCATTATCGTGAGATCACTGCCCTCGCCATGGAAGCCAAAATCCTTGATACGGTAGGGCTGACACCTGATGCTTCGATGGGAGCATTGCTTTACACTGATACACTGAAACCTGATTCTCGCTTCAGGCGAGGCGATCAGCGTGGAACATTTGCGTTGAGAATGGTTCTATCTGGGAATATTGACCAACAATTTCAAAATATTCAAACCCAGGTTAGGAAAGAATTAAAAAAACATTTACTGAAAATCGATCCTTCAAAGTTCGAGGAATTAATAAGAATTTTGCTTGAGGAAATGGGTTTTGAAGAAACTGGAACTACTCCTTATAGCAATGATAAGGGGGTGGATGTAAGGGGAGTTCTTCGATCTAATCCGTTGAGTGAAGTAAAAATAGCTATTCAAGCAAAAAGGTGGTCAAAAAATGTGGGTTCTGATGTTGTTCGTGATTTACGTGGTTCACTGAGAGTTGCTGATTCAGAACAGGGGTTAATTATTACTCCGAGTAGTTTTACGGCTGAAGCAAAAAAGGATTCCAAAGATCCTGGAAGAACACCGATCCGGTTGATTGACGGAGAACAATTGGTGGATTTATTGATTCAATATAAGGTTGGGGTTAAGTTAGAAGAGTATGTTGTACCCACGATTGATAATGAATATTGGTCGGAAATATTAGGGGTAATAATTAAGGAGGGTACACCAGAACCAGAAAGACTCAAAAAAACAACTAAAAAAGATAAACCAACTAAAACTCCTTTATTTCCATTAAAAATACAGGCATTATACAAAGGTCAGACCTATGAGGGTTTATTGGTTAATGTGGAAGGGGAAATTATGTGGAATGGATCAACTTTCCCTACACCTTCAAACGCTGCAAAAGCGATAGTGGAATGGAAAACAGTGAATGGTTGGGATTTCTGGAAGTATTGGGATGAAGACACGAAGAAATGGGAAAAGATTGGAAATTTGAGGGAAAAATAATCGATTAATTTCAGGGAGGAAAAATTGTTTTTACACGAAGCTATTGTTCAAGTTCTGAGAGGTAACAAAAAACCAATGACAATGAAAGAATTGGCTGATCAAATTAACCGTAAGAAATTGTATAGAAGAAAAGATGGAAAAGATATAGAAACACATCAAATATCAGCAAGAATTAGCAATCATCCTGAGTTGTTTGATAGAGTTGATAGGAAAATTCGCTTGAAAGGGTAGGAGCTTTAATAAGAATCTCCTTGTCCACTTAATCATTCTCTCATCACATCATCAACCGCGGTCTATCTTGATTCACTTGGATGTAAAAATCCACACAAAAAAGTTTATTTTTATTTGTTTTTCGTTATAAATTTCTCAGCCTTCTTTGGTATGGTAGGGTAGTGATAGATTCCCTCTTCTTGATAACTTTTCGATGTCACCACATTAGCAAAAACATCGTAGAACTCTCTTTTCCTCAGCTTAAATACACCAACCTTGGTAATAACACAGAAATAATCATCCCAGCCTAATGGTTCAATCAAGTCAGCTTTAAAACAAAGTCTAAACGATTAATATTGCATCGTAAAATCGAGGTTAAATTCTATCGATAATTTTAGATAGTTTCTACTTAACAAAAAAAGCTTAGTGTTACTGTATAAAAAAGTGGATTAAGGAACATATTTAGAACATCAGTTGGTGTTCTGAAGTTTTGCAAAAATTAAATTGAGAATATATTCCAAGAGATTTGAATACAAATAAAACGTATAATTAATTGTTGAAGCGCAATCTCGACTGGTAAAAAAAAATTACAATCTTGAATTCCTATCCAAAAATTGAAATTATGACAATAACTCAAAAAACAATAAAGCTATTGTGGGCAAATGCTGCCGGGAGGTGTTCCTTTAATGGATGTACAGAAAGACTAACTGTAGCACTAGCAGAAGATGTATCTCCATATACATTAGGAGAAATGGCTCATATAAAAGGAGATAAACCTGGAACTAACCGATATGATAGATCTCAAACAGAAGAAGATAGAGATAATTACAAAAATCTGATCCTTTTATGTTCCAATCACCACACGCTAATAGATAAACCAGAAAATGAAGAAACATTTACAGTTGAAATACTTACAAATATGAGGAAAATTCATGAATTGAATGTCTTAACCCGATTAAGAACGGATGAATTATTAAGTATTGACCAAGTAAAAGAAAGAGTTTCTATTTTTTTGGCAGAAAATAGGCAGGCTTGGCTGCAGTATGGGCCATTATCTGATATCGCAAAGAGGAATCCAAATAGTGAAGAATTGCATGCCTTTTGGATGTCTGAAAAGTTATCGACAATTGTTCCAAACAATAGAATAATAGTTGATTTATTATCAGCATATCGAGATTTGTTTGGGAAACATGATCAAAGAGTTGTCAGCCAATTTTTAGCTCATGCAACGAGTTATGAGAAATGGGTAAATGATGAAATTCCATATCAAGCAGTTACTCCGTTTCCAGTTAATTTCGAACAATTAATCACAGGGACATAAATATGCCTGCACATAATAATAATTTTCCATGGATGAATTATTACGGTCATTATAGATTCTTCGAAGATGGAATGAAACTTCATAATAAAGTTAGTGAAATTAAAAAAATCAAGGATTGCCTATACAAAATACTTCTCTGTGATGACAGAGAATTAAAGGTTTTCATCTGCGATTGTTATTCATTTGGATTAGCTGAATACCTCGAAACGGTTGAAATAATAGGTGAAATTCAAGTTATAATTATTAACTCTAATTGGTGTGGTTACTCAGCTGAGACCAAACTTTATTGCCGCAAACGTAGAGTTGGTTTATTTAAAATAAACGAATTTATGGCAGCACTTAACATGCGAAATTATTGGGATTATTTGACAATAGGGGAAATCGAATACTACAAAAAAAACGGGTGGCTTTGATGGAAAAGGTGTCAATTTACGGATTCGGCTCATTTTTCGCCCAAAAAAAACACTGTTCAGATATTGATTTATTGATTCTTCACGAAAGCACATCATATGATTCTTGTCAATTCTCTATCTGGTGTAAGAAATACCTTCTCACCAAGGTGACTGGTGCTGACATAACAATATTATCTAAGTTGGAAGAAAGCCAAATTTCTTTTATTGAGAAGAGTCAAGCGCGACAATTAGGGAATGTGTATGAGAATTCAGCAAAAAACGATCTTGATGCAATTCTTACGAGAGAAATTTGAATAATTCTTTAAAAAAAAGGCGATTAAATGTCAAAAGCAGCCTAACACAGCGAACACCTGGTTTGGGATTCTGCGATATTTTCAAGCATTTTTTAAGCTGTGAATTTCTTCCAGCTCCAAAACAGAATCCAACTCTGTCCACTTCCACCATATACAAATCTTTAATCCCAACCTAATTTCCAGTGAACGACAATAGCTAGAGTATTTTGTTTACCCCCCAGGGGTCGGCTACCCCAACCTTTCAAGGTGTGTAACGTTTAAATGCAACATTGCCTTTTTAATAAATTATGTGTTTTTTGACTGGATTTCAAGCGTATAGATTTATGAATACCGAAAAGTTGTTATTGTATAATTTATACAGCTAGAGTGCAGTATCATGTAAGAGATGACTAAGTGTAATTGCAATGCAACTTCCTTTTTTTGTTAAGTGTTTGGCATAATTCCACCTTATCATAATTTTTCGTAATAAATATTTAGCTAGTAACTCACTGAAATATCAGGTGAATAATCTCGTTTTGGTAAAAATATTGTATCGATAAAAAGTAAAAGAAAATCCGATTAATATTAAAAACCCATTTATTTACATTTTTTTAAAGGAGACAACCGTGAGTGAAAAACAACTTAATACCGACAAACAGTCATTACTTGTTGAATATCAAGCTGCTCAAGATTCTGCTCAGCATCACGACAATCAGGTGTGGACTACGACCGGAATAATTTGGGGAGCTGGATTAATTTTAATTGGATTTGTTGTTCAAAGCATTGGAGACCTTGGGTTAAAGTTACCAGTTGTGGCTGTTTGTGTGTTGGCTATTCTTATGCTGATATATTTATGGGTAATGGCTTTTCAATTAAATTCTGTGAAAAATCAAAAATATGCTCGGTGTAAAGAACTTGAAAGTATTTTAAAACTTAAACAACATTCGAGATTGCGTTATGCAAAACGTTCTGGCAGAATTTTTTATAGTTTAATTATGGCAGTTTTTATTGTAACATGGGTATTCATTGCCATAACGGTGATATTGTCTTAGAAAAGCCTCTTAACATAGCAAGCGCTGGACTGAAGAGGAGTTTTTTGCGTTTTCAGAAATTTTCCACGCTCAAACAGAGTTTTTGTCGCTGGAAAACTTGAACAATAACCAGTTCAAAAAAAACCTGCTAGTTACTCTCAGTTAGTCTCTCCGATTACTTTTCTGTGATATTAATTATCGTTTTTACACTTTTACTAATTATTTCTACAATAATTAAAAAGAAAGTGGTAAATTTGGTTACGCCAACACCAAACGGAATAATTTTCTTTTTGATAGAACCACTTACCAGAAAAGGGTATGATTATAAAAACGCTCTTAACCCCCTTCAAAGGAAAAAATGAATCCCATTAATAAACTCTTCAACAACATGGACACCTGGAGGCATTTACCTGCCTACCAGCTGGAAAGACGCGCCGATATTTTCTTCTCGATCTATCTGCCAGAAGTACTGTCTGATAAATTCCAAACGGAAATTGAAGGGATCATCCCCGAGTTTCCCGTTCACATCGGCTCAATAACTACTATTCATACGAATAAATCGTTCAAGATCGATTACCTTGCCAAAGCGAAGAACAAAATCTTATTTGTGGAACTCAAGACGGACGAAGGCTCAAGACGGGGTGCACAGGATTTGTATCTGGAACAGGCAAAATTGGTTGGGGTGGCGAAATTATTAGACGGGCTGAGTAAGATTTGTCAGGCGACGACCAGCAAAAGAAAATATAATCATCTTCTTGGTCATTTAGATGAATTGGGTTTGATTCATCTTGAAAGCAGCGGGAACTTTGGTATCCTTCCCGGTGAATATGAAATTGAGATTGTTTACATTCAACCCAACAACCCGTATGGGCAGAAAAATGTAATAACCTTTAAGGACTTTGCAGAAATCGTAGAACGGCATGATGATGAGGTCAGCCGGCGGTTTGCAGAGTCACTGCGGCGCTGGGCTGATACGAAGGCGGGAGACGGGGAAAAGACTGGAGACTGGAGACTGGGGACCGGGGACGCAAAGGTTAAAAGAAAAGGCGCAAAGGATGTAGGGCAGGTTAAAGTTGATAGCAGAAAGTTGAAAGGGGGGAAATAGCTCAAAGCTGAAAGCTGAAAGGGGGGAATAGCTCGCAGCTCAAAGTTGAAAGCTGAAAGGGGAAACCCCTGCAGGACACGGTGGAGGACCCTACATTTTAATAATCCATTTTAATCGGATCAAATTTCTTCTTCATTTCAATGGCGAAAAAACAAGAAATTCATACAATAATGATTGACTTCATCGCCCACAACCTTGCGGGGGATAGCGAAACAAATCAACAAATTCACCCTATGGGTGAAAAATCAAATTGACATTAATTAACAATCATGCTATCATAGGGGCAGCTTCATGCGATTTCAATTCAAAGATAAAAACCTGCATTTGCTTTATACAGAGGAGAAAAATGCACATCGTTACCCGGTAAAAATTGTTGACGCCTTCTTCGAAGTAATGGCAATTAATTAAGGAAAAAAGTGAATGCATCTTTACGCCCGGCGAGGGCAATTTCACCAGGCAGAATCATACTCAATGAACTGAATGCTCGTGGATGGGGTCAACATGATCTGGCTGCCATCATGGGTAGACCGGAGCAAATGATCAGCGAGATTATTCATGCAAAAAAACAAATTACAGCAGAAACAGCTCATCAACTGGCAAAGGCGTTTGGAACAACGCCTGATTTTTGGTTAAATCTTGAAATGCAATATCAATTAAATCAGGTTGCAAACCAGATTCAAAATAAAGATATAGAAAAACGCAGCTTGCTTTATCGACTTGCTCCAATTTCTGAAATGATAAAAAGAGGCTGGATTCAACCGGGCGATTCAATTGATGCCCTTGAACAGGCATATTGCCGCTTTTTTAATGTTGAATCCATCGATCTTGAGCCACAAATGGCTGCGCGATTGCGAACTTCAGCGGATCGTGATCCCCAGCAGCGAGCAGTTATTGCCTGGGTAAGGCAAGCTGAACGTCTCGCGCATGAACAAACTGTCCCTGAATTTAACAGGATGTCTTATGTGGGTTTATTGGATGATCTCCTCCGTTGCGCCAGGAATGCCGAAGATATCAAGAATATTCCGGCGTTGCTGCTCAGTCATGGTATTCATTTCATAATAATTCCACATTTATCAAAAACCTATCTGGATGGGGCAGCATTCTGGATCAATGACAATCCGGTGGTTGCGATTTCGCTGCGTTATGATCGCATCGACACCTTCTGGTTTACCTTACTGCATGAACTCGCTCACATCTTTCACAATCACAAAACCGTGCATGTGGATCAATTGTTTGGTCGGGAAGCAGAAGGTTTAGGGAAGGAAGAAGTGGCTGCCAATCAACAGGCAGCTGAATGGTTAATTCCCCAGGCTGAATTCAAGCAATTCATTGAATCAAACAGTCCTCGATTTTCTCGTAAAAGTATAGAAGAATTTTCAGAAAAAATTAACCGCCATCCCGGCATCGTGATTGGCCAGCTCATGCATGCAGGAATTATTAAATACAGCTCCATGCGGGAATACCTGGTCAAAGTTAGCCCAATGCTGGAAAAATGGATGGAAGTCCCGCTATCGATGTAGATGGTGCGTCCGGGTAAGGGTAAAGCATGTAGGGCAGGTTAAAGTTGATAGCAGAAAGTTGAAAAGGGCACACACTTTTGGATTCCGGATTCTCGATCACAAGTCTCTGATCAGCGACGAAGTACCCGCGAAGTCCTCGGAACGGGGAAGCGAAGCGAGTGGTCGCATGCCCCTTGCCTATCATGCCCCTCAGGCAAAAAGCTTTTCTGAGGAGCAAATCCCAGTCAGAATTTCTTGACTTTTACTAAAAATTGCGCAATAATTAGGTTAATTAACCTGAAGGGCAGTTAACCTAAAATGAATACTAATTATCCCTCTGATCAACAAGCACTTTTTACCAATCGTCGCCACGAGCTGGCAACCCTGTTTCACTACCACCAAAGTCTCATTAATACCCCCGTCGAGCATGTGGCATTATTTGGTCTTCGCCGTATTGGGAAAACGTTGTTATTAAAGGAATTTATGCGCCAGTTGAGTGATTCAAATTCTGATGTCAAGGTGGTGTTTCTGGACTTTTCTATCTTGTGCAGTTCGCCAGAAAATTTTACCCTGGGCTTTGTTGGTTCGATTTGTTATTGGTTGCTGGAAGATGGAAAAACCGACCTCGAGCCATTTCTCAATCCAGCAACATTGGGTTCGGCTGTCCTTAAAGCGGATGGAGACGAACTCTTTGATGAGATTCAACCAATCCTGCAGGAATTACAACATGCCCGGCCAGACCGTCAGGCTTTGTTACGTCAGGCTTTCCACTTTCCACGTCAGGCTGCGCTTGTGCAGGACAAAAAACTTGTTTTGATTTGTGATGAGTTTCAGGAAATCCGCACCCTGGAGAATTACCCCAACAGTCAAAATGTGGTAGCTCTCCTGCGGTCTGAACTGCAATCCCAAAACACCGTTCAGTATATCCTGGCTGGTTCTGCGATCAGTGTGCTGGCGGGATTGTTATCCCATCCGGATAGTCCTTTGTTTGCTCAGTTTACCCGTATTTCAGTGGAGCCATTTGATCGGGAGAGTACCCAGGAATTGGCTAATAAACTCCTATCAGATCCAATTCAAAACGATTTGTATCCTCTCTTGCACGCTCTCACCTGGGGACATCCCTTCTACATCACTGCCGTAGCCCGGCGTATGAGCTATCTGATGGATGTTGTTCAGCGTCCTCTATCTTCTGATCTCGTCAAACAAGCCTTCCTGGTTGAAACACTCTCACCTGGTGGGCGAATTTATGATTTCTGCCAGTATGTTTATGATCTTTCTTTACAGAAAGCCAAAGGCTATGGATCACTCAAGTCAGTTTTGCAAATTCTGTCACAGGAGGAAGGGTTATCTGCTTCCGAAGTTGCCCGCCAGTTACGTGTCACAGCTGGTAGTGCCAGCGATTATCTGCGTTGGTTATGTGAAGTCGATTTGGTGGTTGAAAAAGACAAAGCTTATTATTTCCGTGATCAGGTCCTGCGGTTTTGGGTTGGCAATGTGATCAAGGGGATAGAGATTAGCCTTAGCGCTGAACCAGTGGATCTGAAAGGGTTGATACACCGTCTGGATCAACAATTCCAACGAGTCTCAGAGGAATTAGGGGAGGCAAAGGAAAGCTGGGTGCGTGAATTAATGCGTCACTTCAATGGTCAGGTCATCCCTGCGGAGGTGTTTCATTCCCAGGACGAGGTAAAGCTTCCGGTTTTTCAAGGAGTAAGGGATGAGACTTCGACAGATGGTCAAATCGAGCTGGATGCCATCGGTGAAGGTCTGGAACGCTGGGTAGTGGAAGTGAAATGGCGTAATAAAAGAACAGGAATTAAGGAACTCGAGAAGCTTCACAATCATGCTTTGGAAAGAAATGCGCGCGCCTGGTTCGTATCTCGTTCAGGTTTTTCTTCAGACGCGATCCAATACGCTCATGAAAATGATATTTTAATCACAGACAAAAATGGTCTGGAAGTCCTGAGAAAACGAATTTTGTAGTGGCCGGCCAGGTTAGGGCAAAGCATGTAGGGCAGGTTAAAGTTGAAAGGGGGGAATGCAATTAGTGCAGGTTAAAGTTGAAAGCCGAAAGTTGTAGATTAATTTTGATCAGTAGAATTATTTTACCTTTTGGAGTTTTTTTCGAAAAAGCAAGACATCAAATGCTTTACCCAAACGGTTTACAAAACCAGTGTTTTTAACAATAATTACCAAAATCCGAATTTATTGCTACCGAAAATCTTGTCCATTTTCCACCCAACGAAGGATTCACCTCATTAGGATAATCTGAGGATCATCATGTCTTACAACCCCACCATTCACAACCGCCGCTCCATTCGCCTGTCAGGGTACGATTACGCCCAACCGGGTGCCTACTTCTTGACCATCAATACCTACAAAAAGGAGCACTCGTTTGGGAGAGTTGTTGATGGGGTAGTACAGCTTTCACTTGTGGGGGAGATCACCCAGGAGCAGTGGCTGAAAATCCCTGACCACTTCTCGAATGTTATACTGGATGAGTTCGTGATCATGCCTAACCATCTTCATGGGATTCTGGTGATTACTGAGGAGGAAGGTGGACATTGTAAGGGTAAAGCATTTGATGTGAGGGTAATCTCGAATAATTCTAAAATTCAGAACAATTCCACAGATCAAAATAATTTTACAAGCTGCGATTCAAATGCTTTACCCATACGGGCTGGTAGGGCTGGTTGTGAGACTGGTTCAAATGCTTTACCTGTACGGCTCGGGAGTCAGTCTGGGTCGATATCGGCGATTGTACAGAATTTCAAATCGATCACCTCCCGCAAGATCAACAAGCTACTGAAAACACCTGGTTCTACTATTTGGCACCGGAACTACTTCGAGCATGTCATCCGCGATGAGGAGGATTATGACAGGATCGTTGTGTACATCCGGGAGAATCCACGGAAATGGGAAGGGTAGAAAGAAAGGGTAAGGGTAAAGCATTTGATATCTGGCTTAGGCAGAAAAATTCTGGAATTCAAAATCACTCTACTGATCAAAATAATTCTACAAATACCAGATCAAATGCTTTGCCCATACAATCTGGTACCACTAGCGGCTCAAATGCTTTACCCCTACTGCGGGAACCATACCCCCCCCTCCACCGTCTTACTAAGAGGCACGAGAATTGCACCCAAAGAATTTAACTTGTATACTGTTGAATCGGAGAGTTATGCAGCGAACAGCAACAATCCCTGCGCGACACGGGCAGGCTGAAGTGAAAACAAGACGAAATAAAGGACGCTTTCTGGGCAGCATCCTGCTGGTGCTCGCCTTTCTTGCTTTGTTAATTCCGATGGCAGCGGTGGCAGGCAGCGCCCTGTATGTGCGCCAGACGCAGATGATCCTGCCAGGCGTGTCGGTCGGTCCGGTGGAGCTGAGCAACCTGCCACTCACAGAGGCTGCCACCTATATTGACAACTACTGGAACAATACCACCCATTTTGTGGTTTTGAATGAGCAGTACAAATGGACAGTCACGCCGCCCAATATCGGGCTGTGGATTGATCCCGTGCAGACCGCCCAGCGAGCTTTTGATGTCGGTCGCAATACGGGCGGGGTTGGGGAGATCCTGCAGCTGGCAACCACACAGCAGGTCGCGGTCGCACCGGTGGTGATGTTTAAGGAAGAATATGCCCGCGAGGTCCTGCGTGATCTGGCAGCCAGGCTCGAGATCCCTCCCGTGGATGCACGTCTGGCACAGGATGCGCAGGGACACTGGGTCGCGCAGCCCGGCGTGGACGGCTGGGGTGTGGACGTGGAAGGCGCGATTGCGATGATCAAAGCGGATCCGCAGGCGGTGTTACAGTCCGGGTATTTGCAATTGCCGATGGTCGCGATTAAACCAGCCATTACCGACCTGTCCCCCGAGCTGGAACGCATCGCGGTGCATTACGAACGACCGATTCAACTGCGCGCCTGGGATGCCATCACCGACGAACTGCTGACCTGGACACTCCCGCAGGAGCTGGTGGCGGGCTGGGTGCATCTGGATGATCCCCATGGCGAGCCGTATATTACGGTAGACACAGCGCAATTCGAGCAGTATCTGGCGGAATGGGAAACCACGCTTGGTAACCGCGAGATTGATTTCAAGGATCCGGTGGAGCAGCTGGATGACGTCTGGACGAGTGGCGGGGTCTACACCATCTTCCTGCGGCACAAAGCCACGCAATATACCGTCAACTATGGGGACAATCTGGTCAGGATCGGTTTCCAGGTCGGGATGCCATACTGGAAGATTCAGGAAGCCAACCCCGGTACGAGTATCTTTAATGTCTCCGCCGGGCAGGTTTTGACGATCCCCTCCAAAAACGAGATGCTGCCATTCCCGCCGGTATTCGGCAAACGCATCGTGATCAGCATCACGGAGCAGCACATGTGGGTCTATGAGAACTTTGCATTGAAATCCGAGCATGTGATCAGCACCGGGATGTCCAATTCCCCCACGCTGCCGGGTGTCTTCCAGATTCAGACGCACGAGATCAACGCCTATGCCTCCAACTGGGACCTGTGGATGCCGCATTTCATGGGGATCTACGAGGCGGTGCCGGGCTTCATGAACGGGATCCACGGGCTGCCGGTGCTCTCCAGCGGGGCGCGATTGTGGGCGAATGTACTCGGGCAGCGGGCTTCGTATGGCTGCATCATCCTGGATCTGGCCAGCGGGGAAGCGCTGTACAACTGGGCTGAGAACGGTGTGGTGGTGGAAATTCTTCCCTGATCAAAATCTGCTACAATATACCTGATGAAAAAAATTGTGGTGATCTTTTCTGCGGATGCTGAGTGGCGGGCAGCCAGAAAGTGCTGTAAGGTAGCATTTGTCGATTCAACGCCTTTTGGTGAGTGTTTTGCGATCCAGAAGGGGGAACGATCGGTGATTTACGTGCAGGGGGGCTGGGGCAAAATCGCGGCAGCAGCCAGTGTGCAATTCGCCATCTCGCATTGGAATCCGGATCTGGTGGTCAACCTGGGCACCTGTGGCGGCTTGCTGGGGGCGGTGGAACGCGGCAGTGTGATTCTGGTGGAGCGTACGCTGGTGTATGATCTGCTTGAACAGATGGGCGATCAGCAGCAGGCACTGGATGCTTACACCACCAGGCTGGATTTGAGCTGGCTGGCGGAGCCCTATCCGCAGGCGGTGCAGAAAGGCCTGATGCTCTCAGCGGATCGCGACATTGTGCCGGAGCAGGTGGCATGGCTGCGGGATCACTTTGGCGGGATCGCCGCTGATTGGGAGTCCGGAGCGATTGCCTGGGTTTGCAGCAAGAATGGCGTCAAGTGCCTGATCCTGCGCGCGGTCACCGACCTGGTCGGGCCGGAGGGCAGGAAGGCTTATGGCAATATCAAGTTGTTTCAGCATGCCACCGACGTGCAGATCACGAAACTGCTGGAGCATTTGCCAGCCTGGATTGATAGCGCCAATCTGTAACCAGAATGGGTTTAAGCGTTAGAGTTTTTGGGCAATAACGCCGATCCAGTCGCCACCTTCCGCAAAAGGTGTGCCTTGCAGGTCATTCCAGAGACTTTCGACGCGCAACCCGGCACGCAGCATTTCCTTGGTGATCGTCTGGCTGTCAAAATCCTGAAACCAGTTATTGTAGATAGAAAGTTTTCCGTCGGCTTCAATCACTATCGACTGATCGAGATAAACGGATTCTTCCGGGTAATCGAAACCCTGTTCCAGCACCAGATGCGGACCTGGCTTCCAAAAGCCTTTCTGGCAGGCGTACCAGCCGTTTTTCTGGCCGTGTTTGCGGCGCAATTCACGCGTGGTCACATCCAGCACAAAGTGACCGCCTGGTTTGAGCGCACGCTTCACATTCTGCAGGAGCTGGCTGCGTTGTTCGGGAGAGAGCGGGCAATAATCGCCGTAAATCAGCAGGATGAGATCGTATTGCTCGGTGTCTGTGAGCGTGAGGTAATTCTGGTAGCGGTAGGTGATCTCGAGCCCCTGCTCAAGCGCGGACTGCGTGGCGTAGTGGATGGAACGCTGGGAATAATCCACCCCGGTGACCTGGAGACCCTGTTGCGCCAGACGGGAGGCATACAGCCCGGGACCGCAGCCCATGTCCAGCACCGCATCACCGATTTTCAGGTCCAGATGCTTGATCAGCCAGTTGACAATTTGTCCGATGGTTTCCTGCTTACGGCTGGCGAGGTCTGTGTTGGGGTTGAGGTGGGTCGCCAGCATCTGTTCCGAAATGTAGGGATCGTTCCAGAAAAGCTCTTCGCCGGGGGTGAATGGTTCCGGTTTTTGCTGGAGGTGAATCAATTGATCCAGGTCGAGGGTGCCGAAGGGGAAAAGATAAGTTGGTTTTTTCATTGATCAATTCCTGATTTTTGGATAGTTAGACTTACATCTGCATTATATATCACTTCCAGCGTGGTGAAGATTGCACGGGGAGTGATTGGTCGTAATTTCACCTGGCCAAATGAATGGTTTTTATTCAAACAGCGGATTCACACCTGATTTGCTTTATAAATAGCTTGACTTCTTAGGAAACAATGATACAATAATACAAAGATACAATTATACAATGATACAATTAATATAAAGTAGATCAATTTACTCAATAACCACAAGAAAAAGTTTTAGGCTTTGGTTTGAAAAGAAGACGAAGTCTTTCGGAAATTTTGAAACACGAGGAGATCAACATTCACATACAAATCGATTTTCGGTCCGGAATCCCCATCACCAACCAGATTGTAGAGCAGATTTACGATCATGTTGTCCAGGGTGAGCTGAAATCTGGGGAACAATTGCCAACCGTACGGGATTTGGCTGAGGAGCTGAAGGTGAATTTCAACACAGTCGCCAGAGCATACCGGATGCTGGATCAGGCTGGGATTATTAACACGCAGCACGGACGCGGCACATTTGTCCTGCCGGAGATCACACCACAAACATCGGAAAGAATGGAAGAACTGGATCGATTAATCAAGATTTTTCTGGAAGAGCTTGAAAAGAAAGAGTATTCCGGAGCGGAGATACTGGCGGTTTTTCAGCGCAATTTGCGGCAAATGAAACACGATGATGACGAAAGTAGTCTGGTTGAATAAGATGGATGGGTAGAGGTAAAACAAAACTTTGTTTACTCAAACCATCTGCGAAAGATGGTTTTTTTATGGATGTTTCACGTGAAACAATAGGAGCATTATGAATGCAAAAACAGTAATTTTATGGGTGATGATTCTGACAATCGGTACATTGGTGTTGGGATTGGCGCTGGAACCACGCTTCTCGGATCAAATCGCCATTCATTGGGATGAGCAGGGGGTCGCAGACGGCTATGGCTCCCGGTTTATGGGAATATTTTTTATGCCGATCATGATCGTTGGGGTTTCGCTGCTTTTACTGGGTATTCCTCAAATCGATCCATTGAAGAAGAATATCGAAAAATTTCGAAAAGAATATTACACTTTCATTCTGATCTTTGCCTGTTATTTTGCTTTTATCCATATACTAACTTTGCTTTATAACATAGGGTTGAAATTTAATATACTGGCCATGATGATCCCTGCGATGGCTGGATTTTATTATTATTTGGGTGTGATGTTGGGCAAGGCAAAACAAAATTATTTTATCGGGATTCGTACCCCATGGACACTGCAGGATGAGGATGTCTGGAATGAAACGCATGTTGTTGGGTCAAAGGGATTTAAAATGGCAGCCATTCTGGCGTTAATTGGCGTCGTTTTTCCGTCTTTGGCCATCTGGTTCCTGATGATACCGTTGTTGTTAGTGGCATTTTATACGATTATATTTTCTTATGTGGCTTACCGCCGGAAGCATAAGAATAATAATACTTAATGGAGATTAATGTTTCACGTGAAACATGAAAAGGATAAAAGCATGGAAAAAATTATAGAAGTATCACATTTGCAACATAAATATGGTGATTTCCAGGCAATTCAGGATCTGACATTCAGTGTCGAGCACGGGGAGGTGTTCGGTTTGCTGGGTCCGAATGGTGCTGGAAAAACCACCACGGTCAGGCTGTTGAACGGTATGTTTGAGGCCAGTGGTGGAACGATTTCGGTGATGGGTTTTGATCCGAAGAATGCTGGCGAGAAGATCCGCGAAAATGCGGGCATTCTGACAGAAACACCAGCCCTGTATGAGCGCCTGACAGCCCGACAGAATCTACGCTTTTTTGGCGTACTGGCCGGGTTGGCGGATCGGGAAATCGAGCAGCGCACAGAGGAATTGTTGGAGCTGTTTGGTCTCAGCCAGCGCGGAAATGATCGTACCGGGACCTTCAGCAAGGGGATGAAGCAGCGTCTGGCGTTGTCGCGGGCGTGGTTGACGCACCCGAAATTGCTCTTTCTGGATGAACCGACCTCGGGTTTGGATCCAGAAGCGGCTGTGCAGGTGCGCGAGCTGATTTCGGACGTGCGCCAGCAGGAAGGCACCACGGTGCTGATCTGCACACATAACCTGGATGAAGCCCAGCGTTTGTGCGATCGGTTGTTGATCATGCGCTCCGGCAGCACGCTGGCAACGGGCAGTCTGCCCGAATTACGCAAGCTGGTTTCGCCCGGCATGTGGCTGGAAGTGCAATTCTGGCAACCATTTGAACAACAGGAACGGATTCGCTCGATTGATGGCGTTTTGAGCATGGAGGCAAAATCTCCCAGTGAGGTACGGATTGAAGTGTCTTCCGATGCGGCAATTCCACGAGTGGTAACCGGATTGGTCGGGTTAGGTGCCCAGATTTTACGCCTGCAGCCGCAGGAAATCCCGCTCGAGCAGGTTTATTTACAATTACAGAATAGTAACCACAATGGTCACAAGGGCCATAATGGAGGTGCAAAATGAACTGGCGCAAAATTCGTATTATTACCTGGAAAGATATTTTAGAGGTTCGACAGAACAAATCTGTGTTGATTTCAATGATTTTGGTGCCTTTGATCATTATGGTCGTCTTGCCAGTGGTGATGCTGGTGATTGCCAATACCACTGGTTCGGCAGAGGCGCTCAATGATCCGGATCTGGCAATAATGTTTGAGCGTATGCCAGCTTCCCTCTCTGTGATGTTAGGCGAGATGAATGAAGTGCAATTATCGATTGCGATGTTGTTGGGATTTTTATTTGCGCCGATGTTCCTGATCATGCCTTTGATGCTTTCAGCCAGTATTGCCGCGGAGTCCTTTGCTGGTGAACGCGAGCGCAAGACACTGGAAGCGCTTTTGTATACCTCTGCTACCGACACGGAATTGTTTATTGGCAAAGCGCTGGCAGCCTTTGTGCCTGCCGTTCTGGTTTCATTGGTAAGCTTCCTAATTTATACAGTGGTTTTAAATGTTGGCGGTTATCCTTTGTTTGGTTATCTGTGGTTCCCCCTGAACTCCTGGTATCCTCTGGTTTTCTGGGTCATGCCGGCGTTTGCCGCTCTGGGGGTTGGTGCCACCGTCCTGATCTCTGCGAAAGTACAGACTTTCATGGGTGCTTATCAAGCCAGTGGTTCTCTGGTCATTTTGGTGCTGGGGTTAATGGTGGGGCAGGCATCCGGATTGATCTATCTGAGTGTTTGGGTGGGTATTGTGCTTGGATTTATCATCTGGCTGGCAGCTGGTGTTTTATTCTTCCTGGCAATTCAACAATTTAATCGAAAAGCATTGTTATACCAGAGCGCACATTAATCCTGTAAAGTGATAAGAGGTTTTCAATGGTAGATAATTTAAACGTGCTGTTGATCATTACATTTTTATTGGCTGGGACATTTAATGTCATCTTTCCGCTCATATTGGGCTGGTGGATCATCAAAAGGAAGGGTACCAGCTGGAAGTTGTTTGGAATTGGTGTTCTGACATTTATTGGCTCGCAAATCTTCCATTTACCGGTGGTCAGTGGTCTGACCAGGGCATTTTCGTCCGGATTGTTACCGCATGTTGATCCAGGCTTTGCACCTTTCTTTAATGCAATTGTTTTGGGTCTCCTGGCGGGTATTTTTGAAGAAACTGCCCGCTGGATTGGCTATAAATTGCTTAAAAAGAAAGGCGATTCTTTTGGTGCATCCCTCACGCTGGGTGTCGGGCATGGTGGAATTGAAGCGATGATCATTGGTGCAAGCGTGCTGGCGAGCCTGGTATCGATGCTTGCACTACAGAGCTCAAGCGCAGCTCTATCGGCTCTACCGGCGAATCAGGCGGCGCTGGCACAGCAACAGATGCAGGCTTATTGGGCGACACCCTGGCATTTGCCACTGGCTGGCGCGGTGGAACGCGTTGCAGCTGTCGGGATGCATATTGGTTTGAGCGTGATGGTCTGGCTGGCAATCTCCTTCCGAAAGCCGTTATGGTTCTGGGGAGCAATCCTTTACCACGCGGTGGTGGATGGGTTAGCCGTATTGGCGATGTCGTTTGGTGTCGAGGTCTGGTTGATCGAAGCCGGTCTGATCCTGATTTCGTGTGGGATGCTGTATTGGATTCTTAGGACTGCGAGGAAGATGGATCAGGAACGGGTGGTTCTGTTAGAACTGTCATAATACAAAAAAATCATTTTATCAATAAGCAGACAGAGTGTTTTAGGGGGCATTGCCCACCTAAAACACCCGCCAAACCTCGTTGTGAGAGAGGATTACTGTCAAATGGCAGGTAGCCCTCTCTTTTTATTCACTTCGCAGGCTTGCAAGATTTCTGATAAACAAACTTGCATGGTTTTGTCTAAACAGACCCCTGCTTAAATGAAAACATAGAACATATGTTTTATATAATATGATCAGTACTGACGGATCACAGCGGCTTTGCAGTTTTTTTGCTAGAATAGAATCTCAAGAACTTAAATCAAAGCCATCAAGTATGGTTGGCTTTGTTTCTCAACAAAATTCGAGACAAGGAGCAGTTTATGATTTCTGAAATGGATATCGCAATTCGATTAGGAGTAGCCTTTTTATTGGGTGCGATCATTGGGGTTGAGCGTGAGATGGATAACCAGCCAGCCGGTCTGCGTACCAATATCATCATTGTGATGGGGGCAGCGCTGGCAATGATCCTTTCCGTCTCGCTCTCGTACTACTATCAACCGGCTGGTGGCATGGGTGATCCAGCCCGTCTGGCTGCTCAGGTCATTTCCGGCGTTGGCTTCCTCGGAGCGGGTGCAATCTTGCATGCGGGTGTCAATATTCGTGGGCTGACCACTGCTGCAACAATCTGGACAATGGCGGTGGTGGGTCTTGCGGTTGGGGCAGGTTTCTTTTCTGCCGCGGTGATTGTTACGGTTGCGTTATTTATCGTTTTATCGGTTCTGAACAAACTGGAAAACAAACTGTTTCATCCCAAAATGATTGCCCCGATTACGATCTGGATCAAGGGTGAAAAGCCAGATATGGTTGCACTTCGCAGTATTTTTGATCAAAAACATGTTCAATTGATTTATTTGAGTTATGAATATGATTTTGAGGATATGGACACGAAGGTCAGTCTGCAATTTAGTTGTAAACGAGCGAAATTGATTGACGAGATCCAAAATAAAATCTATCAAATACCGGGTTTGCGAAAAGTACACTTTGGGAAAGGTGCGCAAATCTAGAATGGATTGGAAGTGATGAAAACCGGTCTAATCAGTCGTATAATGATAGTTGATATCCCTTAATCAATTGGGATAAGAGATGTTTTTGGCAGGGTTTTTCCGTCAAAAACACCGTGAATGGGAAGATGAGAAGAACCAAATTGGATTTGATGATTTAAATTATGAACAGGGTTGATTTTGGCAATCAAAATGATTCGATCCCTGGTTCAAAAAAAATTACTTTCAGGCGTTTGAACCAGGTCCGGGAAGCAGCAAAGCGCATTCCGATCGATAATGATTCGCGTATCATTATTTTCAGTGATTGTCATCGTGGTGATTATGGCTGGGCGGACGACTTTGCCAAGAATCAAAATCTGTTTTATTATGCCCTCTCTTATTATTTTCATGAAGGCTATACCTACATTGAATTAGGTGATGGCGATGATCTATGGAAAAACCACAATTTCCAGGAAATATTTACCGCTCACCGCGTCATTTTTGAAGTGATGATGCGATTTTATGCTGAAAAGCGGTTCTACATGATGCTTGGCAACCATGATATTGAAAAATCCTCACCACGTTTCCTGCAATCCAATTTTCATACATATTTTGATGAAACCACCCAGCAGCGTCGACCATTTTTTCCGGATTTAGAAATTCATCCGGGGCTGGTGTTACAACACGAACCCACCCAGCAGGAATTATTTTTGGTGCATGGTCACCAGGGAGATTTGCTTTCCGATCTATTCTGGCCGGTTGGCCGCTTTTTTGTGCGCGTTTTCTGGCGTAACCTGCAGTTGTATGGCTTGGGTGATCCAACCAGTGCGGCAAAAAACTTTACCAAAGCCAAACGGGTGGACAAAAAACTGATTTATTGGAGCAAAGAAAACCGCAAAATCATTGTAGCCGGGCACACCCATCGACCCCGTTTTCCTTCCCTCAATCATGTGCCTTACTTTAATACTGGCTCGGTGGTATCGCCTTACAGTATTACCGGGATCGAAATTCGCCATGGGCAGATCGCAATGATCCGCTGGAGTGTCAAACCTGATTTTGGCGGAAACTTGCGAATTGTGCGCGATGTGATGTCCGGCCCGCAGCCACTGGATGCCTGGATGTATTGATGCCCTAAGGGTATGATATAGCTGTTAAGCTCTTAAGCGATTAAGCTGTTAAAAATCTCTGGTGCAATCCACCAGAGATTTTTTAACAGCTTAACAGCTTATGAACTTATGAACTTTTTTACGGATATAGAATATCCACGTATTCGAACTCAACAATGATCGGGGTGACTCCATAGGAGGAAGCTGAAATACCAATCAAGCCTTGCTTGAATGTGCGGTCACGAACACTGTTGGTTTGCTTGCCATTAATCCAGAGGGTCATCGTATCCCCCTTACAGCGGATGGCATATTCATTGTAATCTTTTCCAGTACGGATCTGGTTTGAGCCGCCGTTGGCAATCAATGTATAGCTACCGGTACTGAGTGGTCCATCAAAGCGCAATATATTATACAAACCATCACTTCCAACGTTGAACTCATACCATCCCAGATTCTCATCATACCGGCACATCAAGCTGACGCTATTGGTATTCTTGCCGCGATTTTCAACCAGGGTACGAACCTCTACATCATCATAAAAATATTCATCATAGGTCAAATATGCCCAGATGTTGGTGTCATACATTTCAAAGATGATTCTACCGTTATCCTGATAAATATCGAGCTGATCTTCATTACCATTGGTGGTGAACCATGACCACCAGCTGATGTCGCCATCAAATTCCTCTGTGCGATAAGGTTCATTCTCGGTATAAGTGGTAGCTCCCTCTTCGTCCACCCACGTCTGCGCTTCACCCGAAAGGCCGGCTGAACCCCAATAGGATAATTTTTCACCATTCAACGAGCCTTCGAGGAGTTCATCCGTTTCCCAGCGATACACAAAGACCTTAAGTTCATCACTCAGGTCGTGGCTCTTGAGGATGTCGCAATAATCTTTCATGCTGCCATCGGTGGCAACCAGAATATCTTCAACCTCATGAATGATGTCACCGGGTTTGATGCCAGCTTTATCCGCGATGCCGCCTGTCGTGGTTGAATAGACCCAGATACCGGGGTATTCACTGTTGGGACCAAAGACGATCGCAGTACCATCCATGCCTAAGGAAGCGACATTCTTTCTTTCGCGCAATTGATTGACGATCGGGATCGCCTGAGCTGCTGGAATGGCAAATTGCTGGTCATAGGTCGCCTGGGTCATGTAATTGATGCCAACCACCTTGCCATCAGTGGTTACCAATGGACCACCGGAGTTGCCAGGGTTAATTTTGGCATCATGCCCATAAATATAGGACATGGAGGACCATGAGGTCTGCCCATCAGCGTTGACTTTGGAAATAATACCCTTGGTAAGGTTGTATTCCGGATCCAGCAAGGGGAAGCCAGCAGCATAGACATCCAGTCCGGTTTTTACCTCGTCCTCATACCAATCGAGATAAGCGAAGTCGCTGCCTTCCACCTGGACTACGGCAAGGTCAGCACATTCTGATGTTCCAAGGACGCGTACATTGCGGGGGGTTGTTTCGCCATTTACGTAAGCTTTCAAAATGGCTGCACCTGCGACCACATGGTTATTGGTAACACCAATTCCGGATGGGTGGATGAAGAACCCTGATCCGCCCCATTCGGCATTTAGTACCAGACCTTGATCAATATCATTGTAAGTGCCGGTGGCAAATAACTGAAACACAGCAGGACGCACTTCGTCAATATCTTTAGCTGCACCCGAACTGGATGGTTGATCCACTACCGGTGTTGGGTTGGTGACTTCTTCTTTAACAGGTACACGCACAGGCTCTTCAGTTTCTTGTGTCGCTTTATTTGCCGAAAGATTACAGGATAAAGAAAGAATGATTAACAATAAGATTGGAATTAATATTTTACGTTTCACTTTTCCTCCAATAAGATATAAATAATCCAAAACTTCCGAAAGACGGACGATTGCAAGGTTTTATTGCAGAACAAAGAAAAATAAATCCACATGCTATGATATTTACAATTTTAGGTAGTATTCGATTAAAGTCAACCTACAAAAAAGAAATTTTTAATAAAAGAGTCATCCATTTGGATGATTCTTAACAGGAATCCCCTTTTTTATTAACGCCTAGAAACTATTTCCTTCCAACACTCCATCAGAACGGTTTTAATGGTCAGATTACGGGGTTTGAACGTATTTTCAAGTACAATAAAGGATATGAATCAAGCTGCTGCTGATGAAGACCAGATTATATTGGGCGATTGTGTTGAAGTCATGCGCAAGATGGAGCCTGACTCGGTTGACATGATCTTCGCCGATCCTCCTTATAATTTGCAGCTCAGACAACAGCTATATCGCCCCGATCTGTCGCATGTCGAAGCGGTCAATGACGCGTGGGATAAATTTGATGATTTTGAAGCCTATGATCAATTCACGCGCGATTGGCTGAGTGCATGTCAACGGGTGTTGAAACCGAGCGGGACACTATGGGTGATTGGCAGCTACCATAATATTTATCGGGTCGGCACAATTCTGCAAAATCTGGATTTCTGGATCCTAAACGATGTGGTCTGGATAAAATCGAACCCGATGCCAAATTTCCGTGGTGTACGCCTGACCAACGCCCACGAAACCCTTATATGGGCGCAAAAACAACGCGGGACAACCTATACATTCAACCATCATAACCTGAAGATGATGAACGACGACCTGCAAATGCGCAGTGACTGGTACTTCGCACGATGCAGCGGTAAGGAACGGTTAAAGGAAAATGGCTCGCGGGCGCATTCCACCCAAAAACCGCTTGCACTTTTATACCGGGTGCTGCAGGCATGTACCAATGAAGGCGATCTGGTGCTTGATCCCTTTTTTGGCAGTGGTACCACTGGGGCTGCTGCCCGTCTGTTACGGCGGCGCTTCATCGGTATTGATCGTGATGAGACTTATGTGCGTCTGGCAAAAGAACGTATCGCTGGTGTGACGCCCCTGGGAGAGGATTTTCTGCTTTCGCAAATTAATCCACGCCGGGAACCCCGATTGCCATTTGGTGAATTGATCGAAAATGGCTTTATCCTGCCAGGTACAACGCTATATTTTGGTGAAAATAGCGCTCTGGCAGCGCAGGTGATGGCAGATGGCTCATTGGTGATGGATGGCAAACGAGGATCCATTCACCAATTAGGACGGCAAATTAAGTCTGGCCCGGTTAATGGCTGGACAGCCTGGTATTACCTGGATGAAGTAAGAGGAAAACGTTATCCGATTGATTTTTTGAGACAAAAATTACGCGAATATTTATCAGAAAAAGGAGATCTTGAATCATGAATTATCAACAAACTCGCTGGAGTCTGGAGGATCTATTCCCAGGTCCAAAATCCAGAGAACTGGAAGCTGCTTTTACCCATCTTGAACAACAGGTGGAAAAACTGGAGAAACGCCGTCCAACGTTAAGTGATGATATCAGCGTGGAAACATTTCTTTCGATTGTGAAGGAACTGGATCAGAACACGTTACTGGGTCAGAAGATTTACACGTTTGCCGGATTGTATTTTTCGGAAGATACCCAGAACCAGGTTGCTCAAAATCTGATGGCGAAGGTAGAACAGTTTGTCGCTGAGATGACCAACCGCATCCTGTTCTTCAATTTATGGTGGAAAGCACTACCGGAAGAAAAAGCAAAAGAATTGATCGCTGGTAGTGGTGATTACGCCTACTGGTTGGAGGCGATGCGACTGTTCATTCCCCATACCCTCAGTGAATCGGAAGAAAAAATTATCAATATCAAAAATGTCACCGGTCAAAGCGCACTACAAATGGTCTATTCCTCCCTCACTAACCGTTATGTATTCAAGGTGGAGGTGAATGGCACGGTTAAGGAATTAACGCGTGGAGAGCTGATGATGCACGTACGTGATGCGGATCCTGATCTGCGTGCCAGAGCCTATCAGGAACTTTATAAAGTCTATGGTGAGGACGGTTCGATTCTGGGTCAGATCTACCAGACCTTGGTACGTGACTGGCGTAATGAGCAGGTGTCTTTACGAAAGCATGCTTCACCGATTGCCGCCCGCAACCTGGTTAACGATATCCCCGATGCGGTGGTAGATACCCTGCTGGATGTCTGTCAGAAGAATGCTGGAATCTTCCAACGCTTTTTCCAACTAAAAGCCAAATTGATAGGTATGGAAAAATTACGCCGCTATGATGTGTATGCACCAGTGGTGAAATCTGATAAGGCTTATTCATTCGCAGAAAGTACACAACTGGTCCTGGATGCCTTTAGGGCCTTTGATCCCCCCTTTGCAGAAATGGCTGAACGTGTGTTTGCCCAGAATCACCTCGACAGTGAGGTGCGCAAAGGCAAGCGCGGTGGTGCCTTCTGTTGGCCATCCGGTCCCGACCTGACCCCCTGGGTGATGCTCAATTACCAGGGAAAGGCTGATGACGTTTCAACAATGGCTCATGAATTAGGACACGCTGTTCATGGCATGCTGGCAGCCGATCACAACATCTTCACGTTCCATTCGAATTTACCATTGGCGGAAACAGCTTCCACCTTTGGCGAGATGGTGCTGGTGGATCATATGCTAAAGAACGAACCAGACGAGAATGTTCGCCGCGATATCCTCTTTGGGCAGGTTGATGGCGCTTATGCCACCATCATGCGCCAGGCATATTTCGCGCTGTTTGAACGCCAGGCACATGAGATGATTCAACAAGGTGCTTCCGTGGATGAACTGGCAGACGCGTATCTACAGAATCTCAAAGATCAATTCGGTGATGCGGTCGAAGTCAGTGATGAATTTCGCTGGGAGTGGGTTTCCATCCCGCATATTTATGATGTGCCCTTCTATGTATATGCGTATACCTTTGGGCAGTTGCTGGTGCTCTCGCTCTACCAACAATACAAGAGCGAAGGCGAAAGCTTTGTCCCACGCTACACAAAGATTCTCTCAACCGGTGGCTCTAAAGCACCTGTACAGGTGCTCTCTGAAGCCGGTATCGATGTTTATGATGCGGCTTTCTGGCAGGGTGGTTTCAACGTCCTGTGCGGACTGATTGACCAGCTGGAAGTGCTGTAACTAGGAAATAGGTTCTAGAATTCAGGTTTTAGGAAAAAAATGATTCAAGGGGTATGGTCATTCGCGTGACCTGCCCCGTTGTTGTTCTTGAATTAAGATTATAGGAGATGTTTTTATACCCAAGGGTACAGGTGTTGGCTTTGATGGCAAAAATCATAGTCAATCAATAAATCATTAATATTCCAGTTCAGACATTGGAGGGATTTATATGATGGGAGAATATCTGAACTATGATTACAGGGGATTGTCATGATAGGTTATGATAGGAAAGATTTATCCTATGATTATAGTGGATTATTTTGATACTCAAGGGTACAGGTGTGGGTGATGATGAGAAAAGCATAGTCAATCTTAAATCATTAATATTCCAGTTCAGACATTGGGGGATTTATATGATGGGAAAAGATCTGAACTATGATTACAGGAGATTGTCCTGATAGGTTATGATAGGAAAGATTTAAGCTTTGATTACAGTGGATTATTTTGATACCCAAGGGTACAGGTGTAGGTTATGATGAGAAAAACATAGTTTATACAATATTATGAAAACCAGATCAAATATTAATTGAGCTTTTTTGATTTGTCCGGATCATTTATGCGCCTGAATTCTAAGCTATTTGCTCCAAAATTGATGAGTAATCCAACTTTCATTTTATAAGCTTCTAGATAGTTGATTGCTTGTGCGAGATGAAGATTGTCTAATTTGATGACAGCTTTTATTTCTACCATAACCTTATCTTCAACAAAGAAATCAACTCTTCTTGTGCCGATTTCTTCTTCTTTATAAAAAATTGGTATTTCAAGTTCTCGGGAGAAAGACAATCCTTGCTCTGTCATTTCAATAGCTAATGCTCTTTGGTAGACGACTTCTTGAAAGCCATTTCCTAAAATATTGTGAACGGACATCGAACTTCCGATTATTTTTTCCGTGATATCTGAAAATAAATATTCTTTTTTGATCATGCAGATTCCTTGTATAGGGATTGTTTATAAAATTATATCTAAAAAATCTGAACTATGATTATTGGAGATTGGTATGATGAACTATGATATAAAAATCATAGTCAATCAATAAATCATAAAAATCTCAGTTCGGACATTCCTTCTCAATAAAGAGCAATACTGCGCTGAATTGCCCATTCGATAATCAGGGGATCACGGGCTTCGGGTGTGCAGAGCAACTTCGGGTTGGGACGAATTCGAGCGCGCATCAAATCCAGACGATCAGCATCCCAACAGGTGCTGATGGTAATATCGGGATGGCATTTTCCGTTGGTGTGCCCGGATGTGGCAACACAAAGTTGATTAATTTCGTCGTTCGACAGATCGAGGTAATCCAGCAGATGTGAGCGAATAAACTCACAGGCACGTGCACCATGTCCAGGATCAAAACCATCCGAGCGGCGTTGAATATCATGTGTGAAGGCGAAATATTCAACCACCTTCTGGTTAGCACCGTTTAGCTCTGCTAGGCGCAGACCGTTCTCGCGCACACGCACCCAATGTTGAAAACCATGCAGACCGTTCCAATTAAGTTGGTAATGGCTCTTGAGGAAGTCGAGCAGGTCTTTGGTGATAAGCGGGCTGATATCCATTGAATAAATTGTAACAGGAATGCAGATAGTTTATCGTCGACAGCTGATAACGAATAGTCCTAAAATATGTTTACTAAAAAAAACAGCTTATCTGCTCTTTCAAGATACTTTATCTAAACATGTTAAGTCTTAACAAGGTTAGATAAAGTGGCCGTTCAGATAATGTGGGATGGTGTTGATGTTGTATTTTATTTGTAATATAGACCTGCGAGTTGCATTTGTTTGTTGAAGGTTATGGTGTAAGTAAATGACTTATTTTCATATTTAGCATTTACGATGGTTGTTGCGAATTCTTCAGCGGTCGATTTGTCGGTGGATCCAACTACATTGACACTCTCAATCTTATCAAATGTGCCTCCTCCTTCGATGGCTGCGTAGATCTGGACGAAAACATCGTCGGTGATGGCAACATTCATTTGTTCAGTAAACAAAGCGCGAAGTCCTTCAGAGTCCTGGGCATTCAGTAATGTAACGACATTTTCAGCTGCTGTTTTGACTTCCACCTCGTTATAGTCTGCGGACAATTCCGGGGCAGTACAGGCGGTAACGGAGATAGTGCTTAAAATGGTTACCAATAAGAAAACGGTCAGTAATTTTATGCTTGATTTCTTCATTTTGATTCCTCTTCTATGGTATTTTTGGATGATTGGAATTGGCTTTGAAAATGCGTAATTGATTTAGGTATATCTTTATGCCAATCATAATCCAAATTAATGTTTTTGTGAGATTTGCACAAGGAACTTAAACGGTCTATAAAATCGTATTAGATATTGAAACGGTCAAAATATAAAACCATGTTGTATTTATTTTTCAACACATAATGTGGAAGGTGGCAAAATCCAGTTGGTTGATCAGAATCATTGTTGTTGAAGCTGTTGTTAGGAAGCTTCTATCCCAATTCTTTTCTAATAATCAAAACATCGCCTTGTTGAGCACCTTCCTTAAACCAGCTTTTTCAAACAGTTGTATGAACCCGTTATAATCGTAAAACACGCGGTCTTTTTGCTGTCTAGCGTATCCTTCGACAGCCGCGAAGCCATTGGTTTTGGCATCGGCAGAAACTCGCTCCAATAAAGCAGCTGCAACACCCATACCGCGATATTCCGGTGCAATTGCAAATCAGAAAACCGAAATTTTTTAACACAAGCATTTTGACGAGCTGGTTCGGGAATCCTGCTACAAGAACGATCCATATCTGCGGTATTCCACCAGACAATGGAAATACTGCTATCATAAGCCAAATATTCGCAAATTTTTTCCTCAGACAACCTGATTACGTCATACCTGCGGACAGTTCCCTAAACATAATTTACAAATCCGTTTACCATCTGCTCTTCAGTTGCAGTTTCCATATTAGGGCTAGTGCAATAACAAGGCTCATTAGGGTTTTTGTCCGAAAACACACGTTTGTCAAAGAAATCAAGGTAAGCCGGAACCAGATTGGGTGTTAATGGTTTTATTCTTTGGTTCATATCTTTAGTTATATACAATTTTTGCTGGAATCTTACTTTTTTCTTTATTAGTTAGGTACCATTTGTTATAAGTGTTTGAGCAAATTCTATGCCTTTATTTAACAGTTTGCGTTTAATTTCTTTCTCATTTTTCTCAACATTTTCGGATTTAAACCATAGTTTTTCTCGACTAAAAACACCATTAACTTGGTCTTTCGTAGCGTTTTCGCCAAAAATATCTGTCATAAGGCAGAGAACATCGTTAGTAGTAAACCACTCTCCTTTTTCTTCCTTAGAAATAATGTAAAGAACCATTATCATCTTTTCTTTAAAAGATTTTAACAACCTTACACTAGGGTAGTAACTTAGATTTAACTCATCACTGTTAATATCAGAATATGTAGATTTTAATTTTGATCTTGACTTGTGCGTCTTAGTAATTTTCTTCTCAGTCTCTTGTTTAGGCTGATATTTTTTTATGTATTTTATTCCATCACTGGAAACAATGTATGGTTTTGGTGTTGTTTGCTCAACACTAGAGGCGTCCATAATAAGCCCTTTTTTAGCCAATCGAGTAAGAGACATGCTAGGATTTGATGGTGCAGTTCTTCTTGCTTCTAAGTAATAATTTTCCAAATCATCTTTTGTAAAATATTTTGTACCATTTTTCAATTCATCAAAATAGGCTGCAAACAGAGAAAAATCCTCTTCTGTTAAAAAACCAAAACTCTTCAAGTAAGAGGTAAGATTCATTCTCGAGTAATCGCTTTCACTAGATGTGGAAATAGTATCTATAGCATTAATTGTAGTTGTCTCTTCTTCTAAAAATTTTGTCGGATGCTCAACAGCTTCAATATATTGCCTAGTTTGGTCAACACTTCTAGTACGCACAATTGCTTCAACAGCTGCGGGGAGAAGAGAATTAAGAAAAACACTTCTTTCGCGCTCGATTACATCTGCGGTTCCTTCTGCTTCAAATTCGATCTCTCCAATTTTAAATCGCACACGATTTTCCACTTTATCTCCTTTTATTTTATAAGACCAGCTTTATTAAATAATTCTTCTAGCATGACCCGATACACAATCTTAATATCATCAATATCTTTTTTTCCTGCAGTGTATGTAATATTATGTGCAGAAAAATTTCCAATCACACGAAATTTTTCAAATTCATTTTTTATTCTTGATAATTTTAACGTTGAGTTATTAATTGCATTTTTTACTATTCCTTCAAGCATAATATAACCTGAGTTAGAAGAATCCTTTATCTCTTCTTCAATACCAAGATTTTGATATGACAATACAAGTAAAATTTCAAAAAGTCTCCTCATTAAGACAGCACAAGCATCATAACAATTATGAGAGTATGTATGGTTAATTTGTCGAATTATTCTATCTAAGAAACCGCGTTTACCACAGAATTTTGTTTCGTCGATAAATTCGCTAGATGAAATTATTGTTACTGTATCGTTCCAAGAATCACCAAACTCTTGTTCGAGTCTTTGCATAACAGCTGGAATAAACTCTAGGGAACCTTTTTTTCCCTTAATTAACAAAAAGGATTTAGATTTTCCTTTAATGAGGTTATCTCGCAGCCGGGACAAGTTTGGACTATTAAATCCACTGTTGATCATAAATTTATTAATATCCATCATTGAAAATTGGGATTTTCCATTTTCTTTATATTGGTAATAACAAATTAATTTTGCCTTTTCTGCCTCCAAAAGGGTTTCAAGTTTAGAAAGACTAATAAAATCGATTAGTTGCATATAATCCTATTCCATCCCATTTTATGGATTTATTATTAATTAAAATATTAAATACACTTTATAAAAATTTAGTATTTATTTCAAAGACTTACAACAATTTTATTATATTGTGCAAAATCCGGTCGATGTCGCACAGTGATTCCGGAGCAAGCCGCACACATTAGCTAAAGGAAAAAATACTGGTTAGTCCAAATTTATGGCATGCTTACCTTCCACAAAAACAAGGAGGTAAACATGGCCCAGGAGCGATTAACCATGCGAAAAATACGAGAAATTCTACGACTGAAATATGAAGCCAAACTGTCCAACCGAGCAATAGCAGGTGCCTGCAAAGTATCAAACAGCACGGTAGGAGAATACCTGAAAAGAGCCCAAGCAGCAGGAGTCGGTTGGCCCATTGAAGATATTGAAGAAGACGAACTGTATAAGCAATTATTTCCTGAAAAAGAGCGCGATCCCACACAACAAGTTATACCATTACCCAATTGGGAAGAAATCCGAAAAGAAAAACTTCGCAAAGGGGTTACCCTGCAATTACTATGGCAAGAATACAAAATGAAACACCCGGAAGGACTGCAGTATTCCCAATTTTGTCATCATTATCAGCAATGGAGACAAACCCAAAAAGCACCAGTCAAGCGGATAGAACATGTTGGCGGAGAGCAAATGCAGGTGGATTACGCTGGGCTAAAAATACCCATCGCAGACCCACAAACAGGTCGGACTAAAGAAGCATTTGTGTTTGTAGCGGTATTACCCGCTAGTAATTTCTCCTATGCCGAAGTACAACTAAAAGCGGATCAATGTCATTGGAATAATGCTCATGTGCGAGCATTTGAATTCTTTGGCGGTGTGGTTAAGATCGTTATACCAGACAATCTCAAAACAGGTATCACCAAACCCAATTACTACGAACCGGATGTAAACATCGCTTACCAGGAATTAGCGGAGCATTATAAGTTTGCTGTATTGCCGACAAGGGTTAGAAAACCAAAAGATAAAGGGAAGGTTGAAAATGGTGTTCTGAATGTTGAACGCTGGGTGATTGCCCCATTACGACATCGGACATTCTTTAGTGTATATGAAGCCGAAAAAGCGGTCAAAGAACAACTGGATCAACTAAACAACAAAATGATGAAAGCAGTTGGACGCTCCCGCCGTCAGGAGTTTGAAGAGATTGACCAGCCTAATCTACAGCCATTACCTGAACGAAGATATGAGTATTTTGAAAGAAAGATGGCTAAAGTAAACATTGACTATCATATCGAGTTTGAGAAACATTTCTATTCTGTTCCTTATAACCTTATTCATCAAAGAGTGGATGTGCGCGCTTCGGAACGGATGATTGAGATTTACTACAAAGGAAAACCAGTCGCTTTCCACCCACGCAGTTTCCGCATGGGACGCTTCTCCACGATTCGAGATCATATGCCTGATAACCATAAATTCATAGAGGATATGAGTGCTGAACGATTGATCCAATCGGCTAATTCAATCGGACCACAAACCTCAATAATGATCAGAGCGGCGCTTGCATCAAAGACAATCCCACAACAAGCCTATCGTACTTGTTTAGGGATCATAAGATTGGGTAACAAATACCCTTATCCCTTACTGGAACAGGCCTGCCAGTCGGCTGTTGAAGCGAATGTGTTTTCTTATAAAGCCGTAAAACAAGAGCTGGAGCTCTTACAAAACCAGGCAGGGTCAGCCATCCCTGAAAGCTTACCAACCCATGAGAATATCCGTGGAGCGGATTATTACCAGGAAAGGATTATGTCATGATTTCACAAAATTTGATGGACAAATTATTGCAATTACGGTTACCTGCTTTCCGTGATGGGTTACGAGAACAACAATCCAACCCACAGTACGCACAGCTCTCTTTTGAGGAACGCCTCTTACTGCTGGCGGATTTGGAATGCGCACGCAGAACGGATAATCGGACGAACCGCCGTTTGAAACTGGCTGAGTTTCCCATGCGCGCCAGCATTGAGGATCTGGATTTTTCACCAGTACGAGGACTGGATCGGCATGTGATACTTGAATTGGCTCAGTGTATCTGGGTGGACAATGCACTCAATATTGTCATCTCCGGTGCTACGGGCACGGGTAAGTCCTACCTTGCCTGTGCATTTGGTGTGGCAGCCTGTAAGTTGGGTTACTCTGTCCGCTATTTACATTCAGCTCGTTTCTTACACTTGCTCTCAATAGCTCGGAAAGATGGTTCGTATCTCTCATTACTCCGCTCTTTATCTAAAAACGATATCCTGATCGTGGATGATTGGATGCGTGATCCCATTCAATTATCTGCCGCACAAGATTTATTGGAGTTATTTGATGACCGCTTTGGTCATTCTGCTACCATCATTGTCTCTCAAGTCCCCGTCTCTGAATGGCATCCCAGATTCCCCGATCCTACTCTGGCAGATGCTATTCTTGACCGCATTATTCATAATGCTTATCGCATTTCTTTGTTGGGTGATTCTCAAAGAAAATTACGCGGATTCCGTTCCATGTCGCACACTTAATGTACAATTATTTCAACCAGTATTTTTTCCCGAAAGTGTGCGGCATGTTTCCGGAATGGGTGTGCGATTTCACCGGAATATGCA